>JADMIO010826314.1_pt1 | contig 102944 bp, 73 predicted proteins | sample 8958161 | NCBI WGS metagenome assembly JADMIO01 (sample SAMN16585339, study PRJNA669376) | soil metagenome | isolation source: Crop rotation soil | place: USA: Cullars Rotation, Alabama | collected 2011 | reverse complement strand
CGACAACTTGTCCACGTGGAATTCTAAGCTTAGGATCCCAATGTGCTGGAAAGGGGGAGACATCTTCACGGCAAATGAAAGGATGTTTCCCTTTTTGAATTTAATTAATAACCATTGCATTTATTTGTTGAACCTAGGAATGCTCAATGCGCAATGCTCAATTACATATCGACGATCCAGCCGTTTCTCGACTGCGCTGGTTTCTCGACTCCGCTCGCTTCTCGACTCCGCTCGAAGCTAATCGCCGCCCCTTCGACTGCGCTCAGGATGCGATCCATGAATACCCTTACGCCTTAGGAAGCCTACCTCGTAAGTTTACGAAATGAATACCTACGTTTTTTACGAAAATTTTTCGTTGAACATCAATGAAGTATCGACGAATGGACTCATATTTTCGACGAATGGACGAAAAACGCTTGCAAGAATTAAAGCCGGACTATACTTTTACTTCATCAACACAGACGTACCAATTAGAAAACATTTAAAACCTAGTATATGAAAACGCTTACAAAAATCAACGAAACCGCTAAAGTAGCCATCCTCGCTACATCTTTCCTTTCAGTTATTATGTTGGTTAACGCAACCGCTTGGTTCTAAAGAAGACCACGGACCACGGACGACGGACCACAACGTTCCTAATTCGTGTAATTCGTGTTTCTCCAATTCGTGTAATTCGTGTTCCCAAAAATAGAAACTCTAAAAACTCTTTTATATGAAAACTTTTAAAAACGAAACAGTAAAAATCGCAGTTCTTGCTACTTCTTTTCTTTCAGTAGTTATGTTGGTGAATTTGACTGCGTGGTTCTAAGAAGAGCTGTTAGCCATTAGCCGTTAGCCTTTAGCTGCATCGGCATCTGGCATCTTTACATCAAGATTCATTAGAGACGGTCTACATATATAGTTCTTAAGTATCTTATTAACCCAAAGAATTTCACTCATGAAAACGTTTACTAAAATCTCCGGCAAGGCACGTATAGCAATAACCGCTTTCAGTTTTATTGGAGTTGTGATGTTATTTAATTGTGCTGCCTGGTTATAAAAAGCTGTTAGCCATTAGCCATTAGCTTTTAGCTGCATCCGGCATCTGGCATCCTGCATCTTATTTATTCTTTCCAAATTGAATTAGTCGAAGTGTAATGAAGACATTAAATGTCATATTAATTGTACTGGTGTGCATCATCGGAATGGCGTTTTGGAAGGATATGCGACAGATGTCGAAGCAAAAAAGAAAGGAAGCTAAAGTAAAAGCAAACAATGAAGGTGTAAAGTGATTTCAGCTCATTCAATTTCTAATTAGTTTTAGCGATTCATATACTCAGGAAACCTGCCCAGTACTGGCAGGTTTTGTTTTTTCCGCGCGCAGCCTATCTATTTCGTCTAGCATATTAGCACTTCTTCCAGTTTTTTCCATCCCATTCCCAGGTATCATTAAAAAATATTTGCTCTTTGCCGCCTCCGAAAAGTACAAGCCTTTTTCTAATGGGATCGTATACCATTATATGTCCCATTCTTGATTTAGGATTTGGATTTGATGTGGACTCCCATTTGCCATCCATATGCTGCCACAACACTCCCGATGTATTAGAAAGATCAGTGCCATCATACACCACCAATTTGTTCTCACCAAAAACAGAGAAAGCTTGCAGCGCCTGGATTGATGGAACAGCGTCGGGCAATAGTTTCCAACCCGAGCCCGACCACTGCCACCATTCATTTTTCGATGAGATATTTCCGGGCGTCTTATTCAATTCTACTGTAATCATCATCACTGATTTTCGTTTTCCATCCCAATACATTCCATGAGGTATCCGATCCTTTGGTCCCTGATTGTCTAATAATTTCCAATGATCACCGTCAAAGGCCCACGTGTCGCTAAGCGGGCCGCCATCACCGAAGCCACCAAACATTAATACCAGATTTGTGTTGCGATCAAATGTGCCGAGAGCATGCACCCGCGAAGGTGGTCCCACACCATTCGCCTTCTCCCATGATTTATTCTTCCAGATCCAGGTATCTGTGATACGTTCGTCTTTTGCATTTACGCAGCCAAACAAAACGGCCGCTTTTCTGTGTGAATCGTAAACGAACACCCCCTTACACATCGGCGCAGGGCCGGAATTGGCGAGTAACTTCCAGGATGAACCATTCCACGACCACAAGTCGCCCAGCAGCTTTTGTTGGTGAGCACCACCAAACATGAGCACTTGCTTGTTTTCTTCATCAAATACCATGTGATGTGCCCATCGTGGTTCGGGAATATCTTTTCCCGAGCTATTCCGGAAAACGCCGCAGACCGCAAATAGTATTAGAAAAAATGAGCTGAACATCATGATCGGTAATTGTTATGGAAATAAAATTACAAGCAGGCAAGTTCACATTCGTGCCACTTATCAATTCAGCAGCTTTTGACAAATAATACTTACAATAATTGTGTGGAGGAATTCAAAAGCCCCATATCAGTTTGGTTATTTTCCACTTGCCCGATTCACCTCTGACCAGTAACGCAATATAGTTATCGTGCAATGGCGCAACCGTTGAATCCAACTGATTCACCTTAGAGCCGGTGTTCAGCCCTTTGACTAAAGCGTCATCTTCGAAAATCTTAATGTCAAGAATTTGCGTGGCCAGATTCAATTTCGATTTGCTGAATAGTTCCTCATAACTTTTTCGAACGGCCGCAATACCGGAAATGCTCTGCCGGCCAATCGGGTAAAACGCAATTGTATCACTATAACATTCCAGTACAGTTTTCAGATCCGAACGGTTATCCGCATCTATTAATTTAAAGATGGTGTTTTTTACTTTTTCTACTTCATTGCTCTTTCCATTTTTACAACTCATCCATATCAAAGCGAATAATAAGAGGGAAATCACTCGCATAATTGTGCAATTGAATAAGCAAATGACAGTGATTCCACCGATGCATATCGAAAACTTTGAGCAACGGACGAATTCAGTGAATTTCGGCAGTAGGCCTAACCGTTATCATCCGAATTTTATAGACTAATGTTACGGTATGAAATGTCTATTTATAGCTTCCATCTTTTTCTCAGTAACTATCCGGGCACAAAACAATTGCGGCGATGCCAGGGCTCATCAATTTGATTTTTGGATCGGGAAATGGACAGTGTATAAAAATGGAACAGACACCATTGTGGGACACAATGAAATTAAACCGGTAGCTGGGGGATGCTCCTTATTGGAATCATATCAGAGCGCCAGGAGCAACTACGTGGGCAATAGTTTGAATAAATACAATTTCGTCACCGGCAAATGGCAGCAGTTTTGGGTGGACAATGGTGGACTAACATTGTTTATTGAGGGCCAATACAACGAGAACAAAATGATTATGACAAATTCCGCCATCGGACCAGATGGGAAGACTACGATGAATAGAATAACCTGGTTCAAAAATGCGGATGCCACCGTTCGACAATTATGGGAACAAAGCACAGATAATGGGAATAGCTGGTCCGTTGCGTTCGATGGCATATATAAGAAAGCGGGCCCATAGAGGAACCATTAGGTTGCAGGACGCCTGCTGCACTGATACCGGATGCAAGATGCAGGTGCAGAATGCAAGCGCAAGGCACAAGTTGCTTTGTCAATTTTAATAATATTTGATGTACCTTCTCATCCTCTAAATATTCTCTCATGACATTATTCGGATTCCTAGTGCTTTTATTAATCGCCGCGATATGCGGTGGAATTGGCCAATCTCTTGCTGGATATAGCTTAGGCGGATGCCTCGTTTCTATCATTGTTGGATTCATTGGCGCATACATCGGAATGTGGATTGCCGGTCGATTTGGCCTACCGGAATTCTTCACCATCAGTATACAAGGAAAGCCCTTTCCAATAGTGTGGTCCGTTATTGGCTCGGCTCTATTTACGTTTGTCATTGCTTTAATCCGACGGGCAACGGTAGGGCCACGATATTGACGAAACAATTTTATGCTAACCCGCAGAAATCGCGCTTCAATACTTTATTGACAAATAAAATAAATGTGATATGGAAACAGCAATTGGAATAAGAGAAGAAAATCGCACCGAGATCGGATACATGCTAAGTAAACTGGTAGCAGATGAGTTTGTGTTATATACCAAAACACGCAATGCACATTGGAACGTGGAGGGAATCGATTTTGCTACCAAGCATAAATTTTTTGAAGAGCAATACGAACAGCTTGACGAAATCATGGATGAAGTTGCCGAGCGCATTCGCATGATTGGTGAATATGCACCTGGTACACTTCATCAATTCCTGGATCTCACCCATCTTACAGAACAAGCCAGAATCAAGAACGACAGCGCCAGCTTTATTCGGGAATTGTTGGCCGATCATGAAAATATCATCATTAATTTGCGACAACAAGTTGATAGGATCGCCGAGGACTTCAAAGATTTTGGAACCAGCGACTTTATCACGGGCTTAATGGAAAATCATGAGAAGATGGCGTGGATGCTGAGAGCTCATCTTGGGTAGTGGACTTTCGCAACAATGGTCAATAGGCAATCGGCAATTGGCAATAGGCAACTCTTGGAATAGTAGCGACCAGTAACCAGCAACCAGCAACTAGTCAATACGCAATTGGCAACGCGCAATTGGCAATAGGCAACTCTTGGAATAGTAGCGACCAGTAACCAGCAACCAGCAACTAGTCAATACGCAATTGGCAACGCGCAATTGGCAATAGGCAACTCTTGGAATAGTAGCGACCAGTAACCAGCAACCAGCAACTAGTCAATACGCAATTGGCAACGCGCAATTGGCAATAGGCAACTCTTGGAATAGTAGCGACCAGTAACCAGCAACCAGCAACTAGTCAATAGGCAATTGGCAACGCGCACGTGGCAAAAGGCAACTCTTGGAATTGTAGCGACCAGTAACCAGCAACCAGCAGCTAGTCAATAAGAAATTGGTAAATGTCGTCTGTGGTCTGTGGTCTGTGGTCCGTGGTCCGTGGTCTAATCTGTAATTACAAAAAACTGCATCATGGTCAATTTGGAATTGAATGAAAAGGGCAGGGGAAAGTTTTTTATTACCGAGAATGGTGAACAGCTGGGAGAAATGGAAGTAGCGGTTACCGGCAAGCATGTTATTGCTTATCATACCGAGGTACAACCAAAGGCTGAAGGAAAAGGTCTTGCCAAAGAAATGCTCAACAGTATGGTGGATTATGCGCGGTCGCATCAGCTGAAAGTGATTCCTCTTTGTCCATATGTAAACGCCCAATTCCGAAGGCATGAACAGCAGTATGCTGATGTTTGGGATAAAGCTTACAAGGAACAATAAAATTTTTCAACTTACCTCATGGTGTCAATCCAATTCCCCATCTATTTATTTTTGTTGGAGCCTTGCCTTCCTCTTTTTCTTCAATATGAATGATGTTTTGCTTCGTCAATATTTTTTTATGCTGTCGCTTATAAAAAATATTCGATCAGTACAACTGCAAAGAACTTGCATACCTCGACTACGTTCTGCGCACCAAACAACTGATGCACCAAATTCCCAAAACAACATGAAGAAGCACAATCGGCCACAAACCGATTCCGGAAATATGTTCTGCAAGATTCCCGTAAATAAAAAAACCTGCAACTCCCAAATTATATATTATCATAGCTCTAACCATGACAAGGCTAGTGCCAGCAACATTGCGGGAAAGCCAGCAGGCAAGTCCAAGGGTTACTAATGCAATTCCTGCAATCCTTCCTACCAAAATTCCTCCATCTTCACCAATTGAAGTATCCAATAAAAAAGAAACAGCGATAGATGGTGCAATGCATAGCGCAAAGCCCGTTAGCAATTCACCAACCGCCATAACAATTAATAAAGCCTTCATTGTATCAAGAAGCCTCCGCCATTAAAATTTATAGTTTACTACTGCGGTGGTTGAAACGTATAACCCAATTGCTTCATCACGTCTGCCTCATTATAAAAGGTCCTGCTTTGTACTATTTTTCCGTCATCGATGCGGTAAACAGCATTTACCCAAACGTTGACCGGACCTCTTCCATCCTTGTATTTAATAGTTAAATAGGCCCAGTTTAAAACCCAATTGCCCATTGCTTCCCCTTCCTTCACGGTTACAGCCAATTCTTTGTGTCGGGTATATTTTACGGATTCGTATAAGTTCTCTGCGTTATACTTCCAACTATTAATTGCATCTTTTTTATTAGTGGAATCATTAACGGATGGACCATATCCCACGTAATTCTCTGCAAGAAGCGAATCCATAAGAGCTGTATTATTCGTTTCCACAGCCTCTCTGTATTTTTCAGCTATGGACAGGTTTGCTTTTTCCATGTTGTCGCTGGATGCCTTGCACGACCACAATCCAATACTTACGATGGCTATCAGGATCAGTTGTTTCATAATTTATTCAAGTTTTTTAATTCAATTTTCTATTAGTAGGCTATCAACTATCAAAGGGAATAATGCTTTTTTCCTTTTTATTTTATCGTATATCCTTTGCCCTCGACGCAAACAGTAAATGCTTTAGTGTAACTATCTTTCATCTCCTGTTCTGATTTTGCGGCGTTTGCCTGTGACTGTTGGTTTTGTTGAGCTTGCGCTTGTTTTCCCTTGCGTCTTCCCGCTAACCCACCAGCAACAGCCCCGATAGCTGCTCCCTTTCCTGCGTCACCCGCTATTGCGCCAATGGCTACACCTGCCGCCGCCCCTTTTGCCGCACCGCCAACAGCTGCGCCAGTAGGACCACTTTTAACCGGAGCTGCTTCTACTTTAGGAAGGTTCAAAGGATCTATTCCGGATTGTTCTACCGCCCACTTATAACATTCGAATTCATCCTGCTTCTGTTGTTGTTTGCTTTGGCCCTTTGAAGGAAACACATACAATTTCATTGCTTGCGAAATTTGATTATATGTCATCTTGGATGTATCGGGTAGGGCAGGAGCAGCAGTTGCGGCAGGAGCCTGCGCAAGAACATTTTGTGAACATGCAATAAAAATCACCGGCAGAATATAGCTGGTAATTACTTTGATAAAAGAATCTCGTTTCATGTTTTTCGTCATTTTTAATTTTTAAGTAACCAAATTTCTAATTAACTCGGCCGCACACTTAGCAGTGTTATTCAGGAAAGAGAAGCCTGTTTTGATAAATGCTTCGTGTATCACTCCGCCGCTCTGCGCGCAACATCTTTTTGTTCCAAGAGTTTTTTATCTGCCGCAGAAAGTAGTGAGGGCTTTATATCTACCGTCACCTTCTTTATTTTGCCATTAAACTTATTGTCCATCTCTTTATAGTCATTCGATACATTGGTCTCTCCATCCATACCCACGTCAACTCCTTCGTCTGCCGAATAAATGAATGGCTGCGTTTTTGGAATTTGTCCTTCCGCAACTTTCTCGTCATCGATATACAGCATACATTTTCCTCCTGTTCCGGGTTTTGCTTCTGTTGCCACAAATTCATACCTGACCACATGGTGTCCTGGTTTCAGAGCTGAGCGAGATGTAATGCGCGTTCTTTCGAGCCCGAAATAGTTATACTCGTGATTCAATTTGCCTCCTTTTAAATACAAGGTCCAGCCGCCAAACTTGCCTGCTTGTGCAATGATCACCCCATTAGCATTAGCACCAACTTCAATGTCGGCAGTAATGGTGTATGTACGATTCTTAATATTTATGAATGCATTTTCTGCAACACTCATCCCTTCATAAACCGATAGTGAAGTACGTGCGCCCATGAGATCTGGTCGGCCAGCAACTTCTGCATTGAAGCGCTCGGCTCTTCTATCATCTATCGGGTATACGTGATTAGCGATTGCCTCCTTAGTAAACAAGTCTTGTAATTCTTTTAATTTCTCCGGGTTTTTTGCGGCGAGATCATTCGCCTCGCTGAAATCATCGTTTACGTTATATAACTCCCACACGTCATTCTCCAACGGCGGTGCAGATGCAACTAGCCACGGTATTGAATGTCTGGTGCAAGCAACCCAGCCATCATGATAAATTCCTCTGTTGCCAAACATTTCAAAATATTGGGTGGTATGTCGGTCGGGTGCTTTTGCATCATCAAATGAATACAAGAAGGATGGACCACTGAAAGGAATCTGTTCTGTTCCATTTACTGATTTTGGAAAAGGTAGTCCGGCAGCTTCCAGAACAGTAGGAGCTACATCTACGAGATGCGTGAATTGAGATCGTACTTCGCCTTTCGACTTGATACCGTTTGGCCAGTGTACGATCATGCCATTTCTTGTGCCGCCGAAATGAGAAGCTACCTGCTTTGTCCATTGAAAAGGCGTGTTACCCGCGTGTGCCCATCCAATCGCAAAATGCGGAAAAGTATTTGGGCCGCCCCAGTCATCAATGTGAGACATCATTTGCGATGCATTCCCGACGATTCCGCTGAGCGCCATCATTTCATTATAGGTACCTTCAGGACCTCCCTCTGCGCTGGAACCATTGTCGCCAATGATGTAAATGAAAATGGTGTTATCCATTTCTCCCATTTCCTCAATTGCCTGCACGAGGCGTCCTACCTCGTGGTCAGTATGTTCACCAAATCCGGCGAATGTTTCCATTTGCCTTGCAAAAAGCTTTTTTTGATCTGGCGTTTGATCATCCCACGCAGGAATTTCTTTTGGCCTCTTGGTGAGTTGCGCATTCTGTGGAATTACACCCAATGCTTTTTGCCGCGCGAATGTTTCTTCTCTCAACTTATCCCAGCCCTGATCAAATTTTCCTCTGTATTTTTCGATCCATTCTTTTGGCGCGTGATGCGGCGCATGCGTTGCACCAGTGGCGAAGTACATGTAAAAGGGCTTATCTGGTGTTAGCGATTGTTGCGCTTCCACCCACCTGATTGCCTGGTTAGTCATGTCAACAGTGAAATGATAGTTGGGATCAGGTTTCAAATCAACCTTCACAGTGCCATCATAAACACCCGGTGCCCACTGGTTGGTTTCGCCGCCTATAAAGCCATAAAATTTCTCAAAGCCGGAATGTGTTGGCCAGCGTTCAAGGGGGCCCGATACCGAAACTTCCCACGGGGGTGTTTCATGATATTTGCCGAATGCTGCAGTACTGTATCCATTCAACCTTAGCATTTCGGCAAGCGTTGCAATTCCATTTGGCCTGATGCCTGTATTGCCCGGAAATGCAGTGGCCACCTCCATTATTGCGCCCGCATTGTTTAGATGATGATTTCGTCCGGTGAGCAAGGCCACCCTCGAAGGAGAACAAAGTGCAGTAGTATGAAACCTGTTATACTTTAAACCAGATTTCGCGAGCATCTCAGCTGTTGGCATATTGACTGGTCCACCAAATGCACTGGATTGTCCAAAACCAATATCATCAATTAAAACAATCACCACGTTCGGCGCCTTGGCTGGTGCCTTCACTTCGAAGCGCGGCGGCGCCTTTGCTTTTCGTGCATCCATTTCCGTTATAGAGGCGTAAGATGGTTCCTTAATAGGTAAAGTAGTTCTGTCCAGTTGGACTGATTCAGTTGACGGCTCAGCATTAATGGAGTCGGGCTTGCTGCTTTCGTTGCTACAACTGTTCAGGAGCGCTGTAGCAAGCAGAACTCCACAATGAAATAACCGTATTTTCATTTTACTGTTTTACGCGAATGATGTAAATCTCAAAATCGAATGAAGGGAATAGGGATCTGCGAGGACGCGGACTGAAATATTAAAGAGATGCAATAGTATCCTGTTATTCTACAAGCCGAACCGATATTGCAAGCCGGCGATAAACTGATTGCGTGTTCCGAGGAAACCATATTCCACCCGCAACATCCATTGTTTATTCAATTGAAACTGGCTGCCTACTATGAAATTCCACATGTCTTTCAATTTCTTTTCCAATTGGTATTGCACTGTTGCATCTACATTTCCTACTGCGCCTGCCGCACTTTCCAGGAATTCAGTGGCTCTTGCAATCGTTCTGTTCCCAGTTTCGTATTTGGTCTTATTGATTGGATTCTTTTGCTCAGCTGGCGTGAGACTGTTCCACCACGCTTGGAGATTTTGATCGGCTTGATTCACCTTTGCTTCGCCTTGTGCAATCTTCGCATTTAATTCATCGGCTGGAATCAAATCGCTTAGTGGAAGTGATCCACTGGTTTCGGCGGCATACTTAACACGAAATCCTCCAACCCAAATGGCAACATTGCGCTCAGGTTTTTTCAATCGGAAACTTTTTCCAAAGCGTGGACCAAAATTGAAAACGTAGGCTGGCTTGTCTAATGCGGCAACGTCGGTCCAGGAGAAATTCATGTCAAGTGCCATCCAGCCCCCGCCAATTCCTATTGTAGGAGTCACTCCAAAACCCACAGTTGTATTTCCATTGAAATTCGCTTTCGTTTTAAAATTGGCTACTTCTCTCCAATCTCCATCCGGGTCCGCAGGATTATTTGGCACGTATATGCTGAAGTCTACTGCGGTAGAAGTATTCGACTTTGCAAATATTCCATACACATTTAAAAACGGAAATACCCAAATATCAGGTCGAAAATTCCAAACGTTGGATTCAGCTTGCGCGCTGTTGAAGCGAACGATTTCATCCAGGCTATGCATCGGTCCATTGTTGAATCCGAGACTGAGGTTTCCTATTACTAATTCTGATTTTTGCCAAACGTACTGCGTACTGAGGCCTGCAGAATATGGCAGATCAAATCCCAACTTCGCCGCTTTCTTTCCCCAGATCGGAAGTATGTATGGATACTCAGTGGCCTTGATACTGTCACTTAGCTCGACATTTTTTTTACCAACAACTTTATCTGAATATACCTGACCCTGCATTGTGGCAGCGCATAGAATTACAATTATGAGCGAACTGTATTTCATTTTTGGGCAAATCATGTGAAAATTTTATTACGACTGCTTAATGTAAATCTTCAACTAGTCAGTAAACACCAAACCGATTTGAAAGTTCACATCTCCAAGACTCTTTATGCCTAACCTGTCGTTCTTATTAGTGGACCATGAATAGGTTGCTCCAATCAATGCGCCCCATTGTTCCTGGAATTTGATAATAGTGCCTAATTCAGGGCGTAACAGAAATCCCCAGTTTTTATCTTCGGCCAGGAAAATATTGTAATACATACTTTGTTCGCTGTATTGTGCGCCAATCCCTAATCCAGCAAATGGTTTAAACATATCGCCGGCTTTAAAATAGTAATGCACATTTGCTCCCATTGGCAGGTTATAAATGTACCTATACATATCGGTAGTTACCGCTTGGGTCTTTTCTGGATTTTCGTAAGTGGCGGTTGGAAAATATTCATAATAAGAACGCCAATTGAGGAAGCCACCTACGGTAAGATTTTCTTTGATCTTATGTCGATATTCAATCTTCCCTCCCTCCATACTCGTCTTTTTCAAAAAATCATTATTACTCACAGGGATTCCAATTTCCCATGAAATTCCAAAAAGGTTATGCGCCCACTGTGCATTTGCCACAGTACAAGAAATTAATGCAGAGCATATGATGAAGATAATTTTCGTTTTCATCTTAAATGTTTTGATGGTTGATCAGTTGGTTTGAATGTAAGTGGATTGAGCGAAGGCCTGGTTGATGGCATCTACTGCCAGATCAACGTTTGTTTGGGTCATGCTGCTCAATACACCGCCTCCATCCATAAGCCATATCGACGCAAGATGGTGACTGCTACCGGCATTCTTTACGTCTATGAGATCTACCAGCACGTCACCCACGGTATAAGAATAGGCAATGGGATATGGGTAGTAAGGTGGATAACATCCCCAATAGCATCCACCCGGATAACCAGGATAACCCCACCACCAACCTGGAGGATACACCACGCCGGCATTCAATTGCTTAATGACTGTGATCTTCATTCCCAGGTCAAATTGTTGAGTTCTGGGAACCAGTGTATATCCGCGGGCGTTCATGTTGGTTTTTACAGCATTTACAAGTGATGCAGCTATTGCCCCAACAATGATGGAGTCTGCGCTCGGCGTATTGGAGATATAAGCTACAGTGTCGGAAATCGCATACTTCTTGTAACTAGCAAAATTCGCATTCGGGTCACGAACTGTGGTGACTACAAACTTGTTTGTCAACTGCGAAGTGTCGGGCGTTTTTCTGCAGGAAATCAAACACCCCAGGATAAGGCCTGCGACAATAATTCTTTTCATGACTTGAGATTTTTTTTCGATAAAGTATTCAGTGCTTTTCTTATAGGCATTTGAAATGATCTTCAAATTATGCCGAATGCTGCAGGAAACTTTTGAGAGCGTTTATTTAACGGATAAATGGAGGGCCATTTTTAAAAACTGTAATTCAATCCGAACACAACACCGAAATCAAATTTGCGGGAATCTTTTAAGGGTGGTTTACTATCGTAGTTGTTGTAAAAAGTGAAATTCAGTTTAAAATCCTTAATAATTTCCCAGTCGAGTGTGGTTTCGCCATCGTTACGAAACCTGCCACTTTGAGAAAGGCTATAGTAAATGGTTTGAGTCATTGCGAGATCAATTTCCGGCTTCGTAAAACGAAAGAAATTAAATTGAAGCTGCCCGAATAATTCCGCTAGCGTGCCCGTTGAAACATTTTCGATGTTTCTTTCCTGATTGAGTACGATGCCCGCTCCGGACCAGGCATAGACTTCCTTGGCAGTAATGAATTTATTTCCGAAACCGAAGCCCTCCTGGATACGCCTCTCCAATCCTAGTTCGAGGTTACGCTGATAACTGAGGAATGTAATGGAAAACCAGGTGTGACTGAAATAATGATTGTATAAAAGGGTGGCATCCTCGCGGTCACGACTAAAACTTGTGTCAGTAATGCTATAAATGCCAGAAGTGGAAAATGAAATTTCATCCTGCCGGGAAACATATTTCAATTTGCCATTGAAATTAAATTGTCCAAAGTCACTTGAGCGAGTATAGCTGAAACCAAGTCCAACGCTGCCCGAGAATCTCTGTACAAATGATTTTTTATACGGATAGAGTTCTGTAATGTTTTCAATATGTAGCACCGCGGTATCGCTACCCACCAGTCTCACAAAATGATCGAGGGTATAAGGAACGAGCTGCCCAAAATGAACGTGGTCGTCTGTAGTTTCAATTCTGAAAACGGTTCTTACGGCAGCAAAGGTCCTCAGTTTTCGAAGTTGAATGGTCACGTCATTTGCATCATCAGGATCAAACGTCATCACGCCGAGCTTGATTTTTTTTATTTCGCCAACCAACTTGCTTCCGTTCGTAAAATAAATCGTGTCTTTCAGCTCCTGTGAAAAACCTTTGCTGGTGATGAATAAGAAAAGAAAGAGGAAAAATTTCTTCATAGTCTGAAATCTTCCATCCGGAACAATCAAAAAGTGAAATAACGGAAATCAATTAAGAAATGAATTTTGGGAATAGTTCCAACCGTTTAAAGTTAACCGTAAAACGAATCTTTTAAATAAATTGGCAAACAGTTGAATTTACTTTTGTTATGTTTGAGCCCAATTCCGCCCAGGCTTCGTTACGAGCCTTCAGGAGTAATTCCAGGCGACCCAAAAATCAAAACCCCGGCAGTTTCCATCTTAATGGAACTGTCGGTGGTAATTGTCGAACTTCAGGAGGTTAGAAACTGCAATTCAGAAAAAGGGAATTTGATCCCAATGGATGACACTCTTCCTATTAATTTTCTTCCCAAAACTATTGTTGGACTCGATTTACTGTTAAATGGAAAATGCAATTGCTTTTGTCATTAAGCAGAGCGTATATTCATAGTGGATAGAAAATGGTTTGGACATCTTCGCTTACAGACTGCATCCCCAAAATTAACGAGCCTTTTGAAAGTTATTCGTCAATGAAATCTGTTGAAGAATTATTGGAAGAAGTCAAAAAAAAGTTTCCCCGCCAGGGTATTCGCATCGAAGAGCTGTACGAGCAGGATTCCGATTTCAGATCCTTGTGCAGGGATTATTTTACCTGCCTGCAAACGCTGAAAAAATATAAAAGACTTTCTGACGAAGAGCAGCAAGCTGTGACTGATTATCAATCTGCGCTCGGCGACCTTGAGAATGAGTTGCGCGACTTCATTTTTCCTTAGAAACAGTTCCCCAACGATGAGGCCGCTTCATTGGCCAGGCAGCACTCAAATATCTTTCAACTTCACCGTTCCCAGCAAACGTTTCTTCATTTCCTCAATCTTCTACCCATTTTGTTGCTTAGAGAAATGAACTGAGGAGAACTATACCGCATCGCATGTGATGGTTCACTGGTATAATACTTGTCAAAGTTTAGATGTGAAACCATTCCTATTGAAAACGGGAAAAAATGCAACCGCTTGGAAAACTACGTAAGGATGAATTGCTCGATGCCCTGAGCTACTATTACGATCGCAGCCGGGAAATTGCTGATGGCACCGGAAGCGAGAAAGAATATCTCTCCTGTAGATTGAAAATCGACTCGATATTAAGAGAGTTGAACAATCGCAGTGATGGTGATTCGCCGGCAGAGAGAAGTAATGGACGTTCTGGCCAATCAAGGGGTCCGAGGGAATAAGTACCGGCCTGAACAATATTACTCAGCCTTCCGGTGGAAAGTAAACGAGTTCGGCTTCATTCGTTCGTCAAAATCATTTCCCTGCCGGTCATTCAATTCTTCAAGTATCGCAAACAGAGTTTCTTTGGTATTGGTGAATTCATATTCGTTCCAATCCTTCTCAACGATAAGACGATACTTGGTGTAGTATTGCGTAAGCGCCTCTAGCAACGAGTCCTGGTCAAAAGCGTGAAACGGGTTCATTTTGCGTAGCGATAAGAGTTTCCATAGACGGCCTGCTGAAAGAAAGATGCAATAATCATACCTCGGCCTGTTATTTGAACGAATTTAGATGAATCTGTTGGCGGTAAATTTGACATTCAACGCTCACGTTTCATTACCAACAGGTAAGCAAGTGTTCTATGAAGATCCAACATACAATTGTTCTTATTGATGACGATCGGGACGATTTGCTGCTGTTACATGAAGTAATTAAATCCCTCAATGGTGAGTATGCAGTTATTGAAGCTGAAAACGGGGAAGTTGGCCTTCTTCTCATCAACAAACTGGAACAAGCCGGTGAAGCTCCATGTTTGATTGTACTGGATCTAAACATGCCGCGAATGGATGGGAGAGAAACTTTTGTGGAATTGAGGAAGAACCACCACTTACGGAACACACCAATATTAATCTTCAGCACTTCTTCGCATACAAAGGATAGAGAATTTTTTGAAGACAAACAATCTGCCTATCTGGTCAAACCCGTGCGCTTTCACGAATTACTGACTGCCGCACAGCGGATGATTAATTTGTGTGGCGAATCCGCATCAGATGAGACCGAAAACATTTGAGACAATTAGGCGATTGCGCAACCCCAACGGGGTCCTTCAGTTCCGCGCTGTTGCGTGGTCTGTGGTCCGTCGTCCGTCGTCTACTTTAGCCAATTACTTCCAAACACGATATAGTAAGCCCATTTTTCCGGTCCTCTTGCAACGTCAATGCCCATACGCAGTTTAAATTTTCGCGCGATTAAATATCGAAAGCCAGTTCCAACAGTGTTGATCCATTTTGCGGAATCGAATTCACTCCATTCGTCAAATGCTTTTCCAGCTCCAGAATATAACATAATGCTCCATCGATATAGGAAGTCCCATCTTAGCTCTGCTTCGGCTAAAATATCGGCTTTACCCTGATAACGATACACTGGTACGCCACGCATGTCGATAAATGGAAGAAGGTAGAATGGTACACCACCAAACGATTGTTGGCCGTCAATTCTCAGTCCGCCGATGATCTTTTTTGAAAGCGGCGTATACATGTAGCTATAGTAATTTATTTTCCAAAAATCATAATCACTTCCAATGGCTTTATTAGATGAACCTCCATCGAGATGGAATTTTATTCCCCTGTCAGGTGTGAATATGTTGTCACGCGAATCCAATTCTATTATACCACTCAGTTGGCTCAAGGTATTTGTTGATTCTAACAAAGAACCTAGCGTATCCCGCAAGTGTGCCAGGCTATCCGCTGAATAACCTTTACTGTCAAAACTCACATTACTATGCATGAAAAAATACCTCAAGCCTGCATACCATTTTGAAAAACGAATTCTTTTGATACCCTGTAACATGACGGGGAGCGATTTGATATTGAATTTCATTTCGCGTTCGCCCAACTCAGGAACGGTTTTATAATACGACATATTCAGGTTAATATATCCCCCGCCAATCATGTACTTGATCCTGCTCTTAATGAGTGTGCCTGATCTGAACGCAAGTCCACCCCAACTTTTATTTGCAGATACTAATAATGCACCGCCACTGATGTCTGGTTGAATGGGAGTAATTATTTGCTTTCCATTCACCGAGTCAACATAAGGAGGTCGGCGATGAATGAAAACCGGTGCCAGTACAACACCGAATCCTCCTAGCGCCGGTTCGGTTATAATAGTCGCTACTGGAATAAATCCATTTGCGTCGATTACATAATCGCTCAGGTCGAGCTTTCTGTCGAGTGAATCTTTGAGAGAAACTTGTTTTTTTCCTTTCTGGGCATTAGTGTAAATAAAAAAGCAAAACACCAGGGGAATAGAAAATATAATTTTTTTTATAGTAGAAGTCATGTGGTTCAGTTGTTGCTTCCACGATTCTTATTATGAATGGATAATAAACAAAACTGGCTGTCACAACATTCCATCCATGTGCGTTGAAGTTTGCATCTGGACTCTCAGCACCTTATTCATTTTTTGGATCATCAAATAAGGCTCAAGAATTTTTTTCTTCGATAAGGGAGATCTTATTTTCAATGATCACCTATCCATCCCCGTTAGTACGGGCAAACCTTCATTTGCCACCAGTTTGCGCATTCTGGAGTTTCTCCAGCACCTGATCCAGAGAGAAACTGCCAACTTTCTGGCTCGGTGGAAACTCTTTGAATGTGGCCAGGTATTTCGCAATGTATTCCTGGGCTGGAACGAGCAGGAAAGTTCGGTCAACCCGCCAGTGTGCGTAGTCCATCGCAATATGGTCAGCCTCTTCGAAGGGGTCAGAGCGGAGGTTGAATATCTTTGGCAAACGCAGCGGTACGAAAGGATCCTGCCACACATCGAGACCATGAGCACGCTGCTCCTGGAAAACGATCTTCCAATTATCGAAGCGCAGCCCCACGAGGGAACCATCATCATTCCAGTAGAAGTATTCATGGCGAGGATCCGGCGACTTACCCGCCAGCGCGTCGGTGATGTTGTAACCGTCCAGGTGCACCTTGAAAGTATTGTTGCCTACTTTCATTCCTTTCAGCAATTGTTCCTTTACATCGGGCACACCTGCAGCGGCGAGGAGTGTAGGCAACATGTCCTCATGGGAGAAAATATCATTGCTAATCGTTCCAGGCTTAATGACACCTGGCCAGCGAATGGCGCAGGGCACGCGGTAACCACCTTCCCAGTTCTCGTTTTTTTCACCGCGAAAGGGCGATGTACCGCCATCGGGCCATGAAAACTTTTCCGCTCCGTTATCTGTTGAATACATTACGATGGTGTTGTCTTCAAGACCAAGCTCTTTAAGTTTGTCGAGTATCTGGCCTACCATACCATCGTGTTCAACCATCCCGTCGGGATAAGTGCCGAGGCCCGTCTTACCTATGCTTTCTTGCTTGAGGTGCGTGAAAATATGCATGCGGGTGGAATTCCACCAGAGGAAGAAAGGCTTGCCGGATTTCTTCGCCTTTTCCAGATAGTCAAGTGTAGCCTTTGTAAATTCCTCGTCTACGGTTTTCATGCGCTCAATATTGAGCGGTCCTGTGAGTTCAATCTTCTGCGTACCGTCTGCGTTCGCGTACGTGTGGATCACGCCTCGGGTGCCGTACTTCTTGACCATTGCAGGGTCCTTGAAGTAGTCCGGATTCTCTGGCTCCTGCTCCGCGTTGAGGTGGTAAAGCGAGCCAAAAAATTCGTCAAAACCGTGCATGGTGGGCAACGTCGCATCGGCATCACCGAGGTGATTTTTGCCGAACTGCGCGGTCATGTAGCCCTGCGCTTTGAGCAATTGCGCGATGGTCACATCACGCGCTTGCAGGCCTTCTTTTGCGCCTGGAAGACCAACCTTGAGCAGGCCCGTGCGGAAACCGCTCTGGCCGGTTATGAAACACGCACGACCGGCTGTGCAACTTTGCTGGCCGTACCAATCGGTGAAGAGAGCGCCCTCTTTCGCGATTCGATCAATGTTCGGTGTCTTGTAGCCCATCATACCCTGGTTGTAGGCACTAATGTTCCAGTAGCCGACGTCGTCCCCCCAAAGGATAAGGATATTCGGCTTCTTCTGCGCCAAAGCATTATTGGCGATTGAAACACCGAGTAGAATGATCGTCATGTAGAGAATCTTTTTCTGAATTGATTTTTTCATTTCTGAAATTTTTTAAATGAACAGGATTGATTTTGCCGCTGGTGGTTTATTCACCAATGACCTGCATCCTTAGGGTATTTCATTACGATCTATGTTGAAAATGATTTTAAAGAAATGATAAGTGAACTGCTTTTTCCATACCACTATTGTTTTGTAAAAATTTCCTTCCAATCGTTCTTCATACTGACCACATGCCATTTATTTTTTGTTGCGGCCTTTAATGAAGCCGAATCTTTTTCCTGGTAAAAAAATTCTCTTGTTGAATCATCGTGATTAATGATCATTTGAAAAGAATGATACCGGCTTCCTTGTGAATATTTCAGCATATAAATATCTCCAGCGCCCCCTTCATTGCCGCAGGCAAAAACCGGCCGCTGGCCAATATGCTCCTGGATGGCAACGGGCTTATTTATTTTATCATTAAAAATTTCCAATTCAGGTGTGCGCAGAACTTGATTGCTGCTGTCCACAAATTTGTATTTGAAGGTGGTTCCAATCACCTGGTCTTTTGGTATACCATACAATTGTGAAGAAATGCTTCTTACAAATTCTATGGTGCCTCCGGTGCAGATAAAAGTTTTGAATCCGTTCGCGCGCAAATAATTCAACAATTCAATCTGCGGCTGATAGGTGATCTCTTTCAATGAAACATTTCTTCCCGGATACTTGACTGTGTTAGCGAAATCATTCGCATTGGCTTCGAATTCTTCTTCCGTCATGCCGGTATGCGTGGCGGCTATCAATTGAATGAGAGCTTTATCGCCGCCTTTTTCGAAGTAGGCTTTGTCTCGCTCAATCACTGCTTTGAATGGTTGTTTCTTTGCTAATGCAGGATTTTTATCTACCATTTTTTTAACCTGGTAGAAAGCAAACAATTCCTGTACATATGGCCGCTCTGCCCAAAGCGTTCCATCGTTATCAAACGTAGCGATGCGGAATGAGACAGGAATATATCCGGTGGAAGTGGAATCGGTTGCCTTCTGTACAAAACTGATAATTGATTGCTTCAGGCCACCTTCATTCCATGAGGGTAGAGGATCGGCAGTTGTGCTTATGACACTTTCAACGGCTTCAACTTTTTTTTCTGAATTATTTTTGCAGCCAATGGCTGCAAAAAGAAAAATAATCGTCAAAGTCATTATCAATTTCCTCATTGAATTTGTTTTTAGGGTTGTTGATTCCCAGATGTGTCACTTAAAAGTTCACTCATCTTCCCGGCCGGCCCCGCATCATCAGGGTATGCCTTCGGTCAAAATGAATCCTTAAATAAAGAAACTTGCTTTATTGTTTTGGGGCGTACTGCAGTCATAGTCCGGACAATGGGATTGCGCTGGGGAACACTTCACGGATTACTTGAGTGATAGAAGTGGAACACAATCAGGAAAAAAATCTTTGCAATCAAATCTCAGAATCGGTTGTTGGTTTTCGAATGCTATTTGCCGGAAACAAAAATGAGAAGCTTTTACCGATATACGGCGTTGAATTTACCGTTAAATCCCCTCGGTTTTTTCGGCTGTGCTCTTATGCAATTCTGTAAATTGTAAATGATTCACCATTTCAACTGCTATTATGAAAAGATCTTTCTTACCATTGATGGTGGCAGCAATGAGTTTATTTTCCCTGTCGGCTTATTCACAGGCAAAAGAAGATTCAACTGCTCTATTGGGCCTGCCAGGAGATAACCTGGATCTTTATGCGGTTTTGGATCTGTTTCAAAAATCTAAAACCATTGAGGGATTTGAAAAATCTTTGAATGATGAAAAATCGAAAATCAATAATCTCGATTTGAACCTGGATAAGAAAATTGATTTCATTAAAGTTGTCACGAAGAAGGAAGGAGATTCGTACACATTTATCCTCCAGGTTGACGTCAGCAAAAAAGAGACGCAGGACGTAGCGGTAATTCTTTTAGATAAGGGCAAGGATAAAAAGATCAGCTTGCAGATTGTTGGCGATGAGGATTTGTACGGTAAGGACTATGTTATTGAACCAAAAGGAAATTCATCAATCACCGCCAATCCCGGATATGTTGGTCCTGATCCAGTCACCAAAGATGTGCCTGCGTCAACTACTGTAGTGGTCCAACAAGCGCCGATTGTTCAATATGTATATTCTCCAGCCTACGTTCCTTATGCTCCACCCTATTATTATGGATATTATCCTCCATGGTTTGGATTCGCAACGGTAATGGCCGTTGGCATATACCGCAGTAATCATTACCATTATCATGGCGGTTATTATGGAGGTCATTATGGAGGAGGGAACACGGTTATCATTAACAATCGCAATAGCATTAATCACTATAATAACAATCGGAACAGATCTACAACCGTGTCCGATAACAGGGCCAGAGGAGCTTATGGTAACGGTTCGGCAAATCGGCCTGGAGGCGGAGCATCTGCATCCACGCGGCCATCTAACTCACCAAATAGAGGAGGCGACAGACCATCCGCGTCCACACGTGAATCTGGAGGCGGATCGAACCGGCCATCTGCCTCAACCCGCGAAGGTTCAGGAGCATCTAACCGTCCATCTGCGTCAACGCGACAATCATCCAACTTTCCGTCTCAATCATCCAGGTCAGGTTCATATGGTGGAGGTGGGCGTTCTATGGGTGGAGGTGGAATGCGAAGCGGCGGAGGTGGTGGTAGGAGGCGGTAAATAAATCAAGATCCAAGATACAAGATACAAGATCCAAATAAGGAAGAGTAAAGAAGAGGTAAGAAAGAAGAAATAAGAATAAGAAATTAGTATTAGTAATTAGAATAAGAATTAGTAATTAGAAATAAGAAACAATTAAATAAGGATCAACAGGAAAACGAGATCCAAGAATATTTTCTTACATTTTTGCTTTCTTTCTTTTGCTTCTTTTCTCCCATTTCTTCTTATTCCTCTTACTGTTTGGATCTTGTATCTTGGATCTTTGTCTTCTTTATTTAACCGGCATATCCGACGCGCTCATATCTCTCACTGCTACGTACTTACCATTTCTTTTCTCAAACAAGCTCATATAGTTACCGGAGTTCAGTGGGGCGTTGGCAGAGTCAACCACCTTGAAGTATCCAATTTCAACAACCATGTTGCCATCATTAGATACAAACACTTCATTGGTTTTAAATGAAATCCGATCAGTATTTGAGATGATGTCGTTTTTTAAAAAATTAATTATCGCTTCCTTTCCCACGAGAGGTTCGCGGTTTTGAAAAAAGGTTGTGGCATCATCTGCATAATAGCCGATATCTTTTAATTCTCCTTTATTATAAAGCTCGGCAAACGCATCTTCCTTGGCTTGAATTTCTTGCTTGATCTGTTCTTTGTCGACCGAGGTGGATGCCAGCTCTCCTTTCTTTTCATTGCAGGCGAACAGGAAGCAGATTATGCTTCCTAATGATATCAGTTTTGGGATTAAGTATTTCATAAACAAATTATTGCTGAGGAATGCAGTGTTGTAAACTTACCCAATGAGATAGGGTATCGTCTAAATCGCAACAAGATTCTTGAGAAGAATTATAATAGTTGGCAACATAAGATATAAGCAAAGGCACAAGGTACAAGGCACAAGGCACAAGGCACAAGGTACAAGGGTGTAAGTTCCACGACGTTTGTGGATCCAAAATGTTCAAGTTTAGAATATGAGTAATAGGAAACCATTAAACAAGAAAAACTATTTTGTTTCAACACCATTTTAGCGCAGCTTTCACTATCAGATACTTGTCATCATTAGGTACATTATCATTCTTTTAATTCGCATTGTGTGAAGAAATAAGTGTTATGCCTTCAAAATAATTTTGATACATTTGTTATCCCCCCTTTTAACTAAGAATATCCTTGCCCTATATCTGATCGGCCAAGTTTCTAATCCGGCCTATAAACCCAAAAGTCACGAAAATGCGGAGCGTATTTCAATTCCTCTCCCAAGAGGTAACCATTGTGGTTAATCGAACACGTTTAAAAAATCAACACTCCGTCATTGTTCTGTTTTTTTGCTTTCAGAATAAAATCTGAAACCTAAGTTTTGTATCGGTTGCAGAGCAGTTGCCTAATGAATGATTAATAACGTAAACGACGAACCGAAGCAATGAGCATCCAACTATCCGCACTTACACTGTTGAGTATAACCTCCTGCATCCTGGGGCTGGTGGTAGCTGCCATTCTTTGGCGTTACCCGAGGGAAAATCGAACTAATAACAGGCTGCTAAGCTTGTCATTTCTTTTTCTCACCGGTGCCCAAGCGGTTGGAGTTTTGGTGGAGACCCGTGTTATACTTCAATTACCGCATTTATATAGGTTGGGTAATTTGTTTGGCCTGGTGTTCATGCCACTGTCATGGTTGTATGTGAGAGGACTATTGAAGAACAAAAAATTCAGCTGGAAGGATCTGATTCATTTCATTCCTGCACTAATATTCCTTGTTGACTACTCGCCATTCTTTTTTTCCAGTGCCGCCTCAAAAAGGGTAGCGATCCTAAACAACCTTCAAAATCTGAACTATGTTTTGAAGTACAATGAGTCTTTATTTTTTCCGGATTGGTTTCATCTCTGGTTTCGCAACCTCGTGATATTTTTTTATTGGTTGTTGCAAAGCACGTTGTTGTTTAAAGTTGTTCGATCCGAAACCAAAGAAATGGTAACAGAAAACCGGGCTTGGTTCCGATGGTTAGCTATCTATCTGATCCTGCAGTCCTTTCTGTTTGTTCCTTTTTTCCTTGCCTTCTTTGATGCACCGGTCGCTTACTGGCCTGCTATCACTATAGGCGCTTCCATTGTGTTGGTGTTCACAGCAGTGAGCTTGATAATACAGCCAGTAATCTTATATGGAATTCGTGGATGGATCATTCATCCTGAATCAACAGACCCACAAGTACATTCGGGTGCTAGTACTCCCATGTACGTAAGCAAGGAAAAATTGAAAGCTATCAATACATTATTAGAAAAATTAATGAGCAATGAAAAGCCTTATCTGAAGGTGGGATATTCTCTACTTGATCTCACAAATGATCTTCGGGTTCCGCTTTACCAGGTTTCCTTTTTCCTCAACCACGAAAAAGGGAAAACTTTTCACGACATGCTAAATGAGTATCGCGTTGACTATAGTCGGGAGTTGATGCTAAAGGAAAAAAATCAGCAACTCACCCTGGAAGCCATTGCATTTGAATCGGGTTTTGGTAATCGAAATAGTTTCACCAACGCCTTTAAGAAGTTTACAGGAAATACCCCTTCCGCCTTTTTGAAAGAAGTGAGGCAGAATGGGAATGGCCACGCACCTGTAAATGGTAATGGCAGTGGTTTGCAGAAAAGTAGAAAGAACAGTGTTGAAAGTGACGAGAAGAGTGAGAACAATTATTAAAATGGGCAATTCTGTGCAAAGAATTTATAATTCGGTGCAAAGAGATGAGCGATTTTTTGAACGACGATTCATAAGAAAACAAGCTGAAGTTTAGATACAATTTGCAAATTCTTTCAAACTCTTGGCAAGGTGTAACAGTTAAATCTTTTGCACCGATTTATATAGGCCTACATTTACTTTGAATTGAGATCAACCCCATCTCAATTCTCGTTTGATCCTCCCGATGTCTTCGACCAAAGAAGTACCCAGAGCAAGCACATTGTTGAACCCAAAAATTAAGAATATGGAGAGTCTCGTCCAACTCTACATGCTGCTGGCAATATTTTGCCTCCTGCTGTTCAAATCATTCCGGGAAATTTATTCCAACAACTACTTAAAGGCCTTACTACTCCTCCTGCTATTTATAACCACGTTGAAGATGTTGAGAGAGGCAGGAGTAATAAACGCGACTCCTTTAGTGTACGTCATTGGTAACACTGCATTGTTCCTTTTTATCCCGGCAGTATACTTATACCTGCGATATGCAACGTATGAGAAAAAAATCACGAGCAAGGACATGGTTCATGCACTTCCAGCATTGTCTTATTGTTTCAGTTGTGTGGTCTTTTATCTCCTCAATAACAAAATCGGATTGTTGCAGGCAGACATATTTAATGAGTCGGGCAGTACCCAACGGCCTGCGTTGTTGTATTTCCTGATGATGGGATATGGTGTTGTTGGATGGTACCTCATTTTGGTGTTGAAAATATTGAAAGACCGATATGCTTCACCCAAGCACGATGGGTACGTGGCCCCTGCTGCATTGTATTCTGCAAAGGAACATACTGAAGTTCCCCGGTCCGTAGAAATACATACTGGTAATATGATTCTTAGTGAAGAAAGAATTTTTAAAATGGATACCACGATAAGAGAGTTCCTGGAAGAAGAAAAACCATTCCTCAAACACGGATATAGCCTAAAACAATTGGCGGAGGAAACCGGACTGCCGCTTCACCTTTTATCGGCCTTTATCAATAAACATTACAAGGTCAATTTTAATGACTTTATTAATGAGTATCGGGTGAATTACTGCAAGCAAAAGATTATGAATGATGAATGGAAGTTTAAAAAACTAGAGGCCATTGCTGAAGAATCCGGGTTCAGTAATCGGAATACTTTTACCGCGGCATTCAAACGGGTCACCGGCCAGAATCCATCGGAGTTTTTGAAGACAATTAAGGAACACCAGGCTGCTTGATGAACCAATAGGCAATAGGCAATTGGCAACTTCTGGACTGCGCTACCGGGTCAATTATTTAACCTTTCTTACCAATACGGATTGGGCTTAGTTTTTAACTTTGGATGAGAATCTTATTAGATGATTAACCGCTATCTGAATTTATCCATTTTCTGCGTCGCTATACTTTGGTCGTGCCAGGAAGCCCAGACCACGAAGGAACCAATTGGTTCTGCCGATGCGAAGGACTCAGCAGCTAATTGTGGATCTCCACATTCAAGAGCGGCGGCGCTAACAAAGGGAAGCAACGCAAATGTTGAATTGATCACACTTTCCAACGGATCGGTAGTACCTGCCACCGCAGATACGAGTAAGTGGCCCGTGAAACCATGGCCACACAAAATGGTATGGGTTTCTGGTGGAAATTTTCAAATGGGTGGAGTTGGCAACGAAGCCAGGCCCGATGAATTTCCGGTACATAAAGTGGCTGTTGATGGATTCTGGATGGATCAAACAGAGGTGACTAATGAAGCGTTCAAAGAATTTGTGCAACAAAAGAAATTTGTAACCACTGCCGAAACAAAACCGGACTGGGAAGAATTGAAAAAACAACTTCCACCCGGCACACCAAAACCCGATGAATCATTACTTGTACCTGGTGCATTGGTTTTTGTTCCAACACCTGGTCCTGTTGACCTGCATGATAATTCGCAATGGTGGAAATGGATTCCCGGCGTGAATTGGAAACATCCGAATGGATTAAGAGATGATGTACTGTCGTCGACAACATTGGACCAGCATCCTGTAGTACAGGTTTCGTGGTTTGACGCGGTTACATATGCCAGTTACTATGGAAAGCGTTTACCCACGGAAGCTGAATGGGAATTTGCGGCAAGAGGAGGAAAAGAAGGAGAGGTATATGGCTGGGGAAATGATCACCCCACTAATAACAATATCAAAGCAAACATCTGGCAGGGGCAGTTTCCTTATATTAATTCTCAAGAAGATGGATTTGTTTTCACTGCCCCTGTTGCTTCTTATCTGCCAAATCAATTTGGATTATATGACATGATGGGCAATGTGTGGGAATGGTGTTCCGACTGGTATCGGCCAAACACATATGCAATGGAAGCGGAACAGATGATTGCAAAAAATCCCCAAGGGCCATCAGAGAGTTACGATCCGCAAGAACCATTCACCCCCAAGAAAGTAGTAAGAGGCGGATCTTTTCTTTGCAATGAAGTGTATTGCGCCAGTTATCGTCCTTCCGCTCGTATGAAAACTTCACCTGATTCAGGTGAAAGCCATACTGGGTTTAGGTGTGTGATGAGTGATCAGGAATGGAGAAAATATCTTAAGGGAAAGCGTGGTTAGTTTGATGTTTGAGGTTTGATGTTTTGATGTTTGATGTTTTGATGTTGTAAAATCTAAGTACTACTTACTCACCCTTTCTATTCATCGCTTTGACTCATAACCTCCTTTCCACCTTAATTCTCATCCAATTGTTTACCCAGCCTCGTACTAAAAACGCTAAACGCTAAACGCGAAACGCTAAACGCTAAACGCTAGACGCGAAACGCCAAACTCGAAACGCGCAACGTTAAACCCACAAGCCAAATCTTATAACTCTTGTCAATTCAAGCCTTCAATTATTTGTTTTCAGAAAATATAAAAATGAATATTGCACCACTGGCCAAAAATCATTCCGATGCTATTTGTGAAAGGTAACTGCACAGAGCGTCGGAGAAAAGCAATCTTGGAATAAAATTATTTCGTGTAACTGCTGAGAAAAAATTGCTCCGCAGATTATACGCCGGATAGGGAGGTTGGGCTCGGAAGTAGCCGAACACTCCTTCAACATTAAGTGAAACTAGCTTTAATCAAGAGGTAACCTTAAATGGTTACTGTGCTTTTCTTGATTTTTGGGTCGCCTGGTTGCTTCTGCAACCGGGCTTTTTACTCCAGATAGCTTCGGGACTTGTAGCAGAAAGAACAAGGTTCGAGAAGAATTTTATCAAATGGTTTCGGCTAGCCCCCAATTCTATCACCAATAAATGATATAACATGAAATCTACATTGAACCTCCTGATTACCCTGCTCACCCTGATGTTGCTAACGGCTTGTTCTTCGCAATTAAAGGTGACGAGCGATTATGATAAAGCGGTGGACTTTAGCCAATACAAGACGTTCGGATTTTATCAATTGCAGGACAAGAGTGGCGCCGTGAGCCAATTGAATCAGAACCGCATTATTGACGCGGTAAAAAAACAGATGGCAGCCAAAGGATTTACGGAGAATGATGCCAACCCCGATGTACTGGTGAACGTGATTACTTACCTTAAAGAAAGGCAAGAGGTGACTGCAAATAGTAACTATTATGGTTATGGTGGTTATTATCGTCCATATGCGTGGGGAGGTGGAATGGCTTCAGGAACTACAACCTACAGTACTTACAACTATCACGACGGCACCTTGATGATTGATGTAGTGGACGCCGCAAAAAAGCAACTTGTTTGGCAGGGAGTGGGGAATAAAGAAATTGACAAGCCCAATAAGAACCCTGATGAGAAAATTAACGAGGCGGTCGCCAAGATCATGGCAAGTTTCCCTCCAGGCAAGAAGTCCTGAGTAACCTGGATAGCGGAGAATGAAATAGTAGTGCGGCTGTTGCCTTGTATAGTATGAAATAAAGTTGATGAACATATATTCATCCTTTCCTGATGCACGTTTCAATCAGCTCTGGAAAGGATTTTTTTCTTTATTGCTGTTCATGCTAACTGCAGTTTTTGCATTGGCGCAAGACTCCACGGTCGTTTCCAAAGAACCTACCTGCGTGGATATGCAAAAGGATTTGCCAGATCTGTTGCGTCAATGGATGAACAAACCACCAAAACCACCTTCCATCTCCACAGGATCGTTGTTATTGGTACCAGTAATCAGTTCAAATCCGGCTAATGGTTTCATTTTTGGTGTGGCCGGACAATATGCATTTAAAGCAAAAGGAGAGAATAGCCTTTATTCATCCTTAAATGGAAGTCTTAACGTTACAACTAAAAAGCAATTGATTTTCCAATTGAAGAATAATGCATACATAGCTAACAATAAATATTTCTTGAGTGGGGACTGGCGCTTTCTGATTTTCTCACAAGCAACGTACGGTTTGGGAACCAGCGCACCAGAAGGTGGCGCACTCGACTATCAATTTGGAATCAATGGAATTGAAACCAGTGACGATTCACTTGTACAACCCATGAAATATAACCAGATCAGGTTCTACCAAACCATCAACAAGAATTTTGGTAAGGCATCTTATTTTGGATTTGGATATCACCTCGATTATTTCTACAATATCGAAGATGAAAAACTTGATACACTTCTACCTCTTTATACCAGTCACTATCTATACAGTAAGCAATATGGCTTTAACCCTCGCCAATACATCCGCTCCGGACTTAGTTTGAATTACGTGTATGACACTCGCGATAATCTTGTGAATGCCTATAGAGGTCAATTTCTGAATATTAATTATAGACTGGATCCAAAATTTCTGGGTAGCACACGAGATGGAAATATGCTAAGTGCAGAGTGGAGAGGATTTTTTCCGTTCTCCAAGAGAAATCCAAGGCATCAAATGGCGTTTTGGTTTCTTGGTAATCTTAGTCCCGTTGGAGACATGCCTTACCTGGCATTACCTGCGCTGGGTTACGATCAGCGTGGAAGAGCCGGAAGGGGTTACACCCAAGGCCGGTATCGTGGACCAAATTATTTATATATGGAGTCAGAATACCGATTTCCAATTTCTGATTGCGGTGGCGTGTTGGGAGGTATTTTGTTTGTAAATGCGAATACAGCTGATAAGCCTGATAGAAGTGTTCGTTTGTTCGATTACGTTGCCCCCGGTTATGGATTTGGTTTGCGATTAATGGTAGATAAAAAATCGAGAACCAATTTACAGGTTGATGTTGGTTTCGGTAAACATTCGAGTGGTGTGTATTTTGGGGCCGCCGAGACGTTTTAGAAGGTACAAGGTACAAGGCACAAGACTTACGGGTATATTGCTTCAATAGGCACCCTTCGACTGCGCTCAGGAGGCAACGGGCAATAGGCAAAATGATTTGTGAACTTTCGTTTCAATGGACAATTGGCAACAGGCAATTGGCAATTGGTAACTCTTGGAATAGTAGCGACCAGCAACCAGCAACTGGTCAATGGGCACCCTCCGACTGCGCTCAGGAGGCAACAGGCAATTGGGAATAGGCGCAGAAGGCCACGATGTCTCTAAATCATACAAAAGTTCTCTAGCATATGAACGACCTAATCAAACTAATTTGTGTGAGCATACTCATCACTGCATGTTCACCCGGCATTAAAGTGACTAGCAGTTGGAAGAATCCAACACCTGATACGCCTGGAAAAAAGTATCACGCCATATTTATTACTGCGCTCACCGAAAATCAATTTGCAAGAAATACGATGGAAGAAAACATCGCAGAGGCGGCTGAAGCCAGGGGTTATACAACTACGCGCGGAGGAATGGTGTTCACGCCAACCTTCTCACAAAAATTGATTCCCTCAAAAGATGACATATTGAAAAAGGTGAGAGAATCGAATAGCGATGCAATATTTACAGTTGCTTTGGTGAGTAAAGAAGATATGTCGAGGTATGTACAAGGAGAAGTAAATACAAGTCCATCCTACGGTTGGTATGGAAGCTTTGGCGGATACTACGGAACTATTGCTGGTCCTATCTATACGCCCGGATATTACGCAACCGATAAGGCTTACTATCTGCAAAGCAATTTGTTTGACGCCACCACTGAGAAACTGCTCTGGTCGGTAAGGACCGAAGCCTACAATCCATCAAGCATCGAGAAATTTTCCAAAGAGTATACGGAAACGATGATTAAGCATTTGCAGAGAGATGGGATTTTGAAGAAGTAGTCAGTAGACAGGAGTCAGAAATCAGAAGGGGTTGCTGGTAGCTACTTATCAATTTCGGAACATTCAAATTAATGGGTTGCTGGTTGCTGGTTACTGGTTGCTACTTATCAATTTCGCAGCATTCAATTAACGGGTTGCTGGTTGCTGGCAGCTGGTTGCTACTTATCAATTTCGCAACATCCATATTAATGGGTTGCTAGTTGCTGGTTACTGGTAGCTACTTATCAATTTCGCAGCATTCAATTAACGGGTTGCTGGTTGCTGGCAGCTGGTTGCTACTTATCAATTTCGCAACATCCATATTAATGGGTTGCTAGTTGCTGGTTACTGGTAGCTACTTATCAATTTCGCAGCATTCAATTAACGGGTTGCTGGTTGCTGGCAGCTGGTTGCTACTTATCAATTTCGCAACATTCATATTAATGGGTTGCTAGTTGCTGGTTACCGGTAGCTACTTATCAATTTCGCAACATCCATTCAAATTAATTACATCCTCCGATCCAGTAATCAGATCCTCTTATTCTCTGGATAAATGGATTAAACAAGTTTGCACTTAAATAAAAGCCGCTGGTGGATAGGCAGCAACTAGCAACCAGCGACCAGTAACCAGTGCGCAACCAGCAACCAGCAACCAGTATGTGATATAAAAAAACTATTGTACCTTCCAACCTTCGTCTAAGCCTTATCCATTCAACTTCCGAGGAATCATTTTAAAGAAAGCTAATTAGGATTAATTTTTTGGATATATGCAGCAATGCATGTATTTGAATTTATGCCTAAATTGAATTGGATTTCGCCATCTAACACTAAAACTAACTGGATGATGCTTGCCTGTTTTGCAGGGATAAGCCGTACAATTAATTCTTGCAAAGCCTTCCCTGGCTTTCATCTCCCGTTTGTTTTTCCTCAGGTTTTTTATCTTGGTTCTGTTCATCCACTCAAATTCAAACTAGAAATTGTATGAAAGTTTTTACCCAGACCGGGAAGGAGTTCATATGCTATGTGCTGAAGAATGTAAGTCAGAAAAAAGTGTTGACGTTGATGTTGACGCTCGTTTTCCTGGCGCCGGTTGCCATGGCTGCAGATCCTGTAACAGGAAAAGTAACGGATGATAAGGGCAATCCTCTTCCTGGCGTAACCGTCCAGGTGAAGGGAAAGGAGGCTGCCGCGGTTACTGACAACAGTGGAAAGTATTCAATCGAAGTTCCTGCAGGCGGCAACACCCTGGTGTTTAGCTATGTGGGATTTACTGCGATGGAAATAAATGTTGCAGGCAGAAAATCCATTGATGTTGTCCTTCAGCCGGAATCTAAAGCACTGGGTGATGTAGTGGTGGTTGGATATGGAAAGCAAAAGAAAGTAAATCTCGTTGGCGCAGTATCAGCGGTAACAGTTGATGAGAAAATGACGAGTCGTGCAGTTCCGAACATTTCCTCAGGATTGGAAGGAATGGTTCCAGGTTTAGCGGTTACCAATAATTCAGGAATGGTTGGAAATAATCAAACCTCTTTATTGATTCGCGGATTGGGTACAATTAATAATGCCAACCCACTGGTAGTAGTTGATGGAGTTCCGGACGTTGATATCAATCGCGTAAACGTAAATGATATTGAGTCGGTATCCGTTTTAAAAGACGCTACTTCTTCCGCAGTATATGGATCACGTGCGGCGAATGGTGTCATACTCATCACAACAAAATCAGGAAAGGGACAAAAAAGAACGAATATCACTTTTAATAGCTCAACTGCGATTACTACTCCTACAAAAGGTTTTTCTTTCATGGCCGACTATCCGCGTTCACTCACATTGGAGCAACGCAGGACAGCAACAACTCTTCCCTTCAACCAGTTCTTCAAAAATGGAACAATTGATCAGTGGATGGCATTAGGTATGATTGATCCATTGCGTTTTCCCAATACTGATTGGTTTGATGTGGTGATGCAGAACGGAACGTTTCAGAATTATAACATCTCTGCTTCCGGAGGTGGTGAAAAATCTAACTTCTATTTGTCTGCAGGAATGAAGGACGAACAAGGATTGCAGATTAACAATACTTATCGTCAATATAATGCGCGATTCAGTTTCGATTACAAATTGCGCGACAATATGAATGCCGGCGCAAAGTTTAGTGGCAACTGGTCGCAATATCAGTTTGCGTTGGCAGAAGGATTCACCGATCCTGATCCAAACAACACAGCCGGGACCGACATGCAGTACGCCATTGCGGGCATAACTCCTTACGATCCAAAGACCGGATATTTTGGAGGAGTAATGGCATTCAATGAAGATCCACAGGCATATAATCCCTACACTGTTTATATCAATAACATTAATCACGTGAACAGGCAAGAGGCCCTGGCACAAATGTATTTCGACTGGACACCGATCAAGGGTCTGACTGGTGGACTCGATTACTCAATTAACTATTACAATCAATTTAGCTGGACTGCAAACATTCCGAACCAGGCGTTCAATTTTCAAACAAACACTTTTGGAAGCCGCGTGTATGTAGGTCCGAATGCCGGCGTAAGCAACAACACGCAAACCGGCTACAAGACTTTGATGAATGCCAAATTGAATTACCAACATACGTTCGCGAAGAATCATGACGTAGCGGCAACATTTGTATACGCTGAAGAATATTGGTATGACCGCGGTCAGGGAAGCAGCAGGAACGATCGTTTGTATCCAACGCTGCATGAAATAGATGCTGCATTAACAGATATCCAATCAACAAGTGGAAATTCAAGTGAAGAAGGCCTTCGTTCATACATTGGAAGGTTGAACTACACCGCGTTTGGAAAGTATTTGCTGGAAGCAAATCTTCGTGTTGATGGCTCATCAAAATTCCTTCCTGGTAGTCAGTATGGATATTTCCCATCAATTGCTGCAGGTTGGAGATTTACCGAAGAGGATTTCATCAGGGACAAAACTGAAAATTGGTTAAACAGTGGTAAGCTGCGCGTTTCTTACGGAAGCCTGGGAAATAATTCAGTGGTGACCCGATATGAACAACAACCAACGCTTACTACTAATAACTATATCATTGGTGGAGTTGTTCAACGTGGATTTGTAAACACAAAAATGGTCAATCCAGACTTGACCTGGGAATCCACTACCGTTCTGAATCTTGGTTTAGACTTAAGCTTTTTGCGGAATAGGTTGACTACTTCAATCGATTTATACCGTAGGAAGACAACAGATATGGAACAACCTTCCAACCTTTCCACGCTTCTTTCCGGAGCTTATAATGCACCCAATATTAATATTGGGGATATGCTGAATCGCGGAATTGAAATTGATATCTCGTGGAAGGATCATGTGGGAAGTGTGAGCTATGGTGTGAGCGGCAATTTCTCTTACAACGAAAATCAACTACTGTCCTGGAGTCAACTCCTTCTGAGAGGGCAGACAGTTACTAATCCTTACAATAGTGGCAACCTGGCATTTGTAGGTATGCCGTGGAATTATATCTATACGTATCGCGATAGGGGTATTGCACAAACCTGGCAGGATATATATAACGCTACTCCACAGGGTGCGCAGCCGGGCGATCTTCTACGCGAAGATGTAAATGGTGATGGTCGCATTGATGGAAATGATATGGTTGCCTATACACATGGAACGAGGAATAGACCCACTAGTTATTTTGGATTGAACACATTTGCCGCATGGAAAGGTTTTGATGTTGTGTTTTTCGTGCAGGGCGCAGCAGGGAGAAAAGATTTCTGGCTGAATGCATTCAACAACGTGAACTTCGGAACCCAACGCTATGCAGCCACCTGGGATCATTGGAATAATCCATGGAGTCTTGACAACAGAAACGGAGCCTGGCCTCGCCTTGGAGGAAATGGTAACAACACTGCTAATACAATGTTCTGGCTTGATGATATGAGCTACCTCCGATTGAAGAACATTCAAATTGGATATAATGTTCCAAAGAAATGGTTACAGAAGGCACACATCTATAGTTTACGCATAGCAGGATCATTTGAAAATATAGGAACAATTACTTCTTATAGAGGCTTGGATCCTGAGAAGAACGGCAGCAGTAATAATTTATATCCCATTAATAAATCATATGCCCTTGCGGTTAACCTGGGTTTCTAAAATACTTGTATGAAAAAAGTTAATCTGGTTTCGAAATTATTGATCATAACAGTTGCAGGAATCGCAATGACGTTGAGTTCTTGTAGAAAGAACTTACTCACCGTTGACCCACCATCGGAATTGCCTGCGAATGTTTTTTGGAAAACTGAAAGCGATGCTACTGCGGCACTGATGGGTTGTTATGCATCGATAAGGCCGCTCTTTGACCGCGATTATTATTTCGATGGTCAGGCGGAATATGTAAGAGATAGAAACGGCTCCAACAGCACTACTGCGAATAACCTTCGCCTGGGAGACGCCTATAATAATGCGAATTACAATCCTACAGGGTATGGTGCATCGTTCGACAAAATGTGGCGTTATCTGTATGGGGGTGTCAATCGTGCGAACTACGTAATTGAAAACGTTCAGAAGATGCTCCCCGAAGCTAATCCAACTTCGATCGCAAATCTGGAGGCGATCATGGGTGAAGCAAGGTTGTTGCGCGGTATGGTTTATTTCAAGCTGATCAGTATGTGGGGCGATGTTCCATATATCAGTAAGGTGATCTATGATAACTCAGAGGTGATTGATGTTGCAAGGATGCCAATCAAACAAGTTAAAGATTCCATCCTCGCCGATTTTACCTATGCATTCAACAAGCTGCCGATAAAAGGCTCTGCATTGGGAAGAGCGGGCAAACCTGCGGCACTTGCGTTCAGAGGGAAACTGCAATTGTACTGGGCGTCATGGAATAAATATGGTTGGCCCGAACTCGAAGGTTTTCAACCTAGCGGCGCAGAGGCAACTACTGCATTTACCGCGGCAGCTGCCGATTTCAAATCTGTTGCGAATGACTATGGTCTTACCTTATATCAAAATGGGGACCCGGGTAATATTGATTCACTCGGCAAGGCAGATGTTCTCCCTAATTATTATTATCTCTTTAATCCTAAAACAGGAAACGGAAGTTCCGAAATGATCATGGTGTTTACCCATGGTGGAACAGGAACGGGACAAGGAGAAGAATTGATGCGCGACTTCTCTGGTCGCTCACATGAAGGCTCACAATGTTGGATCAGTCCGCGATACGAATTGGCCGATCGCTACCAATTGATCAGCACCGGCGACTTCGCCGCGCCGATGAAGACAATCAATCCCACTAACAATGCGGCAGCCCGCACTACGCCTGGAGCTGCAGTTAACCCCGACAGTTATCGCGACCGGGACTATAGAATGAAATCTACGATTGAGTGGGATTATGAAATGAGCCTGGGATTAAATTCATTGCAATCCACCGGCATGGTACCATTCATTTATCAGAATTACGCTGGACAGGTTACAATTAATGGTGTAAAATATATTACCTACAATACTGACGGAACCAATTCCGGATATGTGTTCCGCAAATTTGTTCGCAATTATCCGGGACAAGGAAGAAGTGATGGTGATTTTGCATGGCCGGTAATGCGATTGGCTGACGTATATCTCATGTACGCCGAAGCATCAAATGAAGTAAGCGGTCCATTGCCTGATGCGATTGCATTTGTAAACCTTATTCGTCATCGTGGTAATCTTCCACCGCTTGCAGGAACAAAAACCGACACGAGAGATCATTTCTTCAATGCGATAGAACAAGAGAGAATCGTGGAACTAGTGGCAGAAGGTCAGCGTTCATTTGATTTGAGAAGATGGAGAGCGCTTGAAAGGGTGTGGGGACCTCCCGGATCAGCTGGCGTTTGGAGAATCGACACCTGGGGAGTACAACAGAATCGCTATTTCCAAAACACGGCTCAACTGGAATACCAACAGGATTACATCTTCAGGATACCGCCTTCAGAGCGTGACAGAAATCCGAAGTTGACTCAGAACATTCCATGGAGATAGGACGAAGGCACAAGACACAAGGGACAAGGTACAAGTAAGGTCCAAGGAAAAGGACCAAAAGCCAAGCAAGAACAAAGAGCCAAGAACGACAAACAACAAACAACTAACAACAAACGACCAACGAATAACAAAAAATATCAATTACAAATTTTCAAATTCTAATATGAACAAAATTGTGAGAATATCATTTGGAGCACTGATGGTAGCGCTTGCATTCAGCGGGTGTAGTAAGGATTTCCCTGTTGATGAAGATGGTTTGCTCATCACCACCAGGCAGGAATGTTACGTGAGCAACTTCGAATTGCTCGGTACCGATTATGTTACCGTTAGAACAAAGACAGCCGTCATTGACACTACGGCCAAAACGATCAAAGTAGAAGTGTTGTTTGGAACTGATTTGAAGAATCTTTATCCGCAGTTTACGCTTGCCACCGACTGTAAGTTGGATCCAAAAATTGTAGGTCGTGTCGATTTTTCGGATTTGGTAAATCCAAAAAAATGGACGGTGGTTTCAGGAAATAGGAACATAAGAAAAGAGTACACGGTTATCGTAACTGTTCAACCTTAATCAAAAAATCACTAAAAATAATTTAGATGTTTCGTAAAATTATTTTTTTAGCATTCGGCATCGCGTTTCTTGCAGCGGCTTGCAAAAAGGATCCATATGCGTTGCCTGTTCCAAAGGACGTTTTGCAGAACGATGTTATCAAGAGGAGCCTGGGTCCGAATGTAACGGGAACCAGTATTGAATTCGCATATGCAATGGCGCTTCCCAGCTCAAAGGGTAAATTGGTATCTGCAGAAGTGGAGGCCTCCATCGCTGGCGGTCCGGGTACATACCTGGAAAATAATTCTTATTACACTTCTGCCGGAGCCGACGTTGCTGTAAAAATTGGCAATCCGTCCGTAACAAATGGAACCAAGACGACAGTGACATTTACTGTTGATACTCCAGCGGCAACACTTCGCTACTTCTATGTTGTGCCCGCAGCAGCAAAAGGACTAACGGTTTCGTTTACTTTCAGAGCGACTGCAAGCGATGGTGAAACAGTATCCATGCAAATGGGACCTTACACCATTTCAAAAATGGATATGATAAGAAATATGGCGGTGAAAGATGCTGGTGCCATGTACATTTCCATTGCTGATTCTACTGTATATACCGCTGCGAACCTTGGAGCGAATGCAAGTAAGGTCGATCTAGTTTATTTATATCGTGTAATTCCAAATAAAACTTTTGCGCATGCATTGGTGGCACCTGCCGCTGATCCCCAGTACTTGCCTGGCGTTACGCTACCCGCAGGTGTGAATGCAAATACAAAGATTCTGAAGATCTTTAATCTGCAGGATCACCAATTGGCGCCAACGCTTCAGCCGGGCATCTACATTGATGATCCCGACTTTCAAAAACTCGACATGAGTACTGCTCCCAATTTTGCCATCAATCTCAAACAAGAAGCGGGAGTGTGGGTGGAAACATCCGACGGGAAATGGAGAGCGTATATATTTATCAATACTGCTGATAACAACAATAAGAGTGCAGTGATTAGCATGAAAAGATACCCGATGTAGAAGAAGAAGATTTAATCCCGATAGCTATCGGGACCAAGAAACAAGGAAAGAAGCAAAATCGGAAAATAAGTAGAATAGGGGCGAAACGAGGCACTCGACTCTCGTTTCAAATAACGTGAAGCCAGATTGCCGTAGGCAATCAATTCGTGTAAATTGCCTTCGACTGAAAAAGTCATCAAATTCCTAATCCACGTATAATATTTTTTAATTGCCGCAATTCAACCATTTGATTCGTGAAATCGGTGTAATTCGTGTATCCGCCGCAGGCGGGAAACGCTAAGCGTTGTAAAAAATGAAATCTATGAGAAATTCTATCAGTATCCTTTTACTTTTCACTGTTGTTCTGTTTTGCTCTATCAACAGCACGGCGCAAAATTTTGTCCATCCTGGTATCAATCAAACGGCGGCGGATCTGGCAACAATGAGGAAGTATGTGACAGAGGGTAAAGAACCATACAAAAGTGCGTTCGATCGACTGAAAGCCGCCACAGATACAGCTTTTACCATAATCCCTCACACACATGTATTGCGCGGTCCATATGGCAGACCAAACATTGGAGGCGATGATCTTTCCAAAAGCGCTAACATGGCGTACAACTATGCACTGGTTTGGTATATCACAAACGATAAGAAATATGCGATGAAGGCAATCGAAGTATTGAACACCTGGTCGCCGGTGATTTGGCATTTTGATTATAATGATGCGAAACTTCTTGCAGCATGGACAGGTCATATACTTTGCAACGCTGCCGAAATTCTTCGATATACTAATTCGGGTTGGCAACAAAAAGATGTAGCATCCTTCACCAATATGTTGATGACCGTTTACTATCCTTTGATGAGAAACTATTATCCTCAGGCGAATGGAAATTGGGATGGAGCAATCATTCATTCGATCATGTCAATCGCGATTTTCACTGACAATAGAAAAATGTTCGACAATGCGATTGATCATTTCCTACATTCTTCGGTGAATGGCAGTTTGTTTAAGTATGTTTATCCAAACGGTCAGTGCCAGGAAACCGCGCGTGATCAAGGTCACGTTCAATTGGGTTTAGGAGAATTTGCGGGAGCAGCACAAGTGGCCTATACGCAAGGTGTAGATCTTTTCTCGATCGGCAATAATCGAATTGCCCTCGGGTATGAGTACACGGCGAGTTTTCTATTGGGTGAATATCCGCATTCATATGTGCCGATTTCAGAGCGCGCAAAAAACCTAAGGGACGATTATGAATACGTGTACCGCCATTATACAGCAAAGGGAATTGATGTTCCTTTTACAAGGAGAGCCGCGGATTCAGTGAGATCACGAGCAAGCAGGAGTATCCTAAGTTCTGTTCGGGTGCCTGTTGTTCTGCCAAAAAAAATAGAACCTGCTCCTAAGGCAAATTCAACCGGGTATATTGCCGGTGCTACGAAGAACCCATCTGCTGCTGCTCCTCCCGATGCAATTGCGTTAAATCCGGGTGATAGTATTCAAAGAGCGCTGGAGACAGCTGCAAAATCGGGTAAATCTGTTCTCCTGAAAACAGGTGTTCATAAATTTTCAGCAACGTTGAAAATACCAAGTAATGTAACCATCATGGGTGAAGGAGATTCCACCATTCTTTTCCTAGATCCTGCATCAGGAAATCGGGAGGCGATGGTAAATGCGGATGTGGATCTTCATGACGTCACCATTCGCGACCTAGTGATTGAATGTAACACGCGAACGGATATTCCCAGTGATCCAAATAGCGCTCGTTCTTATCGTGGTGGATACAATCGTGGTGGAATCATATTTCGTGGATTAGAGGATGGTATGATGAAAAATATCAATCTTGTTAATGTGACTGTCCGTAATGCCACATACAATGGCGTGTTCATAAGCGGTGCGACTAAAATTAAAATTGAGAAAGTAGACCTTAATGAAAACGGTGTGAGTGTTCCGCCCGGTGCGAAGCTAAATCACAATCTATTGCTTACCCATTGCTCGGATGTTGACATTAGTGATTCCAGGATGGCCACTTCACCGTTGGGCGCGGGGCTTGCAATGGAGCATTGCCGGAATGTTAACGTAACGAATTGTGAGATCGCGAGGAATGGGTACTACGGGGTGCTATTGTCGGAAAGCAGCGATATTAAAATCGTACAAAACCTTATTGAAGCCAATGACCGATCTGGCATCATGATAGAGTTTTTACAGAATGGATGCGATAAAGTCACACTTGGTTATAACCTCGTCCAGTATAATAATGGATATGGCGTGGAAGCATATGCTGTAAAGAACTTTCAAAGTGGAAAAAATAATTACGCGGGAAATGGGAAGGATAAAGTGCAGGAAAAAGTTAGCCCCGGAAAAACTATTTTGATGGAATAGGACCAACGAATAATGATTTCAAAACCTATAAGTTCTATCATGCGAATCGGCATTGTTCTATTATGCTTTCTATGCGCGTTCGCATTCTCCTTAAGAGCCCAGCAAATTTTCAGCCCGGATAAAAAAATCAAAGTAGCCTTTGCGATAGCGAATGGCAGTGCTGCATTCAAAGTGTGGTATAAAAACAACCTGGTATTGGAAGAATCATCGCTGGGGATAATACGAGATGATGAAGATTTTTATATTGGATTGCGCACCATCAATTCTTCACCGGCAACCATTGTGAATGATTCTTATCACAGTAAGAATGCAAAGAAAAGTTCAGTGCACTACCAGGCATCAAGAAAGGTCTTTCACTTGCAGAATCGCCATGGCAAAATAATGGACATCATTTTTCAGGTTAGCAACGATGGCCTGGCATTCAGGTATTTTTTTCCCGACCATTCTGCTGACGACAAGTTCATACAATCGGAAGCAACTGCATATAATTTAAATAAGAACGCTCGCGCATGGCTGCAGCCAATGAGTGTAGCTAAGAGCGGATGGCAACAATGCAATCCAGCATACGAAGAAGGTTATTTGCAGGAAGTTCCAGTGGGCACGCCAAGCAAGGTGGGTTGGGTTTACCCTGCATTATTCAGAAGTAATGATGTATGGATGTTGTTCAGCGAAGCCTCACTCGACTCTACTTACTGTGGAACAAGGTTGATTAACGATTCTTCAAGTTCAATTTATAAGGTGGGATTTCCAGATCCGAGAGAGGTTTTTACAGGACAGGGATTGCTTCCGCATTCAAAATTACCGTGGACTACGCCGTGGCGAATTATTGTTCTGGGAAGCTTGAAAACAATAATCGAATCAACGCTTGGTACTGACCTTGCAAAACCCGCTATAAAACTCGACTCTTCATTCATAAAGCCGGGTAAGGCTTCATGGAGTTGGATCAATTCGAAAGATGATTCTATTGTTTATTCTGAGCAGAAACGATATATAGATTATGCTCACAACATGCATTGGCAGTATTGCCTTATCGATGTGGATTGGGACACGAAGATTGGATATGAGAAGATAAAGGAGTTGGCTGATTATGCTGCCACAAAAAATGTAGGCTTGTTGTTATGGTATAATTCTGCAGGCGATTGGAATACTACTCCGTATCATCCGCGTAGTATGCTGCTAACGCATGAACAAAGGGAGAAAGAATTCGGAAGATTACAATCGATGGGAATAAAAGGAGTGAAGATCGATTTTTTTGGAGGCGACGGACAATCGATGATCAAATACTATCACGACATTTTGCTAGATGCAGCTCAATATAAATTATTAGTGAACTTTCACGGGGCCACTTTGCCAAGAGGTTGGGCGCGAACTTATCCGCAGCTCATGAGCACCGAGGCAGTAAGAGGATTTGAAATGGTCACCTTTGATCAAAGGGATGCAGATAAGGAAGCAACGCATTGTGCCATTCTGCCTTTCACGCGAAACGCATTTGATCCAATGGACTTTACGCCTATGAACCTGAATAAGGTGTACACGCATGTGCAGCGAAGAACTACAAGCGGATTTGAGCTCGCGCTTTCGGTTCTCTTTTTGTCCGGAATTCAACATTATGCGGAATCACCCGCAGGAATCTCATTGATGCCAGATTATGTGAAAACGTTTCTTATTGATTTGCCTACCTATTGGGATGATGTGAAATTTATTGACGGATATCCCGGAAAATACCTGGTGGTTGCGCGGAGATCAGGAGGTAGGTGGTATATAGCTGGTATCAATGGTGAGAATAGTGAAAAAGTATTATCCCTGGATCTTTCTTTCCTAGGAAATAAAAAAGGAAGAATCATATCAGATGCCGACGAGCCGCGAACGTTCACCAATAAAGAAATTACGCTTGATGCCGGTCGAACAACCGTTACCTTGAAACCCCAGGGTGGATTTGTAATCGAGTGGTGAGCGGAGTTGAAACATGTTCCCAGAAGATCGGGCACGCGGAATCGCGAGCGAAGTTGAGGGTTATTCTAAGAAGATCGAGCGAAGTCGAGATCTTCATTCCGTCGATTGTGTCCGCCGTCGATTGTGTCCTCACAATCGACCCACGCACCAGATCACGTTCATGCGTGTGCGGCCTTTCGACTCCCCTCAGGACACGCATTGGCATTAATAAAAAGCCCCGGCGGAAACGCCAGGGCTAAAAAGCTTGATCAGGTTCGCTTTTTCACCTTAAAACTTTCAATTAGAACTACGGGTTAGCAACTCAACGTAGTAAAATTCAGCATTATTGTTGAGCTATTAAATCATTATCGATAAATATCGGCTATGTATAGACGAAGATATATTTTTTAGTGACGAATGTTCGTCGGATAAATGGGTGCATTCGTCGATGAGGCCTCACTGCATCACAGTCTGAGGCGGACGAGCCAGGTTCTACACACATTTTTTCTATTAACGTTTCATGCCTTCGACCGGTGTTGCCCCTACGGGGCAAAAAGAGAAATGGAGACACAATTTGGCTACCGACATTTTGCCCCTCTGGGGCAAGGAAGGATACGTGTGTTTTTGATCGAAATCATTGCCCCGCTAGGGGCACCATGTCGGTAGAAAAGCGATTAGCGAAAATTTTCTTTGCTCCGTAGGAGCAACATGTATAGGAACGACTGTTCACGAATGTTTTTTGCCCCGGTAGGGGCAACATGTCGGTAGAAACGGAATGACCAAGATTTTTCTTGCTCCGTTAGGAGCAACATGTATAGGGACGACTGTTCACGAATGCTCTTTGCCCCCGTAGGGGCAACATGTCGGTAGAAACGGGATTAACGAAAATTTTTCTTTGCTCCGTAAGAGCAACATGTATAGGAAAGACTGTTCACAAATGTTCTTTGCCCCGTAGGGGTAACATGTCGGTAGAAACGGGATTAACGAAAATTTTCTTTGCTCCGGTTAGGAGCAAAATGTGTAGGAACGACTGTTCACAAATGCTCTTTACCCCGTAGGGCAACATGTCGGTAACGCAACATTTCAAGATTTTTTCTCTATGACGAATTTTATCTTCCCCTTATCCTGCGGATTGATCACCTCGAAATTGATCCTATAAATATTGTCACCCCATTTTTCCTTCACACCTTTATCCTCCATGGTCACCAATGGAATTTTTTCAACTGTCGCGTTCATTTGCCTTGCATCATATTTCACAACAAAATCCTGGGCTGAGGCATCCTTTGGCGCGTAATGGACGATCAACTCACCAGGCTTTCCCGTTTCGGCAGCATAACACGTCATTAAATGTTCCGTAATCTTATCCGCTTTTTTCAAAGCGTATGCATCGTTCACCTCCACATTCTTTCCTTTATTCAACCTGATAGAACGTTGCCAACTCAACACCGAAGCAGAGTCGGGATACGACTTTGCGATGTCTTCATTAAGCTGTGAAAAATCTTTTCCTTTTTGATAAGAAACATTGCTGGCTTTAAACTGCGGACCTGCAGGCTGCGTGATTCCATTTATGCTCGGCACATTGTGATAATTTGAGCAATTGTACCAAATATCATATCTGCGATTACTGAATGTTTTTGCTGTATAGGTTCCTCTACCAACATCAATCAATAAGGGTAGTCCATCATAATACACAATGTAATTGCCAATATCATTATGGTTATGGCTTTCATCGTTATTTCCGCCCTTTGCTGCTACAAACCATCCCTTCGTGCTTCCGGCTTTATCGCGCGCTATCATTACCTGGATATCCGGCAACCAAACATTTTCGGGAAGTGCCAATCCTTTCTCTGCATTCTTGTATTCGTCCTGCATAAACAATGAAAAGAAATTTCGGAAGAAATGAAATCTGTCGGGCCGACCATTTTCAGGTTGACGATAAAAAGCTCCAAACTTCATCATCGCGGTATCATGAATATCCTTTCCATATCTGTAGATCATGTTGGCCGACATTCCCGGCTGCGGGCCCGCATCCGCAAAGTCAAGAAAGTATTTCTCGCTGATTTGTGCGCGATAAATAAATCTTCCCATGTTGCGGACTTTCTCATCCTGGTAGGCATACTGAAATGAATTGTTTGTTGCGAGGTTTAACATCGCGATGTTGTCGTACAAAGATGCCGCTGCAGCACCCCAATAACCAGGACCCTCATCGCATCCGCCATCGTTAGGATAGGGATTCAGAAATTGATCCAGCACATTCAACAATTTATTTACTGCATCAGTTCTTTTGGCATCATCTTTCTCCAGGAGTAACACTGCATTCAGCCAGTTGGAACAGATCCATGGATTCCAGTTATTGGGCCTTCTTCCATTTGCATTGATCGTCATCCACCCGTGTGGCTTCGTCATCAATGGTTGAAATATGCGGTAGTTGACTTCCGAATAGATGCGCTTACGTATTTGCGGGGATACTTCATCAAATTTATCTCCGAGGAAGTAGTCGGCCCAAGCCAGATAAGTGGCAGTTTCAGCTCCAAACAATTCAACAAATGGTTGCGAAACATCCATCAGCCCAGAAAAATTTTTGTTCTTCGGCAGGTGTGCGGGTGAACCCCACCATGTTTCTTCACAAATGGAATATACTCCATTGATGATGGGATCGAGGAAGCGACCTTTATTCTCATAAATTTCTCCGAGTAGAAGCGTGCCCAGCACTTGTCGCTTTTCAAAGCTTATGGCTTCGAATTCACTTCGGTTACCAGTACGCTCAATCAATAATGATTTCGTTGCTGGGATCGAAGGCCAACTGTAGTTGATATATTTTTCAGCCTCTGCAACATAAGATTTCATCATTTCCTGATCTGCCTTTCCCCATCCCGCGCGGTCAGTGATTTTTGGAAACGGCGCCCATTTCGATTGAGGAATAAGTAGGCCGGATAATTGTTCACGCGTAAATTTCCCACTCAACAGATTTTGATTTTGCGCATAGGAAAAAATGCCGAACGCAATTAGTAAATGAAATAGTATGAATTTTTTCATATCGATGATTATTCAGGCTTTTTGAATTTGAGTTTATTCATTTCGAAGTCAAGGTCCACTAAGAGCACTAGGGAGACACAAGGCACACAAGGAATTTTTTAAAAGAAGATCGGAGACCACTATTAAATTGTTAATCCTTTATCCTCGGGAGGAAAAAGAGCACAGGCCTGTCTTCGACAGGCTTCGCAATCGTATTTGCCGAAGGCAAAACTCTGTGATCTCCTTTCTCTCGATAACAATGGACATCAAATTTATTAAACGGTCATATTTCTTCCTTCTGATCTTAGTGTCTTCTTCGTGTATTCGCCTCAGGCGGACTTCGTGGAACTTAGAAGACTCGAAATTCATTCAGTTCGAACCTTAACGAGCTAACAAACTACCATCGACCCGCAATTATTCAAAACTCCATTTCTCCGGGATCTGTCCGGCTTTCAATCCGGAAGCCTCTGGGATGAGGAATACGCGAAAACTTTTTTTGGTATTGGCAGGTATCTTCATTTCAAATCCAACCATGGCGGTGCCGGGATTGGGAGCGTCATAATCTTTTGGTGGATCCGTTGACCAGGTCTTCATTTCAAAATCTCCATTGGCACGCACATCCAAAATCAACTTCTTTCCATTCTTCGTAAGTTCTGCTGTGTTCTTGCCGGTGATCTTAACATCGGCGGGAGTTAAAAGCGTCCATCTTACAATGGTTTCGCCCGATGAGGATTCGATTACGTCTCGCACCTCTACATATTTTTTATCCGCGACAACAATTCCGCGCTTTGCGTTCTCGAGCGATCCCTTATAAACTTCTGTCAGGTCCATCACGGCGCTCATGAATTTTGGAGTATTGGAAGAAGAAATAAGAGGCGCATACCCACTTACTTTTTGAAGTTGATTATTTACGGTTAGCGTGTTATGCACAAAATTATTGTAGCGGAAGATGCTCCACCGAACTGCATCCTGGCTTCTTCCAAAAATGCTGAGACCTTTCGATTCCAATGATTCGTACTCTTGCGCACCGAAATCCATTGCCCATCGAACACCGTCTGCTTCCATCACAAATGAACCGATATCCATGTGTGCATGGTTCACATTTGCGGCGCCTCCTTTAAATCCAACATAAATGGCATTGGGATCAGTCCATGATGTGCGCATCAACGCAACAGGAACCTTTCCTTTCGCAACGTACATTGTTGCAGTTGGAGGTTTCACTTTATTAATATGAATTCCGCCACTCCACAAAAAAATCGCGGGAAGCAATCTGTTACCAACAAAACTTCGTCCAGGTGCATTCAGTAACCTGCTGCGTTCCACCCACAGCAGCGAAGGGTTTTTTGTTCTTGCTGCAAACCAAAACATCGCAGGCTGCAAGCCTCCCCCTGGTCCTGAATCTGAATAGTTAAACGCGTTACCAGAAGGTCCTGTCATATTCTCCAGGAAACTTCCTGTATTGAGAAATCCCGGTTTTGACGTCAATCCAAAATCTTTCCCGAATAATTTTTCAATCGCGCTGATGAACATTACATTGAAACTGGTTCCATATCCCCAATAACCATATCCTTCAGGATAAGCTCCATCCGGTTTGTATTCATCCATCGGAGCGTTAATGCTTTCGAGTGCCCTGTTGATGATTTGCTTCGCCAATTCCGGTTGATCTTCAAAGATGGCAATAGCACCATAGGTCATTCCTGCATTGCATACCTGGTTCCAGTTGTGTTCAGCTCTGAGCCAACTATTATTTTTAGGATCGAGAGATGGCTGAATACCTTTTTTCAGAATCGCATCTTTAATCAATGCCTTGGAGGCTGGAGAGAGTTCATCGAACAACCAATCATACCCGATCGAAAGTGCCATAGTCATTTCTGCGACATCAAGAAAGTGTGAAGGATTCCAATCAGAAAAATTAGCAATCTGCACCATTTCTTTTTCTGCCCGCTGCAAGTATTCGCGGTTGTGCGTCATGCGGTAACCGTACGAGAGAAAAAACAATCTGCGTAAAGCTTCTCTTGATTTATCGAGTAAACGCCGACCAATTTGAATCCTTTCAACCGGCGGTTTCGATAGGAGGCTGTCACATTCGGTAAATACCGCCTGCTGTAATTTTTGCCAGATCGTATCGGCCTTCACCATATCTTTTATGGCCGCTTCTTCATTTTTAAAAAGTAACAACCTTGGATGCTGCGTTATTGCGCTCAGGTTGCCGAGATGGTCTACCTGTGCTTGTGAAACTGCGTAAAACGTGGTTAGAAAAGTTATCAGTAGCGCCTTAAACAAAAAATTTTTCATACGGCATGTTGGTTGAGATGCTAATATAGTGCAAAGAAGAGAATGTGCCCTGAACCGGCGTCGGCGCGTTATGAGAAAGTTCTAGTTTATACATTACGCCTCGAAGACTAAGGACGTACCCAAATTTTCGAAGTTTGTGACGCTTGCGTCTTTAGTGTCGATCAACATGCAGTTGAAGAAAATAGTGCTGACTCGCTTTCAGCAGGCGTCTTGTGTCTTCGAAGCATAATGTTATGCCACCATCCGGTAAATAAAATACGCGAGGCCAACCACAAAGAGACTTCCAAACCCGGCGATACAAATCTTTCTCAAGTCCATACTGCCCACTACCAGAACAATAATGAATTTTACAAGCGTATTTGAAAGCGCAGCGAGCATAATAGTATTGATAGCGAGCGCGGCATTTTCGTCTCCCGTTGACATGCGGGCCATTGAGAGGGTTATGGCGTCAACATCAGTAAACCCTGATACGGCGCCAGCTACATAAGTGCCACCGCTTCCAAATTTTTCATTGGAAAATTTCACGAGCCATTGTATTCCTGCATACAGCATCGCAAATTTTATCGCGGTTCCGAAATTCAACGGATTTTTCAAAACAATTTCTTCACCTTTTGCTCCAGATTTCTTTCTCCTGTAGATGAAAAACGCTGCAACGAAGCCTGCAGCCGTCACCAGCAGAATAGGTAACCAGAGCTGTTGCGCAAGACTCGCGTTTACAACATACACTTCAAAAAGAATTCGGGGAAACATAATAGTGCAGGCTGCGAGAATGCCAATAGCAAGGTAAAGTGTGCCGGAACCACTTGATGATTGTTTGCTTCTCCTGGAGAAAGTTAGCGCAACAGAGGTACTGGATACAAGGCCTCCGAGGATGCCAGCAATTAAGGTTCCTTTCTGGCCGATTAATTTCGCCACCATGTAACCCACAAGACTAGTTCCGGAAACCAACACCACCATCTTCCAGATGTTGCGCAGGTTCCACAAGTCATATGGACCAAAATTTTTGTCGGGCAGAAACGGAAGTATGATTCCAGCGATCAACACAAATTGAATGATGGCTAACAGCTCCTCCTTCGTTAACTTATTTACAAATTGATGCAGCGATGGTTTATAAGCAAGTAAAAAAAGAATGACTACCATCACAACCAGCGCAAAAAGAATCAACTGCAGGAAAACAATTGCGCCCAACAGAAATGTAATCAGTGCAGCCACTTCAGTTGTCCCACCTTTGTTGCCAGGTGTTTTCGAGATTTGAAAATAAGAAACGATCACCAGCGCAAACACGCCAACCAAAGCAACCGCAAAAATCCATTCTCCAAATTTTGACGATAGGAAGGCGGACAAGAATCCAAAAATCGAAATCATGGTGAACGTGCGGACTCCTGCAAACTGCTCTTCCTTTTCTTTGACCTGTTTGGAGAACTGCCGCTCCAATCCAATTAGGAAACCAATGCCGATGCTAACACCAAATGCGATCAATAAATCCAGTGAGAAACCGATTGATTTGGAGATTTCTTCTTCCATAATGTACCATTATTTGCGACCGCCGACGGCGTCCTCCGGACCGCCGTCGGGGTACCTTATGCTTCCGCAGGCACTCGAATAGATGTATACTTCTTCCGATATTCCAAGGGCGAAAGACCAGTAAATTTCTTGAATGTAGATCGAAATGCTTTATTGTCCGAGTAGCCGGATTTATACATGGCTTCATTTACATTTTCACGATTGCGTTCCAGCGTTTTCTTTGCAGCTTCAATTCTTACGCGCTGAATGTATTCTACAATAGAATTATAAGTCACCTTCCTGAACCTTCGCTCGAGGTTACGCCTGCTTAAACCTACCATAGTAGCGAGGTCATCCACGGAAATTTTATCGCTGTAATTTTCTTCGATGAAGGCCTGGGCTTTTTTGATTTCTTCGTCCTCGTGATCTTTCTGCGCGTTAAAAATCATGAAGGGTGACTGGCTGTTGCGCTCGAATTCTATCTGGAACACTTTTGAACAAAGTATGGCCATATCTCTTCCTGCATATTTCTCTACCAGGTACAGCAATAGGTTTAAGCCAGAATATGCGCCGCCGCTGGAATAGATGCCTTGTTCATCGGTAATAATTTTATCGGGCACCAAATTAACCTTTGGGAACATCCTGCGGAATTCGTCGGCCGCAATCCAATGCGTAGCGCATTTTCTTCCATCAAGTAACCCTGTACACGCCAACAAGAATGATCCCACACACAAGCTTGCAACTTCTGCTCCGGCCCGGTACATGTCAGCAATCCAGGGAATGAATTCTTTATTCGCTTCAATTACTTGACGTGGATCCCCGTGGATTGCGGGAATGATGATTAGGTCAGTTTGATTTACGTCGTTGATAAGTGCCTCTGGATGGATAGCTATCAAGCCCTGCATCCCCTTGTTTTCTTGTTTAAGTCCCACCAATTGTATTTTAAAAAGTGGCGACTTACCCGATTGTTCCAGAAAAATATTTACCTGCGTGAAGATCTGGTGCGCACCGGCAATATTGGCCACGCTCACTTCACCTTGCGGAACAAGAATGGTTAGGTGTTTCATGGCCCAAATCTAACCCATTCTATTGTCGCAATCAACCCATATGATTGACGTTTTTGCACCCCTGCCTGTCCAATTATCTGTTTTAGGTTTGTCATATATAATCAAGGCTATGCATTGGTGGACTACGTTACATCACTCAACCTCAGCTACCATGATTGAAGTTTTCAAAACCGATGTTCGCAAACTGAGAGAAGCGAAAAATCTGGTGAACATGCTCGTCGAGCATTTCCCCGGAAGCAAGATAAATTTTGACCTGGATGATTGCGATAAAATTCTCCGCATTGAAGGCGTGAATTTCAGAATAGAAAAGATAATTGTATTGGTTAAAGAAAAGGGATTTGAATGTAGCGTACTGGAATAGGTTACTGGCAATTATAGAACGATGCGCAAACTGATCATTTCGGAATTCATTACTCTCGATGGGGTCATGGAAGATCCTGGCGGGGCAGAGGAGTTTGAGTATGGTGGATGGAGCCTGGATTATTTCAACGATGAATACTTGAAGTTTAAATACGACGAGTTAGTGGCCGCGGATGCCCTGCTGTTGGGAAGAAAAACATATGAAATCTTTGCCGAGGCTTGGCCCTCACACACTGATACTGCAAGCTTCGCCAACGCCATGAACAGCATGCCGAAATATGTAGTGTCGCGAAAGCTGAAAAAATTAGCGTGGAAAAATTCAATAGTAATAAAAGGCGATCTTACCAAAGAAATAGGAGATTTGAAGAAGCAGCCCGGCAAGAACATACTCGTGTTAGGGAGTGCTCAACTTGTAAGAACTTTGTTACAATTGAACCTCGTTGACGAAATGCACTTGATGATTCATCCAATCATTTTGGGAAAAGGAAAGCGATTGTTTGAAAGGTTGCCTGGCTCCCGGTCACTGAAATTAAAAAAAGCAGTTGCATTTAGTTCCGGTATCGTTGTATTTTCTTACCTGTCCATGCCTGTTAAGGAGACTCGTGAATTTTATGTCGGCGTTTGATGATTGCGAAAGATAAACATCGCATTGCTGTTTTACAATCGCTCTTCCGCAAGCGGGTAGTAGCGATTATTGTATTTATCAAATTCAATTTGGGTATATGAAAGATTATCAGATCCGCAGCAACATTAATGTGATGGGTGCTGTAGTAAAAACCTTTCCAATGGGAATAAGTGAAGCGTTTGAAAATCTCATCAGGAATGTACCCGGAGGATTCTCCCGCAACTATTATGGTATTGGAGAATGCAAGGATGGAAAGATCATTTACATCGCTGGTGCAGAAGAGAAGTCGCCCGGGGAAGCAAATGAATTAGGACTCGATCATTTTACTATCGAAAAAGGCAATTATCTGGCGGAGGAAGTGTTGGATTGGAGAACAAAAACAAATTGCATCAAGGATGTTTTTGAAGAGATGTATAAGGACGAACGCGCGGATCGCTCCGCACCTTCTATTGAGATTTATGTGGATGATAAGAAGATGCTTTGTTTGGTGAGAGTGAAAAGTGAAAAAGAAAGAGCTTCGATGAGTGAAAGCATAACGACAAATAATTGACAGTTGCCGTGCGTGTTGCGTGCATGAATACGTTGCGGTGTACGTGTGTCGATTGTGAGGACACAATCGACGGCAGAGAAAATTACCGGAAGCCTATTTGCTGTACATCAGACATTCATTTATGAACGAAATGTACCTGATCATTGAAAATTGAGTGTTGAGTGCTGCATATTGTAATGAGTTACTCTACCGTAACCGCGTTAGAACACTCAACACTCAACACTCAATAACCAATTTTCAAGTGGGGGTATTCTCAGGTTGCGCACTGCCCAATTCCAAACGAAATGTCCTTGATCATTGAAAATTGACTGTTGAGTGTTGAACATTGTAATGAGTTACTCTACCGTAGCCACGTTAGAACACATTCTCAGGCTGAACTTTCCGCATTAAGATTTAACTTAGTAGCAACCTCAATCTACCTAGTGTACATCCTTTCCATATCAGAGGAAGTCCTCTATTTTGTGTGTGGGCTGGGAATCCTGCAAGGCATTTTGCTTGCTACTATTCTCTATGCTCATCCGAAAAGTGATAAATCGGTCAATACCGCGCTCGCATTGTATATCCTCTTCCTGTCCATTGTAATGACGATTCCCATCTTAAATCGAATACTCGGATGGCGCAATACTTTTTTTGTACAGCCTTTTCCGTTGTTGATAGGCCCGTGTCTTTATTTTTATTTAAGAAGCTTCAAGGAACGAATAACCTTTAAAAAGGCCTGGCCGCATTTTGTTCCATTCATTTTATTTTTCTTTCCTATATATGCGAACATTGCTTACATGTCGCACAAATACCCTTTTGGAGAAGAGATTAATCCGGAGATCCTACGGCAACCGTCAACCCTTATCCTGATGTATTTTAGATTGGCTCACCTCATCGTATATTATTTTCTTGCTCGAAAGCAATTGAACTCATATCAAAAATCGATTCGGCACCTATTTTCTGAGACCACTCAAATCAATCTTCAGTGGGTGGGATTACTGATCAATGGTTATCTGTGTCTCGTGATTGCCGGTATCATTGTTTTTCCGTTGATGACAATGTATCCGGAACATGTCACGCTCTTGCTATTGATCATGTTGTCCATTACAACTCCTTACATATATCTCGCCACCTTGAAGGGTGTTTCGCAACCTTCCGTATGGCAGATTCAGGGGCATTTAAAGAAAGAGCAGGTGGAAGAAGAATTTCATGAAGCAGAACGATTGGAAGCGGAAATGGTAAGCCATAAAGAAAAGAAACAGACTAAAGTCGAGGATAAAAAAATTGAACCGATTGTGAAGAAAGTTCTGACTTTGATGGAGGAAGAGAAATTGTATCATGAAGCCGAACTGACTTTGCAACAATTGGCCAATCGACTCCAAATGCCGACATACCTCGTATCACAGGCCATCAATGAAGGCTTGCAGCGAAATTTTTATGACCTCATCAATGGGTACAGGGTAGAGGAGGCAAAGCAGTTATTGATCGACCCAAAAAATCAAAATTTTACCATCCTATCAATCGGGTTTGAAGCGGGTTTCAACTCTAAAACCACCTTTAATACTGTTTTTAAGAAGTTCACTGGCTCAACTCCTACAGAATACCGGGAAAAAATGAAAATGCGCGCCGCGGTAGCCTAACCTTGTTTCTCAATCATACGCCTGTTCCCAAATTCTCTTTTCTCACGTCAAATTAATATCGATCTGCAGTAACCTGTCTAAACTCCCCTGTTCCCACTCGCAACGCACACAAAATTGAAATTATTAAACCTATTTGCTATGAAAAGGAATTTACCAGGCATTCGCAGGTTTTGGCAAAAGTTTGACCGATTTCCTTACGAGACTTTCATGTCACTTATTCTTCTTGCTCTTCTTACCATCGTAGTTTCTTACATGGTAGGCAAAGTCTTTCCTCAGTACAAAGTCACTGATAAACTTTTCGCCTGGGCACACATTAAAACCAAGACCGAGTATAATTTCTATACCGGCCCAATAGGAGGTGCATATTATGCGATAGGGGAAGCAGTGAATCGAGGATTTAGAAAGGAAGGTGATTGTGTTATCAATATGCAAACCGCCGGAGGATCTGAGAATGCAATGAAACTTACCACAGAAAAGAATGCATTTGGATTCATTCAGGAAGAAATGATCGCTCATGATGATCAGTTAAAGAAGAATGTCCGGATCGTTTCTCCGGTTTTCCTGGAGCGCTTGCATATTTTTTATAAAAAGGATTTGTTTCCAAAAAACGTTAGTGATGTTCAGCTCTCTGCAAATACTGACCCTCAGTTCTTGAAATGTTTTAGCAAAAAAATAAAGAAAGTAAATGTGGGTCAGGTAGGAAGCGGGGTTCGATTAATGGCAGGCTATGTATTGGCGATGATCGATAAGCAAATTTTAAATAATAGAATTTCGCCAGCTAACTATCTACAGACTGACCTAGGATTTATTGATGAATCAAACGCAATGTGCAAGGCAAATCATCCTTATGCGTCCGACATTGTATTTTACGTTGGTGCTGACCCAACTGACAAAATCAGAATGGTGCTCGATTCTGGTCAATATCAAATGATGGCTATCAGCCCTTCTTTTGTTGTAACACTTAATAAGGAGTTTGACCTGGGATTGAGAATTACGGATTTTAAAGGTAAATATCCACAAATTGAAAATGTAAGCACGATTGGAACTTACGCATTCTTGATAACATCGAAACTGACATTTGACGCGGACGTTTTACGGCTCGTTAAAAAGATTGAAGACTCAAAGGATTCGGTTCATGAAAAACTGATTCATTTGGATGCCTCAGACAGCTCGTACTATGGTTTGAAAGGTGAGGGCCCCGGCGTTCTTCCCTTAAAGGAACTCGATTTCTTTAACGCTTTCAAGGATGAATATGAAACGATGAACAGGATTCAGGGAAAAGAAGTGGCGGCTCTCATTCTCTCAATAGTAATGTTCATATTCCCGGTCTTCAAATCTGTTTACGCATACTCATCCAAACTTAGGTCTTGGTGCTTGAACAAACAATTGGATGGCGCTGTTCATATTTTGTCAAAAGCAGATAAAAATAATCATTCGAACATCCTGGGCGTACTTTATTTTAAGCTATTAGAGCTTAGAAAACGCCTCGTCGATTTATATGGTCGTGGGAAGATTTCAGAATCACATTTTAAACCACTTTCCGAACGCCTAAAAATGTATATGGATAAATTTCCTGCTCACCTTTCTATCTCTGATAATGGAACATCGGAAATAAAGAGCGCGATTCCTGCATCCAGTTAGATTACAAGTGGATTTTCATTCAGCATGCAAATTCTTCGATGGATTAACCAACGACGCCTTAAACGCAACAGCAGACACAGTAAAGAAGGATATCAATAAAGTCAATGTGCCGGCCACTACGAATATCCAAATGCTGATTTCAACATGATAGGCGAAATCCTGCAACCACATGTTCATCAAACTGTAGGAGATTGTGCTGGCTACAACAATAGAGATTAATATAAGCGTCAGTAATTCCTTGGAGAATAACCAAACAATGCTGGATGAACTTGCGCCGAGAACTTTTCTAACGCCAATCTCTTTTAGGCGCTGACGAATTGTATAGGCACTAAGGCCAAATATTCCGAGGCACGCGATGAAAATGGAAAAGAAAGTGAACACAGCAAGTACTGATTGCATTTTTTGATCTGCCTTATACAAGCTGAGAAAGTCTTCGTCCATAAACCTGTAAACTAGCGGACTACTGGTTCCTGCTTTTTTCCAACTGGTTTCAATATCGGACAAGGTTTGTGCTGCCTGTCCGGGTTGAATGCGAATGGAGAGAAGGTCATACGATTCCGGAAGCATATGAAGGATCAAAGGCCGGATGTTTTCATGAAGCGAAGTGAAATTGAAATCTCTCACCACACCAATCACTTTTCCTTCTTTTCCCAATCCCCAGTTGATTCCTTTGCCCAATGCTGATTCCGCTGTCCATCCAAAATGTTTTGCCGCCGTTTCGTTCAATATAAAACCGTGGTCAACGTCCGAGGGATATGCGCTTGAAAAATTGCGACCCGTAAGAAGAGCAATTCTAAATGTGGGAATGAACTGCTCATCAACCGAAATTACAGGAAGCGAGTTCAGTTCGTTTTCATTTGCTCCTTCTGGCAACACAGCCACGGAGCTAAATCCATTGCTAAAAGAAAAATCATTCAGCGATACATTCGTTATACGCGGATTAGAGGCCAGCGATGTTTGCAATATCTTCGCTTTTGCCTGGTCGGCCGGAGGAATTTCTACCTGGACAACCTGCTCCTTATCTAATCCAAGATTCCGCTCCTGGATGTAACGCAATTGCCTGTACACTACAATGGTCCCAATGATCAGCCCTATTGCAACCACAAACTGAAATACAACCAGTCCCTTTTTTAAAACAAGATGATGCACCGTTCCCTTCACACTTTCTTTTAAAGCAAGCACAGGCTGAAACGACGAAAGCAGAATCGCTGGATATAGTCCCGCAACAACTGAAACAAATACGATCACACCAACATATATTCCAATCAGCATTGGATCTTTCAAGTCTCTCAAATCCACACTCAAGCCAGTCAATTGATTAAAATAAGGAAGCGAAGTGATCACAAGTATCAACGAAACAATTCCTGCTACAAGACAAAAGAACAAGGATTCACCCAGGAACTGCAACATCAATTGCGGTCGACGAGCACCTACTGTTTTCCTCAATCCGATTTCTTTTGTGCGTTCTAATGATTTTGCCGTGGAGAGGTTGATGAAATTACTGCACGCGATCAGCAAGATAAATATCGCTGCTGCTGAAAAAATATAAATGTAAGAGATGTCACTATTGGGTCCGATTTCAGCATTCAGGTTCGATTTCAAATGGATATCCCGGAGTGGTTGCAGTTTCAGATCATACCACAGGCCTGAAGCTTTTTTTGCGTCCTGCATTTGCGAAAGAATGTAATCGCTAACCTTTTTTTCGAGCGCCCTCGCGTTAGTACCATTTTTTAATAGCAGGTAAGTGTAGTAATTATTATTAAACCAATTGTTGTCGGGTCGCCGTTGATTTAATTCGTCGATAGTGGAACGAGACATCAAGCAACCAAATGAGAAATGCGAATTCTGCGGCACGTCGGCAATCAAACCTGTCACTTTGAGCGGAATAGTGTCTGATAATTGCACTGTTTTTCCGATCGGATCCTCGTCACCAAAATATTTCTTTGCGGTACTTTGGGTCAACACAACGGAAAAGGGCTTTTCAAGCGGTCGCCGGTCAATGCTTTCAATTAGCGGGAAGGTGAAGATGTCAAAGAAAGTGGAATCGGCATAAATAATTTTTAAGTCGAACTGTTTATTATTCTGGTACGAAATATACCTGGAAGAATAATTAATCCTAACCATATTTTGAACTTCCGGGAAATTGGAACGGATAGCAGGACCCATCGGAGGTGAAGTCACGGCTCGCGGTCTGTCTTCTTTAGGCAGGTGAAGAATGGCAGTAAGACGATAAATCTGTTTACTCTTTTCATGAAACCGATCATAACTCAGCTCCCGCTGAACGTAAATGAAGATGAGAAGACAACAAGCCAATCCAATCGATAAGCCGGCGAGGTTGATAAAGGAATGAAGCTTATTCTTGCGAAGATTGCGGAGGGCGATAGTGAAATAATTTCGGATCATGACAGTGGTCTACAATTAGATGGCCAAACTATAATCCACTGATATTTAGGAAGAACGCTCACAGGATTAACTAGGAAACTGTTCGTTTTCGTGCAGAGGATTATTGATTTCATACACGGGATATCGCTCCGGCCGCCTTCGGCGCGCGAATTACACAAATTATGAATAGGATACCACTTCTTGGTTTTTCTTAACGTCTTGTGGCCAGCAAATAAGCAAATCCCATGATAGTTCATGATGGATAAAATCAGATAACTTATATTTTCGAACTTTTTATCTGACGAGTTTGCGCAATTACATAATGCGCAAACAATGAAACGAACGAACGCGATGAATCGATTGACTTGTGTCTTCCTGCTTGCTGCAAATTTATTTTGGTTGGCCACACATGGACAACAAACGACCTCGCCCCGTGTCTCTATCGTGATTTCAAGCTCGGCTTCACCCAGAATTCAATTTGGCGCATCAAGATTGGCGGAAGCCCTGGCGAAAAATGGATACATCGCTACCATCGTTAATGAGAACGAAGTGCCTCCTTCAGGAAAGCTCATCGTGGTGGGAAAATTTTCTGATTCGGTTCTTAAAAATTCATCTTCAAATTTCCAACCCTCCAAATTTGATTCTACTGCGAAGGAAGCGTTCACAATTACTTCGTCGAAGAAAAATGGCATTGCTGTTATAGGCTCCGACGCATCCGGCGTACTCTATGGTTGTCTGGAATTGGCCGATCAGGTTAATAAAAGCAGAAAATTGCCAGAGAGCATTTCCATTGCAGACAAACCGCAGATGGTGTTAAGAGGTGAGTGTATTGGATTGCAAAAATCAACTTACCTCCCGGGCAGGCACGTATATGAATATCCTTATACTCCGGAAACATTTCCATGGTTCTATGATAAGAAGTTGTGGTTGCGTGTGCTCGATTCAATGGTGGAGAACCGCATGAATTCATTGTACCTGTGGAATGGACATCCCTTTGCTTCGCTGGTACGACTCAAAGATTATCCCTATGCTGTAGAGGTTGATGATTCCACATTCAAAAAGAATGAAGAAATTTATTCTTTTCTCACGAACGAGGCTGACAAGCGTGGTATATGGGTGATCCAGATGTTTTACAACATCATTGTCTCAAAACCATTCGCTGAAAAAAATGGTTTGGCCACGCAGGATCGCAACCGGCATATTATTCCCATCATCGCTGACTATACCAGGAAATCTATTGCAGCCTTTGTAGAGAAATATCCAAACGTAGGATTAATGGTTGCATTAGGCGAAGCCATGGAGGGAGTGGGACAAGATGATATTGATTGGTTCACGAAAACAATTATTCCCGGTGTGCAGGATGGATTGAAAGTGCTTGGGAAAAAGGAAGAGCCACCCATCGTGTTGCGTGCGCATGATACCGATGCTCCAAGCGTGATGGAAGCTGCACTTCCGCTCTATAAGAATCTATATACAGAAGCAAAATATAATGGCGAGGCGCTCACCACCTACACGCCGCGTGGTCCATGGGCGCAATTGCATCAGCAGCTGGCAAGTCTTGGTTCAGTTCAAATTGAGAACGTTCATATTCTCGCGAATCTCGAACCCTTCAGGTATGGTTCACCTGATTTCATTCGCAAATCCGTATTGGCAATGCACAAAGTGCATCATGGTAACGGATTGCATTTATATCCGCAAGCTTCTTATTGGGATTGGCCGTATGCAGCCGATAAAACCAGTCCAAGATTATTGCAGGTGGAGCGTGATTGGATCTGGTACAAAGCATGGAGCAGGTATGCATGGAAAGCGGATAGAGATTCTATAAATGAAGATCAGTATTGGATAAACTTATTGTCCCAGAAGTTTGGAACAGGTTCGCAATATGGAAGAGATATATTGAACGCTTATGAAGAATCAGGAGAAATTGCGCCGAAGCTTTTGCGCAGGTTTGGTATTACTGATGGTAATCGTCAGACGTTGACGCTTGGCATGTTCATGACGCAACTCATCAATCCATACCGATACGGATTATTTACACTCTTGTATAACTCGGAGGGACCAGAAGGAGAAATGCTTACTGAATATGCGGAAAAGGAATGGAAAAACCAATCTCATATTGGCGAAACACCCTTGCAGATTATTCGCGAAGTGAGCGCTCACGGAAAAAAAGCCGTTGATGCAATAGAAAAGGCCTGCGCGCACATCACAAAGAATAGAGAGGAATTTGAGCGAGTAAGAAATGACATGCACATTTACCAGGCGCTTGCAAACAATTTTGCCGAAAAAGCCGCTGCCGCCCTCGAAGTGTTAAGGTATAAATATTCAAATGACATCCGAGACCTCAATAAAGCTTACTCACACTTGCAGGCTAGCTTATCGTCTTACAAGCAACTGGTGGGTCTCACCAAGAATGCATATCTATATGCAAACAGTATGCAAACCCAACAGCGGAAAATTCCGATTGGCGGGAATGATGGCAAGAATAAAACGTGGGAAGAGTTGTTGCCTTTTTATGAACAGGAACTAAAAATTTTTAGAAAGCATATTGATTCTCTTCAGTCCGGAATGAAAAATGGAGCAACGGTTGAAAAAAAAGCTTTCAACAATGCATCGGTAAGCTTACTCACACCGGTTCCAGTTTATTCAGTGGAAACGGGAAAGGAAATTTTTGCGGACACTGCCACGTATATAAAAGATTTTGCTGCCGAATTGAAGCAGCTTAATGGCTTGAAACTTTCTAAAGCAACACAGTTAGCGGAAGGCACTATCATCAACTTTGAATCTGCAAAACCCGTAAAGGTGCTGGTTGGATATTTCAATTCACCTGATCGTCGCTACCTGCAGAAGCCGCAACTCGAAACGGATGCGTCGGCAAATGATTATGGACAATCCGAACCGAAAATTAGAAACGGACTCATCATATCTGGTCTGCCTCCCGTTGATGTGCATACATTTACTTTTAAAGCAGGAATGAACACGCTAAGACTTCCAAAAGGAATGTGCCTCGTACTGGGTTTCGTGGATGGGGAACAGAGTATTCCAACTTATGACGCAGGGTTGGTATCCGGCGGAGTAAAAAAAGAACTCGATTGGTTATTTGAATAATATGAACAGGATTAAAAAGTATACGAAGTGGCTCTATTTGTTCCTTCTCGTCCTTGGATTTGAAAATGGCGCTACTGCCCAACAATTCTTGTCAAAAGATAAGTTGAAGCGATACGTCGATTATTTTAATTCCATCGATACAGAAACTGTGAAGAACTACGTCACGAATGATAAGGCATACGATTGGCTCGCTTCAAATATTCCGCTTTTTGAATGTCCTGACACTACTATTGAAAAAATATATTATTACCGCTGGTGGGCCATCCGGAAACATCTCAAAGAAACGCCTGAAGGTTTCGTGTTCACGGAATTTATAACGCCAGTTAATCACGCCGGCAAATACAATACGGTTAGCAGTGCGTTAGGCCATCATATCTATGAACTTCGTTGGCTACATAATCAACAATACCTTGATGACTACATAAATTTCTGGCTCTACGTTGATCCAAAAACACCGAAGCCTCACCTCCATGCATTCAGTAGCTGGTTGCAGAACGCTATATACAATCGTTACCTTGTCAATCTTGACAAGGCGTTTATTAAAAAGAATATCCTTTCGCTAAATACAGATTACACACAATGGGAAGAAGAAAAGAAATTGCCGTCCGGATTGTTCTGGCAGTTTGACGTAAGAGATGCAATGGAAGAATCAATTAGTGGAGGCAGGAAGGAACTCAATCGTCGCCCCACTATAAATAGTTACATGTACGGTAACGCTGTCGCACTTTCAAAAATGGCTGCGTTAGTTTCGGTTGATAGTCTCAAAACAAAATATGACAAGAAAGCTAGTCTATTAAAACAGTTGGTGCAGGATAGTCTCTGGGATAAGAGTGAATCTTTTTTTAAAGTCCGTCATGCGAATGGACAATTGGAAGATGCACGGGAAGCGATAGGCTTTCTCCCCTGGTACTTCAATCTTCCTGCCGATAAGAAAGAGTACGCTAAAGCATGGGAGCAGTTGATAGATGTGAATGGATTCACCGCAACATGGGGATTGACAACCGCGGAAAGGCGTCATCCATTATTTCGAACGCATGGATCAGGCCACGGATGCGAATGGGACGGTGCGGTTTGGCCTTATGCCACTACTCAAACTTTGAAAGGACTCGCCAATTTGTTGACCAACTATAAGAACCATTCAAAATTGGATGCAAATGTTTTTTATAATGAATTGCATAAATATGCATGGTCGCATCAGAAGCGCGGACTGCCATACCTTGGCGAGTACCAGGATGAAAAAACCGGAGAATGGCTTAAAGGCGATAATCCAAGAAGTAGTTATTATAATCACTCCTGCTTCGCAGATTTGATTATTAATGATCTTGTGGGATTAAAGCCCAGAGAAGATAATGTGGTTGAAATTTATCCGCTGATCCCAAAAGACAGATGGAATTGGTTTTGCCTGGACCAAATCCCTTATCATGGTAAAATGCTCACTATTCTTTATGATAAGGACGGAACGAGATATCGAAAAGGAGCAGGCATGAGAGTGTATGCCGACGGTAAAGAAATTTATTCAGGAAAAAATTTGACACATATCACTACGAAATTGTAATCAACCAATGGTTTGGAGAGTAAGTATTCTTACATGCTTTGTATTTCTTCTGCTCGTGAAATTATCCTTCGCGCAGCAATATTATAACGTGCTCAGTTACGGCGCGAAAAACGATAGCAGTAAGATCGCGACCGAATCCATAGCTGCGGCTATTGAAGCCGCTTCAAAAAAAGGCGGCGGTACCATATATTTTCCGGCTGGAAAATATCTGACTGGACCGATTCACCTCAAAACTAATATCACCATTTTGATTGACGCGGGTGCAGAGCTTCATTTCAGTGACAAGTTTGAAGATTATCTGCCAATGGTAGAGAGCAGATACGAAGGCGTGGATCTGAAAAGTTTTTCTCCGCTCTTTTACGCGTATAAAGCCGAGAACATTTCCATCACCGGGAGAGGATTGATCAATGGGCACGGAAAGAAATGGTGGGATTATGTGCTGAACTACAAAGAAGGACAACAACCTAGAACAGCGCTCCAGAAAATGTTCGATAGCCTTAATAGGAATATTATTCTTCCCGATGATCCTGCACAAATGAAGCGCGGTTTTCTGCGTCCGCCTTTTATTCAACCTATGTATTGTAAGAACGTGTTGGTTGAAGGAATTACCATTGTGAATTCCCCATTCTGGACGGTGAACCCCGAATTCTGCGAGAACGTAACCGTGACAGGCGTTACCATCAACAATCCGCATTCGCCAAACACTGATGGCATCAACCCGGAAAGTTGTAAATACGTTCATATTTCCAATTGCCATATTAGTGTGGGAGATGATTGCATCACTATTAAATCCGGTAAAGATGTTCCGGGCAGAACAAAAGCTGCTCCTGCTGAAAACTACACGATTACTAATTGTACGATGCTGTCAGGACATGGAGGTGTAGTAGTAGGTAGTGAAATGAGTGGAGATGTTAGAAAGATCACGATATCAAACTGCATATTTGATGGAACCGACAGGGGGATTCGCATCAAGACTGCGAGGGGTAGAGGCGGAGTGGTGGAAGAGATCAGGGTGGATAATATAATTATGAAGAACATCGGTGAACAGGCAGTAGTGTTAGATATGCAGTATTCCAGGACCCCACCGGAGCCAGTTTCAGAAAGAACTCCGAAATTTCGAAATATTCATTTAAGTAATATTACTGCACAAACCAATCAGGCTATTTATATCAACGGCCTTGCTGAAATGCCGGTTGAGGACATATCATTTAGCGATGTTCAATTCGATGCCCAAACTGGTGCACTTATCAAAGAGGCAAGCGGAATTGAATTTCACAACGTGCGCATTACAACAAAGCAGGGACCCTCAATTACTGCGGAAAACGTGAACGGTTTAGTGATTGACGACGTAAAGACTCTAATGCCTCTTGCAAACAACCCTTCCATCGATTTGAAAAATGTACAAAACGTTTTCGTTTATAATTGCAATGTTGACAAGCCGACACCCGTATTCCTTCATGTGAGTGGAAGTAAAACCAGCAAGGTTGTTATTAAGAACAACAACTTCTTATATGCATTAAAGCCACTGGCGAAGGAAGACGATGTACAGGAAGCGATAATTGTTGAATAAAATGTCAATCGTCTTTGTAAGAGATGAACGATTATTAACGAGTTTCGAACTTTTCGGAAAATCCAACAAGTTTCAATGATGCTAAGAAAGATAATTTTCATTTCGCTGACAGTTCTCTTTTTTTCGGATTGCTTTTCTCAGCAAGGTTTGAAATTGTGGTACGACCATCCGTCAGCTAAGTGGACCGACGCACTTCCCATTGGGAATGGCAGATTAGGTGCTATGATCTTTGGAGGCGTATCGCAAGAGAGAATTCAATTCAATGAAGAAACGCTTTGGACGGGGGCACCAAGAGATTACAATCGCAAAGGCGCATATAAATATTTAGCGCAGATAAGACAATTGCTTTTTGAAGGGAAACAAAAGGAAGCGGAGCAATTAGCTGGTGAGCAGTTCATGGGCATGAGGAGCGACGAAGGCAACAGAGACATATGGTTTAAAAAAGTTACAGGTAGAAATAGTCTTTTTTATTCCGTCCCAAATTATGACGACAGAAATTGGAAAGAAATACAAATGCCCTCATTTGATGGATGGGAAGCCCAAGGTCTCGAGGGCCTGGATGGCGCAGTTTGGTTTCGGACAAGTTTTACTTTACCTGAGAGTTGGAAAGGGCAGGATCTGATTCTTGACCTGAATCGAATCCGCGACCAGGACTTCAGTTACGTGAATGGCAAACTGGTGGGTTCAATGAACAATACTGAACCAAGAAAGTATACTATTCCAAAAGATGTTTTGGTGCCTGGAAACAATGTGATCTCCATTCAGGTTTTAAACTATTTCGATAAGGGCGGTCTCTCAGGTTACAAGGATACTTCCCATCACATCGGAATATATCCTGCAAGTAAGGAGAATGAAAAAATCTCTCTTGTCAGAAAATGGAAATATTTTATACAGGATGATGCCCCTCCTCCTGTGCCTCACTATCAGGCCGACTACCAACCATTCGGAGATCTATGGTTGAATTTCGCCAACGCTGAATCATTTACTAACTATAGAAGGGAGTTAGACATCAGTGATGCTGCTGCGCGCACCAGTTATACCTTGAACGGTGTTGACTTTGTAAGAGAATATTTTGCCAGTGCAACTGACCAGGCCATTGTGATCCGACTTTCAAGCAATCAACCGAAGTCCATCAGCTTTGAATGTGTACTCAACAGTCCACACAAGCATTCATCAACAAAAAAATTAGACAATGAGTCTGTAGAATTGTCACTCGCGGTGAGTGAAGGAGCTTTGAAAGGCGAAAGCATTCTCAAAATAAAACATACGGGCGGATCGCTTAATATAGAGAATGGTAAAATTATAGTCAATAACGCAGACGAGGTCACGCTTCTCTTAACTGCTGCTACCAACTACAAAAACTACAAGGATGTTTCCGCCGATCCACTCGCTATTTGTAAGCAGGCCATTCAAGCGATAGGATCGAAGTCGTATGAAAATTTGAAGTCGTCTCATACAAAAGAGTATCAAAAATATTTCAACACACTATCTATTGATTTAGGAAGAAGCGACAAAAAGAATCTTCCTACTGATAAGCGAATTGAACAATTTGCGACTTCTTCCGATCCATCTTTTGTTGCGCTCTACCTGCAGTATGGAAGATATCTTCTCATTTCTTCTTCGCGTCCAGGCACACGACCGGCGAATTTGCAAGGTATTTGGAATGATTTGCTCATACCGCCATGGGGAAGTAAGTACACTACCAATATCAATGCTGAAATGAATTACTGGCCGGCGGAATTTTTGAATCTTTCACCTATGCACGAGCCACTTTTCAAAATGATTGAAGAGTTGTCTCAAAGTGGAAGAGAAACGGCTAAAGAATATTACAATGCGAGAGGATGGGTGCTTCACCACAATACCGATTTATGGAGGGGAACAGCGCCGATTAATGCTTCCAATCACGGCATATGGCAGGGAGGTGGTGGATGGCTGAGCAGTCATTTATGGGAGCACTATTTATTTACGCAGGATAAAAATTTTCTGCGCAGTCGCGCCTATCCCATCATGAAACAATCTGCGTTGTTCTATCATGATGCCTTGATTAAGGATCCAACAACAGGATGGTTGATCAGTTCACCTTCCAATTCACCTGAGAATGGAGGATTGGTTGCCGGACCAACCATGGATCACCAAATCATTCGCTCGTTGTTTCGTGCAGTAATTGAAGCTTCGGAAATTCTCGGCGTTGACAAAACTTTCCGTGATTCCCTTCAACTGCAAGTGAAACAAATAGCTCCTAATCAAATTGGAAAATATGGCCAGTTGCAGGAATGGTTGCAGGATGTAGATGATACAGCAAATAAACATCGACACGTTTCTCATCTCTGGGCAGTGTATCCAGGTCATGAAATAAATTGGGAAGAATCTCCTGACCTGGTAAAAGCAGCGCGCCAGTCGCTCATTTATCGTGGTGATGCAGCAACTGGATGGAGCCTGGGATGGAAATTGAATTTGTGGGCGAGATTCAAAGACGGTGATCACGCCTATAAATTATTACAGATGCTCTTGAGCCCTGCAGAAAAAGGTGGCGCAGGTTCTTATCATAATTTATTTGACGCCCATCCGCCATTTCAAATCGATGGAAACTTTGGCGGCGCAGCAGGCATCGGAGAAATGTTGTTGCAAAGTCATACAAAATATATTGACGTACTGCCCGCGCTGCCATCCGCCTTACCGAACGGTGATGTAAAAGGAATTTGCGCAAGAGGAGGATTCCAATTAGATCTGAAATGGAGTAATAACAAGTTGGAATCGGTTGAAGTGCTATCCCTTGCCGGCAATGATTGTTTGCTGCGATACTGTACGAAGATAAAATCAATTAAGACCGAGAAGGGGAAACGCTACAAGCTAAATAGTGAGTTGGAATTGTTTTGATATTCTCGACATCGCGACCGTCGACAGGGTCTGCGACCGCTGTCCGGGTGCGCGCGTACCCGGACGGGGGCCGAAGGCCCAGTACGCGGTCGCGCGAAGGATTGCAACCGCGAAGCGATTGCTTCAGATCGCCTTCCTCGTCCTTTTGCCTTTTGCTACACTCCACTCTCAACAAAATGTTCGCACCGATTTTTTATTAAACTCCAACTGGCGCACTGTTGCAGACGATCAAAACAGAAAGGCCTTCAACGGTTTTGAAACCGTTGTTTACAATGATGCGAAATGGAAACAAGTAAACGTCCCTCATAATTGGGATGGATATGAAGGCTATCGTAGAATGCGACACGGTAACCGACACGGGTACGCATGGTACAGAAAAACTTTCTCGGTAAAAAATCAAGGCGCTAATAAACGTTACTTTCTATTTTTCGAAGGCGTAGGATCTTATGCCACTGTTTGGTTGAATGGAAAAAAAGTAGGCGCACATGCTGGTGGAAGAACCACGTTCACCATTGATGTAACGGGCGTCGTCAAATTAAACAATCAACAAAATATATTGGCAGTTCGCGCAGACCATCCTGCGAATATTCAAGATCTGCCTTGGGTTTGCGGTGGATGTTCTGATGAGCGGGGCTTTTCTGAAGGCTCACAACCCATGGGCATCTTCAGACCGGTGCATTTAATTATCACGAATGAAGTTCGCGTTGAACCATTCGGCGTTCATGTTTGGAACGATTCTACCGTGAATACGAATTCCGCACAGTTGTATTACGAAACGGAAATAAAGAATTATGGCGCGAAAGCGAAAAAGGTAATCGTCGTGAGCCGCCTTCTCGATAAGGACAGCAAAATGATGAATGAGATTTCGGAAGAAAAAACAATCGCGCCTGCATCATCCATTTTCGTACAACAACAGCCTGCATTAATAAAACAGGCGAGGCTATGGTCGGTTGAGGATCCATATCTGTATACCCTTGTTACCGAAATTATCGAGAACGGTAGGTTGCTGGATAGTATCACTACGCCATATGGCATTCGTTGGATCAGTTGGCCAATCGGAAAAAACTCAAAGCAGTTTCTGTTGAATGGCAAACCAGTTTTCATTAATGGAATTGCGGAGTATGAACATTCGTTGGGAGGGAGTCACGCTTTTTCTGATGAAGAGATTCGGGCTCGCGTAATGCAAATAAAAGCTGCGGGATTCAATGCTTTTCGCGATGCGCATCATCCGCACAACTTGCGATATCAGCATTATTGGGATAGCCTTGGTGTTTTATGGTGGACCCAAATGGGTGCCCATATCTGGTATGATTCTCCTGCCTTTCGCGAAAATTTCAAAACATTATTGAAAGAATGGGTGAAGGAAAGACGCAATAGTCCATCGCTTGTATTATGGGGACTGCAAAATGAGAGTAAGTTGCCCGAAGATTTTGCGAAGGAATGCACTCAAATAATTCGTGGATTGGATCCAACAACATCTTCGCAAAGATTAGTGACCACTTGCAATGGTGGATCCGGAACAGATTGGGATGTGCCTCAAAACTGGACGGGCACATATGGAGGTGATCCCAATGCTTATGGAGAAGATTTAAAGAAGCAAATATTGGTTGGAGAATATGGAGCATGGAGAACGATCGACCTGCATTCCGAAGACGCTTCTTATAAATCGAGCGTGTATAGTGAGGAAAGATTCTGTCAACTATTGGAAACAAAAATCAGGTTGGCTGAATCAGTAAAAGACAGTGTGGCTGGCCATTTCATGTGGTTGTTCAATTCGCATGATAATCCTGGCCGCGTTCAGGCGGGGGAAGGTTACCGCGAATTGGATCGCATTGGCCCGGTGAACTATAAAGGTTTATTCACCTCATGGGGTGAACCGACTGATGCGTTTTATTTGTATCGATCCAATTATGCCGATAAGCATAAAGAACCTATGGCCTACATCGTTTCGCATACCTGGCCGTTCAGATGGACAGAAAGCGGAATAAAAAATAATATTGTTGTGTATTCAAATTGCGACGAAGTTGAACTCTTCAATGGTTTTCGGAAGCAATCCCTGGGAAGAAATAAAAGAAATGGAATTGGCTCCCACTTTCAATGGGACAGTGTTGACATTCACTGGGCAGTGTTGTATGCAATTGGATACGTCGATGGAAAAGAAGTAGCTAATGATGAAATCATATTGCCGCAATTACTTTTTCCTCCTGCCTTTGACGACACCGTGAAGGCTGCGAAATTTATCACCACTCCAGCGAAAGGTTATCACTATTTATATAGGGTAAACTGTGGCGGACCTGGATACTATGATCAAACAACAAAGGTTCAGTGGGATGCTGACAGGAATTGGAAAGATTCCTCACGATGGGGTTCCGTTTCCTGGACGACCGCCTTTTCCAATATGCCACCTTATTTCGCAAGCCAACGAAGAACTTTTAACCCAATCAAGATTGCCGCGGAATGGAACCTGTTTCAATCATTCCGATATGGAAAGGACGAGCTCAAATATCAATTTCCTGTAAAAGACGGAGAATATCTCGTAGAACTTTATTTTACCGAGCCTTGGTTTTGCGCGGGAGGAGGCATTGATTGTACAGGATGGCGACAATTTGATGTTGCAATAAATGGTAAAATAGTCATCAACGATTTAGACATCTGGAAGGAAGTGGGCTATAGCGGCGCGCTAAAGAAATCAGTAACTGCAAATGTGAAAGGCGGGCAATTGATTATCTCTTTTCCGAACGTCAAATCGGGACAGGCTGTTATATCCGCAATAGCAATCGCGACTCGTGATCGTACTCAAAAAGCAGCAGAAGGACCACTGCCATTGATGACAATCCTGCACGAACCTGGTTATTTACATAGTGTAGGGTGGGACGCAAACTCCTGGCTAGATATTGGAGACGAAAAATCATTTGAAGAAGGCCGGATTGTTTCATTACCACATGATCTATTTGGCGCTGAATGGATAAGCTCCCGCGTTAAAAGCACGACCGATCTACCCACGATTGTTTTTAATGCTGATACAAAGTTTTCGGTTGCTATAGATTCTTCAATGAAGAAACCGTTTTGGTTGAATGATTTCGAAAGTACGAACTCCATCATTCTCACGAACCGGGGCTTTGGCTACCGGGCTTACCAAAAAAATTTTGCTAAGGGAGATAAAATTAAATTGCAAGCGGAAGGATACAAAAGTATACGTGGTAGCGACGTGATGTATCTCCTGGCGGCGCAACCCGCAAGTAAAATGGAGCCGCCTTATGATTTAAAGACGCTTAATACCTATAAGGCGATCGACGCAAAATGGAGCGGCCCCGGAATCTCAAAAGGACAGGTCGATGGGAAAGATCGAGTCATATTTAAGAATGCTTCGACAGACAATTTTCTAGAGTGGAGTTTTAATGTTGGCGTAGGTGATATGTACTCTCTCACCATTTCCTATAACAATCCCCTTGAAAAAGATATCAAAGGCAATTTGCAATTGCTTTCATCAGATGGAACTTTGATGAAGCAAGAAGAGATTATTTTCACGCCTACCCGTCCCGGAAAATCTAACTATATTAATAGTACTACCGGCACCATGATCAATGCCGGAAAATATATTTTGCGATTGAGATCGAAGGATGCCGAGGGTTTAGGTATAAACTCTTTGGATGTCCAATGAAGATGACCTGCCTACGCTAAAGCTTCGGCAGGCAAAGCAGTTGACAGACTTGTCCGCCACCGCCCAGTCCGAACGACGTTGGCCGAGCGAGATTGGCGAAGGCGGATGACAGATGACGGGTGGAGATAACGAATGACAGTTGCATCCGGCATCGGACATTCAGTAAACCGAAATCATTGAGTAATGAAGACACTAGTATGCACAAAACCGGGAGAGTTTAATTATGAGGAAAGAGAGAGGCCAGCTCTTGAGACTAATCGTGCCATCATAAAAGTGAAGCGCATTGGTATTTGTGGAACAGACCTTCATGCGTTTGAAGGAACTCAGCCATTTTTTGAATATCCGAGAATTCTTGGGCATGAGTTGTCGGGAGAGTTGGTGGAATTTGATAATGCTCCTGGATTTGAAAAAGGAGAAAGGGTTTCGTTCATTCCTTATTTCAATTGCGGGAATTGTATTGCTTGTCGCTCAGGATTGACTAACTGCTGCGTGAACCTTAAAGTTTTTGGTGTTCATATTAATGGTGGATTTGCAGAATATATTTCTGTGCCTTCAGCCATGTTATTGCACGGCGAAGGCTTGAGCTATGACGAACTCAGTTTGGTAGAACCACTTGCCATTGGAGCACATGGTGTAAGAAGAGCTGCAGTAAAAGCAAATGAATTTGTTTTGGTAGTGGGTGCGGGGCCAATTGGATTAGGCATCGCAGAATTTGCGCGCATCGCCGATGGGAAAGTGATCATGATGGATATCAATGACCGTCGACTGGAATTTTGCAGTTCCAAGCTTGGCGTATTTGCAACCATCAATCCAGCAAAGGACGATGCAATGCAGCAATTAAGATCACTAACAAATGCTGATATGCCTACTGTAGTGATTGATGCCACGGGCAGCCTGAAAGCGATCAACAACTCATTTCAATACATGGCGCACGGTGCGAGATATGTATTGGTTGGCTTGCAAAAAGGTGAAATCAGTTTGAGCCACCCGGAATTTCATAAGCGTGAAGGAACTTTAATGAGTAGTCGCAACGCAACACGTGCGGATTTTGAACACGTCATTGCCAGCATGAAGAAAGGGTTGGTGAAGCCAACTACTTATATCACGCATCGTGTTCAGTTTAGTGAGGTGAAGGATCAATTCCCGAGCTGGTTGAAGCCTGAAACCGGAGTGATAAAAGCAACTGTGGAGTTGAGTTAGAAAGTCACCACGAAGGCACGGACTTCCTGGCATAAAAGAAGTACGACCTAAAAAAAATATCTTGAGAGTGAAAAGTAGCCTCACACTTTTTATTGTCTTATTAAGTTCGATATACGGAATGTCGCAGGGAGTTTCTATTACTTCTCTCAAATGCGAAAACAAGAGCAATCCGCTAGGAATAGAAGAAGGATCTCCTCGTTTGAGTTGGGAATTGAATTCAACGGACCGTGGCGTCATGCAAACAGCGTATAGGATTCTTGTGTCGGATAATGAGCAGTCGTTGGTAAAGAACATTGGCAATATTTGGGATTCAAAGAAAATAACATCTGATCAGTCCATACAGGTCAAATATCAAGGCAAGAAACTCGTGCCTGCAAAAGGATACTTCTGGAAAGTGATGGTATGGGACAATAAAAATCATTCTTCGACATGGAGTAGAATAGCCAGTTGGCAAATGGGTTTGCTGAGTAAGGAAGATTGGATGAATGCTCAATGGATCGCATACGAAAAAATTCCTGATAGCCTTGTGAATCCTTTGCCTACCGATGGAAAAAAGGATACTTATAAAGGCAACAACATTCTTCCGCTGTTGCGAAAATCATTCGATTTAAAAAAACGGGTGAAGAAAGCCACCATGTTTATTTGTGGCCTCGGCCAGTTTGAAGTGAGCATTAACGGAAAAAAAATTGGAGATCACTTTCTTGATCCGGGATGGACCAAATACGACAAGCAAGCTTTATATGTTCCTTTTGATGTCACCAGCAATTTGAAGAATGGTGAGAATGCAATTGGGGTCATGTTAGGGAATGGATTTTATTACATTCCTCCTGTTTCAGGTCGGTATCGCAAATTGAAAGTTGCATTTGGTTATCCAAAAATGATTTGCAGGTTGCTTGTCGAGTTTAATGATGGAACCGTTCAGAATGTGATAAGCGATACCTCCTGGAAAACTACACCAGGGCCCATTACATTTTCGAGTATTTATGGCGGAGAGGACTACGACGCCACAATTGAGCAAAAAGGCTGGGATCTCCCGGGATTTAAGTTGGATTGGTGGAAGCAGGCAATAATTGTGGATGGTCCTCCGATATTGAATGCACAATTATCAGATCCGGTGAAAATAGTGAAGGATTTTTCGGTGGTAAAAATCAATTCCTTGGGAAGTGCCAGTCGCATTTATGATTTTGGACAAAACGCATCAGGTATCATTCAAATAAAAGTGAGCGGTAAAAAAGGTGATACTGTTCGCATCACTCCAGCCGAACTTTTAAAGGGAGATAGTGGTGTCAATCAGCGCGCGTCTGGCAGCCCATTTTACTTTCAATATATTTTGAAGGGCGATGGAGTTGAAACATGGCAGCCGAGGTTTACTTATTACGGATTTCGTTACGTGCAAGTAGATGGGACAGTTGCAAGCGGTGATGTAAATCCAAAGCACTTACCGGTATTAATAGACTTGGAAGCGTTGCACATTCGCAACGGTGCTAAGAAGATTGGATCGTTTCAAAGCTCAAGTAATTTATTTAATCAAACTTTTAATCTTATATCCTGGGCAGTGGAAAGTAATATGGTGAGTTTGTTTACGGACTGTCCCCATCGCGAAAAACTAGGTTGGCTGGAACAAGCTCATTTGATGGGTAATGCACTTCGGTATAATTATGACGTGATTAGTTTATATCGGAAGCAGATTCAGGACATGAAATATTCTCAAACTCCGGAGGGGCTTGTCCCTGAAATTGCGCCCGAGTATGTGAAATTTGATTGGGGTGATGGCATGTTCCGCGATTCTCCTGAATGGGGAAGCAACTCCATTATAACTCCATGGGATTTATACAAATGGTACGGTGATACCGCGATCCTGGAAAGCAGCTATACGATGATGAAAGACTACATCAATTATCTGCAATCAAAGGCGAAAGGAAATATTCTTTCACAGGGATTAGGTGACTGGTATGATCTGGGTCCGAAACCGCCCGGTGTTTCGCAATTGACACCGATGGGCGTGACTGCTACCGCCATTTATTATTATGACCTAAATATATTGAGTGAAGTAGCGGGACTTTTGAATAAGAAAGACGATTCCATTCGATATAGGGAATTATCTGTTGCAGTGAAAAGGTCATTCAATGATTTATTCTTTCACAAGGACACGAAACAATATGGTAGTGGCAGTCAGACTGCTAATGCCATGGCGGTGTTTACGGACCTTGTTCAAGATGAAGACAAACAATACGTGATCGAAAATATTGTAAAAGATATCAGGGATAGAAATAACAGTCTCACGGCAGGTGATATCGGGTATCATTATCTTCTTAGCGTTTTGCACGAAGCGGGTAGGGACGATGTGATCTTCGACATGAACAGCAGAACAGATGTTCCCGGTTACGGATACCAATTGACGAAAGGAGCTACCGCATTAACTGAATCGTGGCAGGCTCTATCCACTTCATCAAATAATCATTTCATGCTTGGTCATATCATGGAATGGTTTTATACCGGTCTTGCGGGGATAAATCAATCGGATAGCTCGATCGGATTTAAACGGATCGTGATTGACCCCAGGCCGGTTGGCGATCTTAGTTTTGTTGAGGCAGAAATTGAATCGCCCCGCGGTAAAATACTTTCATCCTGGAAAAAACATGGTGAATCGTTTTTATTGCGCATTTTCATTCCACACAATGCAACCGCAACGGTATATCTGCCATCAACAAGTAGTTCGATAATCAGTGAAAACGGTCATCCATTGAAAGAAAATAAAAACGTAGCGGTATTAGGGTTTGAAAATGGAAAAACAAAATTGTTTGTGGGGTCAGGAACATACGAATTCAGGGTCAAATAAGAAATACTACTCGCATTCAAATGCACAAAAGAATCATATTCATCTTCATCTTCGGAATGTACGGAACCTTATATGCGCAAGGTTTCAAAACATCGGTTTCACCCGACCGGATGAATGAGATATATAACGAAGTCAAAACTCCTTATAAATTTGGATTAGTTGTGGTTCCAAAATCCGACTCACAAATGCTGGACTGTCCAACGGTTTTTAGAAAAGGAAGAAGTTGGTACATGAGTTATATTATGTTTGATGGTCGCGGTTATGAAACATGGTTGGCAAAAAGTAATGATCTTCTAAACTGGCAAACGCTCGGTCGAATGTTATCTTTTTCAAAAGACAGTACGCTGTGGGATGCAAATCAAAAAGCAGGATACATGGCGCTGGTGGATACAAAATGGGGAGGCGCGTATGCTCCAATGGAATATGATGATAAGTATTGGATGAGTTATTTCGGAGGAAACGCCAGAGGATATGAAGCGGGATTGTTGTCGATTGGGATTGCTTCCACCGACAAAGATCCAACAACTCCACACGAGTGGCAGCGAGAAAAGAAACCAGTGCTCACCTCGAAGGATGGAGATGTTCGTTGGTGGGAAAATAAAAAGCAATTCAAGAGTACAGTTATTTGGGAGGGAAAGACAACCACGGGATATCGTTTTGTGATGTACTACAACGCCAACGGCGATACTGCGGTTGACAACAAGCAAACCCGGTGGTATGAGCGAATTGGTATGGCGGTATCAAATGATATGATTCATTGGAAACGATTCAAGACCGATCCCGTTTTACATCATCCAATGGGTATTACAGGCGATCCGGTGATTCAAAAGATAGGAGATACCTGGGTTATGTTTTATTTCGGGGCGTTCTGGAAAGATAGAAAGGGTGCTTTCAATCGATTCGCGTGTTCTTATGACCTCGTTAACTGGACTGATTGGACCGGTGAAAACCTGATTGAATCCTCTGAACCATACGATGAAAAGTATGCGCACAAATCCTGGGTGATAAAACATGATGGGGTGGTGTATCATTTCTATTGTGCAGTCAATAATAAGAATCAAAGAGGAATTGCGGTGGCCACGTCAAAGGATCTGGGAAAAAGTAAATTGAATTTCATAAGCAAGGATTGAGGGGGTACGTTACGGGAGTTACGGCAGGTTCACCACATCCCGATAGCTATCGGGACATAGGAAACACATAGGCTTCAGATAGGTAATAAAAATAGCTCACTCTATGTGAAACCTATGTGGCACTATATTCCTATGTGGTGAGAGAAACGAAAGTTCACGATCTTTCTTCGATCCAAAAAAATTACGAGTCAAGTAATGGTAGTCCCACTTCGAAATTTATTTTTGATAGCTTCGGTTTTACTGTCGCTCCAGGCTTGGTCGCAACGAACCACCACTAATCTTAATCACGGTTGGAAGTTTTACCTAGGGGATGACAGTGCCGCAAGAGAAATCACTTACGATGATAGCAAGTGGCGATTGCTGAATCTTCCGCATGATTGGAGCATCGAGGGAAAATTTAGCAAGGACTATCCTACTACATTCAACCAGGGCGCATTGCCTGCAGGCATTGGCTGGTATCGAAAAACGTTTACAGTTCCTACTACATCGAATGAAAAAAGAATTTTTATCGATTTTGATGGCGTATATCGAAACAGCGAAGTTTGGATTAACGGCCATTATTTGGGAAAAAGACCCAACGGTTATATTTCATTTCGATATGAATTGACCTCGTATTTGAAATTTGGCGCAGATAAGAATGTTATTGCTGTTAAGGTTGACAATTCTACACAACCGAGTTCAAGGTGGTATACAGGTTCCGGCATTTATCGGAATGTCAGGCTGGTTAGTACTAATAAAATTGCACTCGATGATCGCACCATTTTCATTTCAACTGGAATGCTTTCAAAGAATGAAGCCAATATCTCGATAAGGTGTCAGTTAACAAATTCAACCCGGGAAAAACAGGGCATCGCATTAGTTTATCGCGTTCGTTATCCAAACGGAAAACTTAGTGGTACCACCAGTGTTCGGTTTCAACTAGCCGACAGCTCAACAGTACAAAATCCTAAGTCCACATTGACGATTCCGAATCCAAAATTGTGGTCGCCTGATACTCCTATTTTGTACACCGCAATCATTCTATTAAAGGATTCACGAAGAGTTTTGGACTCAATTGAAGTGAGATTTGGCATTCGTGATTTTCATTTCGATTCAGAAAAAGGATTTTTCCTGAATGGGCAGCAGTTGAAAATTCTTGGCGTCTGCATGCATCATGACCTCGGTGCTCTAGGTGCGGCGGTTAATAAAAGAGCCATTCAACGGCAACTAGAAATTTCGAAAGCGATGGGTTGCAACGCCATTCGCACCGCTCACAACCCGCCGGCGCCCGAGTTGCTTGACCTCTGTGATCAAATGGGATTCCTGGTAATGGATGAAGCATTTGATATGTGGAAGAAACGAAAGAACAAATTTGACTATAATGTTGATTTTAATGAATGGCATCAGAAAGACCTCGAAGACATGGTCAAGCGCGACCGCAATCATCCTTCAATAATTATGTGGAGTATCGGCAATGAGATCAGGGAGCAGTTTGATAGCACCGGAAAAACTATTGCAAAAGAATTAGTAGGCATTGTAAAATCGTTGGATAGCACACGTCCGGTTACCAGTGCACTCACTGAAAACAATCCAGAAAAGAATTTCATTTATCAATCTCATTCATTGGATGTACTTGGCTTTAATTACAAATTGTTCGATTATTCGGAATTGCCAAAGCGATTTCCTGGTGAAAAGCTTATTGCCAGTGAAACAGCTTCGGCCTTAGCAACAAGGGGTCATTATGATCTTCCTTCTGATAGTAATCGCATGTGGCCCCCGGATTCAAAACCTTTCACAACCGGAAATCCTGATCATACCGTTTCTGCGTATGATCATGTATATGCTTATTGGGGAGCAACGCATGAGGACAGTTGGAAGGCTGTGAAGAAGTATGATTTCATTGCGGGCACTTTTGTTTGGTCGGGCTTTGATTTTCTTGGTGAGCCGGTTCCATATCAGTGGCCATCGCGCAGTTCCTATTATGGAATTGTTGATCTCGCAGGATTTCCAAAGGACGTGTATTACATGTATCAAAGTGAGTGGACAAATAAACCAGTGCTTCATGTTTTTCCTCATTGGACCTGGGAACCCGGAAAGTTGATTGATGTGTGGACCTATTATAACAATGCAGATGAGGTCGAACTTTTTTTGAATGGAAAATCGCTTGGCAAAAAAAGAAAACAAGGTGATAGTCTTCACGTGATGTGGCGGGTTCCATTTGAACCCGGCACTTTAAAAGCAGTTTCTACGAAAAATGGAAAAGTAATTCTAACGAGAGAAATCAAGACTGCAGGACAACCTGCGAAAATCAGGTTGACTGCAGATAGAAAAATGATTAAAGCAGATGGACAGGATCTTTCATTCGTGACAGTAGAAGTCCTTGACGCCAACAACAATCCTGTTCCAAATGCAGATAACCTGATAAAATTCTCTATCACTGGTGAGGGCACTATCGCAGGAGTAGACAATGGAGATCCCACAAGTATGGAATCATTCAAAGCTCCGGAAAGAAAATTGTTCAATGGAAAGGCATTGGTGATTGTTAGGAGCACTGAAAAATCCGGTAATATTCATATCAGCGCGGCGGCAGATGGAATTAAATCCGACTCGGTTACAGTATCATCCAAGTAAGCGCTATGCTTGCCGCAGTATCATTTTCGCGGCTTCGCGATGGGCCACAAAGATCACTAAGGACCACCAGGAGCACAAAGATTTTAGGATAAATTAGGTACAACATTTCTTATTCGAAATTTAAGAATCCCGAGAGAGCAAAGAACACAAAGGCCCATCGAAGATGGGCTCGAAATGTCTCCGATAATTCGCAAACAGTTTGATACTGATTGACTATTCTTAATAATTTGCCGATATGATAATTGTCTTGCAAAAAACCAAAGAACAGGAAAGCGCTGATCTTTTTTTTGATAAGGAAGGGTTAGCTTTCTTACGAGAAGTATTTAACAAAGACTGGTATGAGCCAATAAAGGATGAGGATGATGGTCTCTACGATTTCGATCATGAGCATCTATCGAGTAGAGAATGGGGCGGTCAAGAATTACGGCCAGAATGTTCAAGCGAGAATGTTGAGAAAATTCATTCTCTCAAAATACTTTATTTAGGAAAAGATGCAGCAAGCTTTTGGCCTTTTAGTCTTTAATGAGCCCATCTTTAATAGGCCTAGCCTTGTGTGCTTCGCGCTCCGAATAAGTACGACCGCTAAATAAAAAGGGTTTTCCTTTTTTCTTTAAACCTTTGTGTATTCTAAGACCTGTAATGTGCCAAAAAATATTTAAGCAGATTGTAAATACTCTTTGATAAACGGCGTTTGTCGTTTAATGACAGCGAACATTCTGTACAAGATCTTGTTTCGAACAATATTTATAGTGCTCATTTTTGCTTTTCCTGCACCTATGCGCCTTAAATAAAATTCACGTAGTTCTTTGTCATGTTGGATAGCGGATTTTGCTGCCAGATCCAGTAGACGGTTCATGTCACGGTCTCTGAACTTGCTCACCCTGGTTTTGCCTCTGAGACTTGTGCCTGAGGTGTTGTCGAAGGGAGCAGTGCCGCAATACGATGCAAATGCCCTGGCGTCCCTGAACTTGGTAAAGTTGCGCGTCTTGATAATAGTAGCCACGGATACCACTTGGCCTACAGCTGTAATGGATTGTAGTAGTTGGTGATTCTTCTTAATTGTTTGTTCACTGTCCACTATTGCAGCTATTTGAAGCTCGAGTTTTGCAATTTCCTGGTCATAACCTTTAATGACTTTCAATTGGCTACTGATGATTATATCGTTGTTTTTTAGACCGCAGCAATCTTTAAATTCTTTTACAGACCTAATTATTCCTGCGCGGTTTCTAACCAGGTGATCCCTTGTGGTGTGCAGCATTTGCAGACGTTCCAGGGCTTCGTTTACTGGTGCTTCTGCTACCAGGCTGAATCTTTTTTCATAACCATACCGTGCAATTCTCTTAGCATCCATTTTATCATTTTTCCCACGCACCAATCCCATGGAGTGCCTGATCACATAAGCTGGGACTTTGGTAAAGCTGATCTTCTTTGCATGCAAAAATTGCTCGAGCCGGTAACTGTACAGTCCCGTGTGTTCCATCACGATCATCATTTCAGCAATATTGATCTTGTGCTTCTTTATCCATCCCATCAATTGGTAATAGCCTGCCGGATCATTCGATACTTTGATGTGATCACGTTCAGCAGTAGCAAAATCAATGGTCTTTTTGGAAAGGTCAGCTCCGATGATGTGTAGAACTTTCATAGCTTTGTTTTTAGGACTTACTTAAAAAGTTGCCTAGCCTAAAACCTTTAATTAGTCTTAAGGACTTAATATTCTAATTGGGCCTCGGCAACCGTGAAGGAGAGTGGGGACTAATACACGAAATAGACCTGCGAGTCTATGCCTTCGTTAAGTTCACCCCATTCTCTTTCACAATTTCAGCCAAATATTTTTGCTATCCGATTATCAAAGAACTTAGAATAGTTTTTAGTAATTCTAGGGAAACGGATTAATTATTATCTAAAGGCTCTCCGTGGTCCTCCGTGTATTCTAAGACCTGTAATGTGCCAAAAAATATTTAAGCAGATTGTAAATACTCTTTGATAAACGGCGTTTGTCGTTTAATGACAGCGAACATTCTGTACAAGATCTTGTTTCGAACAATATTTATAGTGCTCATTTTTGCTTTTCCTGCACCTATGCGCCTTAAATAAAATTCACGTAGTTCTTTGTCATGTTGGATAGCGGATTTTGCTGCCAGATCCAGTAGACGGTTCATGTCACGGTCTCTGAACTTGCTCACCCTGGTTTTGCCTCTGAGACTTGTGCCTGAGGTGTTGTCGAAGGGAGCAGTGCCGCAATACGATGCAAATGCCCTGGCGTCCCTGAACTTGGTAAAGTTGCGCGTCTTGATAATAGTAGCCACGGATACCACTTGGCCTACAGCTGTAATGGATTGTAGTAGTTGGTGATTCTTCTTAATTGTTTGTTCACTGTCCACTATTGCAGCTATTTGAAGCTCGAGTTTTGCAATTTCCTGGTCATAACCTTTAATGACTTTCAATTGGCTACTGATGATTATATCGTTGTTTTTTAGACCGCAGCAATCTTTAAATTCTTTTACAGACCTAATTATTCCTGCGCGGTTTCTAACCAGGTGATCCCTTGTGGTGTGCAGCATTTGCAGACGTTCCAGGGCTTCGTTTACTGGTGCTTCTGCTACCAGGCTGAATCTTTTTTCATAACCATACCGTGCAATTCTCTTAGCATCCATTTTATCATTTTTCCCACGCACCAATCCCATGGAGTGCCTGATCACATAAGCTGGGACTTTGGTAAAGCTGATCTTCTTTGCATGCAAAAATTGCTCGAGCCGGTAACTGTACAGTCCCGTGTGTTCCATCACGATCATCATTTCAGCAATATTGATCTTGTGCTTCTTTATCCATCCCATCAATTGGTAATAGCCTGCCGGATCATTCGATACTTTGATGTGATCACGTTCAGCAGTAGCAAAATCAATGGTCTTTTTGGAAAGGTCAGCTCCGATGATGTGTAGAACTTTCATAGCTTTGTTTTTAGGACTTACTTAAAAAGTTGCCTAGCCTAAAACCTTTAATTAGTCTTAAGGACTTAATATTCTAATTGGGCCTCGGCAACCGTGAAGGAGAGTGGGGACTAATACACGAAATAGACCTGCGAGTCTATGCCTTCGTTAAGTTCACCCCATTCTCTTTCACAATTTCAGCCAAATATTTTTGCTATCCGATTATCAAAGAACTTAGAATAGTTTTTAGTAATTCTAGGGAAACGGATTAATTATTATCTAAAGGCCCTTCGTGACCCCCTCGAAATAGTAAGATAATCCATCTTTTTGCGAAAAGATGACATTGTTTCCCCCTCAGTGCAAGTCTACCTTTAGTTCGCAAGAATTTTTTGATAGGATTTACGATTTGCCCAGCACTACAGATCAGGACGGTTGCCATCTTAAAGAACATTTTTTTTGAACAGTTTTTGGTAAGGATTGCTATATGAAATTGAACTGCATTTTATTTTCCATCTGCTTGATATTCTCGGTTTCTGTTTTGGGCCAGGACGCTGTCCAACCCTCAGATAAAGAAGCAGCCTATACCCGCACAATCACTACCCGCGCTGAAAAAATTGTGGCAACTCTTGGAGTTACGGATCCTTCCCAGGAAAAAAAGCTGGTGTCTATTATTGCCGAACAATACAGAAATCTTAATGCGATTTATACAGAAAGAGATGAGCAGACAAAAGCTGTAAAGCAGAAAGATCAAAGTAAAGATGCAGCAGAAAGCGAGCTCAAGAAAATTGAGCAAGCAACAAATCAAAAGATTGCCGCGCTGCATACAACGTTTCTGTCTTCGCTTTCATCAAGTTTGTCGGCTGAGCAAGTGATCAAAGTGAAAGATGGGATGACATATAATGTAGTAACGGTCACGTACGATGCGTATGTTGACATGATTCCCACCCTTAAGAACGAACAGAAACAACAAATCATGGCCTGGCTAGTGGAAGCAAGAGAATACGCCATGGACGCAGAATCTTCAGAGAAAAAACATTCGTGGTTTGGTAAATACAAAGGAAGGATCAACAACTATCTTTCTAAGGAAGGTTACGATATCAATGAAGAAAGAAAAGAATGGGAAAAGAGAAAAGCAACGGCTAAGCAGTCCACTACGAACTAATAGTATTCCGGTTTTATTGAATCCTCATATCCTCTACTGAACCCGCGACAATCTTCCTATGCGAGCCCTCAATCGTATATTCTAAATTTTGCCATATGTATCCAAAACTGAGAAGAATTCCCCTTTTGCTTTTGACTTTATTGAGCTGCTCCCTGGTCTTTGCACAGCAAAGAACACTCAGTGGAACAATATCTAACAGAGAGACGCGTGAACCATTGGTTGGCGCAACGGTTTCAGTTAAAGGGACCGACAGAAATACGCTTACCAATGACAAGGGCGAATTCACTATTGCCGTTTCTGATGAATCGGTTTTGAGAATAACCATGGTGGGATATGCTTACCAGGAAATTCCGGTTGGTCAAAAAACTACCGTCAGCATTGCGCTTCAAACGGAGAACAAATCGATGGATGAAGTGGTTGTAGTTGGATATGGCACACAAACTAAAAAACATTTAACTGGCTCGGTTGGTGTGATAGATATGCCCAAGATTCAAGATCTTCCGGTGGGAAGTTTATCCGAATCATTAAAAGGACAAATTGTTGGCGTAAGTGTTACCGGCGGTTATGCAAGACCGGGAGAACCGGCGACAATCACCATTAGAAATCCGGTCTATTTTTCAAAGGATGGCGGTTCAAAAGAACCTCTATACGTTATCGACGATATCATCAGAACTAAAGCAGATTTTGATTTACTTGATGCAACTGAGGTAGAAAACATTACTGTATTGAAAGATGCAGCAGCAGCAATATATGGCATCCTGGGTTCAAACGGGGTTGTTGTAGTAAAAACCAGGCGCGGTAAATCAGGTAATACGATGATTAGCTACAATGGTTCATTTGGCGTAGCTACCGCTCCATATATGCCCAACATGATGAGCGGATACGAGCACGCGCGTTACCTAAATGATTATTATTGGGGACAAAGAAATGGAGACTCTACTGCTCTATTGGCGGATCCTAACTATTACACGCCGGATGAGTTAGCGTATTTCAGAACTGTTAACTATGATTGGCTCGACCAGGCATGGCAGAGTGCATATGAAATGCGTCATACACTGAATCTCTCCGGTGGTTCTGACAGGGCAACATTCTTTGCGAGTTTTACTTACGCTGATCAAAACAGCAACTTCGATGGTCTTGGATATAAAAGATATTCATTCAGGTCAAGCACCGATATTAAATTGGCAACAGGATTAAAACTTGGGTTGTCGTTAAGTGGTAACCTCGCCGACAAAAAGAATACTTTTAATAAGCAGGGTAATGAGAGTCTTGATAACGACTGGAAAACATTGATTGGCGAGGCGCAATTCAACCCTCCGTATATTAATGGTCTTCCTATTTTAATTCAGGGCGCAGGTACAAGCTCCAATATTAATACCTACCATTACTTCGCGGTTCATGATCTTGATAACTACACAAGTTCATACAATACCGGATTAAACTTCCAGGGTCAACTCTCGTATGAGCCAACTTTTCTTAAAGGATTGAAAGCATCAATCAACTTTAATAAGAATATATCTAACAGCTGGGGTAAACAATACGGTACTAAATATAATGTTTACGACTTTGACAAAAGTGGAGGACACAATCACCTGCTTGGCGATTCAGTTATCAAATCTTATGTATGGAGCAACGGGGACAGAGTAAGGTTGAACCCAACAATACTTAACACTTATCAATTAAACGGAACACTGAATTACGATAGATCATTCGGCAAACACCATATTGGCGCATTGTTCGGATATGAGCAAAGTGAATCATTTACTGATGGCGTTGCAGGACAGGTTGATGGCGTTGTAACGGGCGGCCTGGACAATCAGGGTAATGCTACCGGTGCGCAAGCGTCGAACGAAACGATTTCAGAAGCAGGTAGAATGGCGTATCTGGGACGTATCAACTATAGCTTCGATGATAAATATTTATTGGAATTACAGTTCAGAGCAGATGCGAGTCAGAATTTTGCCCCTGAAAACAGATGGGGTTATTTCCCGTCTGTATCTGCAGGCTGGGTAATTTCAGAAGAGCCGTTTTTTGAAGGCGCATCGAAATCTATCAACTTTCTAAAAATTAGAGGATCTGTTGGATGGTTGGGATTAGATGCAACTAAACCATACCAGTGGTTGAGAAGCTATGCAATACAAACTCAGCGCTCAGCTGTATTTGGTGGAACCAGCAATAACGATCGCGGAATTGCCGTGGCTAATAACCTTGATCTTGCAAATCGCGCAGTGCAATGGGATAACGTTGACAAATACAATGCTGGAATTGACGCAAGATTCCTCAACAACCGTTTGTCGGCATCATTCGATGGATTTCTTGACAAGCGCTATAACATGCTTTCAAATCTTACTTCATCACCTTCCATCTTAATTGGAACTGCTATTCCATCAGAGAACTTTGGAAAAGTGAACACGTTTGGATTTGAAGCGTCCGTAACGTGGAAAGATAATATCAGCAAGAATTGGAGTTACTACGTAACCACCAACTTCAACTGGATGGATAATAAAGTACTGGTTTCTGATTTTCCTGTTGGCGACAAAGGCACATTTAAAGATCCAACAGGCAAATCAAGCGATATGGGATTTTATGGATATCATTCTTTAGGCATATTGAGAACACAGCAAGATGTTGACAATTACATCGCGCAATACAATATCACCAACTTGCTTGGTTATAAGCCAGGAACCAGCTCACCTATCAGACCAGGAATGATAGCATATGCTGACATCAGAGGAAAGCTTGATCCTGCTACAGGAAAATATGCCGGACCTGATGGAATCATTGATGCGAATGATCAGGATTTCCTCAAATCAAAAGCAGAGAATCATTATGGACTTGGATTCAACTGGGGTGTTAGTTACAAAACCATTAGTCTGAGTGTTGTGATGGGTCTTAGTTGGGGAGGAATTGGTTCAGTAGAAAGCGCAGCCAGGAAAAAAGCAGAAATCTATTCTAATCGTCCTGCATTCTGGTCGGACCATTGGACACCAGATAATGTAAACGCTGCGTACCCGGCGCCTTACTACACCAGCACGTATGATGTTGCTACAGATTTTTGGTGGAGAAGTTCTACTTCATTCAGAGTTACAAATTTCAACTTATCATATTCCTTGCCAAGGAACTGGGCAAAGAAAGCAGGCATGAGCAACGCGAGAATATACCTGGTTGGAACCAATCCGATTAACCTGTTCAATCCTTATGACTACAAGGATAATGCAAACGGATCTTATGATGTATTTCCTCAACTCAGGGCTTATTCACTTGGCTTAAACTTAAATCTCTAATTCAAAAAATTCAGCATAATGAAACTGCTCAAAATATTTTTTATCCTCTCAAGTGTTGCCTTGGTTACGTCGTGCTCGAAGGTGCTTGATAAAACAGATCTCTCTAAGTTGCCGCCAGACCTGGTGTTTTCAGATTCCAATTTGGTGCAACTCAATCTGAGTAACATTTATGAATCCAACCTTCCATTGTGGGGCGGACAAAATACCGGCAGTGTGTTGAGCGGTGTTCAGCCACAACTTTCGGAAGAAGGCCAGGCGTCAGGAAATAAATTCATGGAAGGAACCATGAGTTATGGAACTGATGAGCCGAAGGATTTTGGAACCACTTTAAATACAAGTAATCCATTACCCGGTAACAACTGGGGAAAGATCAGGCAGGTAAATACTTTCATCAAATCAGTGGAGGAAAGCCCCTTGCCCGATCAAACAAAAGCCAAATTTCTTGCGCAGGCAAAATTTTTCAGAGCGTTTCGCTATTGGGATTTGGTTAGAATTTACGGTGGAGTTCCGCTTGTGCTAACTCCATTAGATGGAGTGGGCCAGGAGGCGCGTGATGCAGCGTTGCTCCCAAGAAATAAAACGTCTGAAGTTTTTACGCAAATCCTAGCTGACCTTGATTATGCAATCGACAATCTTCCTGGTAAATGGAGCGATGCATTGCTCTGGGGTAGCATTACTAAAGGTGCAGCAGCTGCTTTCAAAGGAAGAGTATTATTATACTGGGCAAGTCCGATGTTCAATCCAAATGACGACGTTTCAAGATGGCAAAAAGCTTATGATGCAAATCTTGCCGCTAAAACAATTCTTGATGCAAATGGTTATGGTTTGAACGCGAGTTACAAGAACATGTGGTTTACAGAAGTCAACAATCCGGAAGCAGTAATGATCACAGGATACAACACGGCCACTGGTGATCAACAAAGGAAAAGTAATGGCTGGGATAAGTCTTGCAGACCTCAATACCTGAATGGAAGCGGTTCAAATCAACCTACCTGGGAACTGGTTCGTTCTTATCCAATGAAGGATGGGAAAATGCCAGGAGATGCAACAGGAACATACCCATATTACGACACATTATTTTATAAGAACAGGGATCCTCGCTTTGATGCAACAATTGCTTACAATGGATGTACATGGCCGCTGGATGGAAATGCAAACTTGAAAGTGTGGACATATTATGAAACTTCTACCAAGTCAAGTGAACCTAATCCATCCAACACCGGTTTCTATTGCAGAAAAGCAGTTTCTGAAGGCACATTCACTTTTGGAGATCCACAGTATAGTGGAACAGACTGGATGGAGATTAGATATGCTGAGGTGTTGTTAAATCTCGCGGAAGCAGCAGTCGGAATTAATAAACTGAATTCTTCCGATGAAAGTTATGCAGGGATAGTTGCTGTGAGAAAAAGAGCTGGCATCACTGCAGGCGCAAATAATTTGTATGGTTTATCATCAGGTATGACCCGCGCTCAATTGTTCGATGCAGTCCTCTTCGAAAGAAAAATTGAATTTGCTTTTGAAGGCAAAAGGTTCTGGGATCTTTATCGCTGGAAACGTATGAGCGATCTTCAGGGCTGGTATAGAAACAGGTTGAGAATCGTTTTGAAAACAGGAACTGGTATACCAACCGCCGCACAATTGAAGGATGCAACAAGTTCTAGTTATCGCGACGTTCAGAACCTCGATAATATGATGGCGAATTATTTCACTACTATCAGGAACAACAACCATGATGGAAGCAATTCAACAACTAAGTTGGATGCAGCGCCAATCAATTTCTTGCCAACATATTATTTCTTCCCGATTCCAATGCAAGCAATCAATAACAATCCAAACCTTAGTCAAAACAAAAACTGGGGCGGTTCATTCGATCCAGTGCAATAATTCAAACGGTGTGGGGGAGTACAGCAACTCCCTCACAAATTTTCACTGACAAAATACCTTAAGTGCCATTTATCAAATGATAAATCGAACTTTAATTACGCATATGAAGAACAATTTTGTAAGACTCGTAGTATTCATTTTGATTTTAGGTGGCGCACAACAAGTATCTGCTCAATATCCTAAAATCCCTGGCGACGTACAGAAATGGTCGGATTCCCTTTTAGAAGCCGCAAGAAAACATTCTGACGAAGCGTGGGCAAAAGCATTGCCCGTCATTGACGCGGAAGCGAGAAACGGTAAACCATATATTCCGTGGGCATCACGTCCAACAGATTTGCCGCAGGCCGATATTCCTGCTTTCCCGGGCGCTGAAGGAGGTGGCAAGTATAGTTTCGGAGGTAGAGGTGGTAAAGTTTATGTGGTTACCAATTTAAATGATGATGGTCCCGGAAGTTTTCGCTGGGCTTGCGAACAAGGTGGTGCTCGCATTGTAGTGTTCAACGTTGCGGGAATCATTCGCATTAAAACTCCTGTTATCATTCGTGCTCCATATATTTCTATTGAAGGACAAACCGCTCCTGGTGATGGTGTTTGCATCGCAGGTGAATCGGTTTGGGTGAATACCCATGATGTGATTATTCGCTATATGCACTTCAGAAGAGGCGAGACCAATGTGGGGAGAAGAGATGATGCTATTGGCGGTAACCCTGTTGGTAATATCATCATTGATCACGTATCAGCAAGTTGGGGCCTTGATGAAAATATGTCGATGTATCGTCACATGTATAACGACAGTACCGGAAAGATCGAAGACAAATTAGGAACAGTAAATATCACGATTCAGAATTCTATTTTTTCTGAATCCCTCGATACCTGGAATCACGCGTTCGGCAGCACACTAGGTGGAGAGAATTGCAGTTTCATTCGCAATCTATGGGCGAACAATACCGGTCGCAATCCATCAGTTGGCTGGAATGGTATTTTCAACTTTGCAAATAACATAGTGTTCAATTGGGTACATCGTTCTATAGATGGAGGTGATTATCGGGCCGCATTTAACATCATCAATAATTATTTCAAACCAGGCCCTGCTACTCCAAAGAATTCTAATGTTGGACATAGAGTTTTGAAACCCGAGTCAGGCAGGAGCAAGTTGAGCTATCACGTGTACGGGCGTTGCTATGTAAATGGCAACATCATGGAAGGATACGATGATGTTACCAAAGACAATTGGAACGGAGGTGTACAAGTGGAAGAGCTTGCTAACGCCGGTGAGTATACGCCATATATGAAAGCTAACGAGCCGCTGCCAATGCCCGACTTCACTATAATACCTGCTAAAGAGGCGTATGACTATGTGTTGACGAATGCAGGCGCTACGCTACCCAAAAGGGATGCAGTTGATAACAGGATTGCAGAGCAGGTGAGAAGTGGAAAAATCACTTACGGATCAAATATAAAAGTTCCCGAAACACAATTTGAACATCGTCGCTTGCCGCTCGATTCTTATAAAATCGGAATCATTACGGATGTATCACAGGTTGGTGGCTATCCTGACTATAAAGGCACACCATACAAAGATTCAGACAACGATGGGATGCCTGACGATTGGGAAACAAAGCACGGATTAAATCCGAAGAATGCTTCCGATGCTTGTTCTGATCGTGATAAGGACGGATATACAAACATCGAGGAGTACCTGAACAGTGTGGTAGATATTAAGAATGTTACTCCCGGGCAGAGCCAGAAAAAGCCATTTGCTGCCAAATAATATTTAGATTAACAGTGAAATGATCAATCGATTGGTCAACGTGCGAAGCATCATTCATGAATATCCAAAAGATATTGTATAGCTCCTTAGTGCTGGGTAGCATAAGCTACTCCAGCACTTGCATTGCACAGGATAAGAATCAAAAATCTCCATCGCCCATCATCGTTCAGGCTAATGGCAATCTGAGTTACACTCCTGATTCATTGGGTAACCACGTGCCGGATTTTTCTTATGCTGGATATATGGCCAGGGAGAGATCGATTCCGCTTTTGCCAGTGAAGGCCGTTGTTCCCGCCGTTAGTGGAGACGCAACTGAAATTATTCAAAGTGCAATCGATTATGTGGCTTCTCTTCCTGCAGACGAAGATGGTTTTCGCGGGGCAGTATTGTTGCAAAACGGAACGTTCCGCGTAAAAGGTCAAATCAAGATTAAAGCATCTGGAATTGTGCTTAGGGGAAGCGGGGTGAAAAATACCATTCTCTTAGGTGATGGGACTGATCGCGAAACATTGATTCGCGTTGTTGGTGCCAATGATAGGAAGTTGAGCAAGCAACAGAATATTATAGACAGTTACGTACCCGTAAATGCCAACAAAATCTCCGTTCCGTCCGCAAATGATTTCAAAGTTGGCGACCAGGTGCTCATTCATCGTCCTTCATCTCAAAAATGGATTAGAGTTTTAGGAACAGAAACTTTTGGTGGCGGAATCTCCGCGCTGGGGTGGAAGCCCGGTGAACGCGATCTTAATTTTGATCGAAGAATTGTTTCCATTAATGGAAACAACATAACACTTGATGCCCCGATAACCACAGCGTTGGATTCTTCATATGGCGTTTCAACTATTGCGAACTACTCATGGCCTGGAAGAATTCACCAGGTTGGCATCGAAAACCTTAGTTGTGTTTCCGAATACGATAAAAAGAATTTGAAAGATGAGGCACACCGATGGATGGCCATCACAATGGAGAATGTGCAGGATGCCTGGGTGCGACAAGTGACCTTTGAACATTTTGCCGGCTCAGCAGTATACCTACTTGAATCTTCGAAGCGAATCACAGTCGAAGATTGCAAGTCACTCTCACCGGTTTCAGAAATCGGTGGTCAACGCCGATATACTTTTTATACTTGCGGACAGCAAACGCTTTTCCAGCGTTGCTATGCACAAAGCGGCTATCATGATTTCGCAGTCGGATTCTGTGCGCCTGGACCAAATGCATTTGTTCAATGTCAATCAGATCTGCCATATAGTTTTTCAGGAACAATCGATAGTTGGGCATCAGGAGTGTTATTCGATATTGTAAACATCGATGGCAATGCATTGCGATTTGGTAATCGCGGACAAGATGGACAGGGTGCAGGTTGGACCGCGGCAAACAGTATGTTCTGGCAGTGTACGGCGTCGCGAATAGATTGTGAAAAACCACCAACAGCAAACAATTGGGCTTATGCCTGCTGGGCGCAGTTTTCGGGAGATGGATATTGGGAAAGTTCAAATGAGCAGATCAGGCCACGAAGTTTGTATTATGCCCAATTGGCGAATCGAATTGGTGATTCAATTTTGCGCACTGCGTATTTACTTCCTGTGGAAACAGAAGCTTCGAGTAGCCCCCCTGTGAGTGTAGCGATGGACCTTACTAAAAAAGCAAAAGATCCCGCGGTTTTATTACGCGACTGGATTGATGCTGCTTCACAACGGCAACAGATTTCAACCAATGCCAATGGTATAAAATTATTTCGCAGAACAAAGAACATTACTACTGTTCAGGGGAAGGCATCTAAAATGTCAATTAGTAATGGATGGTTGGTGCAAGGCACGAAAGTGCTCACAGGTAAACGAACAGAAGTTCCCTGGTGGACCGGCGGTGTGCTGCCAAGCGATCTCCCAAAAATGAAACCGGCCATTACGCGATACGTTCCGGGAAGAGTTGGACAGGGATTGACAGATGATTTGGATTCATTGACAAATTGGATGAAGTCAAATGATATGCTTGCCATTGAACACAATTATGGATTGTGGTATGATCGTCGTCGTGATGATCACGAACGCATCAGAAGAATGGATGGCGAGGTATGGCCACCGTTTTATGAATTGCCCTTTGCAAGGAGCGGAAAAGATACTGCGTGGGATGGACTAAGTAAATACGATCTCACTAAATACAATACGTGGTATTGGAGTCGGCTCAAGAAATTTGCTGTTCTAGCAGATGAAGAGGGACTCATTCTTATTCATCAAAATTATTTTCAACACAACATCATTGAAGCAGGCGCACACTACGCAGATTTCCCATGGCGCACTGCTAATAATATTAATAGCACTGGGTTTCCTGAGCCCGTTCCATATGCGGGTGACAAAAGGATCTTCATGGCCGAGCAGTTCTATGACACTACGAATGCTGCTCGTAAACAATTGCACAAAGCATTTATCAGGCAATGCCTTAATAATTTCAAAGACAATAATAGTGTGATACAGGAAATCGGCGCAGAGTTTACAGGGCCTTTGCATTTTGTTCAGTTTTGGATTGATGTGATCAATCAATGGGAAACAGAAAACAAGCAGAAGGAATTGATTTCACTAAGCGTGACAAAGGATGTTCAGGATGCAATTCTTGCGGACAATAAAAGGTCGGCGGTTGTAGATGTAATAGATATTCGGCAATGGCATTATCAGGAAGATGGTTCTGCATATGAACCGAAAGGTGGACAAAACCTCGCGCCCAGACAACACGCCAGATTACTGCATCCAAAAAGAAGTTCGTTCGACCAGGTGTATAGAGCTGTCAGCGAATACAAACAAAAATTTCCTTCAAAAGCTGTGGTATATTCTGGAGATAATTATGATCATTTTGGATGGGCCGTATTCATGGCAGGCGGATCAATGGCTGTGCTACCGCAACTGCCAGATGCATTTTTATGTGATGTGGTAACCATGAGACCCGTGAACGGTGCGGAGAAAAAGCAATGGATACTGAGTAATGGAAAGGGTTTCATTGTATACACCGCAGGCAACGAACCTATAAAATTGGATTTGTCGCAAGGGAAATTCGTATTCAGTTGGATAGATCCAGATACCGGAAAGTTTTCTTCCGATGAGAAAGAAGTCGATGGCGGAAGAGTGCAACAGTTTTCTGCCATAAAATTTCCGGCAGTGTTATGGATCCGTTCCAAATAGTCCCTTATGTTGAAAAGTAAGCACACTATATCGTCAATTCTTTTTCTGTTGCTATTTGCTGGTGCAAGTGGACAAACCAGTAAGCCTCAACGGTTGAATATCTCATCTAATCATCGATATTTCACTGATAAAAACGGAAATCCATTTTTTTGGTTGGGCGATACAGGATGGCTGCTGTTTTCGAAGCTTACTCGAGAGGAAGCTGAAAAATATTTGGAAGATCGCAGAAAAAAGGGATTCAATGTGATCCAGGTAATGGTGTTGCATACCGTTGCTGCTGTAAATGTTTATGGTGATTCCGCGTTGATCAACAAAAACGTTGCTCATGAATTAACTACGCCAGGAAATCTTTCTACTGACGCGAAGCAATATGATTATTGGGATCATGTAGATTATATAATCGACCTCGCCGCAAAGAAAGGCTTGTATATGGCGCTGGTGCCCATTTGGGGAACGAATGTAAAAGCAGGATGGGTGAGCAGGCCGGACGCAAAAGTGTATGCAAAATGGTTGGCCGACAGGTATCGTGATAAATGGAATATCATTTGGCTAAATGGCGGTGATATTAAAGGAACCGATTCAGCAGAAACCTGGAAGATCATCGGCTCTACTATTCGCCAGGAAGATCCAAATCACCTCGTTTCATTTCATCCATTCGGCAGAACTTCTTCGAGTGAATATTTTCAAAAGGAAGGCTGGATGGACTTCAATATGTTTCAATCCGGTCATAGGAGTTATGATCTCGATACCTCGAAAAACGAACATCGTTACGGCCCCGACAATTATAAATTTATCTGGACAGATTATAATCTCACGCCTACAAGACCAACCCTTGATGGCGAACCCTCTTACGAATTAATTCCATATGGACTGCACGATACCACCAAACCTTATTGGCAAGCATCTGATGTAAGAAGATATGCCTATTGGTCCGTATTTGCCGGAGGTGCGGGTCATACCTATGGACACAACAGCGTGATGCAAATGCACAAACCCACCGACAAAACAAGCGCGTATGGTTCCAAAAAATATTGGTACGATGCGTTGAACGATAGTGGTGCGCAACAAATGATATTCTTGAAGAAACTGATGTTGTCAAAATCTTATTTCGATAGAGTCCCCGATCAATCTTTGATATCAGGAGAAAATGGTCAGCAGTACAATTACATCGCCGCCACAAGAGGAAAAAATTATGCTTTCCTCTATGATTATACGGGAAGACCGTTCGCAGTAAATATGGGAAAGATAAACGGCAAGAAAGTAAAAGCTAGTTGGTATAGCCCAAGAGATGGAAGTCAAAAAATGATTGGTGAATTTGAGAATCAGGGTGTGCAGCCCTTCACGCCTCCGGGCGGACAGAAGAATGGAAATGATTGGGTGTTGATTTTGGAATCTACCCCGGCAGCGGTCGCAGACCCTGTCGGAGGTCGGTAATGTATAATCTCCTTGCCCAATCGGGGCAAAGGGTCGGTAGAAAAAATTGTTTAAATATATCCTTGCCCCGTAGGGGCAAAGCTTTGTCGGATGCTTAGAAATATCATTATCATATTATCCATTTTCGGCTTGCCTTCCTGCACGCGCCAGGCATATCTCTTTTCTTCCTTCCGCGAACCCGCCACCGATGGACTGCGACTCGCATATAGCTATGACGGTTATCATTGGACTGATTTCGACACAACCTTTTTGAAACCTACCGTGGACAGCAATGTGATGCGTGATCCATCCATCGCAAAAGGTCCAGATGGTACATATCATCTCGTCTTCACCAGCGCCTGGAAAGGAAGCAAATCATTTGGCTACGCCAATTCAAAAGATCTTATTCATTGGGGTGAAGAAAAAAGCATTGCAGTGATGCAAAATGAACCCGCCACGGTAAATGTGTGGGCGCCTGAATTATTTTATGACGATGAGAACAAAGATTTCATCATCATCTGGGCCTCTACCATTCCGTTTCGATTTCCGAAGGGGCAAGAGCCGGAGGATAATAACCATCGCATGTATTACACCACAACAAAGGACTTCAACACGTTTACTGATACAAAACTTTTTCTCGACCCAGGATTCAGCGTAATAGATTGCGAAATTGTAAAGCGTGCTAAAAATGATTATGTGTTGGTGTTGAAAGATAATACAAGACCGAATCGTAACATCAAAGTTGCATTCGCTCAACATCCACTCGGTCCATATTCAGCAGCGTCCGAATCGTTCACGCCAAATTTTACAGAAGGTCCTACAGTTGCAAAGGTTGGAAAGGATTATTTAATTTATTATGATCAGTATCGGGATAAAATTTTCGGCGCTATGAAAACAAGAGATTTTAAAACATTTCAAGATGTGACAAATGAAGTGAATCTTCCTCCGGGACATAAGCATGGGACGATATTCATGGTATCGAAGAAGGAATTGAAGAAGTTGACAAAATACGTTAAATCCGCAACGACGCGAAGTTGACGTGATGCGCGACCGCCGACAGGGTCTGCGACCGCTGTCGGGGTACGCGCGATACCCGGACGGCGGTCCGAAGGACCCTGGCCGCGATCACGAAGGAGAAGCGCCTGAAGTGAAACATGAAACGCTAAACTTGAGTTGATAAATGCGAATATAAATCCCGATGCAGGTGAAGATCTCGACTGCGCTCGATCTTCTTCAAGAGCCCCTCGACTGCGCTCGGGATTCGATGGGAATTCCAGCCCTGAGCGCAGTCGAAGGGTCCGTTAAACAATTTCGAGCGGAGTCGAGAAATTGACCGTAATGCCTGTATAGAATATGACGAAAGTTTGTACCACCGTATTTATTTTACTGTTGCTGTTGAACGCATCCGCACAAGACACCGTGCGATACAACGGGTCAACGTTAGTGAATGTGGATTATCACAACGGTCAACTGGTTCCTGCAGTAGGAGTTCATAACATACAAGTATTTCGTGCAAATCGTGAACATCCTGAATGGGCCGGTGGAACTAATTGGACATACAGTCACCAACCAATGCTCGCTTATTGGAACAACCAATTCTATTTACAATATCTCAGCAATCCTGTTGGTGAACACGTGCCTCCCGGGCAAACATTACTGATTACTTCAAAAGATGGGTATCACTGGAGTAAGCCTTCAATCATTTTCCCTCCGTACAAAATTCCAGATGGAACAACGAAAACAGGAAGAACAGAAGTAGCAAAAGATTTATATGCAGTGAATCACCAGCGCATGGGATTTTATGTTGCGGGTAACAAGCGATTGCTGACGCTCGCGTTTTACGGAATTGTGTTGGGGAAGGGTGATGACCCTAATGATGGTAATGGTATTGGACGAATCGTTCGCGAAATTTATAAAGACGGTTCTCTCGGGCCAATTTTTTTCATTCACTACAACAAAAACTGGAACGAGAAGAATACGAGTCATCCGTTTTACAAATCGAGTAAGGATAAAGGATTTGTAGAGGCTTGTGATGAATTGTTATCAAAACCATTGATCGTTCAGCAATGGGTAGAAGAAGCAGGCACCGATGATCCGATCATTCCATTGAAAAAGGACGTCAAAGCATTTAGCTTCTATCATCTCCCTGATGGTCGAGTAGTGGGTCTCTGGAAAAATGCATTGACGTCTATCAGTAAGGACGAAGGGAAAACCTGGATCTATAATCCATTAAGGGCGCCAAAATTTGTAAACAGCAATGCGAAGATCTGGGGACAAAAAACTTCAGACGGAAAATATGCGACCGTTTACAACCCTTCAGAATTCAGGTGGCCGCTCGCGATTTCAATTAGTGATGATGGTTTGAATTACAAGAACCTTCTGCTTGTGAATGGAGAAATTACTTCGATGCGTTATGGAGGTGCATATAAATCATATGGACCACAATATGTGCGAGGCATTACAGAAGGCGATGGTACGCCACCGGATGGAAATCTTTGGGTGACGTATAGCATGAATAAAGAAGACATCTGGATTGCATCCATTCCTGTTCCCGTGAAAGAAAAAGTTACAGAGCATATCAATGAAGATTTCACGAAAATGCCAGATGGAAAGGAACTTAGTGAATGGAACTTCAACAGTGGACTTTGGACACCAGTTCAAATTGAAAAGTTTAATGACGGTACGAAGGCTTTGTCACTGCAGGATTGGGATCCGTTTGATTACGCAAAGGCAGAAAGAGTAGTTCCGTCTTCAAAGAAAATTATTATAGATCTAGATGTTACCCCTCTTCAAGATGACTACGGCTGTTTGGATATTGAATTTGCCGATGCGAAGGGAAATGTTGGCGTGAGACTTTCTTTTGATTCGTCAGGAAATCTGATCACAAAAGCGGGTTATAGAAATAGGAATTTAATGAAATATCGCAGTCATAGCGTGTATAACCTTAAGGTGGAATTGAACACGGAGAATCGATTTTATACGGTAACGGTAAATGGTGAAAAACTTTCTCCAGGATTATTCTTTCAACCGCTCGCGACAATTGATCGCGTGATATTGCGCACAGGACGTCTAAGGCGGTTTCCGAACGCAGATACCCCAACCGATCAGGATTACGATTTGCCACATGGAGGTGAAAAAGAAAAAAAGGCTGGATACCTGTTTAGGTGGCTCAAAACTTCAAACTGAATTGAGAATTGAATTCAATCATATAAAAAACTTTCAAACAATACGGAAATTTGTTTTCGCATTCTTGTTGATCCATTCGGGACAGTTTATAACTGCGCAGACTACTGAGATTAGATACTTGTCGGGAGCAGGTAGCGATGATGCAATTAACTGGGAATTCTACTGTACAGGCGGTATGAATTCGGGAAAATGGACAACCATTCCTGTTCCATCCTGTTGGGAGTTGCAAAAATTTGGAAAGTACGACTATGGCTATGCAAAAGACAGCGTGCGAGGGAAAGAACAGGGATTCTACAAATACGAATTTGCTGTTCCTGCCGCATGGAGGAACAAGGTTATTAATCTTGTTTTTGAAGGTGTGATGACAGATGCGGAAGTAAAAGTAAACGGACAATCTGCCGGACCCATTCACCAGGGCGCATTTTACGCCTTCAAATATGATGTCAGTTCATTGCTAAATATTGGCGGGCAAAATCTATTAGAGGTTACGGTATCAAAACATTCTTCAAATGAATCTGTGAACTCCGCTGAGCGAAGAGGTGACTATTGGATATTTGGCGGAATATTTCGGCCAGTATATTTAGAAGCACTTCCCATCGCCCACATTGATCATGTTGCTGTTGATGCAAATGCCGACGGAAGTTTTGCGGCAGATGTTTTAGCAAGAGGAGGTAACAAACTCGTTGTTCAACTATTCGACAAAAAGAATGCGAGGCTCGGAAGCCCGTTGACCGCAGCCGTATCGCTTAATGGAAAAACGACTATCAGCGGCAAGGTTCCTTCGCCGAAATTATGGTCGCCTGAATTTCCCAATCTCTACAAAGCTGTTTTTACTCTTTATCACAATGCAAAACCGCTTCATTCAATCACTCAAACAATTGGTTTCAGAACAGTACAAGTGAAACCAAGGGATGGAATTTATGTTAATGGTGTGAAAGTAAAAATGAAAGGTGTTTGTCGCCATTCATTTTATCCAACTACGGGCAGGACTACTAGCAAGAAGTTGAGTATTGAACAAGTGTCGATGATGAAAGATATGAATATGAATGCTGTTCGCATGAGTCACTATCCTCCAGATGGTCATTTCCTTGACGTGTGCGATTCACTTGGTTTATTTGTATTAGATGAATTGGGCGGCTGGCATGGCAAGTACGATACGCAGGTTGGTAGCAAGTTGGTGAAGGAAATGATGGATCACGATGTGAATCATCCTTCGATTATCATTTGGGACAATGGCAATGAAGGCGGTCACAACCTGGAGCTCGATCATCTTTTTGCAGAATATGATATTCAGAAACGCACGGTGATTCATCCGTGGAATTTGTTTGGTGGCATTGAGACGCAGCATTACCGCGAGTATAATTATGGCATAGCAAACTACAATGCTGGTCGCGAGATCACGATGCCAACTGAATTCCTGCATGGATGGTTTGATGGCGGTCATGGTGCTGGCCTTTATGATTATTGGGAAAAGATGTGGAATGATCCACTTAGTGCCGGCGGATTTTTATGGGACTTCGCGGATGAAGGAGTTGTTCGGCATGACTTGAATGATTCGATTGACACAGACAAATTTCGCGGAGCAGACGGTATTGTCGGACCTTTTCACGAGAAGGAGGGAAGTTATTATGCTATCAAAGAAATATGGAGCCCGATTCGTTTTGAAAAGAAAGAGATTACTCCGCAGTTTGATGGAAGATTGCGTATTGAGAATAGGTATTTTTTCACAAATCTGAATCAGTGTAAATTCGACATAGGCCTAAGACGATTTACTTCTGATGTAGACTTGCTGGTGACTGCAGTATCACCAAACATTGCCACCGGTCAAAAGGGGGTACTCCAATTAGGACTTCCTTCAAAATGGAATGACTGTGATATCCTGGTGATCACAGCTTACGGACCAGACGGGAAAGAAATTTTTACCTGGAGTTTCCCGATAGTAAGGCCGAGAGATATAATCAGTAAGTCAGTTAAAAAGACTGGCGTTGCTAAACCTGAATTGAAAGAAGTGGATTCGACTTTTGAGGTTACTACAAACGAAATTGACTTCCGCATACATAAGACGACGGGAAAATTGAGCAACATTAAGAATTCAATTGGAGTTCTTCCGATTTCCAACGGACCAGAAGTGCAGGAAGCGGTAAATAATTTTTCAGGCTTTACAACAAGATATGCAGCGGATACATTGATCATCGAATCGACATTCGATCGAAAGAAAAGCTACAACACATTAAGATGGACAATTTATCCATCAGGCATACTAAAAATGGAGGTTCGATATTTCCCCGCAGAATATTTCACGTGGTTCGATGGTGTTAATTTTTCCTTACCCGAAAACCAAATCATCGGCGTCCAGTATATGGGCAACGGACCTTACCGCGTATGGAAGAATCGCCTGGCAGGAAATCAGTTCGGAATATGGACAAAAAAGTACAACAATACGGAAACCGCTGAAACGTGGAACTATCCTGAGTTTAAGGGGTATCACTCAAATATGTATTGGTGTCGGTTTGTTACGAAATCACACTCATTTACAGTGTATACGGAAAATGAAGATTTGTTTTTTCGGTTATATACGCCTGCGTTTAAAACAGATCAGTGGCATAATTATGAACCCCTATTTCCAGATGGTGATATCTCCTTTATGCAGGGAATTCCAAGCATCGGCACAAAAAATCAAAGAGCGGAAACAACTGGCCCGATGGGCATGAAAAATATTTTTTACGATTATGAGAAGGAGCCGAGTCGTGCACTGGAGATCGTCTTGTATTTCGATTTTCGCGCGAATCAATAAAGTATTTAACCATAGTAATGAGAGCATTGTTTCACATATTGTCGATTTTCAGTTTTCTTTTTTCTGCTACGCAGGCATTCTCATTTGATAAGATAGGCGTTGTCAACCTTCGGTGTGAAATGTTGGAAAATCCTATCGGCATTGATGCTTCTAAGCCAAGATTCAGTTGGCAACTCATTTCAGAAGCTAGAGGGACAACACAAACTGCTTACCAGCTTCTTGTTGCTTCCTCGCAAGAAAAACTTGATCGCAATGAAGGGGACCTCTGGAATTCAGGAAAAGTACACGGCGATCAATCGATCTTAATTGAGTATACAGGAAAAGCACTCACGAGCCGGCAGGAATGTTTTTGGAAAGTGAAAGTTTGGACCAATCATAGTGAGGAAGACTGGAGCGAACCTGCCCATTTCACAATTGGATTATTAAAACCCGAAGATTGGAAAGCGAAATGGATTGGTTTAGATAAAGCATTTTCATGGGATAGTGTAAGTAAGTTCTCGCGATTGTCTGCAAGATATTTTCGAAAAGAATTTACAGGCCAGCAGGTGAAGAGAGCAACGGTTTATATTTCCGGATTAGGTCTCTATGAACTTTATATCAATGGAAAAAAAATTGGTGACCAGGTGTTATCGCCTTCTCCAACCGATTATAGTAAAACCATTCTTTACAACACTTATGATATTACACACGAGTTGCAGGAAGGCAAGAACGTAATCGGAACCATTCTTGGCAATGGCCGTTTCTTCACTATGCGTCAAAATTATAAACCACAGAAGTGGCACACCTTCGGATTTCCAAAGATGCTTCTTCAATTGGAGATAGTCTACGCAAACGGGTCAAAACAAACTATTGTCTCTGATGGCAGTTGGAAAGTTACTGCCGACGGGCCAATCAGAGCAAATAATGAATACGATGGCGAGGAATATGATGCAACTAAAGAATTAACCGGATGGAACAATAAAGGTTACGATGATGGGAAATGGTTGGCAGCGCAGTTAGTTAAATCTCCAGGTGGAATGATGAGAGCTGGCATGAATGAAAACATGAAAGTGATGGATGTTGTTCACCCTGTATCAATCAAAAAGGTTTCGGCGGATAAATATATCCTTGATATGGGTCAGAATATGGCAGGTTGGATTAAGATGAATGTGCACGGAAAAGCTGGAGATAAAGTGAAGTTGCGTTTTGCAGAGAGCCTTCAGCCAAATGGAGAATTGTATGTTGCCAATCTTCGCGATGCGTTGGTGACAGATGTGTATACACTAAATGGCAATGCCAAAGAAAGCTGGAGTCCACGTTTTGTGTTTCATGGTTTTCGATTTGTTGAAATCACCGGATATCCAGGTACACCCACTGTAAATGATTTTGCAGGTGAAGTGGTGTATGATGAGATGAAATCAATCGGATCATTTGAAACTTCAAATAACATCCTCAATCAAATTCACAAGAATGCGTGGTGGGGAATCAGAAGCAATTATAAAGGAATGCCGATCGATTGTCCGCAAAGAAATGAACGGCAGCCCTGGCTAGGCGATAGAACAATCGGTTCTTATGGCGAAAGTTTTTTGTTTGATAACAGCAAGCTCTATGGAAAATGGTTGAATGATATCCAGGATGCGCAAAAACCTGAAGGCAGCATTCCTGATGTGGCGCCCAACTTTTGGTATTATTATAAGGACAACATGACCTGGCCCGGAGCATTCCTGACCATTGCTAATATGCTCTATCATCAGTATGGCGATAAGCAATCTATTTCTAAACATTACCCGGCAATGAAAAAATGGATTGCTTATATGAAGGGTAAGTATATAAACAATGAAGGATTGATGACGAAAGATAGTTATGGCGACTGGTGTGTTCCACCCGAATCACCAGAACTTATTCATGCCAAGGATTCGTCTCGCATTACCAATCCGCAGTTGATTGCAACCGCTTACTACTATTATTTGCTGCAATTGATGTCAAAGTTCGCTTCTCTTACAAACAACCCCGCCGATTGCGCAACATTTGATACCGAAGCGGCAAAAGTGAAAATCGCACTTAATAAAAAGTTTTATAACCAGGCCAATGCTTCATATGCAAATAACACGGTAACTGCCAATATTCTTCCGCTGGCGTTTAACATGGTACCGAACGAAGCCACAGAAAAAGTGTTTATAAACATTGTAAACAAAATTGAAGACGAGAATAAAGGACACATCAGTACAGGCGTGATCGGCACCCAATGGATAATGCGTTGGCTAACGAAATACGGTCGGCCGGATCTTGCTTATCGTTTGGCCAGCAACACCAGCTATCCGAGTTGGGGATACATGGTGGAACACGGCGCTACTACCATATGGGAATTGTGGAATGGCAATACTGCAAATCCTTCCATGAACTCTCAGAATCACGTGATGTTGCTTGGCGACTTGTTGGTTTGGATGTATGAAAACATTGGCGGTATCAGCTCCGATGAAAATGAAGTGGCGTTCAAAACAATTATTATGAAGCCATCATTCGAAGTTGATCTTTCTTTCGCGAATACATCCTATGATTCACCATATGGAAAAATCATTAGCTCGTGGAAAAAAGAAAATGGGCAGTTGAAATGGGACATTACAATTCCTGCGAACACCCATGCAATGGTGTACGTACCTGCAAAGTCAAAAGATGATGTGTTGGAAAGCGGGAAGCTGTCATCAACATCCGGCGGCGTTCAATTTGTGAAAATGGAACATGGGAGAGCCGTTTTTGAAATTGGAAGCGGAAATTATTTATTCACCATTCAGTAGAAACCAACAGGAATCTTCCTTTGCCCCATCGGGGCAAAGGGTCGGTAGACAAAATGAATCAACAATGACATGAATTATGATAAAAAAGAAATTAATCATTTGCGTAATAGTGTTTGCAACCTGCTCCATCGCATTGTATGCGCAAACAGGGACCAATTCTGTACAATCTTCTGAAGATGCAAAGGCAAAATCAGATGCCGACCAGGAGAAGAAGGCAACCGAGTGGGTTGCTTCGCTGAATCTGAATGACGCCGAAAAAGCGGCTCGCGTAAAAACTGCCATTTACACGCATTTGAAAACCATTCGCGATTGGCACAATGAACATCCGTTCACCACCGTGCCGGCGGGGATCAACCCAGCAACGGGAAATCGTTTGTCAGATTTGGATCGACAAGTCATTGCCAATTCTGCAATGCCGAAATCGGTGCATGAGGATTTAATGAATGCATTGAATAAAGATCTTTCGCCGGAACAGGTCGAAATGATTCTCGACAAATACACCGTCGGGAAAGTTGCATTCACTATGAAGGGCTATAAAGCAATTGTACCTGATCTCAAACCAGAAGAGGAAGCGCAGATCCTCAGTTATTTAAAACAAGCCAGAGAGCAGGCCATCGATTATAAGAATATGAATCAGATCTCCTCCATTTTCGAAATCTATAAAACAAAAAGTGAGCAATTTCTTAATAGCAACGGAAGAAACTGGAAACAATTATATAAGGCGTACACAGATGCAGTGAAAGCAAAGAAGAAGGAAAATAGCAATTGACTTGTCCCATCGTGGCAAAGAGTCGGTAACCCCTGTGAATAAAAAAATATACAAACAAAAAGATGCATAGACTACTGAAATATTCTCTTCTGATTGTTGCACAAGCAACTGCCTCTTTTCCTATTGCAGCACAAAAACCTTGGAAACAGGGAATACTCGTTGATGAATTCATTTACGATACCGCATCGTATCCCGAATGTCACGCGTCAACCATTGCAGAAACACCAGTGGGGTTAGTTGCAGCCTGGTTTGGTGGAACAAAAGAAAGAAACCCTGATGTAGAAATCTGGCTGAGCAGAATGGAAAACAACAAATGGACAAAAGGTGTTTCTGTTGCAAATGGGATTGTAAACGACAAATTGCGATACCCATGTTGGAATCCTGTATTGTTTCAGGTTCCCGACGGCGATTTATTGTTGTTTTATAAAATTGGACCTAGCTTTCCAGCACAGTGGGATCCGAAGCTTGGAATTCACGTGACTTGAAGTCG
>JADMIO010828163.1_pt1 | contig 102948 bp, 100 predicted proteins | sample 8958161 | NCBI WGS metagenome assembly JADMIO01 (sample SAMN16585339, study PRJNA669376) | soil metagenome | isolation source: Crop rotation soil | place: USA: Cullars Rotation, Alabama | collected 2011 | reverse complement strand
GCGACAACTTGTCCACGTGGAATTCTAAGCTTAGGATCCCAATGTGCTGGAAAGACAGCTTTTGCACCGGCGCCGGCGGGCGGTAAAAGCGGCTCAGCCGAAGAATTGAAAGTTAATTTAGATTTATCGAAAGCCGGCGAAGTTGTTTCTTACGCGATGTCGGCGAGCGCTCGTCCCGAACTCGGAGACGCCGCTATCGTGGTCAGCGGCGGCCGCGCCATGCAATCTTCGGAAAATTTCGAGAAGTATATTTTTCCTTTGGCGGATGCCTTGGGCGCTGCGGTCGGGGCTTCGCGCGCCGCCGTGGATTCAGGATACGCACCGAACGATTGGCAAGTCGGGCAGACGGGCAAGGTGGTGGCGCCGTCTCTTTACGTAGCAGTCGGAATTTCCGGCGCCATTCAACATTTGGCTGGAATGAAAGACTCGAAAGTGATCGTCGCAATCAATAAGGACCCGGACGCACCGATTTACGAAGTTGCTGATTACGGGTTAGTCGCGGATCTTTTCCAAGCCGTGCCCACGTTGACTGAAGCGGTCAAAAAGGCAAAGGGGCACTAATTCTGCATGGGCACGAATCAAAGAAAGCATCGCGTGCTTGTAAAGCAAATTCTGTTCCTTGTCATTTTCGTTGCCGCTGCTGTCCTGGGCTTCCAGTGGTATTCAGAGACAGCGGCCGAAGCTCATTTCGTGAAGGTGCGCTTTCAGAACGGCGCAAATTTTACAGCGCCCTACAGAATGGAAGTCGTTACGACGCCTGCTGAGCGCGCCAAAGGCCTGATGTTTCGTCGCTTCGCGGATATGCAGGATGACCAGGGAATGCTTTTCATTTTTCCTGACGAAGCTCCGCGCACGTTCTGGATGAAGAATACGCTTGTTCCGCTCGACATGATTTTTGTTGCGTCAGACGCGCATGTCGTCGGCATCGTCGCTAACGCAAAGCCTTTGTCCGAAGAGGGACGCGGCGTGGGCAAGCCTAGTAAGTATGTCATCGAATTGTTAGGCGGATCGGCAAAGAAAGCGGGGATTAATGAAGGCTCGAAAGTGGAGTTGCCCCCGGATCTGCCGGCCGGACATTGAGCTATTCGAACTTAATAAGCGCCTGGTGATTTGATACTTCCTCACCGGCCTTAACTAAAACTTCTTTGACCTTTCCGGCGCGCGGCGCAGCAACGTTATTTTCCATTTTCATCGCTTCCATGATGACAACCGTCTGCCCCGGTTGGACGCTGTCCCCGGGTTTTACGGGCACCTGCACAATGATACCGGGCATCGGCGCTGCAACCGTATCGCTTTGCGTTGCTTTGACTGCAGCGCTCGGAGCTGGGTGCACGACGACCGCCGGAGTTGGCCCCGCGGCTCTCTCGAGCAGAATCGGATTGATCTCGACTTCGTAGCGTTTGTCGTTTACCGAGAAGGCGACCAGCGAGCCCGAACGCTGCAGCAAAGTCGCCTCTATCTTCTTGCCATTTACTTGAACAGCGTACCTAGTCATGCGCTACAGTCTCCGCGATACAGCTTCGAAGCGAGTTTCGAGATTCCAGGGTGAAAGTTGATCGAGAGGTTCAGGAGTCAGCAAATAAAGCGCTACGGCAACGGAGGCTGCCTCTTCATCGCTTAATGCCTGCTCCAGTGACTGCAGTAGGTCCCAAGCCGGCACGAAAGGGACGAGCGTTTCGTCGAATCCCGACTGCTCCGCTTGCTCCACATTTCTTGCATTCGCACTTCTAATTATCGCCATATTGCCCTAAAGCGGAATATTGCCGTGCTTCTTCCTGGGATTGCTCTGACGCTTTCCATGCAACATAGAGAAGGCTTCGATGACCTTGCTGCGAGTTGTCTTAGGTTCAATAACGGCGTCGATGAACCCGAGTTCGGCAACCTCCCAGGGATTGGCGAACTTCTCTCGATACTCGGCAATGAGGCGCGCGCGGACTTCGGCAACGTTGCCGTTCCTCTCGGCCTCCTCGATTTCGCGGCGGAAGATAATATTCACCGCACCGTCGGGACCCATGACGGCTACCTCGGCGGTCGGATATGCGAAGTTAAAGTCCGCGCGAATGTGTTTCGAGCTCATAACGTCGTAAGCACCGCCGTACGCCTTGCGCGTAATTACGGTCACTTTCGGAACCGTTGCTTCAGCAAAAGCATAAAGAAGTTTTGCACCGTGACGAATGATCCCGCCATACTCTTGGTTTATACCGGGAAGAAATCCAGGAACATCCACGAGGGTGAGTAGCGGGATATTGAACGCATCACAGAATCGGACGAAACGAGCTGCTTTGACGCTGGCGTTGATATCCAAGCATCCCGCTAACACCGAAGGTTGATTTGCGACAATGCCGGTAGAAAATCCGTCGAGTCGCGCGAAGCCGACGATCATGTTTTGTGCAAAGAAGGGCTGAACCTCCAGGAAGTCGCCTTCGTCCGCTATTATCTTGATGATGCGGTGCATGTCGTAAGGCTGATTGGGCGATTGCGGCACAACAGAGTTTAATTCTTCCGACATCCGGCTCGCGAGGTCGCTCCCGGTAACGCGCGGCGCCGGATCGGTATTGTTTTGAGGAAGGAAGCTGAGGAGACGTTTGCAATTTGCGATGCAATCTTCGTCGCTCGCTGTTAGAAAATGAGCGACGCCGCTGACGGAGTTATGGGTGACCGCTCCGCCCAAATCTTCCTTGGAAACATCTTCGCGAGTAACGGTCTTGATCACTTCCGGACCGGTGATGAACATGTGGCTTTTCTTATCCACCATCATCGTGAAGTCCGTGATCGCAGGGGAATAAACCGCTCCACCGGCGCAGGGACCGAGAATCAGGGAAATCTGCGGAATGACTCCCGACACAAGGACGTTGCGCAAGAAAATGTCCGCATAGCCGCCGAGGCTCTCGACGCCTTCCTGGATTCGAGCGCCGCCGGAGTCGTTCATCCCGATTAGCGGGCAACCGGTGCTGAGCGCCAAATCCATCACTTTTACGATTTTCTTTGCATGATACGCCGCAAGTGAGCCGCCGAAGACAGTAAAGTCCTGAGCGAAGGCGAAAACCGCGCGACCGTTTACTTTGCCCGAACCGACAATGACGCCATCGCCGTAGTAGCGCTTGTCGTCTAATCCGAAATTGCTGGATTTGTGCGTGACGAATTTATCGATTTCGAGAAATGTGCCGGGATCGAAGAGAAGGTTGATGCGTTCGCGGGCGGTGAGTTTTCCGGCAGCGTGCTGCTTGTCGATTTTGTCCTTGCCCCCGCCAAGCTCAGATTGTTCATCGCGGCGGCGCAGCTCGTCCAATGGATTACTCATAAAACGTTCAGGGATAAGTTGCTCGGAGTGTAAGGCCTTCGTTCGCGGGGTGTCAATGAATGCCGGCGCACCACGCACAGATTCGAGGGGAATTCCTCTGTGTACTCCCTTAGTTCGCTGGGCTAGGATTGCGTATGCCTCGGGACAAAAAAGAAAACAACAAAGAAGCGGCTGCGCTCCTTACGCCATCGGGCCTTGAAGTCGATGCTCTGTACGACAAGAATTCAGTATCAGCATATGCTCATGAGAATTTGAGCAGGCCGGGCGAGTATCCATTTACGCGCGGCATTCATCCGACCATGTATCGCGGCAAAGTCTGGACGATGCGACAGTACGCTGGTTTCGGCACCGCGGAGGAAGCTAACAAGCGTTATCGTTATCTCTTGGCGCAGGGTCAAACTGGACTGAGTGTGGCCTTCGATTTGCCGACCCAAATGGGAAGAGACTCCGACCATCGGCTCGCGCGCGGCGAAGTCGGAAAAGTCGGCGTAGCCATCAGCAGCATCGAAGACATGGATCGTCTTTTGGCCGAGATTCCGCTCCAGGACGTTTCCGTCTCGATGACAATTAACTCGACCGCATCTATTTTATTGGCATTGTTGCTGGTAGTCGCCGAGCGTCGCAAGGTTCCGTGGAAATCTCTGAACGGGACGATTCAAAATGATATTCTTAAAGAGTACATCGCGCGCGGAACATATATTTACCCGCCTGCCCCCGCGTTGCGAATCGTTACGGATATTTTCGAGTTTTGTTCAAAAGAAGTGCCGCTTTGGAATACCGTGAGTATTTCGGGTTATCACATCCGAGAAGCGGGCAGCACAGCCGTCGAGGAGCTTGCCTTTACGCTCGCCGACGCCATCGCTTATGTCGACGCGGCAGTGAAGAAGGGATTAGCTGTCGATGACTTTGCGCCGCGTCTAGCGTTCTTCTTTAATTGTCATAACGATTTCCTCGAAGAGATTGCAAAGTTCCGCGCTGCACGCCGTTTGTGGGCTCGAATAATGCGCGATCGTTTCGGTGCGATGAATGCGAAGTCCTTGATGTTGCGATTTCATACCCAAACAGCCGGGAGCTCATTAACCGCGCAGCAACCGCTCAATAACGTAGTGCGTACTACCGTGCAGGCGCTGGCAGCTGTTCTCGGAGGAACGCAGTCGCTGCACACAAATTCTTTCGATGAAGCCCTCGGGTTGCCGACCGAACAGAGCGCTTTGCTAGCGCTGCGTACTCAGCAAATTTTGGCGCATGAATCGGGCGTTTCGAGAGCTGTCGACCCGTTCGGCGGTTCCTACCTGATCGAAAATTGGACCGAGCGCTTAGAGAAGGAAGCAATGCGGCGCATTGAATACATTGATTCGCTCGGCGGAATGTTGAAAGCCATCGAGCAGGGGTATCCGCAGGGCGAGATCGAAAAGTCGGCTTATGCTTATCAACAGCGCGTTGAGACCAAAGAGCAGATCATCGTGGGAATGAATGAGTTCGTTGATGATCGAGAGCAGGCGCCGCCGATTCAGAAAATGGATCCTCAAGGCGAAAAGAATCAGTGCCAGCGCCTTGCCGCGCTGCGCTCCGCGCGTGACGCAAAGTCGGCAGACTCAGCCTTGAAGGCTCTGGGCGCCGCTGCCAAAGACGGGAGCAATTTGATGCCCCCTATTTTGAATGCTGTGCGTCGACAGGTTACGCTTGGCGAAATCTCCGATTGTTTACGAAAGGAATTCGGGGAGTATCGCGAGCGATCGAGCCTGTGAGCCCGCGCAGCCTTCAAAACGTCGCATCGGCAGCAAAATCCCTGAACTAACGGGGTATTTTCACCTTTATTTAACTAGTTAAATTTAGTACACTTGCGCGCTTGCAAAAACGTCCGCTAACCTCGCCGGCATGTATTGACTGAGCGGCGCTGCGATACGCCTGAGATAGGAGTAGGAATTACCGATGGGCATGAAAAAGAAAGAGCTCGACAACTTCAAAAAGATTTTGCTCGAAGAAAAGAAAAAGATTCTCAATCATCTTCAAAATCTCAGCGATACCGCGGAGGAGGAAGAAATTACCGCCTCCGGAGATTCGGTCGATATCGCGTCGTTGGAAATTAATCAGGCCAACATCACCAAGATCGGTAAGCGCGAAACTTATCTCCTCAAGAAGATCGATTTAGCTCTCGAAAAGATCGAGAATGGCACGTATGGCGAATGCGAATCCTGCGGCGAGCAAATTGCAGTGGCGCGTTTAATGGCGCGACCGGTGGCGCAGCTTTGCATCGATTGTAAGACCGAGCAGGAAAACGTCGAACGCAAATTTTCAAGCCGCAGCGAAGAGGAAGACGAAGACGAGATAGGCGAGGAGACCGAAGAGGTCGAATAGCTCTACTTGCGCCGCGGGATATCCAAGATTGCCCGCAACCTTTCGTAGATTCCCGGTGTCGCAGCAATAAAATCTTCAGCGTAGAGATCCTGCGGAAGTATTTCCTCGCGCGGTCGGGGAACAATCGAACCCGTTCGTGCACCCGCTTCGCGCGCGATAAGACCGCCCGCCGCGATATCCCAAGCTTTTACCGACTCCCAGTAGCCGTCCAAGCGTCCCATCGCGACCCAGCAGATTTCGAGCGAGGCTGCCCCGAGGCGTCGAATGTCGCGGCAATTCTCTAATACCGCGTGAGTCTGTTTGATCATGTAATCGGCTGAAGTTCGCCATCCTGGGTAGCCGGTCGCAACCAGAGCGGACTTCAAGTCAGTAATGGGACGGGCCGAGATCGATTTTTTATTGAGTGTCGAGCCTTTTCCTCTTACTGCCTCGAAGGTCTCATTCTCGAAAGGCGAATGGACGACTGCGGCCAGTACGTGGCCTTCGAAGGCGAAGGCTATCGACACTGCGGTGTGCGGATGACCATGCGCATAGTTTGCGGTTCCGTCGATGGGATCGACGATCCATAAGGGGCCGCGGAGCGTTTCGGGATTGACGGTAGGGGCTGATTCCTCGGTCAAAAACGCGTGATCGGGGAAGGCTTCGCGGATGCAAGAAAGAATGAGTTTTTCCGCCTGCAGATCGGCGTTCGTGACAAGATCCTTTTCCGACTTCAAGGTTACGGAGACCTGCCCGCGCTCGCGCAAATCTCGGATGGCAGTCCCGGCGCGCAGTGCTGCCTCCAGCGCGACAGTCGCGACCTTGGTCAAATTAGGGCAGCTCATTCCGTTATAACCTGCTTATTCTCAACGCCTCAGTTCTATCATATGTTGACGGGAGAGCAATGAATGTCCACCAGCAACCGCAGCAACTTATCGGCAAGAGCGTGAGCGGCCCTGCCCACGCGAAGCTGAACTTGCGCCTTAAAATCGTCGGGCGGCGCGACGATGGCTTTCATCTCCTCAGCATGCTGAATCACGAAATCTCGCTGGCTGATGAAATATTTCTACGTTTCGAAAGCGAGCCCGGGGTTAGATTTGCAACCACCCAGCCGCATGCCGACAAGAATTTGTCGGATCCTTCGAGGAATTTGGCCGCACGCGCTGCGTCTTCTTTTTTACAAGAAAGCGGCGCACCCTTGGGCATCAGTCTGCGGCTGCAGAAGAACATTCCGATTGGCGCGGGACTAGGCGGCGGCAGCAGCAACGCTGCCGCGGTGCTAAGGCTGCTGCATCGTGAGCTGAACTTTTCGACTTTACCTCGAGAACGGCTTTTTGCCCTGGCCGCAGCGCTCGGCGCGGATGTCCCGTACTTTCTCGAACAAGGGTTATGCCGAGTCGCCGGAATAGGGGATGACGTGCGACGCATCGAATCGGATGCTCTCGCTGGGCAGGAGGTTTTTCTTTTCGTGCCGAACGAGCCAATCTTGACGCCGGCCTTGTACGCCGAGTATCGCAAAAAATTTCCCGCCCTTTCGAACTCCTCGGATATTCCATTCGAGCGAAAGCTCAAAGGGCCGCCGTTGAGCTACGAAAGTATTTTGAGTCTGGTCGAGAATGACTTCGAGCGAGTTTTGCCCGATTTTGCCCCCCAACTATGGCTGCAGCTGAAGAGTTTGCGCGAAGATCGACGCTTGCGGGTCGGTTTGACGGGAAGCGGCAGCGCCTATTTCGCGCTGGCTGAGAGGGGCGCGCAGCCGGTCCTGCGCGAGGAGCTCGAAACCTGGGCCCGCCCGTTCGGTACGCGGGTGCTTAACTTGCGCTTCGTCGGGGTCAATCCGGATTAGTCCCAGGGCGGCGCAGCCGGGAGCGTTTAATTCAAGCGCCCTATTTGCCGGATTGATTTTTCACTGCCGCGTCGGTACCTTGTTAGCGCTGCTGGCCGGTCGCCAAGTGGTAAGGCACCAGGTTTTGATCCTGGCATACGTAGGTTCGACCCCTACCCGGCCAATTTTTTCCGCTCCGCAGCAGGGGGGGCTCGAGGAGTTTCCTTACGGGCGGTCCGTCTCGACACCGAAGGCATACCTTGAAACGGCAACTGCTCGTATTCTCCGGACGCTCTAACTCCCGAATCACTTCTGCCATTTGCGAAGGTCTTCCCGCCGAACTGGGGCGACTCGAGGTGGTGCGTTTCAGCGATGGAGAACTGTCGGTTGAAATCGGTGACAATGTTCGCGGTCGCGATGTCTTCGTCGTTCAAAGCACCTCAGCCCCCGGCAATGATCATTTGATGGAGCTTCTCGTCGTCATCGATGCGCTGCGCCGCGCTTCAGCTTGGCGAATTACGGCGGTGCTGCCGTACTTCGGATACGCGCGTCAAGATAGAAAGCTCAAGCCGCGCGTTCCGATTACCGCAAAGCTTGTCGCGAATCTCATCACAACCGCCGGTGCAAATCGCGTCCTGACGATGGACTTGCATTCCGGACAGATTGTCGGTTTCTTCGATATTCCCGTCGACAATTTGAATGCCTTTCCCGTTTTGCTTCCGTACGTGAAGGAGAAGTACGGTGATGAGGAACTAACGATCGTTTCACCGGACGTCGGTGGTGTGGAACGTGCGCGTCATTTTGCGACTCGCCTCGATAATGCGGCGATAGCGATCATCGACAAGCGGCGCTCGGGGCCGAATCAAGTTGCTGAAATGAATGTCGTCGGTGACGTTCGCAAAACGACGTGCATCATCGTCGACGATATGATCGACACCGGCGGGACGTTGGTGAAAGCAGGGGAGACGCTGCTCGAAGCGGGAGCGAAACAGGTCGTGGCTTGCTGTGTGCATCCCGTATTTTCCGGGAATGCGGTGGAGCGCCTGAAAGGCTCGAAATTCAAGGAAGTGATTGTCAGCGATACGATTCAGGTGCCGAAATCAGCGCAGTTTCCGCGTTTGACGACACTTTCGGTCGCACCGCTTTTTGCCGAGGCAATTAGGCGCATTCACTCCGACGATTCGATTAGCAGTCTTTTCAAGTAGTTGGACGCCTCGATTGACGCGTTAGAGCGCACTCAGGATGCGCCTGGCTCTCTTTACCTTCCGGAAAATTTGTGATTAATTACAGCACTCTCCGCGCGTTATGCGGTCGAATAGCCGTGTGCTTTCACCCTCGTCGACATTTCGAACGGATTTCAAATTTTAATTTGTTGAGGATCGTGTCGTGACCGATTTCACTCTTGATGCCGAAAAGCGCCAAAATTTGGGTGCTAATGCCGCCAAGCGCTTGCGCGCCCAGGGCTTTGTTCCTTCGATTATGTATGCACGCGGTGAATCCGCTGTCGCGTTGACGGTCTCGTACAAAGATTTCGTCAAGGCCGCTCAGAGCGCCAGAATTTCGCAAGTCTTCATGTTCAAGAGCAAGGACTCGGAGATCAACGGCCGCTCGGCGATCGTTAAAGAGATTCAACGCGACGGCATTGCCGGTAAGGTTTTGCACGTCGACTTTCAGGCGCTCCACGAGAACGAAGAAATTGTCGTGCGTATCCCGCTCAACATCGTCGGCGAAGCCGTCGGTGTGAAGTTGGACGGCGGTATTTTGACCGTTTCTGCTCACGAGCTCAGCGTCAGCTGCTTGCCGAAATCCATTCCTCAGTCGATCGATGTGACTGTTTCCGATTTGAAAATCGGTCAAAGCATTCACGCAGAAAATATCACTTTGCCCCAGGGCGTGCGTCTTTCGGGCAACCCGCTCGAAACCATCGTCAGCGTCGTGGCCGTACGTCAGGTTGTCGAAGAGACTCCTGCAGCCGTTCCTGGTGCTGAAGGTGCCGTTGCCGGTGCTGAAGGTGCCGCTGCCGGTGCCGAAGGCGCTGCCGCGGCTTCTCCTGCGGATGCCGCGAAGGGCGGTGCCGCTGCGAAGGGTGGAGCTGAGGATAAGGCTGCTGCTAAACCGGCCAAAGGCGGTAAGGAGAAAGCCTAATCCGGGGAGATTGCTTGTCGCAGGTCCAACTGATAGCGGGACTCGGAAATCCGGGAGCGCAATACGAAAAGACGCGACACAATCTGGGATTCATGTTGGCGGACGCGCTGTATGCGGCTGCCGCAGAAAAATCCCTAGCCGGCGCTTGGCGCGAACGTTGCGGCGCGCTGGTAAGCGAAGTGAGAAACGGTTCCGAACGTCTGCTGCTGGTAAAGCCCCAGACCTTCATGAATCGCAGCGGAGAGCCGCTTGTTCAAGTGATGCAGTTTTACAAAATAGCTGTGTCCGGACTGGTGGTTTTGCACGATGAAGTCGACCTGCCTTTGGGTGCTTTGCGCATAAAGCAGGGCGGCGGAGACGGCGGGCACAACGGCATTAAGTCAGTGGTGCAGTCACTGGGGAGTGCGGAGTTCGTGCGCTTCAGACTTGGAGTGGGCAGGCCGCCGGTGCCGCAAGGCGTCATGATTGCGCCGGACGGGATTGCAAATTGGGTATTAGGGCGCTTCGGCAGTGAGGAGCTCCCGTCGGTGAAAGAGCTTTTGACGCGGTCGGCTCTGGCACTCGAAACGCTTGCCGCAGAAGGTATGAAGGCCGCGCAAAACAGATTTAATTCATAGGTGAACACATGAGGAAGTACGAGACGATAGTAGTTTTCAATCCGTCGCTTGCCGAAGCTGCGGTCAAGGATGAAGTCAAGAAGTTCGAGAAGCTTCTCGATTCGCGTAAGGCGCAAAATGTCAAAACTGACGTTTGGGGCCGCAAGCAGATTGCCTACTCGGTCAAGAAGAACAGCTTCGGCAATTTCGTCTGCTTCACCTATGAATGTGATGATCATGCTATTGCGCGCGAAGTAACCAATCAGCTGCGTATTTCTGACCCGGTTATCAAGTTCCAAAGCCACCGTATCAACGATAAGGTGCGCAAGTTCAAGGGCAATCCGAAGCGCAAATCTGGTCCGGCTGCCGAGGACGATTTCGGCGATTCGTCGATGGGCGACTACTAAAGTTCTGCGTTTTCAATGTTTCTCCGTTAAGGAAGTGGAGCATCAATCATGGAAGTCATTCTTCAAGAAAATTACCCCTCGCTCGGCTACGTCGGCGATCGCGTCAATGTGAAGGGCGGATTTGCCCGCAATTTCCTCATTCCGCGCGGCATCGCTATCGAGGCGTCCTCGCGCAATGAGCGTGTTCTGAAGCATCGCCTGCAGCATGTCATGGCGAAGCGTGTGCGCTTAAAATCAGAAGCCGACGCGCTTGCCAAGCAGCTCTCCGAAACCGCTCTCGAATTCACGCTCAAGATGGGCGAAGCCGGCAAGAGCTTCGGTTCCGTTACCTCGCGTGACGTTGAGACTGCGCTCAAGGCCAAGGGCTTCGAAGTCGATCGCAAGCAGATTCGCTTGACCGAGAGTTTGCGCAAGGCCGGCGACTTCACCGTTGCGGTCAAGCTGCATGCTGAAGTTAGCGCGACCGTCCCGGTGAAGGTCATTTCCGAAGCTGCTCCGGCGGCTGCTGCCGAGGGTAAGGAAGGCCGCAAGGCGCGCGGTAAGAAGAAGGGTGCTGAAACCGAAGCTGAAACCGCGGAAGCGGCTCCGGCGGAGGCTCAAGCTGCTGCCGGCGAAGAAACCGCCAAGCCGAAAGCCAAAAAGCGCACGAAGAAAGAGGCTAAGGCAGAGGGGAGCGAAGAGTAATTCTTTGACCTCGCGCTTCGCTTAGCGCTCGCTCGACGCGAATCTCACATACAAGAGGAGGAGACGGGCTATGTTGTACGGTGCTTCGCGTGCTGCATCACGAAGCCCGATCTTCGTTGTCGCGCTCGTCCTCCTGTTCTTGGTTTCTTTTTCACTTCCGCTGATTTTCACTTTCCATTGGCGCCAGCCGTTTTCCGGTTCCTCGCAAAGCGCGACCGACGCCGACGCTTTATTCCCGCAGTACACTGCCGTTCAGTCGGCGGGCCAGCGTATCGAAATCGCGAAGGCCGACGGCTTGAACCCCGAACGCGGCCGAGACTTCATTGTCTCGGGCTGGTTCAAACTCGCGCGCCCGCTGCAGGTGAAAGAAAAGGTGCTCCTCCTTGGGCGCAGTGATTCGCTCGCCGAACCGCAAGGGGGATATATTATCGGCCTGTCTCGCGACTCGGATACCGTGCGCCCGATTGTGTATTGGGGCGATGAGCAGAAAGGAAAGTGGTACAGCTTTTCCGATATATCGATCGCAGCACAATCCTGGTTCATGCTGGTGTTAAGTTTTCAAGAAGACAAGTTCCTCGGTTTGCATATCGCCATTCCGTCCGGAGACTCTCGAGCCGAGCTGAAACTGCTCGGCGGTTACGAGATCGAGGATGGTGTTATTCCCGCCGCCCGCGGTCCCTTTGTGCTCGGAGCCTGGGGCGACGGAAAGTTCAAGGGGCGCATCGGACCGTTCGGCGTATTTTCAAAAGCGCAGACTGCGGAGAGCCTGAAAAATATTCTCAAATCCCTGGCCCGCGAGCCTGAAGAAATTCCTGCCGACTTCTCCTCTGACGAAGTACTATTATGGGCGCCGCGCGGCTTGGGCGATGAGAGCCCGGCTAAGCGCGAAATTCAATTGCTCGCTACGCCTCGGAAGCATGCTTGAACCGAGCTGTCAGAAGAGCCTTATCGCAGCCCTTCCCACAACCAAGTATTTAGAAGACTTAGGGATATACCCCGCGCGCAGGTACTGATACGAACTGCTCCAAACAGCCCATAACAATCAAGAGGAGCCTCGTTGTTGAGGCCCTCCCGGTAGGACTATGGGATTAGCAGCGGAAGAACTCCGCATCACACTTACCCTTTCGATTGACGAGGTGCACTGGCCTCAGGTTCTCGACCTGCTCGGCAAGCGGCATCGCGTTCCGTTTAGAAAGGCCGGCGAGCTTACGAAAGACTTCTTCGAAAGATTTCTCAAACCCTTCAATCTTTACTGGTTCGCTCACCCCCAGCTGTCCAGCGAGGACAATCGATTGCTTTCGGCAGTATGTGAATGTCATGGCGCGGACGTCCTGGTATTGACCGCGGAAAAGCCTTATCGCGCCGGCCCTCTGCGTCTAAGCTATGCTCAGCAAATAGAGTTCCATCCTAATTTGCGAAACTCCGACACTTCACACGCCGGAACGAGTCGAGCTGAAATATTAGTTGGGCTCTTCGGACGCACGCTGCGCGTTGACTCCTTCATCCAGACCATATCGATTTATCTTCTGTTAAGCATGATTGCGCTTCTTGCTTTCGTGGTCGTAGTCGGTGCCTTCATGTATGCCCTCGCGGTCTTTCTGCTTTTCTTGGAGCAGCCTCTCGGCGTGACGGAAGAAGCTACCGGCAACGCTGCGATCGGTCTGGCGCTACTTTCCTTTCTCGTCGCTTCTTCGGCCATTTTCGGCCGTGCCGTTTCCAATGTCACCAAGCTGCTCTACGGAAAAATGCGAGCCCGTTTAGCGCGTTGAGCAGCCTTCTTGAAAGGCTCTCGCGTGGACTGAGTCTGTGCGGCGTGGTATAAAGAGTGCTCGCAAAAGCGGCATCTTATGGGCAGAAAATTCGACATTCCACTCTTTTACCGCTCCTCCGTTATCTCAGGAGTGAAGAACTGGCGCCGCAGCGGCGACCACCGCAAACAGGATCTTTCGCCTTCGGTCCTCGATTTGGGTGCGGTAAAATTCAAAATTGCTCGTCATTTCGGTTTCTGCTTTGGGGTCGAAAACGCGATTGAAATTGCGTACCGGGCGCTGCAAGAGAACCCTGACAAACGCGTCTTCTTGCTGAGTGAGATGATTCACAATCCGCATGTCAACAACGATCTTCTTGCGCGCGGCGTGCGATTCATTCTCGCCCCGGATGGTCAGCAGCTCATTCCCTTCGAAGATTTGAAGCCCGAAGACATCGTCATCGTCCCCGCATTTGGAACAACCGTAGAGCTATTCGAAAAACTCGAGACCTTGGGAATTAATCCGCGTCGGTATGATGCGACCTGTCCTTTCGTGGAGCGTGTCTGGAAGCGCTCCGGCCAATTGGGCGAGCGCGGCTATTCGGTTGTTATTCACGGCAAACACTTCCATGAGGAGACTCGCGCAACTTTTTCTCATGCGCGCCTTTCAGCCCCGTCATTGGTAATTCGTGATATACAGGAGGCCGAGCGTTTGGCGCTGTACTTGCGGGGCGAATTGCCGCTCACGGAATTTTACAAAGAATTTGAAGGACGTTTTTCCCCAGGATTCGATGCAGAAGTTCACCTGCAGCGCATCGGCGTCGTGAACCAGACCACGATGCTGGCTGGAGAGACGCAGTCAATTAGCGCACTCTTGCGGGAAGCCATGCTGGCGCGCTTCGGTGAGTCCGATATCGACGCGCATTTTGCGGACACGAGAGATACTTTATGCTACGCCACGTCTGAAAATCAGGATGCCATTCGCGGCTTAATTGAAGCAGGCGGAGACTTGGCGATTGTCGTCGGAGGTTACAATTCCTCCAACACCTCACATCTCGTCGAATTGCTCGAAGAACATGTTCCGACCTATTACATCAAAGACGCCGACGAGCTCATTGACGCGCAGACCATCCGTCACCTGGATTTGGCGAGCCATCAAGTCATTCAATCCTTGAATTGGCTGCCAAAGAAGGCTGGCGGCGTCGAAATATTAGTGACCGCGGGAGCGAGCTGCCCGGACGCTCTTGTCGATCAAGTCCTTACCCGTATCGCAGAATTTTTCCGCTGCCAGAACAATATCGAGAAAGCACTTGAAGCCTGTGTCAGCTCAAGCCCTGCCTAAAACGATTGTTTGAGGCCTCTCGCTAAGTGGTCGAACTAACAACTACGCAAATCTCGTAGCTGAAACTAGGGGATCTCTTCATTTATTCGCCACCGCTCCTTTACCCATTTGGTCCGCAGGCCGATAGATTACTCGAATGAAATTCGGCCTTCTCATACTCGATGTGGCGCCTTCAAGAGGTGAGCGCGGCTTTACGTTGATCGAGCTGCTCACGATCATCGGAATTATCAGCGTGCTCTCGCTTCTTGGACTCAGCTCCTTCAAGGTGTACCGCGCCGATGCGGCGTACTCCGTGGCGGAATCCACGATGCGTAACGCGCGAAATGCCGTGGAAGCCAGCGTAAACAATGTCGACAATCCTCCTGGTGCCGTTTCGCTCGTGGTTCAACGCGCGCAGGGCCCAATCAGCGATCCCTCCGCTCGCGCTTTTTTGCCGGCGATGCAGGTTCCGAAGAACGTCAAATTTCAAGTTTCCTATGACCCGAGCTGCGTCTCAGGCGCCTGCCAGAGCGAGTTCATGGAAGTCAGTCATTGTTTCTCTAACGAATACACGCGCTGGATTCGCTTTGGAGATGGTGTTGATTTGCTTCTCGAGCACGTCGACGGCGGCGGCTGTTCATAAAGTTCACGGCATTTCTACAACTGGTTTCGACCTTGCGCAGCTATACAGGGCGCCTCGGAATACGCTATACCCGTGGTGTAAGAATAGCCCGGAACCATGGAGAAAAGGTAATGAAACGTTTGGATGTTTGCGGTATCGGCAATGGTCTTGTCGATGTGTTGCTGCGTATCTCGGATCAAGAATTCGCCGCGCTTGGATTTGAGCGTGCGACAACCCGTATGGCGGAGACGAATGAACAGGGAGCCTTGCTGCAAAAATTTAAATCCCACGACGCGCTGGTCGCCAGCGGCGGCTCGGTTGCAAACTCGGTCATTGCAGTAGCTCAACTTGGCGGAAAGGCCGCCTACATGGGTTGCCTCGGCGACGATAAATACGGAATGCATTTCGAAGGTGAATTGAAATCCCTCGGGGTGGAGTTGGCTAATCATCTGATTAAGAATCAACAAACCGGAACTGTTCTCGCACTCATTACGCCCGACGGGGAACGTACTATGCGCTTCAACCTTGGAGTAGCTGCGCATCTTGCTCCTGAATACATCAACGAAGAAATTATCCGTCAATCCAAATGGCTTTTCGTCGAGGGTTTTCTGTTCTCGAATCCGGGGAAAGCTCACGACGCAATTCGGCATGCCGTGAAGATTGCCAAAGCCGCCGGCACGAAGATCGCCGTCACCTTTTCCGAAGCTTGGATCGTTTCCGGCTTCGGCGACATTTTGCGCGAGATCGTAGCGCAGGCGGATCTGATTTTCGCAAACGAGAGCGAGGCCTGCGCATTTTCGCAAAAGGCGAGTGCTCAGGAAGCCTTCGAGGATCTCTGCATGAAAGTTCCGAACGTAGCGGTTACCGTCGGCGCCGAGGGCTCACTCGTCTCGTTCGACGGACAGAAGCATCGTATCGAAGCGTTTCCTTGCAAGCCGGTCGATCTCACCGGAGCGGGAGACATGTTCGCGGGCGCTTTCCTTTACGGTATCACGAACGGATTTTCCGCGTCCGATTCCGGAAAAGCCGGATGTTATCTTTCGCGCGAAGTGATCACTCGCGTGGGGCCAAGGCTTTCTTCCGGTACGAAGGATTATTGGGAGCAGAGCCTTGCTAAATAAGCCGCGGGGTCGATGAAAAACCTCCTCACAAAAAAAACCGAACAGTTCGCCCTCGTGGCGAAGCTCTCGGACGACAAGATGAAACTCTTCGTCGACGTCGAGCCGGTTGGTGAAGGCAGCTGCAAGGAATTGCAGAAGGAGCAGCTGCTGGCTGTTATCTCCGAATTCAGCGCGAAAGCCGAAATTCACGACGGAGTCGTTGACGATATCGTCAAGGTTCTCAAGCGCGGAGAGAAAGTCCAAGAGCGCCGTATAGCGAAAGGGACTCCTCCGGAGACTGGAGCAGACGGCAAGCTGCTTTTGCTGGTGAAAAAACTCACTGCGCAAGGCAGCGTTAAAGTCGACGAAAAGGGCTTCGCGGATTTTCGCGAGCTGCACCTTTTCGACAATATCGTCACCGGACAGGTTGTCGCTCGCATCTACGCTCCAAAGCCCGGTGTGGCTGGAGTGGATGCCCTCGGAAATGCGGTAAAACCGACCCCCGGGAAGCCGATTAAAGTCAGCGTGGACAAAAGCTTGGTTATTGGGCCGGCAAGCGGCGAGGATTTCCAAGTGGCGACCGCTCAAATTGACGGCTACCTGGAAGAGGATTCGGGCAAATTGGCCGTGAAGCCGGAGCTCTCTATTAAGGGCGACCTCGATTTGCATACCGGGAATATCAACTTCATCGGAGCTGTAAAAATCGGCGGAAATATCATGCCGGGCCTCACCGTTCAAGCGAGAAAAGGCATCGAAGTTAACGGCAATGTGCAATCGGCGAATCTTCATTCGCTGGAGGGAGATATAAAAATTCGAGGATTTTTCTTCGGCGGAGAAAAATCGCGCGTTGTTGGCGGCAAAAGCTTCGAAGCTTCGCTCGTGCAGGAAGTGACGGTGGAAGTACAGGGAGACATAAAGATCGAAAAGGAGGCGCTCGATTCTACGCTGCGCACTCAGACGACGCTCTTGATGGGCCGAGGGCGCTGCATCGGCGGCAAATCTTTCGTAGTCTGTGGGGCAGAGGCGCTGGAATGGGGGAATAATGCCGGTAAAAAGACCGAAATTTTCCTGTGCAGTGATGTCGAGGTGCGCGGAGATTTCGCGAAAGTCATGCAGCTCGTTGCTGACCATCAAAGGGCTATCGACCTGATAAAGCTGCACCTCGGTCCTTACGCCGATAACCCCGCGCGCATGCAGGTGCTGCAAGCCGGACTGCGCGAAAAGATGGAGAAGATGCATCATAAGCTCAAGGAAGTGGAAGCCGGTAAGATCAAACTACTGGCAAAGAAGAAGGACATGCTCGATCAGGCAAAGTCGAGTCACGTGCCGCGCGTCAATGTCTTGGGAACCATGCACCCCGGAACCGTGCTAAGAAACGGGGACAAAATGTTCGAGGCCGTCGAGGAAATGAAAGGCCCGATTTCGGTTGATTTTAATCTGCAAAGTCAGGAGTTCGAATCGGGCGACCTCAAGCCGGTTGAGTGCGCCTTTGAACCGAAGCCTGCTTCGGAAGGAGAAAAAAAGGATGAGCCAGGAAAAAAACAAAAGTAGCGAAGATATTTTGGCCGAGCAGGCGCATATCGAAAATGCGATTCACACCGCCTGCAAAGCAAGCTTCGGCGTGCTCGATACCAATTTTTTGTGCCGCAGTATTAGCGTGCTCCAGCCGCATAAGCCGCTTTCGGTGAAATCCGATGACGACGTCGAGTCGGTGGTGGGCTTGCTGCGCGCCAACAAAGTGGGTTGCGTCTTGGTGACCGATCATAATGGCAAGCTCGTCGGCATTTTTTCAGAGCGCGATGTGTTGCTCAAGGTGATCCAGGGCTATCCTGGCAACAAAGGAAAGCCGGTTTCTGAGTTCATGACTCCGGATCCCGTGACTCAGCAGCCCGATGCCACGATCGGATTTGTGCTGAACTTGATGTCGACCGGCGGCTTTCGGCATATGCCGATTTTGGACTCGGACGGATTGGCTTTCGGGGTTGTCTCAGTCAAGGACGTCATCGATTTTATCGTCAAGAGCTTCACTGACGATTTACTTTCCTTCGACACGTCCGGCGTCTGAGTCGGGATAGAAAGCTTTCACCAGCTCGTCTGTTGCAGCTTTTGCTTCCTTTTCGCTGGGAATCGTAGCGAGCGTCTTCGTCGTATTGTCGAGCGAGGTGACATAACGAGCCTTGCTGTTATATCCCATGATCGTCGAGTACGCCGAGTAATCTTTGAGCGCGTCGGGGTCGCTCTGCGCGAGCAACGCCGCGGTGTCCTGACCCTTCTGAAATAATTCTTGCGCAACTTCCGCCGAAAGCGCGCCCTGTCCATTTTCAACATCGTCGAGGTGTTTTTCGAGCTTTGCGTTGAAAAGCGATTGATTGAGCGACTCGACCGCCGCCGGGGCCGTTGAAACTCCGAGTTTGGCGCCTTTGTCGGTGCCGGCGAGCGATGACAGGGCAGATTGAACTGCCGAGGAAGCAGGGGAACGGCTAATCCTTGCCGTCAATGTGAGGGTCATGTCGGTCATCCTTGGAGCGAGTACTTAGAGAATCGGAGGACACTAATTTTAACTGAAGCGCCAATATAAGGCCTTACTATTTCTCGATAATTCGCGATATTTGGCGAACCGCTAAGGAAGCGCGCCGCGCGCTTCCGAAATCCTAATCAGCGCGCTGAAATGTTCATGATTAAGACTGGCCCGCCCGACGAGTGCACCGTGTACCAATGGGACATCTAGAATTTGAGCGAAGTTCTCGGGAGTGACACTGCCGCCGTAAAGGACGCAGGGGGCGTAATTCACTTTGTCAGTAAACTTTTGCGCGATGAATCGATGCGCTTCTTCTATCTCTGCGTTTGTCGGGTAACGCCCGGTACCAATCGCCCAAACCGGTTCGTAGGCGATGCAGAGATTGGGGGCCAAAGCGGGTGACAGCTCGCTCAGAACCGGCGTCAACTGATCCTCGAGAACGGCGCACGTCGAACCTATCTTTCGCTCCTCGAAGGTTTCTCCAACGCACAAAATCACTTTGAAGTTCGACTTTAAAGCCCAACTCATGCGCTTTGCGATGAGAGCTGAAGACTCGCCGCACAGCGAGCGCCGCTCGGAGTGCCCGACAATAGCGAAAGTGCCTCCGCACTCAGAGATTGAAGTCAGTGAAACCTCTCCCGTGTAGGCGCCGGGCCCATCCCAGCAGACGTTCTGAGCACCGACCTGAATTTGACTTCCCGCGCAGATCTCGCTGACAGCGGCGAGATAGGTAAAAGAGGGCGCGATCCATGCAGCAGTATACTGCAGGGATTTGGAAACGGGGGCGAGCTGCTTGGCGAGAGCTTTGGACTCGGCTGCTCCGAGATACATCTTCCAGTTGCCGACGACCAGCCGCTTCGATTTCATCTAGAGCAAATATGGCAATCTCAAAGTGATGATGCCACCATCTTGGTTACATCAATCATGCGCGAGGAAAATCCGACTTCATTGTCGTACCAAGAGACGACTTTTGCCAATCTGTTTTGAATCACCATCGTCGACGGAGCATCGACAATGCTCGAGTGGCGATTGCCCGTGAAATCCACTGACACGAGAGGCTCTTCGCAAAACTGCAGAATACCCTTGAGCGTGCCCTGGCTTGCGTTACGCATCGCGCGGTTGATGTCTTCAGCCGAGGCGTCGCGCTCAAGTTCGACCACCAAGTCGACAACCGAAACATCGGGGGTCGGAACGCGCATAGCGAAGCCGTCCAACTTGCCCTTAAGCTCCGGAATGACGAGACCGATTGCTTTTGCCGCTCCGGTCGAAGTTGGAATCATCGACATCGTCGCGGCTCGCGCGCGGCGCAGATCTTTATGCGGCAAATCCAAAATACGCTGGTCGTTCGTGAACGAGTGGATAGTGGTCATCGTGCCGCGCAATATTCCAAAGTTGTCGAGGAGAACGCGTGCTACGGGCGCCAGCGCATTGGTCGTGCAGGAAGCGCAGCTCAAAATTTGATGCGCATCCGCTCTGTAGGCCTTTTGATTTACTCCGTAAGCGATCGTGACATCTGGATCCGACGACGGAGCGGAAATAATAACTTTTTTCGCTCCGCCTTTGAGATGCGCGCCGGCTTTTTCCTTGGAGGTAAAAATGCCGCTGCATTCAAGAACGATGTCGACTCCGAAATCCTTCCAAGGAATTTTGGCCGGATCTTTCTCTGCGGAAATTTTAATTTCACGACCGTCGACGCTGAATTTTCCATCGGTCCAGGTGACATCGCCTGGAAAAGTTCGGTGGACCGAGTCGTACTTGAAAAGATGCGCGAGGGTATGGGCGTCGGTAATATCGTTGATGGCAGTGACGCGAACAGAATCATTTTCCTTATGCGCGAGCAGCTCGCGCAGCACGATTCTCCCGATGCGGCCGAAGCCGTTGATTCCAATGTTGATCGTCATAAAGGCTCCTGCGCAGAAATTTTTTGATGCAAAGGTTCTTTGGTTCTAAGTAATGCGCTCCGTAGTGTCAACAAAAATGGAAAGCACTCGAGGTACTTAGCAGCGCCGCAGCGAATCGAGCGACTGGCGCGCTCGAGCAAACTGTGTGATATTGTTCTAGCCAATGTACGTCCTGTAACTACCTTAAATTACAGGATTTATGGGACATGAAAAAAAGGGAAATACATGCTTGAAAACGTAGACCCAACCGCTGCAGCGGCAGGCCCGGGTATCTGGTCCATGATGCTTGGATCCAGCGCCATTGTACAACTTGTGCTCATTTTGCTTTTGCTGCTCTCGGTGTGGAGCTGGACCATTACGATCGCCAAGTATCTTCAATTTCGACGCGCGCGCAAAGATTCGCACGAGTTCAGTACCATCTTTTGGGAAACGCGCAACTTCAGCCGCATCGAAGATTCTTCGCGTCGCTTGCTCTCGAGCCCGCTGGCGCAGGTCTTCACCTCCGGTTATCGCGAGCTGACCAAGCTCGTAACGGAAGCTGCAACTTCTTCGGCGAAATCCGATTCGAACACTCAGATTAGCACGGTCGAGCGCGCATTGCGCCGAGCGGAGCTTGACGAGTCCTTGAAGCTCGAACGAGGAATTACATTCCTCGCAACTGTCGCGAGCGCTGCTCCGTTTATCGGATTATTCGGTACCGTCTGGGGTATCATGAACGCGTTTCATGGATTGAGCTCGGCTAAGTCGACAACGCTGCAGGCTGTGGCGCCCGGTATATCAGAAGCACTCGTAGCTACCGCTATCGGCTTAGCAGCGGCTATCCCTGCTGCCGTCGCGTACAATTATTTCGCCGTCGGAGTTCGACAATTTCGCGACTCGATGGATACCTTTACCGAAGATTTTTTGAACGTCGCGCGCACGCACGTTATCAAATAGAGAGGCGTTCATGGCAGGTTTGCACGGTTACGACAGAGAGGGCCCGGTCGCCAATATCAACGTCACTCCTCTTGTGGACGTAATGTTGGTACTGCTCGTTATTTTCATGGTGACCGCGCCGATGCTCCAACAGGGCGTCGAGGTCAATTTGCCGAAGGCGTCAACCGCGCCCCTGAAGGGAAGTCAGGAACAAGTCGTTCTCTCCATAGACAAGGATGGATTGGTCTTTTTGGGCTCCGGGAATCAGCTTCCGATGGAGAATCTCGGCGCCAAAGTAGCCGCCGTTTTGGCCGCGCGCCAGGAAGAAGACCGCAAGGTATACTTAAAGGCGGATACGGCGCTTTCTTACGGACGCATCATGGAAGTGATGGGCAAGCTGCATGAAGCGGGGATTACACAAATAGGTTTAGTTTCCGCTCCACCGAACGGCGGACGGTAATTTTTATTCTGAGCTGCAAGAGTTTTGGTTGAGTCGCAACGTTCTGACTACTCTCTCGGTTTGACCGCTTCACTTGCGGGCCACGCACTTTTGGCAGTGGTACTGCTGTTTCAGCTCGGACGCGGCAACAGCGCTCTAATCCAACCTGCAATCTATTCGGTAACCGTCGAAGGCGGAAAGAATCTCGGCGGGATCGGACAAGTTCCCAAAGACGATAAGAAGCAAACCTTGGCTCCGCCGAAAACGGTGCAGGCGCCTGTGCCTGCCAAGCAGGAGGTGAAAGAGGAGAAAAAAGAGGTCAAAACCAAGCCGGAGCAGAAGAAGCCCGAAGAAAAAGCCGAAGTTTCATTGAAGGAAAAGAAAGAGAAAGAACTGCCGAAGAAGCCGGAAAAGCCTGCCAAAAAGGAAGTCAAAGAAACTAAGGAGGATATCGACAAGCGACTCGCCACGGCAATGCAGCGTTATCTCGGTGAATCGAGCGATGCCGGCGGTAAAGGATTTGGTGCTGCAAGGCTGGGCGGGAAGGGCATGGGAGGCGGCACACTTTTGCCGCCGGAGGCGCTCATGTATCGCGATCTGCTGAAGAACAGAATTAAACAGGGCTGGCGCTGGTACGATACCGCCGCTTCTCTGCAGAGCGGGGTTGTTTTCGAGATTTCCACTTCGGGCGAGATTTCAAACGTCGAGATCGTCAACGGCTCCGGAAATCGAGAGTTCGATGACTCGGTGCTTCGAGCTATTTACAAAGCCAGCCCTGTTCCTGCACCGCCCGAGAAGGTATATGAGTATTTCAAGAAAGTTCGAATGGTCTTCGATCCGAGAGAATAGAACATGAAAAAGATTCAGCGCTTCTTGGCATTGGTGGGAATTTTGGCAGGCATCTGCGGATCCGCTTTCGCTCAGACCGACATTTATGTGCGCGGCTCTGGTAAGCTCTTCCCGATCGCCATGCCCCAGCTTTGCGTGCAATTCGGAGAATCGGGCGCAAATCGCGATGTTCCCCGTATCATCGGGCGCGACTTGGATCTTTCCGGATATTTCGAAGTCATCGACCCCAATTCCTATATCGAGACTCCCGGAAAATGCGTCGGGCCTGACAAGGGCGCGTACTCCGATTGGAGCGTCATCGGTGCCGAAGGGTTGGTGCGCGGCGTCGTTCAGGCGCGCGATGGTCGTGTGAAGCTGCAGTTGTTTTTGCACGACGTGCAGCGTCAGTCGGTGGTGCTCGGAAAAGAGTACGAGGGAGACGAGTCCCAAATTCCGCGCATGGCGCATAAATTCGCCAACGAGATCATGAAGTTCTTCACCGGAGAGGCCGGGGTTTTTGGAAGCCCGATCGCTTTCTCGTCGAAGGTGGGGCGCTTCAAAGAATTGTTCGTCATGGATATGGACGGCAGTAATATCCGGCAGCTGACCAACGATCGCGGCTTGGCGGTTTCGCCTTCTTGGGACCCTTTTGGGCGCAGCCTTGTCTACACCTCATACCGCAACCGTACGCCGGACCTATTCTTGATTGACGTCAATTCTCGACATGTTCAGCAGTTGACGCGCAGCGATGCTCTCGAAATCGGCGCTCATTTCTCGGCTCAGGGTGGAAAGATTCTGGCATCGAGCATGCAGGGCAAGGATTCCAATATCGTGCTCTTTAATCCGGACGGTTCTATCTTCAGACGGATTAGTTCCTCGAGTCTGAATATCGACACTTCACCATACTGGTCACCCGACAACAGCAAGATAATTTTCGTGTCGAATCGCGCCGGCGGTCCGCAAATTTATGTCATGAATGCCGATGGCAGCGACGCGCATCGTATCAGCTTCGTAAACTCGAATTACTGCACGTCCCCGTCGTGGGCGCCGAAGGGCGACAAAATTGCTTTTGTCTGTCGAGCCGACATTGGATTCCAAATCTTCATCGCAAATTCGGACGGCAGCAATGCCCTTCAAGTTACGAGCGGCGGCGACAACGAAGATCCAGATTGGTCCCCCGACGGCCGGTATATTGTATTTGCAACGACGTTTGGACGCGGCGGAGCATTTAGTCTCGCTCTGATGAGAGCGGACGGGTCAAACACTCGACAGTTAACACAAAGCCGCGGAGGCGATTACGAGCCTACCTGGGGACCGATGCCTCAGTGACGAGCCTCATATAGGCGTCGAATTTTTTCTTAGTGTCTTGATTCCGCTCAGGTAAATTACTAACTTCTATCCCGTCGTCGGGACGACCCGCTCGATTGCTGGCGTTGTTTTTCAAAAGGGAGCAGCGTGCGTTTTCGAAGTCGGTCCACTGACTACGTGCTAAATATTCGATTGCTATAGAGAATTCATTGTTCTAGAGTGGCGGCGGCGTCGTAGTGCAACGGCGAGCGGTCGATTACTAGAGATCGACGGATTTTGAATCTGGAGGATTAGGTGATTATGCGTATTTTGAAGCTTGTGATTTTGGCTTTGGTTCTCACGTCTTTCGCGGGCTGCGCCTGCCGAACCAAGAAAGTCGGTCCTGAAGATAACGTGCCATTTGCCGCTGAAGGTGGTGAACTTGGCGACATTAACTTCGCTTTTGATCGCTATGACATTACCCCGGCTGCCAATGCAACCATCGCGAAGAATGCGGATTGGCTCAAGGCGAATCCCGGACGCAAAGTGCAGATCGAAGGTCACTGCGATGAGCGCGGAACCAATGAATACAATATGGCCCTAGGCGCCAAGCGCGCTCGCGCCGCTTATGACGTAATGCGTTCACTCGGCATTGAAGAGAGCCGCATGAGCACGGTAAGTTACGGTGAAGAGCTCCCGCTCGATCCTCGTCACACCGAAGAAGCTTGGGCTAAGAACCGCCGAGACCATTTCGCAGTTAAGTAATTACCTAGCGAATTGGTTTACAGGGCCGAAGCCTTCTGATTAGCGGAGGGCTTCGGCCTTTGTTTTATGTTTTTTTGCCGGAGAGTTTTCATGCAGCACGTACAGTACAACACTCGCGCCTCCCTTGTTCTCGCGTCAGCGCTCTTTCTGTGTTCGGGGTGTACCGAAAATTTCGTGACGCGGCCCGATCTTGATCGCGTAAATTCCAGCTTGAATGACATGCGCGGCCTGCAGGCTACTCAAACGACCCAGATTGCAGCACTCGAGTCGCAGCTGCGTCAATTGGTCGGCAGAATGGAAGAGATGGAGCATGCCCAACACACTCGCATGGATACCGATCTCAGCGCGCTGAAGAACGACTTGTCGAATTTACAGCGGCGCGTTCCGCCGCCTGCCATCGTGCCGGCAATGGCCTTGGACGAAGATGAGGCCAATGTTTCGAGGCTTCCCGAAGCCATGGTCACTCCGATGAGCGAAGGTTTCAAAGCGCTGCGTGCTGCCAATTTCAATGACGCTCTTTCGCGATTCAAGGAGGCCTATGACTACGGATACGGCAAAGATCCATCGGCCCTGGCCGGATTCTGGATTGGCGTGGCGTATGACGGATTGGGCAGCAATCGCGATGCTCTCACGGCTTATCACGACGTCGCGACAAGATTTCCGAAAAACCGGCGCACTCCCCTCGCATTGTTGAGGCAGGGACAGGTGCTGGTCCGACTCGGAGATTCGAAAACGGCGGCGCTGACTTTCAAAAAGATAATTTCCGAGTTTCCAAAGACTAGCGAAGCTGAGCGAGCTAAGGAACGCTTAAAGGATCTGGCTTAGTCCGCATACTGAAAGCAGTTTGCGATGAGAACCATTCTTTGCCGTTACAGTCCTGGTCGTTCGGTTTTTGGCGGGCCGGCAGCGCTGACTATCGGCAATTTCGACGGCTTACATCGCGGACATCGCAGTCTGATCGAGGAGGTCGCTCGCGAAAAGGCGCGCTTAGGGAATGGGGCGCGGGCGATTGTTGTTTCATTTTATCCTCATCCGGGCGAAGTGGTCGGCAAAGCAGAGCATCTGCCACGTATTACATCGCTGCATCAGAAGTTGGAGATACTGTCAGGTTGGGGGGTGGACTGCCTCTGTCTTATCCACTTCACCCGGTTGTTTTCTCAGATTACCGCTCAAGTCTTCCTCGACGATATTTTGATTCGCTCGCTTGGTCTTTCTACCCTCGTGATTGGACCCGACGCTCGCATTGGTCACAAGAAGCAAGGCACGCCCGAGTTCATGGCCACGCACCTTAAACAGTTCGGGAAAGCCTTCAAAGTAGTTTCATTTGTGGATGCAATGGGAGGAGTGATCAGTTCTCGGCGCATTCGCGGGCTGATAGAGGAGGGGTGCGTCGAGGATGCGGCGGTTTTACTCGATCGTCTGTTTGCGTATCGGTCTCGTGTTGTTAAAGGCGATCAACGCGGGCGGGTCCTCGGGTATCCGACTGCCAATCTGCATCCGAACGGCCAGGTGGTACCAAAAAACGGAATCTATGCGGCATGGGCGCACGTGGCGGGCCGTAAGTTTCCGGCAGCCGTCAGCGTAGGAACTCGCCCGACGTTTAACGGTCACGGCATAAAAATCGAAGCCCATCTGCTCGATGGAGATGCAGGCAATCTTTACGGGCAAATAATGGAAGTTGCTTTCGTGGCCAGAATACGCGACGAACTCAAATTTAATAGTATCCCCGAACTAACCGCAGAGATTGAGCGTGATATCGTGAAAATCAAGGGAATCCTAACGCAGTGAGCGGCAACCGCACTTTGCATTTTAACTACGAATCGGGCGCAGTCGTGCGTCTGGATAAGCTTTTACTCGAACGACTGGCGAGCGCCTGGGAAGGACCTCTTACACGCTCCCAGCTCAAACTTCTGATCGAATCGGGAAATGTTCGTATAAATGGCGAGGTGGTTTCGAAGGCTGGATCTTCCGTTCGACCGAAAGACAACGTGAGCATTGCTTTACCGGAGCCGCAGAAACAGAGCATAGAAGCGCTCGACATTCCGCTGAAGATACTATTCGAGGATAAGTATGTAGTCGTTCTCGATAAGCCGAGCGGTCTCAGTATGCATCCCGGTGCCGGAAACAAGAAAAATACTTTGGTCAATGCGCTCGTTCATCACTTTGGCAAAAACAAGCCGGAGCTTTTCAGGAACGGAATCCGACCCGGCATCGTGCATCGGCTTGACCGCGACACGACCGGCGTCGTGGTCGTCGCGAAAACGGCGGCTGTTCATGCGGATTTGGCGAAACAGTTTTCTTCCCGAAGTGTCGGCCGTGAATATTTGGCTCTAGCTCTTTCGATGCCGCGGGGATTGCGTGCGCTCAATCAGGCTGATGAGGGCGAGTTCGCCTCGAATCTCGGGCGGGATCCGCGTGAACGAAAGCGCATGGCGGTGGTCGAAAAGGGCGGAAAGTCGGCAAAAACGCATTGGAAGGTAATCGAGCGCATGAACTATGCCTGTCTCTTGCGTGTGCGCCTGGAGACCGGCCGGACGCATCAGATTCGCGTTCACATGACCCACCTCGGCGCTCCCTTAATAGGAGACCAAACGTACGGCAATCTATCGATGCTGCCGCCGCAGCTTAAAATCGCGTCAGAAAAATTCGGCCGGCAGGCGCTGCACGCTTACAAGCTGGAATTCACCCATCCGCAAAGCGGAAAGCGCCTGAAATTCGAGGCCGCTTTGCCCGCTGATTTCGAGAAGCTTTTAAAAGTTTTTCGTTCCGGAGCGCGAAAATGAATGCTCCGAGCTTTGATTGGAAAAAGACCGGAAAATTCGAGTTTCTAAGCTCGGCGCGCTTCGAGAGTCTCGGCGTGGAGCAGGGGTTTATCGGGAAGACTGCAGATTTTTCCAGTTCCGGACGAGCCCGGTTTTTAGAGAGCTTTCGACAGGATTTTAAGGTTCACGAACTTTGCCTCCTGGAGCAGGTTCATGGCTCGAAAATCGTAACCGTCGGCGAAAGCGACCTTTGCGCGGATGGGATATTTATTCCTCGTGCGGAGCCCTCTCGCAACGAACGCAGCGCTTTCGGAATTGTAGTCGCTGACTGCATGGCGATCCTTCTAGCTGCCCCCCACGGCGTTTGCCTGGTTCATGCCGGTTGGCGCGGTTTGGCCGGAAAAATTCACCTAAAGGCCCTGGAAAAACTGGCCGGATCGGCGGCGAGATCGCAATTCCACGTGCTCATTTGGCCTTGCGCCGGCTGGGAAAACTACGAGGTCGGGCCTGAGGTGATAGCGGCACTAGGTGAAGGGGCTGCATGCGTTCCAGGAAACGGCGACCGCTCGTTTTTGGGACTTCGAGAAACGGCCTGCAAGGATTTTTTGCAGTTTCTTGACCGTGACCAAATCCAAATCAGTCCTCAGTGCACCGTTACCGACTCGTCCTTTCATTCGTATCGACGCGAAGGTTCAAATGCCGGAAGGAACTTGGCTTTCGTGATCTTGTAAATCCAGAAGCTTAGAGCGACGGGCGTTAGAATGACTATTCAGGGCGCGTCGTGAACGAAGTTCTAAGAAGTTTTTCCTCAGTCATTTCGTCCAGTCGCAGTTTGTCATTGAATTTTTTTTGACCTTCGGCGTCACCCTCCTTAGAATTAAAGAAGAAGCTTACTCATGCGTTCTACACTCGATATTTCCCTTCCGAGTTTCAAATCCAGCCCTGCGCTGTCTAATCCGGGCTCTCTGCTGGCCCCAAGTCTGATTTTTCATTGCTAAAAAATAGGAGGCAAACGCCCATGGAAAATGCTGAAAGAGAGCTCATTCAAAAGGCCATACAGTCGAACATTCAGCTCCGCCGGCTCTACGAGGAGCATTTAGCCTTAGAGGATAAGCTGTCGGCATTCGAACGCAGGAAATTTCTTACCAGCGACGAAGAGCTGGAAGCCAAAAGGCTCAAGTTCAAAAAGCTGCATGGCAAGGAGAAAATGATGGCGATGCTCGCGGTGAACGAAATCGGGGCTTAAGCAGCGCATAAGGAAGCGCCACAAACAAAAGGAAGAGGCCGCCCGAAGCGGCCTCTTCCTTTTGTATTGCACTTGTTTCTATCCCTGACTTCTAATTAAGAACGTACGAGGCTTAAGACTGCCAACCTCAAGTTAAGCTGCGCGGCGACGAGTGCTGATGCGGTGCGTCGCGTGAATGATTGAGTTGCGCGTCTTCTCAGGATCGAACCCGATATGCCGGCAAATCGCATTGAACGAAAAGATATATTCTTCTTCATCGTCGAATAAGTACTCGAGGGCTTCAGCGCGGAATTCTCCGCCTGAATTGAAGTCTTCGATTGTGCGGAGAATAATGGCGCGCATCAATTCGTTAATCGAATCATAGCCGCGGCCACCAAAATGAGACAAATCCATTTGCGGAAGTTTTTCTGAACTACTCACGGTACAACACTCCGATGCGTCAGTCATGTTACGATCCTTCAGAAAAACATGTGAGAATTCCCTCGCACGAGGCTTGATTCTCAAAAGGTGAGCAAAACGAGCGAGAGGGGTCGCAGATTCCGCAGGCTGTTATTGCGGCAACACGAGTTCGGCGGCGCAGAGGTGCGCTTTCGAACCTGACCGCAAAACCTGCAGAAATGCCACGCTTCCCGCAGCGACATTTCCCTGAACCAACCGCGAAACTGGTTGATTCAATAGCGTTATGGGTAAAAGAAACTCGTGTGTGACTCGGAACGCGCGAAAATCGTCAGCACGAAAAGAGCTTAGAAACTAGGTAGTTACAAAACCGCTCGTGACAACACCGCGGACTTTAGGGGGAACGGGAGAAGGTGTTACTCAACGCGTTCGGTCGTATATTCAACGAGAGCGCGTAAATCGTCAAGCGCGGATTGCTCGACTTTAGGAGCCAGAGCGGCCGCTTGGGACAGGGCTTGAGAAGCTCCATCGACAAATTTCAAAGCAAGTTCGCGGGCTTCGCGCACCACCTTGCCGGGTCTGAGTTCCTCCAGAGCCTGTCTGGCAAAAATTTCATCGTCCCTGTCGGGCGGAGTGATAAGGCGCTTCGAAAGGGCACTGCCGGAGGCCAGCCACAAAACATTGACCACCGAGGGCTTTCGCTCTATCAGGTCCAATCCGGACTTTTTGCCGAGCAGATTTTCGTCGGAGGTCACGTCCAAAATGTCGTCGAGAATTTGAAATGCGATCCCGAGCTTTTCTCCGAACTCCGCCATCTTCTCCGTGGCTGCCGCCCCGGCTCCGGCCAAATGGGCGGCCGAGCAAGCTGAGAGTCGAAAGAGCGCGGCCGTTTTTTTGCGTGCGATGGTCAGGCTGGAGTCGAGAGAATGTTTCTGCTTGTGCAAAGGCACTTCCAGGATCTCTCCCTCGGTGAGCTCGATGCATGCCTGCTCGGTGGCATTGATGATGTAGGAGTCGAGCCGCGCGCAAAGACTGAAGGCTCGAACCAACAGAAAATCACCCGAAAGCAGGGTGTTCTCGAGGCCAAACTTCATGAAGGCGGACTCTTTATGCCGGCGCGTCGGAGATTTATCGATGATGTCATCGTGCAGCAGCGTTGCCATATGAATGAGCTCTATGCCGGCAGCGACATCTAAAAGCGCTTGAGTAGGCTGTGCCATGCCGAATGCTCGCGCCGCCAGAAGCGTGAGCGCGGGACGCATGCGCTTCCCGCCTAAATTAAGCAGATACTCGGGAATCTGCGAGAGCAGTTCGGCTTCGGAAGAGAGTTTTTCGCGAATTAGCGCGTCAACGCGCTGCATGCCGGAAAGGGAGGCCAAAATCTGGAGCAGCCTCGATTTCGCATTACCGGTTTGGGCTAGAGGTGCCACGCTTTGCATATCGAAGCGAGATTGATAATGCCGCCGAAGAACTTGAAGCGCGGTCGTATAAGAACACAGTTGAATGAAAGCAAAGTTCAATAAAAATGGTGACCCTAATGGGATTCGAACCCATGTCTACAACGTGAAAGGCTGTCGTCCTAGGCCTCTAGACGATAGGGCCATTTTCATTGAGCCGACACTATGGCCAAGAATGCAGCACGGGTCAAGACGTAAGGGCCTGAATTTGCCTGCAATAGTGCGAAGAAAGGAGCACGGAACGACAAATCAGCCCCCAAAATAGGTCAAAGCGGCTGGAGAAATGAGAACCTTCTCAAAGAGTTCGATGGTGCCGCGGCGTGCAATCTCGCCGATTGAAATCGCGATAAAGAGCGCCACGTAGAAGGGAATGAGCGAAAAGAGCGTCACCAGCGCGGAAGTAAGCCACTGCATGTCGCCGAGATAACGGATGGAGTGAAAAAAGACGACTAAGACGTTGAGCTGCGCGACCGAAATCGCAAACGGAACGATACGGATGAATTTGTCGTGGTTGATGCTCGCGCCGGTCATAAACAAAGTGACGAGAGTCAGACGCCCCATGGCGAGATAGTTGAAGAGATAAATAAGCCAGATCGCAAGAACGAACGGAGTAACGCAATACGCAACCATGCTCCAAAGCTGGCGCACGCTGACTTGAATACCCAGCAGCTGAAGAAAAATTCCTTCGACCAGGACAAAGATGAGAAGCGTAAAGGCAATTATGACGCTGAGGCTCAGAATAGCGTCAGAATTGAAGATCGTATTTCCGTATTTTACGATCTGCGCCAGGATCGGAACGTAGATCGAGAGAACGAAGCAAAGTAAGATAGTATTTCCGTACGGCGGCTTTTCGTGTGACAAGAGCGTGCGCACCGTACTTCCGGGCTCGAACAGTAAGCCGAAGATAGCATCTAGAAAGCTCGGTTGATCGTACTCTCGGGCGGCCATAGCTGATCGATATGACGATGCAAAAAAAACTTTCGCAAAAAAAGCTCAAAGCGCTCGCGCATGCGCACGGCTTGGCTATGGCCTCAGTTACTGGCTTAACACCTCTTGAAACCTCGGTAAAGCCGCTAAATGACTGGCAACGCGCAGGCTACGCCGGGGAGATGGGATATATGCAGAGACCGGCAGAGCTGCTTTGCGAGCCTTTGAAGCTTTGTCCCGAGGCTGTCTGCGCAGTCTGTTTCGCTGCGATGTATGAGCGGGCAAGCGCGGGGGAGAGACCGGTAGGGAGCGGGCGTGTCGCGCGCTACGCCTGGGGCCGCGATTACCATCAGATACTCAAAGAGAGACTGAGTGCCTTGCTTGATACGCTCGAAAAGGAATTCGGTGAAGCGGTGCGTTGCCGGGCATTTTCGGACGCAGTTCCATTGTTGGAACGAGCGTTGGCTGAGCGAGCCGGATTGGGATTTATCGGCAAAAACAGTCTGCTCATTCGTCCCGGAACCGGTTCCTTGTTTTTCTTGGCGGAAGTGTTTTGGGATGTTTCGGTTGAACCAGATGCGTTGGCAATAGCAACCGGGACCTGCGGAAGCTGTGAACGCTGCCGGCACGCCTGTCCGACCCAGGCAATCGTTGCCGATCGGGTGGTAGATGCGCGGCGCTGCATTTCGTATCTGACAATTGAAAAGCGGGGAAGCTTTAACGATTGGGAGCGGCGTGCCTTGGGTGAGTGGGTCTTCGGCTGTGACGTCTGTCAGGAAGTTTGCCCCTTTAATTATGCCAGTCTTAAGCTCGGCGAAGGCGACGTTGTTCCGGAATTTCGAGCTGCGCAGGGTGCCGGCCCGTATCTGGACCTGAGCGGCTTGCTCAAGATTCGTCGGAGCGGGGATTTTCAGAAACGCTTCTCGGGAACGCCGCTTTTACGCCCGAAGCGCGCGGGCCTGCTGCGCAACGCTGCGTGCGTTGCAGCGAACACTCTTGCGGAACAATGTGTACCGGTATTAATTGAAACTGCCGGTTCTGATTCGGAGCCACTCGTGCGCGAGCACGCAGTTTGGGCTTTACGCGAGTTCGAGACAAAGGGCATGCTCGGCAGCCCAGCGGTTTTTGATTACGCGCTTAAGGACCCTGACGAAAGGGTGCGCAACGAAGCCAAGCGCTTCTTCGAGGAACGGAGAGAGGTATGAAATTGCACATTAAAAATCTGGGCGCGCTGCTGATCGTGGGAATTTTAGCCTCTTGTGCGCCAGGTCTGGGCCGCAGTCTGGCGGTGAACACTATTGTTATTCCCGGAGACACGCCGCGTACTCACAACGGATCGGCAATACACGCCCAAATTCGCCCCTTCGTCGATAACAGGCCGAGCCAGACCATTGCCTTAATCGACGGACGTGAAGTGAATTCGAGCGGCGACCTGGCTATTCAGGTTCGGGACGCATTCGAAAGTTACCTCAAAGAAAGCGGAGTGCAGCTCGGGGATCCCGATGCGCCGATTATCGGCGGACAGATTTCTTCTTGGATCGCGCACGTTGATCCAGGATTCCCGACTTCTGAAGCGCACGCCGAAGCCACCTTGGTGGTAGAAGTTTCCAATCTCTCGAATCAGCTTGTATACAGCGGAAAATATACCGGCAATACCGTCGTCAAGCATCCGATGCTCAATGAGAGCCGTATTTCAGATGCGCTCGCTGAGGCCATGGGATACGCAATTGAAGAGGCTCTGCACGATCAGAATTTGATCGAAAAGATCGCCCGCACGTATCATCCTATTTACTAATTTCGGGGCTTGCCGTTGGAGTGGTCGGCAGCGATGCAGCTGCTCCGCCGGTCTCTTCCTTCTTCACGAGTTCCTTCGCGAGCCGGTCACGCATAACATCAAAGAGCAAGGGATCGCGGTCACGATAGGTCGTTAAAATTTTCAAAGCTGAATCCAAGGCGCCCTTCGACTCATACCAACTGGCCAAGTATCGATAGCGATCGGAAATAAGCGCGCTGTTGATTTTGTTGAGTTCCGCAAGTTTGTAGCTGGCCAAGGCCTCATCGGGTTTGCTTTGTGTCAGCTGCAAATCGCCGATCATCAGCAAGTAAAGATAGGGATTCTCCCATTCGGGGCGGTCGGAAAGCGAAAGGCGGTAGCGCATGTGTTTGCGATAGGCGGCAATTGCTTTGTCGGGCTCGTTTTGCCGGGAAAACTCTTCCGCTTTTTCGAGATAGGCATAATCACCCCAAGCGCGGAAGCCGAAGCGTTCGCAAGCCGCGAATGAAAGCACAAGAAAGCCGAGCACGCACAGACGAAAGCAGAATCGCGATTTCAACGGCCGCCCTCGAAAAAAACTTCCGGAGTTCGACGTAGGCATCGAATATATTCTCTCGAAGAGAATTTACGTCCATCGGGGCGAGAGCGCCAGCGCTTGTGAAACCAGGGCCATTGCTCGGGGTGCGCAAGGATAATTTCTTCAAGCTTGTGATTGAACTCTGTCAAAATTGCGATCACATCCTTGGTTTCGTCCAAAGCCGCGCAGACGATTCGGTATCGAGCATTGCCCTGGCGGACGAGAAACAGCGCACAGATTTTACAGCCAAGCTTTTGAGCCAGCGATACGAGGGCCACGGGGGTTTTAGCCGCAGACCCGAAGAAGGGCGCATAGCCGCTGCTGACGTTCGTGTCTTGATCGACAAGCGCCGCGATTCCTCCTCCGCGCTTGAGGACGCGGATGATCTCCTTCACGCCGGCGCTGTCCTGTCTCCATAGGGTGCGCACGCTATTTCGGGAGCGAACGCGTGCCAACACCGCCTGTGTGGCGGGGTGGCGCGCCTGCCTGCCGAGCGCATGAAAATCGACGCCATGTTTGTGCATGTATGCTGCCAAGAGCTCCCAATTCCCGGTGTGGCCTGTCAGATATACGACCCCTTTACCGGACGCGGCGAATTGGCGGAATTCATCCCACTGGTCGAAAAGGATCGTACTCGAATCGCAATCGAGAACCGGCTTCAGGTTAAGAGACTCCAGGAAAGTCAGACAAAAACTTTCGTAGACTCTAGCAGGAGAAGTGCTTTTGCCATGAGGCAGGAGAAAAGTTTTTAGCTGCAGGCGGGCAATTTTTTGATCTCTGAGCGGCAGAGCTCCGAAAATCATGCCGACGAGTCGAGCAAGAGCGCGGCGCAGGGGCATCGGCAAGTTCCCGAGTGCAAAAACAAGAGCAACGAAACAGCGATGACGGAGAGACATCTGCTAAAACCCGGGGTCTTCGAAGTCATGATTGCTGCGCCCGCGCTCCTGTCGCAGTCCGTGAACAACGAGAAACTCGAGGAGTTTGTCCTTTGTCAGCATGCCCGCAAACTTCTCCTGGCTCGTGACGAGCAGCGGGCCATCGCCTTGAGCGTCATAGAAGGCTACAAGGTTCTCGAGACTTTCTTCGGCGTCGATCTTAAGTACTTCGCGATCCATAAGCCCCGAGACATATGTTTGCTCCTCGTGAGCGGCCGACTCCATTAAGTCGTCGCGACTGACAACGCCAAGTATCTCGTTTCCTAGCAAGACGGGGAAGTAAGGCTGAAGTGATTTGATCGCCGCGGCCAGGGCATCGTTAACCGTTTGTCCATGCTGAAAAATGACAAGCTGTGCCGCGTCGGTCATTACATCCCTAACGACAAAGCCCTGCGCGACCGCGCGCGCTCTGTGCTGCACATGCTCCTGAACGGCATTCGTAAAAACGACAACCGCGATAATTACGAGGATAGGGTTGCCGGTGTATATCGCAAACAGACCCATGAGCACGCTGAGTATTTGGCTGATGCGGGTCGAAATCAGCGTGGCTCGCGGAACTTTGAGGAGTGCTAACGTCGAGCGCAGCACGCGACCGCCATCCATCGGCAAAGCTGGGATCATATTGAAGATGACCAGCACGACATTCGCGATGAAGATTCTCGTCAGCGCACTTGGGTTGCTGAGCAATGTTTCAGCAGAGGAAAAATCGATAAAGAACGCCAGCACCAAAGCAATCAGAACATTCACCAGCGGGCCGGCCAGTGCAATCAACAATTCGGCGAAGGGCTTAGCTTCGCCCATGAGGGCGGCAATTCCTCCGAAAGGGTAGAGTACGATATCGCGAGTTTGAATCCGGAATTGCTGAGCAACAAGCGCGTGGCCGAGCTCATGCAGCAACACGCAGGCGAACACAGCAAGCACGAAAACAACCTCTTGTAGAGGCCGCCCGTGCGCTTGCGATTCTTCGAAGGCGACCCATGCCAGCAGCAAAAAAAAGCTCAGGTGCACTCGTACCGGTATTCCGCTGATATTACAGAGATTTAGAGAAAGCGCGGAACGGTTGGATTTCACTGCCTAGTTTCCGGTATTGAAGAACGGGCAAGGTCAGATTAGTTTCATGAGTGGAAATTATCAAGGGCGTTAATGCTTTATCTCCTAATCCTGATCGCATGTTGCTCATTAGTTCTGCTCTTCTTCGTATCGCTCATGGAAGCCGCGCTGTTTGCCGTACCGGTAGCGCACTTGAAGCATCAAGCGGAAGAAGGCTCGACCAGCGCGAAAATTCTTCTCGAGCTGAAGACTGACATCGAGCGCCCGATCACCGCGCTGCTGATTCTAGCGACGATCTGCACGACCGGCGGAGCTACACTGGCCGGCGCGACTGCTGATGATCTTTGGGGCGAAAAAGGTCTGCTCATTTTTTCTCTATTCTTCGCCGGCATAACGATTCTGGTCGGCGAATTCCTGCCGAAAGTTCTCGGTGTCATGTATGCAAAGCAACTCTCGAGTACGCTCGGATACCCATTGGCATTTTTGGTAAAAGTATTTTATCCGGCAATCTTCGTCCTGCGAAAAACATCAGACCGCTTCAAGCCGCCGGATGACGCGCCGAGTGTCTCGCAAGAGGAAGTTCTGTCGCTCGCCGCGATCGGTACGCAAGAGGGGACCCTCGATAATTTCGAAGGGTCCGTAATCAGCAATGTTATTCGTCTCGATAAACTCATGGTGCGCGATATTCTCACGCCTCGCGTCGTCGTTTTTCGAGTCGAGGAGAATCTCACCATATCCGGTATCGAGGCTGACCTCCTAAATTGGCAGTATACGCGCGTTCCTCTTTTTTCCGAGGACGATCCCGAACATTTGACCCGGTACGTCCGTCAGCGAGATATCTACCGCGAGATTCTGCGCAATAATCGAAACATCGCGCTTAAGGAAATTTCTCGGCCGCTTACCACCGTCCCTGAATTAGCCCGTGTCGATAAGATTCTATTCAGAATGTTCGAGAAGAACGAGCAGATTTGCGCAGTGGTCGACGAGCACGGCGGCTTAGCCGGCATCATCACGCTTGAAGATATCATCGAAGAGGTGGTTGGACACGAAATCGTCGACGAATACGACGTCGGAAATTTGCCCGGCCGAGATAAGGCCGGCTAAAAGCTCATGTACTGGCTTGAGATGCGATTGAAAGCCAACGACATCCACTTCAGCGCCGCAAGGAAGCCGTTCACGCAGTCGTCGATCACGGGAATATACTGCGGGTAGATGTCGAGTAAGATCGCAACTCCGCGCAGCAAGAGCAGCACAAAGAAACCTTTCACTATCATGGCGACGTCGAAGCGCCAAAAGCTATTACTATCTCCGCCGAGCAGGGGCATAGCAGACTCCTAAAGTGAAGCAGCCTGGAGCTTTTCCGAGGCAGGCTGACGTTCGCTTTCAACCAAACCGAACATCAGCTTTTTAATCTCGCTGTCAGAAAGGTTGGAAAGACGTTTTTCGACCTCCGCTACCCAGCGCAACAAATCGAAACGAGGTTGAACGAAATTCTGTACCCGACTGACCTTCTCAAAGCGGGTCGGGCCGCGATATTCGCTCGTACTGAGCAGCTCTTCGGAAAGCTTCTCACCTGGACGCACTCCTGTATAGACGATTTCTATGTCCCGACGTCCGTAGAGCGCCAGCATCTTCTTGGCAACATCGACTATCTTTATGGGTTTTCCCATATCGAGGATGTAAATCTCACCTTTTTGTCCAAGGGTTCCCGCCGTCATGACAAGGCGGACGGCCTCGCGGATCGACATGAAATAGCGCTCCATGTCCGGATGCGTCACCGTGATAGGACCCCCGCTGAGAATTTGTTCCTTGAAGACCGGGATAACGCTGCCGGCGCTGTTAATGACGTTTCCAAAGCGGACGACGGCAGTGCTCATTGAAGGCGCCAAAAGGCTCGGAGTCTTGCTGAGGGAGTAATGCTGGACGAGCATTTCGGCAATTAGTTTCGAGCACCCCATAACGCTGGTCGGTGCAACGGCCTTGTCCGATGAAATCATGACGAAGCGCTGAACTCCGAATTGCGCAGCAGCTTCGAGCAAATGTTTTGTCCCGATGATGTTGTTCTGAAACGCTTCGTAACAATTATCCTCCATGAGCGGCACATGTTTGTACGCCGCTGCATGGAAAACGACCTGCGGTCGATATTGCTTAAAAATTCGCAGGAGTCGGATGCGGTCGGTGATGCTGGCTAGGATCGGAACGCGACGGACATTGGGGTGTGAGCCGCTCAATTCGCGATTGAGCTTGAACAAATTATATTCGCTATTGTCGACGAGAATGAGAGAAGACGGCTCGAACTGGAGAATCTGACGAACCAGCTCGGAGCCAATCGATCCCCCGGCGCCGGTGACGAGTACCATTTTATCGTGCAGCTGCTCGCGCAATTCGGACTCGTGCGCGACGCTCATTTGTTTTTCGAGCACCGATTCAATCGTGATCGCTTCTTGTCGAACGGATGCGTCAATGCAGGCTAAATCCTCGAAGGCCTGCAGGCGTTTTACGGCGACGCCGATGCTTTTGCATACCGCTTCAATCTGTCGGCCGCGCTGATGCGAGAGCGACGGAATAGCCACGATAACTGCGGAGACGTGTGGAAAGGCATCAAGACATTGTTCGAGCATGGCCACGCTGCCCCAGACCGGGACGCCAAAGACGGTGCTTCCAAGGAGGCGTTCGCTATCGTCGAGCACTGCTACCGGCTGATACGAGAGCCGCTTGTGCGACAGCATGTTCTTTACCAAGAGATGTCCCGAGTCGCCGGCTCCGACTACCACCACTTGGCGTACATCTCCAGCCACTTCGCGATCTTCTCTATTGAGAAATTGTTCGCACAGCAGGCGGGTAAAGAGGCGGCTTCCGCCGCTAATCAGAATCGATAGCGCGAACTCAATAAAAATTACGGAGCGTGGGAAGCTGTCGATGCGAAGCAACAGAACGGAAGCGGTAAACAGCAGCGACGAAACAAAATGCGCCTTGATGATATCGGTGAGATCTTTCGTGGAGGCATAACGCCAGTACCCTTGATAGAGCCTGAAGTAAGAATACGCGGCGTGCCGAGCAGTAAAGAGAATTAGTGCCGGTAATAAAAAGCGATGTAAGGGAAATACCTCTTCCCAATCAAAGTCAAAGCGCAAACCTAGCGCGAATAAATATCCAAGTTCGGTCGTGACGGCATGCAGCGCTATTATCAGCGGCAGGCGAAACTTGATAAGTACGGAACTAAGCGAGTGTCTCACGATGCGAGCTCGAAAAACGCATTCCTTCTAAAGTACATTGACCATGGGAATCGCAGGCCTGGCAATATGGTAATAACGCTATTCTACTCAACTTCCGGGCCCCAACCTTTGGATGCACCTGCGGGCCCCGGCGTTGGCGTAAAAGCGGGGCAAAAAAGGCGAAGAGATAGCGTACTTAGCTCCTGAAGCGGTGCTTGACAGGCTGGCTCATAAACACGACCTTACTGAAGGTGCAAAAAGTCGATTCTGCCGCAATTAAGCCCATCGTACTCATTTACGAGCCGTACATTTTCAACGTGTACGGCAACACGCGCTATTTGCTCTCCATTTTCAAGTACTACGATCGCCGTAGGTATCGCATTATTCTTTGCTCCCCTTATGAACATCCTTTTTTGGATCAGATCCGGGCCCTTGGCGGCGAGTGTCGCATCGTCCCTCCCCCGGAAGAATTGGTGCGTTACGGAGGTGCAATTACCTCAGGCGGTCTTTTTGATCGCATCAAAACACTGCGCGCTATCATTCAGAACGGCCGCGCTTTGATGAAGCTCATGAGCGACGAGCGAGCTGACGTGATTCAGTGCCACAGTATTCGCTCGCTCGTGACGATCGGATGGTTCGCGAGACTACTTGGCAAACCTTGCTTCTGGTACGTCAAAGGAGATCTCGCCAACGGCCTTCTGGATCGACTCGGCTTCCTGCTGGCGTCTCGCATATACTTTCAATCGCCGCTGACGCGAGATCGCAAATATCCGCTGCTGCGGAAATTTTTTAAGAGAAAAATCGACATCATTCCCAATGGAATCGACCTTGCCGAGACAGATTCGATCACTGCGGCTTCCCAGGAGTCGCTCTCTCGTGAGCTCGGGATAGAGAAGGGCGTATTGAACATCGGTGTTATCGGACAGATTAGTCCTCTTAAGGGGAGCGACCGGATTGTCGAGGCACTGATCGAGCTCCGAAAGAGCGGGATGCGCTTCCGCTGTTACTTTGTCGGCGACCATGTGCTGAAAGGGTATGACGAGTTTTATGCCTCGCTTCATGCTCGTGCCGTACGAGAATTACCACAGCAGGTCGTCTTTCTGGGCTGGCGAGCCGACGCTACCGCCATTCTTTCCCTGATGGACATTCTGGTGCATGCATCGCTGTCCGAAGGGGTTCCGAAAGCGGTTCTCGAAGCAATGGCACTCGGGGTACCCGTAATCGCTACCAATGTCGGCGGCACCGCCGAACTTATCGTAGACGGCCACAATGGCGCGCTGATAGCACCGGGCAGCAGCGAAACTATTCTGCGCGCGCTTCAAGATCTCGCGACGGACAAGGCAAAGCGCGATCTTTATGCCGGTAGATCGCGGGAGATAGCACACGAAAAATATTCGGTTACCGATAATGTTAAGCGACTCGAGCATGTCTACGATCAACTCGCAGCTTCCTAAATCTCGCTTCGAGTTTCGCAGCGAAGAGGTAGAGCGCGTCCAGGCCGCGGTGCGCACGGCTTTGAATCTCTCGGCGCAGGAGCAGGAAACAGGTGATTGCGATATCGTCTTTGGTCAGGCCATGCTCGACTACTATTCTTTGTGCTTTCCGGCCGAGCTGCGAAATTCGCGCGGCGTTCAGCGAAGCTTATACTGTAAATGTCCGCGAGCAGCGGCACCCGAGGTCACCTCTATTTTACCTTTTACTGAAGCCGATCGCGGGCTGGCCGGATATGAAGTTGAAAGTCTGAGATTACTCGAACGTTACTGGCATTCCCCGCATGACGCCGCGCAGTTTGTTAAGATCTATCTCTACGTGAGCGAAGTTAATTGTCTCGTACTTGAACGCGTTTTTGGCGAGGAGTTTTACCCTGTGGCTCGAAGACAGGATGTGCGGACGAAGCTCGGTCTCCGGGACGATGTAAGCATCGCTCCTATCCTTCGCGCGACGGGCGCGGCGCTCGCTCGATTTCATAACGAAGCTCCGGCCGGTGCAGAGCAGTCGGCCTCTCTCGACTCGAAGGTCGAGCGTTATCTGAGCGATTTACAAAACTGGGGGTTGGCGAGCCAGGCTGCCCAAGAAGTGAGGATGGCTTGGAAAAATTGCTCGCGTGAAATGCAAAACTCCTCGTCCGTCGCGACCTTGAAGGGGCTGGATATACGGAACCTTCTCGTGAAGGCGCCGGACAAGGGAATGCTTATTGATCCCGGCCGGATTAAAACTGGAGAAGCGGAGAGCGATTTGGGGAGATTTTTGGCGACGCTCCGATTATTGTATTGGGGAAGTCCGCTGCTTTTCTTGCACTGCGTTCCGTCCGCAAAACTGGAAGGTGCTTTTCTCGACGCGTACGCTGAAATGCGAGCCTACTCCGCCTCGAAGCTCAAACTTTACTTCGTCAAGGAGCTGACAAAGCATTGGTGGATGGCTTACTCGGCCTTGCAGGTAAAGCGCTATCCCGCTCTGATACGAGAGCTTTTGCGAAAAGTCTACATCGACGCGTTCTTCAAAGCTCTGATTCTCAAGGAACTCCGGCGCAATGTCTGAAATCTCCGAGCCGCAGTATATCTCGCGGACGCAGCGCGCCTATCAAGACGCGAAAGTGGCGCAGGTCTATCGCGACTATCAAACGAAGGGCCTCTCATGGATGCGTTTCGCGATGTGGAGACAAGGCAGCCTCGTCGAAGCTTTCTTGCGAAGGCTAGGCACTACGGAGCGTGACTGGGTCTTGGATCTGCCGTGCGGGACCGGGCTCCTGGCAAAAGTATTCGCGCGAAGGCGGCTGCGAATTCTTTGCGCGGATATTTCCTTTGAAATGTTGAAACTGGCACGGCCGGACTATGCTGCCGCGCCCCGCGCGCTGTTCTATCGCTGTGACATAACGCGAATTCCGCTCCAGGATGGCTGTGCAGCAGGAATTGTCACGCTCGGACTTTTTCATAGACTCCCGCCGAACGTTCGCTCGAGCGCCGTCGCGGAGATGTCCCGTGTCGCGCGTGATTGGATAGTACTGAGCTTTACGATTGACGGAAAATTTCAGCAATTAAAGCGAAAAATACTGCGACGGGCGTATCGCGGCTATTTGGGCGCGCCCTCTCCGGGAAGTCTATGCGAGCTGCAACGGCAATTTGAAGCCGCCGGGTTCGCGTTGGTCGAGAAGAAGGCGACGGTGCCGGTGCTGTCGTCCGAAGTCCTTTGCTTGTTCAAGCGTTCGACGCCTTAGGGTAAAGCGCCGCTGTTGCATCAATCATCTGAGCCACCGAGAACCGCTCTGCAATGGTCGAGCGCGCGTTTTGCCCGTACTTTGCTGCGGTGGCTTGATCTTCGAGCAGCAGAGCAATCGCGCTAGAGAGTTCAGCGATGCTGGATGGGCTGACCAATATTCCATTGTGCTCATGAACAACAAGTTCGCGGTTACCGGCTATATCGGACACAATGCAGGGCAAGCCGCGCGCCATGGCTTCCATGACCGAGTTTGGAATGCCTTCAAAAAGCGAGATGTGACAATACACCGAAATCTGATTGAAGAAGGCTGACTGGTCGTTAATTGTTCCCAGTAATTCGATGCTGTCTTTGAGCGCCAATGAATCTATCAGGGATTCCAAGTATCGTCGGCGCGCTCCGTCGCCTGCCAGGAGAAGTCTAACCTCCGGCATTCTCGATTTAAGCGCATGAAATGCATGGATCAGAAATTCGTGATTTTTCCCGTCACGAAGATTGGCCAGATATCCTATTACTGGAGCGTTCGGAGGTTTCCAAGCTCCGATCTCACGAGTTTCAATTCCGTTCTTTATGACGCGAAGTTTGCGTCGCGGCAAAATTGCTTTTTCCTCATAAAACGTCGCCGAGTGTTGGGCGTTACATATGAGATAGTCAGTAAACATACCGAGCACTTTCTCGGATAACAGCTTGAGAGAGCTCTTGGTCTCAACCGCGTAGCGTTCGGATGCGATAATTCTCGGAACGCGGGCTAGAATCGCCGCTGGACGAAGTATGAATCCGGCGGAGGCTCCGAAGCAATGGACGACTTGAGGCTTGGTTTTTAGAAGATGGCGAAAACAGAGCCACAACCTGCGGCGCCTTGTCGGGGCACGCAGAATGGACACGGATATGTCGAGCGCTTGAATCTCGGCCATCCAGGGACCATCCGCAAAGGCAATGACTTCGGGTGCGAACGCATTGCGGTCGAGATGCTTCAAAAGGAGGTATAACTGCTTCTCCGCACCGCCTTTACCGAGCGAGCTTGTTGCAAAACAGATCTTAACGGGGGGTTTTTCCATTCTTGACCCAGCTGTAAGCGAAACCTTACATTGGAAGTGTCGCTGCTGCAATGCGGGGCAAGGGGCGATCATCTGTAGGACGTCATGAGCGTGTACAAAAGCAAGGCGAGCTCTGCCCAGTATTCGAAGGACATGCCTCAAATCCGCGCGCAAGATGGAGCGGTCAATTCGGCTCGAAGTCTGCCGCGTCGCCACTGGGCAGTTTGGCTTGCCTTCTTGTTGCTGGCCTACGGGGGCGGCATCGGCCCGTTGCTTCCTGTTCTATTTATCAGCGCACAGGATTCTTGGATCGGCCAAATAACCCGGCTCATGTCCACGAAGTTAGCAGTATTTATTATTTATTTGCCTGCAGCGACGCTCGGCCTCGGAACTCTTTTCAACGCACGCACGCGCCGCAAATCCAGCCCCTCGCTTTTTCTTGTCTTCCTTGCCGTCTTAAGCTGTCTCAGTCTAGTCCGCGTCGAGGAAGCCGAGCGGGTGTATGGTATTTCATATCTTTCGAATATCTGGCTCGCGGTTCCCATTTCGATATTTCTCGCCGAGCGCAGGCTCGTTGACGGTCTGAAAAAGCATTTCGTGATTGCAACCGTCGTGTCCGTGGTCATCGTGCTGTTTCTGACTGTTTTTGCTTCGGATCAATTTATCGGAAGCGGCGCTGATTTGCGCTTTGGAAGGCTTGTGGCACAGACCGATACCGGTAAAGGGGGGCTGAATCCGAATGCCTTCGCAAACCTATTGGGATTCTCCTCCTTGTTGCTGCTTGTCGGTTTGGAGTCTTCGGAAGAAAGCAGCGCTCATCTGCCAGGACACAGCAGGCTGTTTTCTTGGGCTCTGTTATTCGGCCTCGTTGGGGCACTTCTTGCGGCAGGATCGCGCGGCGCTTTGATTGCCTTCACCGTTTGCGGATTACTGATGCTGATCGGGAGCACGAGCCGCTCGATTGGTAATCGGTTCCGAACTCTCAGCTGCGTCGTTCTTGCCGTAGTCTTCGCGTTTGCCGTTGTGGCACATGTCGACGAAGATTTGTGGTACACCTTGGTAGATCGCTTCGACTCGAACGTATCGAACGTCAGCACGTACGGAGGGCGAGAAGAGATTTGGTCCTCGGCATTGAGCGACCTGTTTGAGACGAACGACTGGCGCTGGGGCTTGGGGCTCGGAGGAGTCGACAGCTTCCTTGGCAGTAATTTCCGTATTCAGTCCTCGGACCTTAGCGTGGGTGCTGACGGCATCTCACGCCTCAACAGCCATAGCAGCTATCTAGATTGGGTGTTGTCCTTTGGCCTAGTCGGACTTCCGATCGGTGTCTGGTTGATTGTTAAGGCGCTTTCCGGCGCTATGAAAAAGGATCTCCGTGTCGGCGGACTCCAGGTTCTGCCCTTGGTAGTTTACTGGCTGATGTGCGCCGGTGTGAGTACCTTTTATCGCGATGAGTATTGGCCTGCCGCTGCCGCTCTCTTGATTTGTTTGGTGGGAGAGACGAGGGAGCCCGTGCTTCACTCGCATACTCAAATCGGATAGGCACCTCAACTTATACAGTTTAGCTTCCGCGAAACGATATACTCCTTTAATTGTTCTGCGAACAGCCGGTGATCCGCTGCAGTGAAGTGTCCGTCTATCGGAAAATAGAGCCGCTCTTTGAGGTGCGCACGGAAAATCGAAAACGGGTTAAAAACCTTCACTTCGAGTCTGTCCGTTATCCCCCGTAGAGTCTTGTCGGGAAGTTCCAGATCCCAGCGCAATGTTGAGGCCTGCATGGCTGGATGGGAGGCCAAAATGCTATTCCAAATATCGACGTCGAGCTGTTCTCGATTCGGCAGTTCGGCCAAAACCAATCGCACTGAGTTTTGCGCACAGAGCTCTGCAATTCGCGCGAGCGAAAGCTCAGTAGCTTTCCAGGCGTCTTGCCAATCGCTTGATTGAGGACTCGCATAGACGAGATAGTCACTGGGGATTTCGCTCAGGAGTCCGAGATTCCCTGCGCTGAGCAGGCCTAAGCGGTAAAGGAATGGAGCAAGAATTTCCGTTTTGGCGATTCGAGTATAGAGAAAAGACAACAATCGGGACGAGTCGAGAATTCGATATTTCCAGTGGGATCTAGCCACCATGGCTTCTGCGCCTGGAGCGGGCGGGCGGAGAGATCTCCGCTCTTTAGGTCGAAATAGGGGCGGGCGGCCAGCTTCCAGTCCGACGTTCCCTGGTCCAAGACCAGGGAATTGTTTCGAATGTCGTTTCCTGAAAGAAAGGTCAGCACCACCAAGTCGGGCTCGAAGCGAAGTACCTTGGTACGGAGCAGCTCCATCTCTTGAGTTGTTCCGTATCCCGAGACACCAAGATTCATTACTTCGATCCTGGCAGGCGCGCCGAGGGGCTCGCTCAGCAAATTCTCAAGAACTCTTGCGAAGACCTCCTGCTCCGAAACCTGAGCCCCTTCGACATAAGAATCTCCGAGCAGCGCGATGCGAAACGTTCCTGGAGGTTTCATCGGGTTCCACTCTTTGTCGCGAAATCCCAGTGAGTTGAAGCTCAGGGTCGTTGTGAACTCTGATGTCTGATACGTCCCGCTCTCACCTCTGGGGCGGGCGTGACCGAGCACGGGATCGTAAACGTAGCGGTTAATTCGATTTGATGGAAGAACGACGCGCGCAACGAGTTCAGCGATCAGGAGTGCAGCAAAAATCCCGCAAAGAGAAAGAACCCAGGGGTGGAATTTTCTCATTTTCTCATCTCGTTGAGGCGATCGAAAATTGCCTGAGCCGCAAGGCGATGACCGACGGCGTTCGGATGAGCCCAGTCCAACATCCCTCCCATTTCTCGAAAATAAAGCTGCTGAGCCGGGGCCTTTTCAGCCGCAGCTCGGAAGACCGGGAGAAGATCGAGTGTCTCGATCGACTTGTCGCGTAAAACAGCCGTTAAGGCGGCTTGCGCTTCTCCTTGCATAGCCGACTCAAGACCCGTAATTTTGTATTCGGACGCGTAGAGCGCATTCAGCTGCGGCGTGATTTGCATTTCGAAAGGGAAAATAACGACAAGCAGCCTGGCGCCGTCGGCTTTAACCGCGTCGTTAAGTTTCGCAATTTGTCCGACCGTTGATGTCAGCTCGCGTTTGAAGATTGCTTCGTGTTGCGGTGAAAACGGACTCATCGGAGTCCAGGAATCCTGCGTGCGCACCGTTCGATCGATGACATGCTGATAAAGAAATCTTCGCGATCGTTCAAAAATAAAAAAGTAGAGGTGCGACTCTACCCGAAGATATTGATGTAAGTCCGCAAGGAGATCGTAAGCCTTGCGTCTCAGCGTTTTCGACTCGGAGCTGTTTTTTGCCTCGTAATCTTCGAAGTCGTTGAGGCAAAACCCCAGAAGAACGATGTCTGGACGGTAGCCGCGAGCAGTTTCAATATAAGTTTTTACCGCCCAGTCAGTCGAAGTTGCTCCCTGGTTAAATGCGAGCACTTCGTAGTGTGAGTTTTTCTGATTAAGGGAAGTTTCTAAGGCTTGATGGTAGACGTCGCGGTACTCGACGCCGCTGCCGTATGTTATAGAGTCGCCGATGGCCGCGATGCGAACAACGCCAGGAGCTTTTTCGCGGGTGTGTTCCTTATCTCTAAATCCGGCAGAGTTTATGTGGATGGGGACTCCCCAGCGCATGAAATCCGTGTTCGGGCGCGGACTTTTCTCGAAGTAAAAGTAATCGACCGGCTGCGGCGCGAAAACTCGCAAAAAACCTTCAGCGATTATCGCTGCGCTCGCCAGTCCGAGAAGGACTAAAAGCGAGTTCACGGAAATACGACGCATAAATTATTTGGTGGCCCCGACGGTCCAGCCGTCCTTGAACCAGACTTTGAAGGCCGAAAAAGAGGCTCTATTCATCCACTCATAGATCTCGTCGCGGTCATAGCGCCGCTCTGCCGGGTTCCCGAAGCGATCAAAGAGATTCATGTGAAAGTCACGCAGCCGCCGCCCTTTATACTGTTCGTAACTATAGGGAAAGGTCGCGGCGAGTTTTCTCATTCCGAGTTTGTGAAAAATCATCGTCGGAACATAAAAAAGAAGCCACATCAGAGGCGCAACGAGCCAAAGCAGGGCGTATAAGAAATTGGCGGGCAGCTGCACAGTGATACGGCGAGCTTGATTGACGAGTTTCAGGGCGTAGTATTTGAATTTATTTTCGTCTTTGAAGCTCGGGTAGACATAGATCCAAATGTGGCCGCCTTGGCGAAGGACGCGCTTTAGTGAGAGAAGTGCGGCTTCGGGGTCCGGCGTAATATGTATGACGCCAAGCGTCTGCGCAAAGTCGAAAAATTCAGAGCGCAGCGGGAGATTGAAAATGTCTCCTTGGACAGCGTGGAAGAGCGGGCTCTTGAGCGAACGTTCGTACGATACTTCAATTGCATTGCTCAGGTCTAAGCCGAGCACTTCCGCTCCCAAACTGCTCGCGACCGTACTGTAGCGGCCCATACCGCAACCGGCATCCAGTCCTAGCTTGCCCGGAAAGAAATTTCTCTCCTCCTGTACGTAATAACGAAAATATACATCCTCCCAGGCACGCTGATCGTGACTGAAAGCTTTCCATTCGTAGCCGTAATTGCTTTGATTGGCGCGCTGGACGTTGTCGAAGAGCGCTCGGTCCTCGGAAGTGACTCGCTTCGTATTATCCAAGAAAGCGTTCAGCCGCTCGTCACTCAGAGGGTTGGCGCGGCCCTTGACGCCGCGTACCGTACGCAGCTCAACGGGAAGAAGGACCGGGATGCCTTGTTCGATCGGAAATTTTTGGCTGCACTGCTTACACTCGAGCAGCCCCTCGATAATATTCGTGGAGAACAATTCTAAAAACTGAGCCTCGCTGAGCTCCGCGCGCGGAAGAGGGCTCTTTGCACGATAGGCCAGGATCGCGCGCCCATCCGATTCCGAGTATGACAAAATTTCGCGCTTTTGCTCGCTCAAGCAGAACTGCTCCTTGCACGAAGGACAAACGAGGATATCGAGCGCTCTGAGCTTCATTTACGACCAACAAAAAATTCCCAAACGCTTTTTAACAATAAGTATCACACCAAAGCTCCAGACGACAGTCGCAAGTAGGGTGCTGTAGGCGGCTCCGACCGCCCCGAATTTTGGGATAACAAGCAGGGCCACCACAAAATTGCAGATTGCACCGGCAAACGAGAGGCGCGCCGACTCCGACTCATGCTTGGTCATGGTGAGCAAGAATCCGCCTACTCCGGAAAGTGCCTTAGCGATTTGAGCAACTGAGAGTATAACGAGCACCGGATAGGCGCTTACGAAGGCTTCTCCAAAAAGCCACAGCAGGCTGCGACCGAAAAGTATTGAGCCTGCCGCCAAAAGCAGCGTGAGAGCGAGAATCGCGCGGCCACAGGTGGAGGAAAGCTGACAAAGGCTCTCATTGTCGTTTGCGGCAAACGAGCGGGCAATCACAGGAGCCGCCACCGAGTTCACAGCCGTGTAAAAAAACAACACCAGAAGAGCTATGCGTGATGCCGCAGCATAGAGACCCGACTCATAAGTACCGGCGAAGATGCCGAGAAGGACGATATCCGTCTGCGCAAGGATAAAGTTCAATCCGGAAATCATGAGCATCGCACCGCCCGTTCTTTTCCATGCTTCTATTTCGTAGTGTGGCGGGGTGCTGAATGTTTCCTTCGGAAGCAATTTGCGCACACTCACAAAGGCGTATCCGGCCAGAATGCACGTTAGCGCCACGTTCAGGAACATTGTATGCGCGGCTGAGCTGACTTCAAACAACTTGCCGGCGGCGTAGACGCAAAGGATCAACAGAAGCGGGCGCAGGATGGACTCCGGCATCATGGCGAGGACGTAACGCCGCAAGCCGTAGAGCATATATTGAAGCAATTGCAACAAGGAGAGCGCCGGCACACAGACCGCCGCTGCAAAAATCGACCAATACAGGTGCGGGTGTAAGCTGTCTTTCAACGAAAGCACGAGCGCCAAGGAGACAAGACCGACGGTCGTTCCGACCATGAGCGTTCTGCGCGTGGTGTAACTAAGGAGTCCGTGAGTACGAGCGTGATCGTGCTGCTGTTCATAGGCAGCGATGAGCTTCATCGCGGTCGTGTCCAAGCCGAGCTTTGCGGGGATTACAGCGATAAGAAGGAGCGTATAGGCGTAGGTAAAATCTCCGTAGCCTGCCGCGCCGAGATAGCGCGCCAAGAAAACGCCGAGAACCGCGCTGCAGGCGACGGAGGCGACCTGCGCAGAGATTGATACTAAGGTACTTTTAGCGAGAAAGCGGCTCCCCGGTTGGGCGAAGAGGGAACCGATACGAGTGGCGGTCGAAGTCATACAGACTGAAAATGATACTGAGATTACGGTAAAACTGGAATGGCTATTCCGGCGCGCAGACTTATCTTATTGAGAGCTTCGGCGATATTGCGTATCCTTAAGATTCACTAAAAGAGCGAAGCTTATGTGCGGAATTGCCGGTTTGTTTAGTCGAGCGGGTTCTGATTTGGAAGCCGCCGTTGGCGCGATGACCGCCTGCCTGCGACATCGTGGTCCCGACGCGGCCGGAATTTGGTGCGATCGTGAAAACGGCCTCGCTCTCGGTCACGCGCGTCTTGCCATTGTCGAGCTCTCCGAACTAGGCGCCCAGCCGATGCAGTCTGCTCATGCGCGCTTTGTCATTTCGTATAACGGGGAAATTTACAATTTTCGAGATTTAGCGGTCGAGCTGAGAGCTGCCGGCCATAAGTTTCAGGGCGGCAGCGACACGGAAGTCATGCTTGCTGCTTTTGAGGAATGGGGTGTTGAGGAAGCTCTGAAGCGCTTCAACGGCATGTTCGCTTTCGCGCTTTGGGATCGCAGCGAGCGGCGCCTCTTCCTCGGACGCGATCGAACGGGGAAGAAGCCTCTTTATTACGGTTGGACGAAAGCGGGATTCGTTTTCGCATCAGAATTGAAAGCTCTCAAATCGCTTCCAGCTTTTGCCGCAGAAATAGATCGGGAATCAATCTCGATACAGCTTCGCCATAATTATATTCCGGCTCCTTGGAGCATTTATCGCGGTATATATAAGCTTCCCTGCGGCAGCTTCCTGAGCGTCAGCGCGGAGCAAGCACATTCGCGTCCGACAGCTTTCGAACCTCAAGCCCGCGGCACCGGCAGCACGCCAGGGCCGCGCTTCTACTGGTCGGTCGAAGAGATTGCGGAACGCAGCGCGCAGCCCGCTTCACGAATCGGGGAGAGGGAGGCAGCTGAGGAGCTCGAGAAGCTTTTGCGGGACGCGGTTGCCATTCGCATGATATCCGATGTGCCGCTCGGCGCCTTTCTTTCCGGCGGCACTGACTCATCCTTGGTTGTTGCTTTGATGCAGCAAGCAAGCGGCAGAAAGGTAGAAACTTTCGCAGTAGGTTTTGACGAAGAAACCTATAACGAGGCAGATGACGCGGCGGCGGTCGCGAAGTGCTTGGGAACTAATCATCATGAGCTGCGAGTGACTGCCGCCGATGCCTTGAAAATTGTACCGCGACTGCCTTCGCTTTACGACGAACCGTTTTCTGATTCCTCTCAAATTCCCACTTTTCTGATTTCAGAGTTCGCTCGCAAGTCGGTGACAGTAGCTCTTTCCGGAGACGGCGGGGATGAATGTTTTTGCGGTTATAATCGCTACAGTTGGGCCAAAAAGATTTGGCGCTTTCGCTCCTTGGCGCCGTGGCCGTTGCACGCGCTTGCCGGGCGGACTATTCGCGCTCTTTCGCCGCACACGTGGGATCGCCTCGGCGGTTTGTTTTCAAGAGCAGATGGCCAGACTCGACGTTTTGGCCATCGCATGTATCGAATGGCGGATTTCTTACAAGCTGACGATCCGGCGCATCTTTATCAAGTGCTAATTTCGCATTGGGAGAGTCCTGGCGGCGTGGTGCTGGGCGGCGTAGGAGCGCGAGATATTATTCGTCATCAAAGGGCGTGGAACCTGAAGCTCGACTACGAGCGCCAGATGATGCTCGTCGATCAAAAGACCTATTTGCCGGGCGATATTCTAACCAAAGTCGATCGAGCGAGCATGGGTGTATCGCTCGAGGCTCGCGCGCCGCTGCTCGACTATCGAATTATCGAGCTGACGTGGCGGCTCCCGCTTTCGCTGTTAATCCGAGATGGCGTACAAAAATGGCTGCTTAAGCAACTTCTCTATAAATACGTGCCGAAAAAACTCGTTGAGCGTCCCAAGATGGGTTTCGGAGTGCCGATTCAGCAGTGGCTTGCCGGGCCTCTGCGTGAATGGGCGGCTGATCTCTTGAATGTCGACTCGATGCGGCGTGAGGGCTACCTCAATGCCGACCTTGTCCAGAGCCGCTGGGTCGAGTTTCTGTCCGGCCGCAGGCCCTGGGACCAGCATCTATGGGATGTGCTGATGTTTCAAAGCTGGCTTGGAAATTTTCATCACGCCAAAGGCTCGGAAGGCGGTTCGTCTCGCGTACTACCCCTAAAGAGAGCGGGGTAGCTGCTCAATGTGCGGCATCGCGGGATTTCGCAGCGCTCCTCAAGGAGATTTTCTTGCGGCCGTCGAAGTCGCTAGAACCTTGCAAGCTGCGCTTCAGCACCGCGGCCCCGATTGTGGAGGAGAGTGGGGAGACTCCGCGCAGGGCATTGGTTTGCATCACCGCATGCTTTCCATTATCGGCTCGGGTGCGGACAGCTCTCAACCCATGCATAGCCAGGATAAGCGCTTCGTTATTGCGTTCAACGGCGAAATTTACAACTATCGCGAACTCGCCGATCAACTCGAGCTGCCTAAGGATTCGTCGCTGAGGCGATCCGACACCGCGGTTTTTTTGAATGGAATTTCACGCTGGGGGCTCGCGGAATGTTTGAGGCGAGCCGTCGGCATGTTCGCTTTCGGGCTATGGGACAACAAAGACAAACAATTGTACCTTGTGCGCGACCCGGTTGGTAAGCGGCCGCTTTATTACGGACGTTTCAAGAACTCTCTATTCTTTGCTTCAGAGCTTGCTCCCTTCAGGGCGGTGCCTGAACTGCAGCTTTCCATAAGCTCCGACTCGCTTTCTCGTTATTTGAGCCTCGGCTTTGTTCCGACTCCCGATACGATATTTTCGGAAGTGAAGATGCTTGGGGCCGGCACTATTGGCCGCGTTGATCTTGACTTAAATTTATCGACCGAGCTCTATCATGATTTTAGGAAGGTCACTCGGCGCACTATTAGCTTTGAAGCCGCTGTGGAGGAGAGCGAGCAGCTTCTCAGGGATTCGGTGCGTCTGCGCTTGCGTTCGGACGTACCGCTTGGCTGTTTTTTGTCCGGCGGTATCGATAGCGGTCTGATTGTCGCAGCGGCGGCGGAGCAGCTGTCTCGGCCTTTGAGAACGTATTCAATCTCAGTCGGCGGCTCGGGGATGGACGAAGGGGCTTTAGCCGAGGCAACCGCCAAACGCTATTCGACCGACCACACGGAAATTTCGGTGCGAGCTGACATCGAGAAAATTCTCCCGCACATCGTACGCTCCTACGGGCAGCCCTTCGCCGACGCTTCCGCGGTGCCCGCTTATCTTGTTTCCGAGGCTGCACGTAAACATGTCACCGTTGTCTTGAGCGGTGACGGCGCCGATGAAGTTTTCGGAGGTTACCGCAGACAGACCGCATATCGATGGTCGGAGCGCCTGAGTTTTTTAGGAAGAGGACAGGGCTCCTTCTCCAGTATGCTCGTTAAGGGGCTGCCGGGGCCAAAAGGCTTTCGGACTCCTTATGCATTCTTGCATCGATTATTGCGCGGCGTCTCGAATAACACTGAAAACCGCTACTTCGAATATTGCATGGACGGTTTTAGCGAGTCAGAACGGATGAAGTTTTTTCCCAGTCTGGCCATGAGGCCGGGCGCGCTCGACACGATACGCCGTCACCTGCAGCAGCTTCAGGAGTTCAGCGAAACCGATCAGATGCTGGCATTGGATTTCTTCTTAACTTTACACGACGACATGCTCATCAAGGGCGATATTGCCTCGATGACGCACTCTCTGGAGGCGCGTTGTCCGTTTCTCGACAAGCGCATAGTGGATTGGTGCTTTTCACTGCCGGTTGATGTCAAGATCGGGAACTTCAACAACAAGCCGATACTACGCGCGCTCGCAAAAAGAAAACTCCCCGGAAGCGTCGCAAGCGCTCCGAAGCGCGGTTTTGAAATTCCAATTCATTCATGGTTGCGGCAGGAACTCGCGACATTGACCAAAGATGCGCTGCTCGACCCAAAGGGGATAGTGCGCGGACTGATGAGCGAAAAAGATATTCTGGAGACACTGAGGGGCGAAACCCTTGATCCTAACCGCTGGTCGCGTCGCATTTGGACCCTTCTGATTTTGGCAATTTGGGACAGAGAACGGTAGGCGCGATGAAGATTGCTTTGATCGGAAATGACGACTTCTCGATGTGGCATTTTCGAAGGGGGTTGATTCACGAGCTTGGGAAGCGCGGGCATGAAGTATGTTTGCTTATGCCGTCGGGAGCTTTCTTCAAGAAGTTCGAGGACGAAGGCATCCGTTGCATCCCATTAGCACTCAAGCGCTTTATGAACCCCGCCAGCGATGTGCTGCTATTGCTGCGGCTCGTGCGCATCTTGAAGCGCGAGCGCTTCGACCTTGTTCATACCATGACGATAAAGCCGAACATTTATGGAACTCTGGCGGCAACTTTCGCCGGGATTCCTCGGCGCGTCTGTCTAATCTCGGGACTCGGCTTCATGTTCGCAAATGGAGCGGCTGCGCCGAGTCTCTCACAGCGCGTTGCCAGGCTACTCTACCGGCTTTCACTAAAATTCTGCTCGGCCGCCGCCTTTCAAAATCGAGACGATCTCGAACTTTTTGTTTCCAAAGCTTTGATCGAGCGGGATAAGGCGATTTTAATTCTGAGCAGCGGCGTCAACACTGATCAATTTTCTCGTGCGCGAGCGACGGAACGCGATCTCGACAATGCGCGCCGATTACTTTCGATCGAGCCGGGTAATTTATGCGTGACGCTCATTGCTGCCCGATTGATTTGGAGCAAGGGGGTTGCTGAGTTCGTCTCAGCGGCTCGCGCGTTGGCCGCGGACTTCCCTCTTTGGCGCTTTATCTTAGTCGCGCCCCGCGATGATGCGTCTCCCGACTCGGTCTCGCGAGAATTTTTGTCATCGAACCCACCCCCGAATTTGCGCGTTATCGACGTTTTCCAGACGGATATTCTGCCTCTGCAAGCGCTGAGCGACATCGCAGTGCTGCCCTCGTTCTATCCGGAAGGCGTGCCGCGCTCCTTACTGGAGGCTTTATCCCTTGGCGTTCCTGTCATTACGACTAACACCCCCGGATGCCGCGAGACTGTGATCGAGGGCAAAAATGGATTCCTGGTACCGCCCAGGGATGCCGAGGCTCTGGCCAGGAAGCTCGCTGAGCTTATGAAATCAGCAGAACTTCGTAAGAGCTTCGGACGGGAGTCGCGGATTTTGGCCGAAGGGCGCTTTTCTGAACAGCGGGTTGTTGAGGAGACGCTCACTAAGCTTTACGAGGTGCAATCTAGACACGGTCAAGTTAGCGCGCTTCGACAACAACTTTGAATGCATAGCGCCGCAATACCCCGGAGGCCAAGAGTTTTCGATCAGCGCTTTGCGCGAATCGCACTACGGGAAGGCACACCTTTCGAATCGGATTAACCCAGAAGGGCGCGGCACAAAGCGTAAGAAAATGAAAATACTTAATGTCGAGCGAGGGGAAATACTCACGCATGAGATCTATCTCGCGCAGGCGGAGAATATGGGATGCCGCCCAGGAAGTCCTCCGTCCACGCAGCACTCCGATTCGTCGATTCAGATTGAAAAGCGGGTTTTCTCCGAGGCATTCTATGGAAAGCAGCGTTCCACCGGGCTTGAGCAGATTTCGCAAATGCGGAAGGGCTTTCGGCAAGTCGATGCTCGAAAATACCTCGTGATTCAAGATGAGGTCGAATTGTTTTCCCGCAAGCTGCGGAGATTCGATGTCGAGTACTTCGAATGAAGTGTCGGCATCGACTTTTGCCTGCAGCGCAGCGCGTCGGGCGGCAGCTACCGCACTTTCGGAAATGTCAGTACCCAGAACCGAGCGCGCTCCGGCCTGCGCCGCAAGAATGGAATGCTGCCCCGTGCCGCAGCCTATCTCCAAAACGTCAGCGTCTCGAGCCAGTGCTTTGAGACGGGAACAAAAGAAGGCCTCGCTTTCACCTAAAAGTCCTTCTCGAATTTCGCTCGAAACAAAATCAGACTGCGCGCTGTAAAGTGCCTCGTAGACTTGACGTTCGAGTGCTTTGTGATTCTCGGCGCGCATGCTCTTCATGCCGCCGTGGCGCGGCTTTGAACAATTGCGCTTGCCCCAGGCGGAGCTGCGGGGACAAGCGGGAGGCGTCGGGCAGCCAATTGAACGAGGTCATCGGAAGCTCCTCGGGTCTCTAGCAGTTTCGAAACTTTGGCGAGGGCGCTCTCACGGGAAACGATAGCGAGAGCCGTGAGGAACAAAAGACGCAGATCGAGCAATGCGTTGGCGTGCTCGATGTAAAAGATTCCCAGACGACTCTTTCCGGGACGAATCAGCTGATTGTAGGAAATATCGGGATCGGCAGCATCGCGCAAAATTTCGCCTTCATCGGCAAAGACAATTGAAGCAAAATCCGTAATGCCGGGCTTAACGCTGAGGAGTTTCTTTTCCTCGATGGTGTATAGATCAGTTTCGCGTTTTACATTAGGGCGCGGTCCGACCAGGCTCATATCGCCCCGCAAGACGTTCCAGAGTTGCGAGACTTCATCGAGTTTGAACTTTCGGATGAACTGGCCGACCGGAGTTATTCTACGATCGCTGCTCGATGTCGAGTCGACGCCGCTTTTGTCGGCATTCATCACCATGGAGCGAATTTTTACCATCTGGAAGAGCTTTTCGTCTCGGCCGACGCGCGCTGCAATATAGAAAGGCGAATGACGGTCCTGCCGCCAAACGAGGAACAGGACCGGAATGAGCAGGGGGCTAAAGCACAGAAGCGCCGTAAACGAAATGAGGATGTCCATCGTTCGCTTCAACATCGTTGCCTCAAGCTGATGCTCGTGTCTTTTGCTTCTTGCGTTCGGATGACAGCATGGCCGCGGCGGCTTGTACGACTTCTTCCGCACCAAAATAAAAGCTTTTCTCGAGAGGAGCGCTCGTCGGAGCCGAAGCTTCCGGCAAAGTTACACGCACGGGTGAATTCAGAAGAAACCCGGGTTCCAGACTTTCGCCGACGCAAGCAAGAATTTCTGCGGCAAAACTGCAGGAGCGCCAGGCCGCGTCGACTACCACAAGGCGGCGCGTTTTCTTCACTGAGTCCAAGATTGCCGTGGTGCGCAGGGGGTTGATGATTCGTAAGTCGACAACTTCGGCTGAAACGCCCTTTGTTTGCAGGATATCAGCCGCCTTTTGGGCTAGAAGGGTTCCATAGCTCAATCCCACCAGGGTGACGTCGCTCCCTTCGCGCGCGACCGACGGTGCTAATAAATCGATGTCCACGTCTTCGGCGGGTCCGAGATTGTCTTTCTGATCGTAAAGCCAACGATCATCAATGTAGAGTACGGGGCCGGGCGCTAATGCACTTGCGATCAGCATGTCACGCGCATCTTTGACGCTTGCAGGCATTACAACCCGCAGTCCCGGAATGTGAGCAAACCAAGAGTGAAGCGATTGTGAGTGCTGAGCGCCTTGCTCGCCCCCTCGATTTACAATTCCGCGAAAGGTAACAGTCGGTGAAGCCTGCCCGCCGAACATCGAACTCCATTTGGCGGCCTGAGTAACGATTTGGTCAACCGCGAGAAGCATGAAATCGACGCGCGGGTGAATCACAATCGGACGATATCCACAAAGCGCAGCCCCGACTGCCGCTCCCGTGCACGCGGCTTCAGAGACTGGAGTGTCGATAATACGCTGCGTGCCGAACTCCTTCTCCAGGGCCGTCATGGAGTTTCCAACATACCAGGGACTCCAGAGTCCTTGTCCGATAGCAAAGACCTTAGGGTACTTCGAGAGCAGATAGTGAAAACCTTCGCGTATGGCTTCGCCGTACGAGGTCTCGTGAAGGACAACGTCTGCTGCGGCAGCTTTGGGAGAGAGTTTCTTCATGCTGCGTACACCACGCCATATAATTGGGAAAGCGGCGGATAGGGCGCCCTTTCGGCTCGTGCAGCTTCGCCGCGCACAAAACTCTCGACTTCGTCCCGCAGCGCGCTGAACCCCGCGTCGTTCAGCCAGCCCTGAGAAATCATTCCCGATTTGAAGCGAGAAATAGGATCACGGTTTTTCCAAGCGGCCAGATCGACTTCGCTTCGACGCACACCGACATCCAAGTCTTCACGCGGACCGACGTGGCCGCGCCAGCGATAGGTAACTGCTTCCAGGAGCGCCGGTCCTGCGCCGCTACGAACCGCTTCGACGAGCTTCTTCGATGCGCGGCGCATCTCAGCAAGATCATTTCCGTCGACCGTTTCGTAAGGGACGCAATTCGCCGCTGCAAAGCGCGCGATGGAGTCGGAGGGCTGGCGGAGTTTGATGTCGAGGTGACTAGCGTAGAGATTGTTTTCGCAGACGAATAAGGTCCGAGACTGAAGCATGCGCGCGAGGTTAAGGGACTCATGAAAGACTCCCTCTTCTGACGCGCCGTCACCGAAGTAACTCACCGCGACGCCGCTCGAGGAGTCCATCTTCAATGCGAGCCCCGCGCCGACCGCGATAGGGATGGTCGCCCCGACGATCGGTACGGATCCCATAAAGCCTTTTTCTTCCGCAATCAGATGCATCGAACCGCCCATACCTTTCGAACAGCCATCGAGTCGCCCGAGTACTTCGGCAAAAAGCTCGTAGACTCCGCCGCCGAGAGCAAGATAGTGAGAATGCGAGCGATGCGCACCGAAAACTTTGTCTTGTGCACCAAGGAATGCGGAGAGGCCGACTGCTATTGCTTCTTGTCCGATTCCGAGATGACAGGGGCACTTCACTTTTCCAGCGACTACGAGTTCGGCAATGACTTCTTCAACGCTGCGGATCATGAGCATAGCGCGTAAATGTGCCAGGCAGGTGTCGCGTGGGATGTCGGAAAGTTGCACCTCTGTGGTGAAGGCGGCTGGATCAGCCAGAGATCCCAACTGGAAATTCGATGAACGAGTAACAGATTCAACGCCAGGGGATTTCATCAGCGTGCGTAAAACCTCTTTATCTCGCTCGTGATATATTCTACATCCTCATCGCTGAGAGATGGATTCATGGGCAGCATGAAACAACGATCGAAGAGCCTATCCGTGGCCGGAAGCGAGTTTTCGAAGCCCAGGGGCTCCAGTTGATGGACTGCTTTTCCGCCCCACTGTATCAAAGTTTTGATGCCCGCGGACTCCAGATGGGCGCGCAGGGCGTCGCGTTTTCCACTCTCGAGCTCGTAATTCTGGAAGGTATCGAAATGTATATCATCAGCCTCGGGCGGGGGAGGCAGGGCCAAATCGTCCAGCCCCTTTAAGGCGCTGTGGTAGGCCAAGGCAATTTCACGGCGGCGGGCGATTTCTCTTGGTAAATATTGAATTTTGATGTTCAGAATCGCGGCCTGCAGATTATCCAAGCGGCAGTTCGTACCCCAGGCGACGAATTCGCCTTTCGAATTTCTGCCGTGATCGCGCAAATAGGTCAGAGTCTCGGCAGCCTCATCATTATTCGTCGCGATTCCGCCGCCATCGCCGAAGCAGCCCAAAACTTTTGCTGGATAAAAGCTGTAGGTTCCGGCTAAACCGAAGGCGCCTGCCGAGGTCCCTTTGTAGCGCGAGCCAAAGCCCTGAGCCGCGTCTTCGACAATGCTCAGACCATGCTGCGCTGCGAGCGACGAGATTGAATCCATATCGCAGGTTCTGCCGTTCAGGTGCACCGGCATTAGTGCTTTTGTTTTCTTTGTGATGCTTTTCTCGATTGATGCGACGTCAACCAAATGATCGGGGCCGCATTCCACCAACACGGGCTTGGCGCCGACAAGATGAATCGCCGCTGCGGAGGCGACATAGGTGTGAGAGGGGACGATTACCTCGTCGCCCGGTCGAATCTTGGCGGCATGCAGACAAATAATCAGGGCGTTGGTCCCGTCTGCCACACCGAGAAAATGCTTTACCCCGAGAAACTCGCGTGCTCGCTTTTCGAATTCGCTTAAATCTTTTTGCAAGATGTAAGCGCCGCGCTTCATGACATCTTTGATGGCAGCCAGTATCTCGTCTTCGTAGGGTGCGGCCAGGGCGGGATAATTAAAGAAGGGGATAGTGCGGGATGCGGCCATGCAAACACCAAGAATTGCAATAGTTGGATATTAAGTTGATTATCACGACCCCGGCGATTCAGTGTCAATGAAGCTTTTTTGCCGGTTTCTTCCTAGCCGCGAAGTGGCTAGAATTCCCTTTCAGTTGCCATAAGCACTTGGAAATTAGGCTTAGCATGAACTTAAAAATAGCAGTCATCGGGCTTGGCTATGTCGGCCTGCCCCTCGCTCTCGAATTTGCAAAAAAGTTTCCCGGGACCGTCGGCTTCGACATCGATGAGCGTAAAGTTACTCAGTTGAAAAAAGGCGTCGATGTCACGGGAGAGACCCCGGCTTCGGAACTCAAATCAACCTCTCTCACTTGTACTGCTTCCATCGAGGACATGCGCGGCTGCAACTTCTTCGTCGTCGGTGTGCCGACACCGGTCGACGAAAATAAGCAGCCCGACCTTGGCCCGGTTTATGGGGCTTGTAAAAGTGTCGCCAAAGTTCTTTCAAAGGGATCGATCGTAGTTTTTGAGTCGACCGTGTATCCGGGAGTGACTGAGGAGCTTTGCGGGCCGATGCTCGCTCAGCTTTCGGGTCTCAAGCAGGGAATTGACTTCAAGCTTGGATATTCTCCCGAGCGTATTAATCCCGGTGACAAGGAACACTTGCTTACGAAGGTGATTAAAGTCGTGGCAGGGGAAGATGCGGCGACTCTGGAAACCGTTGCGGAGGTGTACGGGGCAGTGATTGAGCCGGGCGTCTATCGTGCGCCATCGATCAAAGTTGCCGAGGCAGCGAAGGTCATAGAAAACACCCAACGCGATTTGAACATCGCGCTCATGAATGAGCTCGCTATTATTTTCGACCGCATGAACATCTCGACTAAGGAGGTGCTCGATGCCGCCAGCACGAAGTGGAATTTTTTGCGTTTCAGCCCGGGCCTGGTCGGCGGCCACTGCATCGGAGTTGATCCCTACTATCTGACGACCAAGGCGCAGCAGCTCGGCTATCACCCGCAGGTGATTTTGGCCGGAAGACGCATCAATGACGATATGGGCGTGTACGTCGCGCAGCGCATCATTAAAAGCATGGTCAATGCCGGGGTGATGCTCAAGGGGGCAAAAGTCGCGATTTTGGGCCTTACTTTCAAGGAAAACGTTTCCGATCTTAGGAACAGTCGGGTTCCGGACATCGTCCGTGAACTAAAGGAATTCGGTATTGAGCCCTTGGTTCACGACCCGAATGGTCATCCGGAAACTGCCAAAGAGGAATATGGTATTGAGCTTTCGACGCTCGACTCTATTCAAAAGATGGATGCGCTCGTCCTTGCTGTCCCGCACCGCGAGTATCTCAAATACTCGGCGCGAGACTTCGTCTCGCGGATTCGACCGGGCGGAATACTTGCGGACATTAAGGCGGTACTGAACCCAAAAGACATTCCCGACACCGTAACCTACTGGAGCCTCTGACGAAGCGTCTGGGACGAAAGTTTCGTTTGACCGCCTTCATGGCCGGGCGGTATAGCTGAGGGATTAAGTCGGTTGCGTGACGGGGGTCGAGCTTCCGACAGGGTCGTGTGGGACTACATTCTTTGATAGGGCCGGCTTATGACATCAGCTGCACTAAGCTCTAGAGTTTCTCCGCTTTCAGTGCTTCTCAATTTGCTTTTGATATTGGTGCTCGCCAGCGCCCTTTAGTCAGATTTCGAAATTCGCGCAAAAAAAATCCCGCTCGATGGCGGGCTTCGAAATCACTTTTGACGCGATCTAGGAGGAAGGCGAAAGTTCGTCGCCGCCGCTCGACCCTCTGTTGTTATCGACAGCGATAGCGATGCCAGCGCCGCCGGCGCCAAGCGCGATTATTGGAATCAGAGTGCTGGACCCGAGAGAACTGCCGGTAGCAATCGCCGAAGCGACAGTAACGTTCGTAAAGGTCACGCCTGCACTTGTCGTCGAGACAGTCCAAACGCCGGGCGTAACGCCTTGGAAAGAAGCCGCGCCGGAACTCGAGCTAGCCGTTAAAACTTCTCCGGTGGCCGCATTGGTGAGAGTAACGGGAACGCCATCCGGCGCATTTCCCAAGCTATCGATCAAATCGAATTCGACTTTGCTGTTGCCGTCAATTTGGGAGGCAGCGCGGGTAAAGCCGCCGGTATCCTGAATAGTCAGGTCCTCGGCAACGGCTGCGGCAGGGGCAAGGCCAATAAGCAATATGGCGCTCAATATGCCCCTTCCTAAAAAGGAAATGTCTGCCGTACGAAACATTAAACCTTCTCCGACCTCCAAAGTGGAGTGAGTAGAACCATTTATATCCCAAGTGCCTATCGTGCGAAACGGGTTAAAACTGAAGCACTAAAAAATTATGGGTGCTAACTGCATAAGATGCTCGCCTTTTGCAGGTTGATTCAGTGCAAAGTTTCGGCCAGAAAGGGCCTATTTCGGCTGCAGGGCGCGATCGCAGTAATAGGTCGTCAGGGCTAGATAAATTGCCGTCATGAAGACGATCGCGGGCATGCGCAGCGGAAAATCAAAGAATGAGGCGGCAAAAAATCCCACAAATCCGCAAAGCAATGCACACAGGCGGCGCGCCTTGCCGGAATCGCTTGCTCTTAGCACCGACAAAGCGCTGAGTGCTTGTTTGAGGCAATAAATAACAAGAAGCAGCATTATGGCGGCTCCAGCGGCGCCGAATTCCGCCAGCATTTGCAAGGGCTCTGAATGCAAGTAGACCGGGTCCACGCCTGAAAGGAGATGCGTCATGAAGCGCGGATATTCAGCCCGCCATCCCCCCAAGCCAACGCCGACGATCGGATTCTCTCGGATCATCGGCAGGGTATCGGCATACATCTGCCAGCGGATATCATCTTTCGAATACATCAAGCCGTAATCGATGCGCGCCGCAAGGAGATCTGTTCCGCGTTCACTAAAATAAAAAACGATAAAAATTGCCGCGAGCAGCAGAAATGTCGGCCGAGTTAGTCGTGACAGCCAGCTCAAGGCGACCTCGAGCGAGAACGAGCTTTTGCGTTTACGGGAAGAGGAAGTGCCCGAGCGGCGCCGGCGAGAGGACAGCTCCGCCTCGCGCGAAGATTCTGACTCGGTACGTTTGGTTTGCGACAGGAAAAAATAACAGGCGATGCCGATACTCAGCCCAAACCAAGTGCCGCGCGACAGGGTGCCCAAAATGGCAAGCAGAACTGCGAGCAGGAAGCAAAACGCGAAGCCCGCCTTGACCAATCGTCCCTGCAGGCGGCTGCTGTGTGCAAGGTTTGAGAGCGCTTGTCGATCGTTTTTATGGTGGCGGCGCTGGTAATCGCTCAGTTGCTCCATTTCATCGCCGAGTTTAGCGACGAAGAGAAAGAGGATCGGCAAAAGGAAATGTCCAAGATGATTGGCATTCACGAACGGCCAGCGCGCGCGGTCACTGACGAATAGATTATCCGGCTCGAAAACCCAGAAGAGTTTGCCGTTATCGTAAAACCAATGCGAAACCCCGATCAGGCTGACGATCACGCCGCTCAGCAATATAGTGCTAAGGACACGGCGCTGGAACGAGGTCTCCTTAATCAGGTACGTGCGCGCCAAGAAGAAAGTACAAGCGAAAAACCCCAGCATGCTGATGCCTGACCAGAGCGCGCCCGCTCGCAAAATTCCGTCGCTAACGCCGAGGACGGGGTGAGGCTGCGAAACAAGCGACAGATACAAACTCTGCGCAATAACGTAAGCAATAAAACAGAGCAGAAGTTTCATAGCCCCGCGGCTGGTAGTTCCGGGCGCGAAAGCCGAACCGAGCGCGGCCCGCGAAAATAGTAAGTGCGCCGCGGCCACAGCGAAAATAATCGCCGAAATCGGCAGATATATGGAATTGTGAACCGCTCCGAAGGGAATTGGCAAAAATACGAGCAGCGCCAGAAGCAAGGGTTTGGTAATTTGAGCGAGCTTCGAAAGAGGCTCTTGCTCCTCAGCGACTGCGAAGCTCGGCGGCTCGTTTCTGACTCCCAGAGCTTCGATTTCTACAATTTCGGACCTTAGGCCTGACATCGCCTACTCCTCTCTTCCCGAAGGTTTCCGTTTCAGCAGCTCAGCGTATGACTTCCGCACTTTGGTTTTCAAGTCTTCGATGCTGCCATCATTTCGGATAACTATATCCGCTTTACGTTCTTTTACTTCCATCGGCAGTTGCGAATTGTAGCGCTTCTCCGCCTGGTCGCGGCTTGTATGGTCGCGATTCATGATACGTTCGATACTTTGCGCCTTGTCCGCTGATACCACCACGATCGCATCGAGTTCAGGGTAAGCGTATCGCGACTCAAACAGCAGCGGCACGACATATACAATAAGCGCAGGCGGCGGCGATTGGAACTTAAGTTTCTGCAACTTCTCGAGATACAATGAGCGTATACGCGGATGCAGAATGTCTTCCAACTGCATGCGAAGCTCGTTCTTGGAAAAAACGAGCTCGCCGAGGGAGCGCCGATCGAGCTCTCCATTAGGCAGTATATATTTAGCTCCGAATTTGGCCTTTATCGCCGCAAGGCCCTGCGATCCTGGACGTACGACTTCACGAGCGAGCACATCGGCATCGAGTATTGCCGCTCCGCATTCCTTAAATATCTCGGCGGCTTGGGATTTGCCGCTGCCGATGGACCCGGTCAGTCCGACAACCAAAGAAGGAGGCGCAGATGGATTCATTGCTCGAAGCCGGCTTTTGTTCTAACTTACAGATTCAATTTATAGTTTGAGCACCGGACCTGTCCATGGAAATTGACGATCCTGAAAAACCGCGCGCCGCCGACGCAACACGTCCTTCGCAGAAGGAACAGACCGATAGTAAAGCCGCCGGCTCGAATCACTTGATGGTCGAAGATGACGAAGTCGAGACCAAGCCGGCGCGGACAATGGACGCCGATTTGGAAGCCGAGTCAAACGACTCCGATTCGGAGGAAAGCGAGGACGAGCGTCCGTATCGCGAGCCGCAAGAGCGCCGACGTAATTTTAATAATGCGCGCGAACTGATGACCGACGAGCTGCGAACACGAGCTCAACAATCGAGCGATCGTCTACGCGCCTGTCTGACCGGGTCGATTATCGTCAAGCTCAAGGAGCGCGGAGAGAAATATCTCTTCGACTGGACCGGCTCGACTCCGCGTGCCGAATCAACCGAGCAAGCAGAAGGGGACTGTGTCATCAACCTTAGCGAGGGCAACCTGCTCAAAATCGCTTCCGGTGATCTCAATCCTCAAATCGGAATGCTTTCTGAAAAGATTCAAGTGCAGGGAAAGCTCAGCCTGGCAGTCTATTTTTTCAATCTGATCGCTCCGTTTCCGCAGCACTGAGATCGCTCCAAGATTTTACGGGATCCCTGAAACGCCTACAAAATCGTCGCTCCAAACTCCCTCGGCGTTTGAGCAGTCCATCCTTGGTCGGCAGGAGTTGATCTCTTCGCGAGGTGCTCTAAGGCGTTTTCGGAAAGTAGAGAGTGACCGTGACCCCGCGCTTGGGGTCGCTTTGCGCTTCGGCGCTGCCTCCCGCAGCCGCCATCAACGTTTTGACGATAAAGAGCCCGAGTCCTGTGCCGCCGACGCCCTCGCTCGATGATGCGCGCGTATAGCGCTCGAAGATCTTTTTGATTTCGTGCGATTCAAGGTGAACCCCGCTGTTGCTCACCGAGACGCATTGCTTTGCGCCTTCTTCGAAGGTCTTCACCACGATCTTTCCTTCGGGCGGTGTGTATTTGAGAGCGTTCGTAACGAGATTCGAAAGTGCGCGCTCGATTTGCACGCGTTCCATGAAGACCGGTAAGGCTTTTGCATGAAAATCGCAGGTCAAGCTTGGCGCAGTGGAATCTTCGCGCCATGTATGTTCGACGACACTCCTTGCCACCTCGTTGAGATCGACCGGCGCACGTGGACGCAAAAAGCCCTTCGTGCTCACTTGCGCCAGCATCTGATAATTGAGAACCAGATCGACGCAGCGCGCAGCCGTACTGCGAATCCTTTTCATAATCTGTTTCTGTGACGCATCGAGACCGTTTCCCGCCGCGGTGTCCACTAATGCGTCGGCGTATGAAAAAATCGCGCTGAGCGGATTGCGCAAGTCATGCGCAACCGTGGCCAGGTATTCCTCTTTAGCCGCAAGTCGTGAATGCTCCGTGCCTGTCGATTTCAGTGTAACTAGAAACATCCCTGCACCCGGGTCTCCACTGCCGATTTCGAGAACCACGGCGCTCTGCGGAAAAGAATCGCCATTCGCGCTCTGTATTTTTATATCGTAGCAGGCGTAGTGCGATGTTGCGCAAAGAGCGCGTAATGTTTGTGCTCCGAAAATCTCCGCCGGACTTCGCGCTCCGGCCAGGCGTTTAAAAGCCTCGTTGGCCCACGCCAAATCTGCGCCGTCCGTCATGAAAAAGACGGGGTCCGCGCTGGAAGCAAGGGAACTGGTTGGAATGTTTGCACTCATGCGGCGCGCTCGCTGCTGTGATCATAGACCAAAAGGATCGCTCCTGAAACAATTGAAGTGCAGGGGGATTTTCCGTACACTGTTGTGCGGGTTTTTGTCCTCTTTTCCTCCATCGTGGCAGTGAGCGTCAGCATGTTAGAGTCGTACCGCGCAGAATTAAGCTGGCTTCAGGAAGATAAACTGAGCGAGCTGCAGAAGATCAAGCAAGACATCATCTCGCGCGGGGGAGAGCTCTTCGATGTGTCGATGATTAATCCGGATATTGCTCCGCAGCGCGTTCTTCTCGACAAGCTCGTCGAAGCCTCTTTGAAACCTCAAAACCATCGTTACTCGGTGTCGCGCGGAATTCGACGTCTGCGCGAAGCCTTCGCGGGAAAATACGGCCAGCGCTTCGGTGCCTCCATTGCTCCGGAAAGCGACATTTGCATCACGATGGGTACGAAAGACGCGGTGCTCGATTCGCTCGTTAGCCTTGGCTGCGCCGGCAAATGGGTGTTGATGGGTGCGCCGACCTATCCGGCACATTTGTCGGCCGCTCGTTTGGCCGGTTTGGAAACTTGTTTTTTCGAGATCTCTGTTGACGAAGATCTAATGCTCGCATCGATTGCCGACAAATTGCGAGAACGGCCCGTGTGCGCGCTGCTGCTCAACTTTCCCAATAATCCGACCGGGGTCACGGTAAGCCGCGAGTTCTATAAAGCCCTTGCGGCTCTCCTGCGAGCGTCCGGAACTTTTGTTTTGAATGATTTTGTCTACGGTGAAATGGGCTTTTCGAGCTCGCCCTGCAGCTTGTTGGCGGAGGAATCATTGCGCGATCAGTCAGCCGAGGTCTATTCATTGTCCAAGGCGTACTCGGTTCCGGGCTGGAGAGTCGCCGCCCTATGTGGGTCGCAGCGACTAGTTCGCCAGGTTACGCGCCTTAAAGCTCACGTTGACTACGGCATTTTTCTGCCGATTCAAGCGGCATCAGCGTTTGCGCTCTCAACGAAAGATGATCTAGTCAAACCACTCACCGCTCAATACAATAATCGTTGTAATACGTTAGCCTCGGGACTGCGCCGTTTGGGATGGACCGTTTCGGCGCCGCAGGCGGGAGCCTGTGTCTGGGGGCGTGCTCCGAGCGAGCTAGCTGCTCGAGGTTCCCTGCATTTAGCCAAGAGCATCTTGCTCGACACCGGTGTTCTGGCGATGCCTGGCGCTCTTTTCGGAGAGTCATTTAACGAATATTTGCGCTTTGCGGCCGTTATTCCGGAGGAGAGAATTCGCCAGGCTTTAGATGCACTGGCAACATTGCCGATACACAGGACCGGACCGCGCGCAGCGGGCATGTAAGTTCACAGAAGCCGAGAGGTTATGAAACAGCTTGTTCCTTCGTTCTTCATTTTAGTCGCGAGTGCGTATTTGCTTCAGGCGACGCCTGCTCGGGCCGAGCAGGATTGCGTCAGCGCTAGTCGGCTCGTCAAGCAAGGGGTGACGCTTGGAGACGGCTCGGCAGAGGAAGAGAAGTTTTACCGGGACGCTTTGCAAGCCTGCCCCAATATGGCTGAAGCGCATCATAATCTCGGGATTGTTCTCGCAAAGCAGGGCAAACGTAAGGACGCGATCTCGTCCTTTCAAAAAGCGGTGGAGCTAAAAGCCGATCCTAACTTTATCGTGGCTCTTGGGCGAACCAAGCTCGAAGACGGCGATACGGAGGGAGCTAAGGCTTCCTTTATGCAGGCACTCGATGCCGATCCACGCAACATCGCCGCGATGCAGGGCATGGCGGTGATTTACGAAAAACTCGGCAATCCGGAGCAAGCTCTCGAGACTTTGATGAAAGCTCGAGCTATCGACGAAAGTAATGTCGTCACGCATTTCAATATTGCGGTGATCAACGATCGTCAAAACAAGTACGACTCAGCGATCACCTCGTACGAGAAAGTTCTCGAAATCGAGCCAACGCATTTCGATGCGCTCTTCTACGCCGGGCTGGCCTATCAAAAGGTCGGAAGACTCGACAACAGCGCGCGCGCACTGACTAAGGCCGGGCAAATCCACCCGCAGGACGCTGAAGTGCAGCAAGCCCTGGGTGTCGTTTACGAAAAGCTCGGTGATTACGATAAAGCTGAGCTGGCGCTACGGAAAGCCGTGCAACTCGACGCTAACAATGTCGCCTCGTTGGTGAATCTCGGAGTGGTTCTCATTAACAAGAAGCAAGAGGGGCTGGCGGAAGACACCCTGCGCAAAGCTGTCAGTATGGACCCGAAGAATGCCTGGGCTTATGGAGTTCTCGGCTGGGCTCAGCTGGAGCTCGGTAAGTACAAGGATGCCGAAGACTCTTTGCATCACTCTATCGACTTGGATGCCATGAACGCCGCAGCGCACAATAATCTTGGAGTGCTGTATCAGCGGCTTGGTCGGACGGAGGAAGCCGGCCGCGAATTCCATAGTGCCATGCGTCTTGACCCATCGCTCGAGCCCGCGAAGAAAAATGCTGAGCAATTTAAATAAAGTGCGATCACGGCTCGCGGCTTGATCTGCGTCACATCGCCGCTCAGGCAAGTTTTCTCAGTAAAACCGTATTAGTAGATCTTTGTTTTGCAAATTCTATTTCCTCGTACCAGTTTCCCAGTAGCGTGTGTTCCGCGGCGCCTTTATACTGGAGAGGTTGAGACTTGCTCTGATTTAGAAGGAAATTCGTGTCCCGTTCAGCGTTACAGCTTGTAGACTCCGCACCTTTCGCGCGAAGAACGCTCGAGGTGAATTTTGAGTCGGCGCAGAAAGAGGACTCGCATTCACTTCACTATGCGCTGTCTTTCCCGGACAGTTTTCCAGCCGAAATTCCAAGCTACTTCATCAATAAGTACAGCCGCCGAAACGACATCGTGCTCGATCCGTTTTGCGGGGCGGGGACCACGGCTCTCGAAGCAGCAGTTTTGGGAAGGACGCCCTACGCCAGCGACGCAAACCCTTTTGCGGTTCGGGTCACGCGCGCAAAGATCGAGCCCGCTGACCTAAGCGAGGTTACGCTCGCTTTGCAAATGCTGAACTTGCGCCGTCCGATTGATTTGAAAATCTATAACGAGTTCTTCTCGCCGTTTTATGACATCGACACCTTCCGCGAATTATTGCATCTGCGCGAGTTCGTTCATGCCAACGATTCCGCAGCGGCTAAGTTTCTCGAGCTTGTCGCGCTAAGTCTTTTGCACGGTCCCACGGCCGGGTATTTTTCCGCTTATTCTTTGCCCCAGGTCGCGCTTACTCCTGAGCGGCAAAAGGAACTCAATAACAAGCGGCACCAAGTTCCCGACTACCGCGCAGTAATGCCCAGAATATTACGTCGTGCGGCTTCGATTTTGCGTGACGGAATTCCGTCGGTTCTGCGCCAGCAGGCTACCCGCAGCAAGGTCGTGAGCAGTGACGCGCGAGACTTATCGTATATCGATTCCGGCAGCGTCGGCTTACTCGTGACCGCTCCGCCGCTTCCCGGCGAGCCTGATACGATTCAGGACCTTTGGCTGAAGCTTTGGTTTTCGGGAATCCAAAGCCGTACTTTTGCCGATCGCCTCTTTGCGAGCACTACCGTTGATTCTTGGAAGGAATATATGAACGAAGTGCTACTCGAGGCAGCGCGTGTAACTCGTTCCGGCGCACGCGGCGTATTCGTATTGCGTGCCGCGCGAGTTGATAACAAGTCGATTCTCCTCGATGAAGAACTGATGACCTTGGTGGAAGAAAATTTATCGCGCTATTGGGATCCCGAGTGCATCTTGGTGCATCAGGAAAAGACAGCCAAGTTGAAAGACGCGGAAGGGGAACGAGACCAGCGCAAGGTCCACCAGCGCAACAGGGTGCTGGTGCTGAGACGCCGCTGATGCCATTTTTCGTTCGCGCTTTTCTGATCTAATACTTAAAAGGCCTTGGAAACTCTTTCCGCACCCCGAATCGTAATCTCAGGCGTATCTGCAAGCTCTGGAGCTTCGCTGGTCGGGTTGGGATTGGCCTGCGAACTGAAGCGCCGCGGCCTTGGCCTCTCCACTGCCGTTATATCGCCGAACCTGCACCAAGCGATCATTTATCGACGACTTGTAGGCCGTGCAGTTCGATGTCTCGACGATCGCCTATTGACGCCGGGACAGAACCTTGTCGCTGCCTACCAGAGCTCGATCGGTGCCGATTTGGTGCTCATAGAAGGCGCCAACGGAGGCCTGTACGATGGAGCGAGCGCCGCCTCGCTGCGCGGCTCGAGCGCGGAAATGGCAGGGCTTATTCATACGCCTGTAGCTTTGGTTGCCGACCCGCGCGGGTTTGGCAACAGTATCGGCGCACTGATCAAGGGCTATGCCGAATCGGCGCGCGACTTTGGAGTTGCGGGTACCATTCTCAATCGTGTCGGCTTCAGCGACGACGAGATGGCGAACCGCAAAGAATATTTCGAGACGGTGCTGCAGACCTTTAGCGCCGGCAATTTGCTCGGCATGGTTCCGGAAATGAAATCGGACGTGGAGCTACCATCCGGAGTCCTGCGCCAGGACCTCAATCGAACGTCTCTTCCACGTCAATTTTTGGTCGACCTTACCGCCTTGGTGAACCGCTCCGTCGATATCGATGCGCTTCTAGCGGCAGCGGCCAGAGCTATTCCCATAAAAATAAACGATTACGAACATCGCCCAACCGAGCGTCGCGCGCGTATCGCCGTTAGCGATGATAGTTGCTTTAGTTTGCTTTTCCAGGACAACCTCGATCTGCTGCGGCTGCATGGAGCCGAAATAGTTCCATTCTCGCCGCTCGCTGATGGGCAACTCCCGAGGAAAGTCGGAGCTGTCTATCTGACGGGCGCGTATCTCGGCGAATACGGAGCCGAGCTTGCCGCGAATACGAGCATGAAAGAGTCGATTTTCGACTTTGCTGAGAACGGCGGCATTATCTATTCGGAAGGCGCCGGCACGGCTTATTTGAGCAAGACATTCAAAGTGCCCAGCGGAGAAACTCACGCCGGGGTGGGAGTTTTAAAGGGACAAGCATTGCCGCTTTCCTCTAAGTTTTCATATATGGATGCCGTTACCGTCGACGAATCAATCTTTGGCCGCGCCGGTTTGATCGTGAAAGGCGTCAATACAGGCGAGTGGCGCCTCAGCGGAGAAGAGGCAATGGTGAAAGCGCTGCGCATGTCGGCAATCGGCACTCCGGCGGCTGCGGAAGGCTACTCGCCGGGTGCGCAGATTCTCGGCACCTTCGCGCTCTTGCACATGGGCTCTAACCCGGAGTTTGCGAAGAACCTGGTAGACGCGGCGCAGGTGGTACAGAAGCTTTGATGTGTCGAGCTTCCTCGGCCGGGCGCGCATCAGCAAGCGCCAGTTGGCGCTGTGCGACGGTATCCTCAGGATGTTCCGCTAACGTTTTTCTCGCAATTTCCCTAACCTTGGCCCAACGTCCGAGCAGCGAATAGGTATCCATTAACGCGTAGCGCGCCTGAAGCGAATTTTCACTAAGACTGTCGCTGCGCTCGAATTTGGAGAGCGCCTGTTCGAACTGATGACGGCTCAAAAGCCATTGTCCGTAAGCCAGGTAGGCCGGCGCATAATCCGGAGAAAGCGCGAGTGCGCGTTGGAAGTATCCCTCAGCGAGGCTCGGGTCTTTGCTAATTCTTCCGTACAGAGTTCCGAGATCGGTGTGAAGTTGCGGCGATTCGGGGAGATATTTTAGTGCCTCCTCCAGGTAAAGCCGGGCGAGGTCATAATCATTCTTTTCCATTTTACTGAGCCCGTAGCTCATGTAGCCGGGCCCATATCCCGGGTTTTTGGCTATGACGTCAAACCACAGGGTTTCTTCGCTTGCCCAGACGCGATTTCGATGGCGAATGACGAGTACATGAGTGGCCATCAAAGCGAGCAGAAGGAAGTTCACATAGCCCAGGTAGCGAGGACGCCACCAGCTGCGTGATTGTAAATTCTCGTAGAGCAGCGCTGCGCCGCTGCAGATTCCGAAAGCCAGTCCGGCGTAAGGGAAGAAAGTTCGGCGATAATCCAGCACGGCCGCACTGCCGAAGAGACACGAGCTGGGGATCAGTGCAATGACAAACCAAAACAGCCCGAAGCCGATCAAGCGAGCGCGCGTTCTCTCAAGACTGAGAACCGCCAGCGCCAGTAAACACAATAGAAAGACCTGTCCGCAAATTGATCGCCAGGAGTCGAAATCCGAGAAAACCGAAAGGCCTGAGGCGGCGCTCAGGCCGATTGGATAGAAGAAGCTCGCCGCATACTCGGCTACGACGTAAGGCTGGGTGAGGATATATTCGACACTGAGGGGGTGGCGCGCTTCCTCCGAGGTCATCGACAGGACCAGAAAGCTGGCGAGAGTCCCGACAACGAGAGCCGGCAAAGCAGCGAAGAAAGCGCGCTGTAGTCGGCGGGGTGCGGGCTCTCCGTTGTGACCCTCGAAAATCAAATGATGCAAAAAAATCAGTCCGACAACGCATACAGCTTGCTGGTCAGACAGGAGGGCCAAGGTAAATGGAAGAAGATAAATCCTTTTAGTTCGCGTCCGGCCGCCGCGCACATACAACAGCAGAGCCGCCGTTGAAAAAATTGCCGCCAAAAGTATCCCGCGCGCGCTTATATAGTTGAGCGTTTCAGCATTGACCGCATGAAGTCCGAAAACGGCCGCCGATCCGAAGGCGACGATAGACGACCACTTTTCTTCAAAAAGCGGTTCCGAAATCGCCTTGAACAATGAAAACAAAAGCAGCAAGAGTACGACGTAGAGGATGAACGAGGTGCGGTGATAAGTCGCGACATCCAGCCCGCCCCACCAGTAATCGAGCGCCAACGAAAGCGAACTGACGGGGCGGTAAATTTGACTGGTAGGCTCAGAGCTGGAAGCGGACCTTTCGGTCAGAAATGCTCCCAGATTTGCCGGGCTTTGGAGAGAGACATTGTTCTCGATCGCGGCCGTATCGTCGAAATGAAATACGTTTTGATAGTGATTGGCGTAGGCATAGAACAGCAGGGCGGCGAGGCCCAGGGTCAGAAACAGAATTCTACGAGTCCACATGCAGTGTAAATGCGCAAAACGACGGAGAGAATGGGGAAAGCCTAGACTTCAGCACGCTGTTCGCCGCCTCGAGCCAAAGACCCTCACATTAGATGATCAAAGCCGGCAGCGGGCGATTCAAATAGTCGAGAGATAAACGCCGAAAACGACACAAAGTGCCGCCAGCATTTCGATGGCCCACACCACGAGCAAAACAAAGCTCACGGCAAAGACGGTGACTTCCTTAAGTACGAGCGGAGACATATTTCGAACCATCGCCTACGGCAAGCGAATGAGCAAGGCTGCCGCGATTAATGTCCTGTTGGTTCATGTAACGCGCCAATTTCTGTGCGACGGGACAGACCAAAGCATCAGCATCGATGGGCGTCTCGCCTGAGCGTGTGTACACCAAACTCTCAGTCCCGAACAGGTTCGGCAAAATGCCGCTGAAGAGGTAAGCGTTTTCTTCGAGGAAATCACAATACTGAGGGCACTTCGCATCTCGGGCGTCGACGAAGATAAACGAGTGCGCCCCCTCGATTCGCGAGATTTCAAATAAAGACTCTTGATAACCCGCGAGTAAACTCGGACGCACGACAAAATGTGCGGCGCCCCAGTCCTTAAAGACTCTCGACTGTACTGCGGGAGCATCAGCCTGCATGGCCGCCGCGTTGTCGGCGTCGAGTCGATCAAGGCGTGCGCTGATGCCGCTAATTCCTAAAACGCCGAAGAGATACTTGCTCATTTCCAGATGCTGTTTCGGAATGTAGAGCGGAGCTAGACTCGGAGTCGCATGTTCGAGCATGCGCTGCCCGACAATAACGTGTGACCGTGCGCCGTCGCGAGATCCCTTTCCATCGCTCCGCGCGCAGCGCGGATTCTGGAGCGGGATATAGGCCGGGAGGATAGCAGTTGTGCTGACCTGGAGCGCTTCGACTCCGACGCGCTGCATCAATTCGATATCAGAGAAAGCTGCATAGTAAATTGCGCTCCAGAGTTGGCGCGCGGCAACGCTCGAGAAAAGCTCCCAAGCCGCAGCTGTCGCTTCAACTGCCGATTCCCGAATCTCCTCGCTGCAGGCGGGGAAACACAGTTGAACGACACGTGAATCGCGAGACTCCGGTCGTGCCGCTAGGTGCGCTAACACGCGATTCCTGCGGGAAGCCACGACGCTGGTGAAACGAGCTCCAATGTTGCGCGCCCAATATTCCGCGTCGTAGACACCGCTAAAAGGGAATTGATCGCCGTAGGAGTCACGAAAAACGCCAACCAGCTGAGCGAGTTGCACCGCGTTGTCCGGGCTGCAAGCTTTTATTTTAATATCATCCACAGTATGATCCGTTGTTGGTGAGGCTAATATGGAGTGGGATTTTCGCGTCAGCGTTGATGCCCGATGATATAGTAGGTAGCGATCTTACTCAACGTAAAGGCCCCAATTGTGAGCGCGCACAGCTTCGTCGGTCGAGACGGCTGCAAAGAGCGCTCAATGGCTCAGATGCACTACTGATTTTTTGCGTTTAAATTTTCGCCCAGTTTAGAATGAACGTTCGTCGCCGCTTCGCGCTTCCATCGTAGGAAAGATGTCCCAGCATATTAAAGGCAATATCCACGGCCTCGCGCCGTCCCAAATACGAAAGATTGAGCGTCTATTCGTACGACGTTTTGAAAAAGACGAAATCGTACCATTGGATATCGCGCGCGAGATACATCGCGTCGGCTCCGAGATTAACCGCCGCATCGGTATGCTCGTGTCGCGCGAAGGCCGCATCGAGGAAGTATTCGTCGGACAGCGCGAAATTCTCTATTTGCCGGATCTCGGCCGCTACCGTTTTGGCAGGGGAAGATTGCGCCGCCTGCGGCTTATTTTCAGCGATCTCTCGACATCGAGCGATCAAGCCACCATCCCTTCCGACATCTATACCGACTTGCAAAAGCTGCGCCTCGACTCCGTCGTGAGCGTTAAAGTCGTTGGCAACAAAACGCGTCTCGCTTATGCCTACATCGTTCCTCCGGGCTTAGAGGCGGCGCCGATGACGCACACGGAGTCCGTCGATGATCTGGGCCGTCTAGCTCTGGATTACGACAACTTCATCACGGAATTGGAAGACGAACTCGACTTGGCGCGACAGGCGCAACCTGCCAGTGGAAAGACGCAAGCGATTTTGCTGGGCGTGTATGACCGGCGCGGCGTCGATCCCGAAACTTCCATGGCCGAACTGGAGGAATTGGCGCGCACTGCCGGAGTCGAAGTGCTCGACAAGATCATTCAGAAACGCAGTGTCGATCCGAAAACGCTGCTCGGAAAAGGAAAACTCGAGCAGGTGGTTCTGCGCTCGCTCGCTCTGGGAGCGGAATTAATAGTCTTTGATACCGAGCTCAAACCCGGCCAGTGGCGCATTATTACCAACTTAACGGATTTGAAAGTGCTCGATCGCAGCATGTTGATTCTCGATATCTTTGCTCAACGTGCCGCTAGCAGCGAAGGACGTCTTCAGGTCGAGCTTGCGCAGTTGAAATATAATCTTCCGCGCCTGGTAGAAAAGGACACCGGGTTATCGAGGCTTTCCGGCGGTATCGGCGGACGAGGACCGGGCGAAACGAAGCTCGAGATCGGGCGCCGGCGCATCCGCGACCGCATCACGGATCTCGAGAAACGCATCGACAAGCTGAGCCAACAGCGCTCCTTGCGCCGTCAGCGTCGCAAGGAGAGCGGGGTGCCGCTGATTTCTATTCTCGGCTATACCAACGTCGGAAAGTCGACGCTCTTCAATGCGCTTACGCAAAGTGATGTGCTGGTCGAAAATAAGCTTTTTGCGACGCTTGATCCGGCGCAGAGGCGCATTCATCTTCACAGCGCTCACGGTGAGAACGGTTCTGAATTGCTCCCCGTAGTCTTGAGCGACACCGTAGGATTCATTCGAGCTCTGCCGGAGGAATTAAAAAGCGCATTCCGCGCCACGCTCGAAGAACTTTATGACGCTCAGCTCTTGGTACACGTACTGGACGCGTCCGATCCGGACGTGCTCAACAAAAAGGCTTCCGTGGAATCCATTCTGAAGGAAATGGAGATTGAAGACGCGCCCCAGCTCGTCGTTCTGAACAAAGTCGATCGAGTCGATGCGCAAACGCTTGCCGATTTAATACGGGACACTTCGGGAGTGCCGGTATGCGCGCTCACTCGACAGGGCTTCGACTCCCTACGTCAGGTACTGGCTGCGCGAATCCAAGAAGGAATCGCTCTTAAAGTGTCTACAGGGACAGCATCAGATCTTCGATCTGACGAGTATCTTTAGGAAAGCCTTCGCTCAGAATGTCGCAGCCGCGCTTCGTGACGAGCACGTTATCTTCGATGCGCACTCCGCAGGCAGGGACACGCCCTGTCTTTTTCCTAAAATATAATCCGGGCTCGATGGTGATGACCATGCCGGGCTCGAGCAGCGCGTCATGACTTCCGCGCAACCGGCCGACATCATGCACGTCTAATCCCAAGCTATGACCGATGCCGTGCGGAAAATAAGGGCGAAAAGCCTTGTTCGCCACGAGCTTGGAGACTTTCCCGCGTAAAACTTTTAGTTCGACCAGGCCTTCAGTCAGGACCTTGGCCGCTGCGTCATATACAGTTCCAATGCGCACTCCCGCGCGAACCTGTCTCAAAGCCGCCTCTTGCGACTTCAGCACGATGTCATAGAGATGTTTCTGCGGCTCAGTAAATTTTCCGTTGACGGGCATTACGCGCGTAATGTCACCGGCGTAAAGTTTGAACTCTGCACCGCAATCAATGAGCACCATCTCGCCGGCACGAAGTTTGCGAATTAAATTTCGGTGGTGAAGGATTGCTGCTGATGGGCCGGAGCCGACGACGGTTCCGAAAGACATCGAAGCTTCATTCATCCTAAAAACGTACTCGATGGTGCGCGCAACTTGGGCTTCGCTCAATCCAGCGCGTACGCGCGGGGCGATATAGAGCAATCCTTCATTCGTGATCTCGTTAGCCCGTCTGATCAAATCCACCTCCTCTTTATCTTTGAAGAGGCGCAGATTTTCCAAAATTCCGTCGCAGTGCGAAAAGTGCAGCGGCATGCGGCCGCGCTCATGCGAGGGCAGGGTAATCAGCTCGTGAGCGATATTCCAGCTGACGGTGCCCGGCATGTTGTCGTAGTACAGATGACTGCTGCCGGCCAGGCGCGAGAGGATCTCTTTGCGAACATTATCGGTGACGATGAGCTCCGCGCCCAGGGATGTCGCCAAGGGTTTGAGGTTCGGCGCTGACCCCTCCCAGACGAGTTCGCGCTCACTCAGTTTGCGCGCGAGTAAAAGGGGTGTCTTTAAGTTCTTTCCTACGAGGAGGCACAGATCTGCCACGGTGCTTCCGGTTAAATAGAAGAGATTGCTATTTTGTCGGTATTCGTGGTGTTCATCGCGCGAACGGGTTACGTGCGGCGCCGAGGAAAGCAGCAGCACTGAATCATAGTCCTTGCAGGAGTCGAATTTCCGTTTTATCGATGCGATACGAGCGCGGTAACGATTGTCCATAATCCCCCGAGAATGACCTTCACTATACGTTAGGCGCTTGGATTTGGTAAGCTCGCTAGAATCCTTTACGGCCCATCCAGCTATGTTTGAAATTACCTTGAAGGTCGGCGAGCAGGACTTGAGTCCGGCATATAATCATGTTCACCACGCGCATGTTCTTTTGCTCTTGGAAAAAGCGCGGCTAGCGTTCCTTACTGAGCTCGGGTTCCCGACCGAAGAGTATCAAAAGCGCGGATTATTTTGGGTGATTGCTTCGATCTCCGTTGATTACAAGCGCGAGATTAGAGCGGGAGAAATTCGCGTTACCTGTGAAAACAATCTCGTGCAGGACAAGACCCTGATTCTCGATCAGCGCATTTATAATGAGAAAGGAAAGCTGGCGGTTGAAGGGACGGCGCATTCGATGTTGCTTTCGCAAGCGACCCAACGCAGCGCCGCGATCCCGGCTGAATTCCGTGAAGCCGTGAGCCGCTACGAGAGTAAGGGCTCTAAATAACTACATTTCAAGGTACGAACCTGGCGAGCTCAGGGGGCTCGGCGAGTTGACACCCCAGGCTCGTTTCTGTATCTTAACCCCTCTTATTATTTACGATTTTGAGTTTCCGCCCATGAAAGAAGGAATTCACCCCAAGTATTTTGAAGCTAAAGTTTACTGTGCCGGCTGCGGGAACACCTTTACTACCGGGTCAACGGTCTCCGAACTTCGCGTCGCCGTTTGTAATGCCTGCCATCCGTTCTATACCGGCAAGCAAAAGCTCGTAGACGCCGAAGGCCGTGTTGATCGCTTCAAGCGTAAATACGCCAAGACTGCCCCCGCAAGCGAAGCGAAGTAGCTCAGCAAGCGCCAAATTTTTTGGGGCTGCGCGTGAAATTTGTCCTCCGATCTATTCTTCTGGCAGCGTGCCTGCTTCTTTGCGCCTGCACGCGCTCCGGCGAAACCGGCCTTAATCCCGGCGACCTCGCTCCCGATCTCAAGCTGAAAGCCTTGGACTCGAGGCAATATTCGCTTTCCGATTTTCGCGGCAAGGTGGTTCTGCTTAATTTTTGGGCTTCGTGGTGCGGGCCGTGCGTATCGGAAATGCCGGCGTTGCAGCGTCTTCACGATCAACTCAAAGACCAAGGCTTCTCTGTTGTTGCTGTCGGCATCGATGATGAGGAATCTGCGTTGCTCGAATTTCAACAAAAGTTCGGCCTTAGCTTTCCGGTGCTCGTGGACAGTGACGGCACAAGCAAGTCTTCCTACAAAACGAGCGGAGTCCCCGAAAGTTTCATCATTGATGCGTCCGGCAAGCTGGTCTTATTCCCCGATCCCGCCGACAAAATGCCCACGGTCAGAATCACCGGCCCGCGCGAGTGGGATGCGCCGAATGTTATTTCGCGCATGAAAGCCTTGCTCGATAAGACGAAGGGCTAGGCTTCTGGCGCCTACGAACAGGACATAATAGTAGTCCCGTCGCTCGAGGTAAGGCTCAGCCCGCTAAGATTTCCCGAACTGACCGTGATCTTTCCGGTGGCCGGCTTGCTGCTTTCCTCTCCATCGCGGGTGATGACGAGCGTTCCTTGCGCGGTGTTGTCACTGAGATTGACTGTCACTGCGGTATGCAGTGCGAGGCTTTCCGTATTGGAAGCATCCTGTGCCTTGGTCATGCCGAGGGTGAAAGTGTTTTCACCGGTCTGCAAAGTCGAGACGCTGCTTTCGGTGAATACGTCCGGATCCTCGCCCGGCGCCGGAGTGCCTCCGGTAGCCGCTGGCAGCGTCAGCGTGCAGTCGAGGGTCGCACCCAAATTATTTCCGAAGACGGCCCCCTCTATCATAGTGGTGAACTGGCGATTCGGATGCAGCATCGTAGCGATAATCGTGTAATTGAAGGGCGGAGCCGCCACGTCGTTCGGAATGTCGACTCCAATCGCCCCAGGGAGCGCCTTGGAGCGGATCTGCGTCGAGTAGAGTTTGCGGTTGACGAAGAAGTTAAATTGAATCGGATATTTTTCGTAATCATCGTCTTTGACGTAGGCATCCACGCGCAAGCTGACCACGCTGCTGCCATGCACGATGCCGACCGAGACAACCGGGTCGCGTCGATATTTGTCGACGTCTCCATATATACCTTCGCCGACTAAGGTCGGGGCGGAGGACTGTGCTGCTGCGGAAGCGGCAAGCGCAGAAACGGCGGTTAGGAGAAGGGCAGCATTTCGAAATCGGTTCACGGGACCTCCACTCATTGCAACCCGTTAATTTTGTCAGAAGTGCGTCGACGGCAAAAGGGCGCATCTTGAATGATGCCTCGAGCACGCGCCCCAAGTGCGGTTTTACTTTCTATCTTTTGAAAACACGCATCCTCGGGCAACATATCCTTATCAACTGCGATAGATGTCAGAGACGAGCAATAGATGTTTGCGAGCTCCGTGCCGATCAGCCGCTCCATGTTCATTGGGGCCTGCAGCTTGCTGGTTTTTTCCTCCTGCACCCCGGCAGCCTCCAAGAACGAGGCTACTCCTACTGATTTGGCCCAAGCGGCCGTCGAGCATCCGCTCAAACCCGAAGAGGCAAAGGAAATGCTCAATGACGCGGGAGAGAACTGGTTTTACGGGAACGGCCTCGGCGAGACTGCTTTTGTGGTCGGCTCAATAGTAGCGTTCCCCTTAACGGCGATATATTGGGCCGGAAATGCGGCTTTGAGCGTCGCTGGATATGAGACGGTCGGGGTATCCCGAGTTCTGCCCGAAGAAGAGCGAGCTCAATGGAACGGTTTTTGTGATCAAGTTTCGGGTGCTCCTGGTAGAGTAACGGCAGCCGTCGCGGGACGAGAATTCATCACCCGGGACCAGGCCAAGGATCGCTTGATGAAGTATATGCCCACGGTAACGCCGACTGCAGAAGCTTCGGCACCAGCAAAGGAATTACCCGCCCCATGAGCACAATTGGATTAGTCGTTCGCCCGGGAGTTGAAGCCGCCAAGGATCTCGCCCAAAAGGTGATAGCTTGGGCAAAAGCGAACTCGCACTCGATTTTGCTCGAAGAGGAAAGCGCAAAAGCCATCGCCAGCACCGATCGCGGAGTGCCCGGGCATCACCTGGCCGTGCAAGCCGACCCGATCGTGACCCTTGGCGGTGATGGAACTTTGATCGGAGTAGCACGCTACGTCACGAAGCGATCCCCGCTTCTGATTGGTGTCAACTTCGGAAATCTGGGTTTTCTGACAGAACTTTCACCGGACGAACTTCTTCCGATCTTAAACAAGTTCTTTTCCGATAACGGCAAAAGCTTGCCGCACGGGGAGCGCAGCATGATCTTTTGCGAGGTCATGCGCAGCGCGGAGGGCAAAGAGAAATGCGTCTTTTCCTCGCAGGCCGTCAATGACGTGGTCATCCAAAAAGGCACCCAAGACAAACTGATTGATATCGACTTTGCCGTAGACGAAGAAGAGGTCATGCGTTTGCGGGCGGATGGCTTGATAATTTCGACGCCGACGGGCTCGACCGCTTATTCCTTGGCCGCCGGCGGTTCTATTGTTCATCCCTTGCTGTCGGTCGTCCTTGTTACTCCGATATGCCCGCACTCACTGACGAGCCGCCCGCTCGTGTTGAGCCTCGATGCGAAGCTATCGGTAAAATTGCCGCGCCACGAGGGGCACACGTATCTTTCCGTCGACGGCCAGGTATCGGTGACCTTGCAATCGGGAGACGAAGTGCGCATAACTCGCGCCCAGAATGTGGTGCGCTTTGCGCGCTCTCCGTCAAAGAGTTATTTTGAGATTTTGCGCAGGAAACTGAACTGGGGTATCGGCAACAAGGCGGAGTAGGCTGACATGCTGTGTGATCTGCATATTCGAAATGTCGCTATCATCGAAGAACAAACCGTTTCCTTCGGTGCGGGGCTGAATGTCATAAGCGGCGAAACCGGTTCGGGTAAATCCATAATTCTCAGCGCGCTGGAGTTCTTGCTCGGCGGCAAACCCAAAGATCATCTCATTAGGACCGGCGCTGACGAGCTCGAGATCCAAGCAAGTTTTGATCTTAGATCGCTTCCCCAGTCAGTTCTCGTTGACCTGCCGGACGTGGCGCAGCAGAGCGAGTTGTCGTTGTCTCGAACCTTCAATCGTTCCGGGCGCAGCAAGGTTTTCGTGAACGGCAAACTAAGTACGGTGACTTTGCTCGGTGAAATAACGGGCAAGCTCGTCAATATCTGCGGGCAGAATCAGCACATTCGTCTTCTCGATCCGCGCTACCATCTCGCTCTTGTTGATGGCTTCGGCGGCTATGCCTCGCTCGTGACGCGTTATACCGATCTATACAAACAGTGGAAGCAGCAAGATTCGGAGCTTCGCGAGCGCGAGCAGCGAATAGAACGCAACGCACTGCGACAAGCCGAACTCGAATTCATCACCGAGGAACTGCGCCAAGCAAAATTGGTTCCAGGATTACGCGAGCAGCTGGAAGGCGATGTGAAGCGCCTCAGTCGTGGAGAGGGGGCAATCAATTCCGCTCGCATGCTGCTCGACGCCGTTCAATCGGATGGCGGGCTGAGCGATCAGATGGGAATCGTTTCCGGAAAATTGCAAGAACTCATTAAGCTCGATCCAGATGTTGAGCGCATAGCCGAGCCCTTACGCATTGCTCGCGCGCAGCTCGAAGAGTTCGAGTCGGTGCTCGATCAATATAGCGATGAGGTGGAAGTCGACCCGGAAACCCTGGAGGCTTTGCGAGAACGCTTGGCCGAGGTGGCGCGCCTCGAGCGCAAGTACCGCACGAACGACCAGGGACTGCTCGAGCTTCTTCAAAAGTCAGAGCGTGAGCTTGCAGAGCTCGGATCCGACGAAGGCACCGCCAAACTGAGGGCCCAGGTGGCAGCCCTGCATTCCAAGCTCAGCAGTGCTGCTGATCAACTTACAGAACAGCGCGGCAAGGCCGGCAAGCGCCTGGCCAAGGAAGTTGAAAAGGAACTCGGCGAGCTCAACATGCGCGGTGCTCGGCTCGAGCTCCGACTGGAAGCGGCTGATTTGGGCCCGCTCGGCCGCGATCGCGGCGAAATATTCCTATCGACAAACAAGGGAGAGCCGCTTTTGGAGCTGCGGCGCATAGCGTCGGGTGGTGAGCTATCCAGGATCATGCTTGTTCTCAAGAAAATTCTGAAAGATCGCTCCGGCGTCAACATCCTGGTCTTCGACGAAGTCGATAGTGGTATTTCCGGTGGGGTGGCGCGCGCCGTCGGTCAAAAATTGAAGCAGTTAGCTCAGCATTCTCAGGTCATCTGCATTACGCATCTCGCCCAAGTTGCATCGTTGGCAGATAGACATCTTTTAGTAGGCAAAAAAGTCGGAAAACGTACGATCAGCGTAGTGAAGGAACTTTCCGAGGAAGAAAGAATCGAGGAAGTTGCAAGGATGTTAGCGGGTTACGAAGTTACCCCCGCAGCACGTGAGTCAGCTAGGGAACTCGTGTCATCAAAACATTAAGTCTCCCGGGTCCTATAATATAACGCCGTTATTTGAGGCCAGCGCGGGTTGTTGATTCGAGGTGGGAGATTTCGTACCCTCTAGCGCTCTTGTAGTACCGCCTCCGGCTGGATGCTGCTTCCGAGAAGGGCTGTTTACAGAAGCGGCGTCCTAGTTTAAACAGATTGAAGTATGAGTCTCAGCTCGAATAGGGGTTATTGCCTTTGGGTGGTCCCTCCCAACGAAGGCAAAGTCAGGAAGTACCGCTTCACTCTCGGCCGCGTGATTGCCACCCTTGTCATCGCAATGATGGTGGGCGGGGCTTTCGTGTACATGCTCGGGGACTATGCCCGGCTCCAGATACTCAGAATAGAAAACTACCTCTCGCTTTCGCGGCTTAATTCCGAACATCAAAAGTTAGTTCATAGTAACGAGAACTTACGGACCCAGGTCTCCTCGCTGCGTACGGCGCAGTCAAAGAGCGCCAACTATCAGCAGGATGTCAAAGAGCGCCTCGAACTTTTGGCTTCGGTAATTGAGTCGGCCACTTCGCTGGGCGTATTCGAAAAGAGCTCTCCCTCGGCCAGTGGCAAGAAACGAGCCGCCGAGAAAGACGGCCTCGGCGGTGCTGAAGTTGATTGCGATCAAAAAGGCCTCGCCGAATGCAAGCGCATGGTCACTAACGGGGACACCAAGAGTTCTGAGTTTTTGTCTCTTTCGGAGACTTCCTCTACCGACAGTGACGACGCGAACTTGGTTGCGGCCCTGGACCGCTATATTGAAGCTCTCAAGGTAATACCTTTCGGCTTACCGGCCCAAGGCGATCTCAGCTCCGCATTTGGAATTCGAGTTTCCCCCTTTACTCACACGCTTCGCATGCATGAGGGGCTGGATTTTTCCTTGCAGCGCGGCAGCAATATTTACGCTTCGGCCTACGGTGTCGTTAAGTCCGTTCAACGCACTCCCACGTACGGGCTGGTCGTCGACATCGAGCATAATGGGCGTCTGGTTACCCGTTACGCACACCTTTCACGGGCACTTGTAGCTCCGGGCCAGAAAATTCGCCGCGGAGAAATAGTTGCCTTGGCGGGGTCCACAGGACGTTCTACAGGTCCGCACTTGCACTTCGAAGTATTAGTCGACGGACGTCAACGCGACCCTTCTCGCTTCTTGGCGCTTGCTCAGCAGCTCAAATTCCTACTCTAAGCTATCGACGGAAATCCTCGCGCGCGCAGTCTTGCGAGGCGCTTTCGAATAACGTCGTTCTAGCTGGGCAGATTTGCTTTACTGCTGATTGTTAACCGCGCTGAAAAGCCTTACATTTGACCCGCTCCGCTGCTCCTAAATGAGCGCGGATTGGTTGTTTATTTTAATCCATGAAACTTTCGCGCTCTCGATTTGCTTCTGAACGCGGAGTGCTTAAAGGCGCTCTCGGCACGGCAATTATTGGGGTGGCTGTATTTGCCGTCGTACTCTACGTTTTCGGCTACGTCGTCCCTCCGGGCATGATGGGAGTGCGGCAAATTACTATGGGCCCCGGGCACGGCTTTTCCAAAAGCGCGCTAACTCCCGGCTATCATCTGGTTCTTCCTTATTACTCCACGATCCATTTCGTGCCGAAGTCGCTGCAAGTGATGAATCTGCATCGCGAAGGCGAATTCGGGACGCAATCCGGAAGTTCGCTGGAAATTCCAACCGCCGATCGTGCCATCGTCGAACTCGACCTTTCTATCTTGAGCCGCTACTACAGCGAACCGGGAAGTGACGGCGGAAAGGAACATGGAGGACCTGCGGATCTTCTGCAGAACATCGGCATTTCGTCCGACCGATGGGAAAATCATATTCGCCGCTCAGTCGATGATCAGCTCAAGCGTACACTGGGCAGCTTGGAGACGTCGGAGTTTTACGAGCCCGACAAACGTGACGCGCAATTGGCATTGGCGCTAACAGGAACGAACGAAATTTTGGCGAAGGACGGCATTAAGGTCGAGGCCATTTTGCTGCGGCGCTACACTTATCAAGCGGAGCGTATCGACAACGCAATTTTCCAAAAGAATTTGCAAATCCAGGAACAACATTTGAACACGGCCGCAAGCAACCTCGCCGAGGCTCAGGCTCAGGTCGAGCAGGTCACGGCCAAGCTCGACGCCGAGATCGAAACGCGTCTGGTCGAGGGCGATAATCAGGCTCGCGTGCTGCGTTCGGAAGGCGACCTCTACGAAAACAAGCGCAAGGCTGAAGGGGACTTACTCGTCGCGAAGGCGCGCGCTGAAGTAGACCGCCTGCGTTCGAGCGCACTGGCGCAAAGCACCGGAGCCAATATTTACGTGGCTCGCGAAATGGCTCCGCTTTTGGGCTCGCTTCGCGGAGGCATCGTCACCGATATCGATCCGTACGACGTTACCAAATGGCTAAAACGTCTGGGGGTAACACCAAAGCAATGATGACGCGCGGCAACTTAATTCTCGTCGCCCTGCTCTTGCTGCTTTGCGGCTGCCAGAAGATGGAGTCGACCGAGTACGCGATTCGCTTTCGGCGTTTGCCGCCTTATTTTTTCGGCGGTATTGCCGAGCACGTCGTTACTCCTGGCGAGACGACATTCCTGATGCCTTGGGATTCGCTCTATCGCTTCGATACCTCAGTAAAGGATATCAGTTGGGGACGCGCGCAAAGACAAACTGAAAACGGAAAGGAAACCGAAACTCGATCCGATTTCGTGCATACACGAGCGCTCGATGGAAACGAAGTCGCGCTTGGCGTGACGATTCGTTATCGAATCTCGCCGGATCCCGAACACCTCAAGAAATTAGTAGAGGAGGTCGCTGTTGACGACGAGGGGGTTGAGGATCTCGTTTCGGCGGTCGGCCTCGCCGATTTGCGCACCTACATGAATCGCCTGAGCACGGAGAGGTTTCTCGACGAATCCGAGCGCTACGGCGCGGTCGACACGGTTAGAAGCTCCATGCAGGCCCGCCTTGCGCCCTTCGGCATCGAGATCTTGCGCGTTAATCTTGACGATTTTCAATTCGAGCGTCTCGGCCGCGACGGCACTATCGATACCGTTTACCAAGACAAGCTGACCGAAATACAAAAACTGCATCAAGACACAGAGCGTGAACGCTCGCGTATCGAAACGGTGCGCGCGAAGAAACTGCAGGAGTTGAACAACGCAGTCGCCGTTGTTAATCGACAGGTCGCCGAGGCCGAAGGCTACAAGAACCAGTCGAAGCTGCGCGGAGAGGGTTACTACCAAGCCAAATCAAACGAAGCTCAGGGTATTTTAGCTACCGGACAGGCCGAGGTCTCGGGTATCATCGAGCAGGTCAATGCATTGGCCGGACCCGGCGGCGAGGCGATTTTGAAACTCGAACTCAGTCGTCAACTAGAACGCTCGAATCCGCAGTTCGTGCTTATGGGTGAGGGGGCACAACCGGGCAGTCTAGAGGTAAAACGAACCGACACGAACGAACTGCTCAAGCAAATCGGAATCCTCGAAAGTTTAGCCAAGGAACGCAAAGCGCCGGCGGAGGCTTCGCAGAAAGCCGCGCCGGCTGCCATGCCGAAAATCGTCAAGAAGGAAAAGGAAGAAGTAAAATGAACGCACGCAAGAAAATCGCTCTGATTGGCGCCGGACAAATCGGCGGAACTCTCGCTATGCTGGCCGGCTTACGCGGCCTCGGAGATGTCGTTCTCTATGACGTCGTCGAAGGAATGCCCCAGGGCAAAGCACTCGACCTGACGCACCTGGCCCCGGTTTTTGGCTGTGACTTCAGGATAACGGGGACCAACAATATCGCTGATATTCGCGGCGCCGATGTATGTATCGTAACTTCCGGAATTCCGCGCAAGCCGGGCATGAGTCGCGATGATCTCGTGAAGACCAACGCGGATATTATTCGCAAAGTCGCAGAGGGAATTAAGGCCCACGCGCCGCAGGCATTCGTGATCGTGATTACCAATCCTCTCGACGCGATGACATATCTGATGCAGAAGGAAACCGGCTTCCCGGCGGCTCGCGTTGTCGGAATGGCCGGAGTTCTTGACACTGCTCGATATCAGGCGCACCTGGCGGAAGAACTGAACGTTTCCGTTACGTCGGTTTCGGCCTTCGTTCTCGGCGGCCATGGGGACGACATGGTTCCAGTGCGCTCCTACACCACCTGTAATGGTATTCCAATTGAAAAACTCGTCGCGACGGAAAAGCTCGATGCTATCGAAAAGCGAGTTCGCGGTTCGGGTGGAGAAGTGGTAGCACTGCTTAAAACCGGCTCGGCATTTTACTCGCCCGCGGCTTCGGCCATCACCATGGCGGAGGCTTACCTCTTTGATCGCCGCAAAGTCGTCGCGGCTGCGGCTTCTTGCAATGGAGAATACGGCGTGAAGGGTATTTATCTCGGCGTTCCGGTTATTCTTGGAGCGAAGGGAGTGGAGCGCATTGTTGAAATCGAGCTCTCGTCTTCGGAAAAAGCGCAGTTGCAGAAGAGTGCGCAGGGCGTGCAGAGTATTATTTCGATTTTATAGAGGCGGCGATGGCAAAGCTCTCGCGGGATGATTGGCATTTCATTTTGAGGCGGCTGCATTCTTTGACCGGGATAATTCCGATCGGAGGATTTCTGTTGTTCCATTTCTTCGAGAACGCATCGGCTCGTCATGGCGCTGCTGCCTTCGACCAAACCGTCACGAAGATTGCCGAGATGCCGTACCTGTTCGCTCTCGAAATCGGAGTACTTGGTCTGCCGATCTTGTTTCATGCCATTTACGGGCTTTTTATCACCAGTTCTTCGCGGCCGAATGTCGGAGGTTACGGGTATGCGCGTAATTGGGCTTACTTCTTTCAGCGGCTCACTGGGTTAATTGCCTTTGCGTACATCTTCTTTCACGTCGCGACTACCCGGATTTACGCTTTGATGTACAAGGGCACTCCCATCACCTTTGCCGATATGCATTCCATGCTCTCGCAGCCGTGGATTTTCGCCTTCTACATCGTCGGCATCTTGGCCGTGACTTACCACTTCAGTAACGGCCTCTGGAGCTTCTCGATTACCTGGGGCCTCGTGCGCAGTCATATCGGGCAGCAGCGCTTGGCTGCTCTAACGATAGTTATCTTCCTCCTACTGTCGATCGTCGGTGTGGATATCGTCAGCGCGTTCATGTGGGACCAGGGCCTCTTGGCTCGTTTGGGTAGTTCGTTACGCGGAGTATAAAAGTATGGCGCAGAATTTCGAGGTAATCGTCGTTGGCGGCGGGCTGGCCGGGTTGGCGGCGTGTATGAAGCTCGCCGAAATGGGCGCGAACGTAAAGGTATTCTCAATCGTTCCCGTGAAGCGTTCGCACTCGGTATGCGCTCAGGGCGGTATTAATGCTGCGGTCAACATCAAGGGCGAAGGCGACAGCATCGAGGAGCATTTCGACGACACCATTTACGGCGGAGACTTTCTTGCCAATCAGGAACCGGTCAAGGAAATGACCGCGGCAGCTCCAGACATCATTTATCTCTTTGATCGCATGGGAGTGCCGTTTAACCGCACCGACGAGGGAAATTTGGATTTTCGACGCTTCGGAGGGACCAAGCACCACCGCACTGCATTCGCCGGCGCAACCACCGGACAGCAGCTTCTCTACGCGCTGGACGAGCAGGTACGCCGCCGTGAAGTCGAGGGCAAAGTAGAAAAATTCGAGTTTTGGGAATTCTTGTCGGCAGTCATCGATTCAGACGGAGTGTGCCGCGGCATCGTGGCAGTCGACGTTCGCAGCATGGAAACGAGAACTTTCCGTGCAGATGCAGTGATGCTGTGCACCGGCGGGGTGGGTCTGATATTCGGAAAGTCCACGAACTCAGTCGTGAATACCGGAGCCGCCGCTTCTTCGGTTTACCAGCAGGGCGCAATCTTCGCTAACCCGGAATTCATTCAAGTTCATCCGACAGCTATCCCAGGTCTCGATAAGCTCAGACTGATGAGCGAGTCAGCCCGTGGTGAAGGCGGTCGAGTCTGGACGTACAAGAACGGTAATCCCTGGTATTTTCTCGAAGAGAAATATCCGGCCTACGGCAACCTCGTTCCGCGAGATATTGCCACGCGAGAAATTTTTGACGTCTGTGTGCGGCAAAAACTCGGCGTGAACGGCGAGAACATGGTGTATCTCGACTTGACGCATCTGTCGGAGGATTTCCTCAACAAGCGGCTCGGCGGCATTTTAGAAATCTACGAGACCTTCGTCGGCGATGACCCGCGTAAGGTGCCGATGAAAATCTTCCCCGGCATGCATTACAGCATGGGTGGATTGTGGGTTGACTACAATTTGATGAGCAATATCCCTGGCCTCTTTGCCGGAGGGGAGTGCAATTATGAGTATCACGGCGCGAATCGTCTAGGTGCCAACGCGCTCTTAAGCTGCACTTTCGACGGACTGAAGGGCGGACCGAAAATTCTCGAGTACTGTAAGGGTCTCAAGCGTCGCAGCGCGGAAGTACCGGACAGTGTGTTCTCTTCGGAGCATCGCCGCATTCAGGAAAAGCTGGACAGCATCTCGCGCATGGATGGCTCCGAAAACGTTTTCCGGCTGCATCAAACCCTCGGCGAGACTATGACCAACAACGTAACGGTTGTTCGTAACAATACCGAGCTGAGGGAGACGCTCGACGTGATCGGCGACCTCAAGTCACGCTGGTCGAATATCGGTCTTAACGGTAAAATAAAGGTCTACAACCAGGAGCTGCTCTTCATTAATCACTTTGCCTGCATGTTGGAGCTGGCGGAGCTGATCACATTGGCCGCGCTGCAACGAGACGAAAGCCGCGGCGCGCACTATAAGCCGCAGTTTCCCGAGCGCAACGACGAAAAGTTCCTCAAGACGACGATGGGGAAATGGGCAGCGCGCGGGCCGGAAATTTCGTACGCAGCGGTCGATACACGATTCATCAAACCACGACTGCGGGTCTATAACGTGGACAAGAATGTGTCCGCGAAAGGGACGACAGCGGCTTCAGGACAGGCTACAGCCTAAAGGAGTTTTGTGGACAACAACAGCAATGGTCATCACTCGCCGAGCTCGCATGGTCACGGTTCTCAGGGAACGGCGAAGATTTCGAAGAAAATTCGCATTCGCGTGCGGCGCCAAGATGGGCCGGACAAGCTGCCCTATTGGCAGGAGTTCGAGATCCCGTATGTGTCCGGGCACAACGTTCTCTCGGCATTGATGGAAATCCGCAAGAACCCGGTGACTATCAACGGAGAAAAAGTAGAGCCCATTATTTGGGAATCGAATTGCCTCGAAGAAGTTTGCGGAGCCTGTTCCATGGTCGTAAACGGTCGAGCACGTCAGGGCTGCACTGCTCTGGTGGACAAACTCGAGCAGCCGATTGTCCTGGAGCCGATGGATAAATTCCCCGTTGTTCGAGATTTGGTGGTCGATCGTTCGCGCATGTTCGACAATCTAAAGCGCATCAAGGCTTGGATCGAGATTGACGGCAGCTACGCTCTTGGAGCAGGGCCGCGCCAGGATCCTGCCGAAGCACTGGAACGCTACAAGATGTCAACGTGCATGACCTGCGGCGTGTGTTTGCAAGTTTGCCCGCAGGTTAGCGTGGACAATAAGTTCGTCGGAGCCGCTGCCATCAACCAGGCGCGTCTCTTTAACAGCCATCCTACCGGGCACTTCAAGGCTGACGAACGCATCGATGCATTGATGGGTGACGGAGGAATTACCGACTGCGGAAATGCCCAAAACTGCGTCGAGGCCTGCCCGAAGCATATTCCACTCACCGAATCGATCGCCGAAATCGGCCGCCAGGCTACCGTGCGCGCGGTCAAAAAATGGATCGGCCTCTAGCAAGATTTTAGAAAAGGAACTGCAATGAACCTACACGAGTACCAATCGAAGCGCCTCATGGCGACCTACGGGCTGCCCGTGCTGCCGGGCTTTCTGTGTTATTCACCCGGGGAAGCGGAAGCAGCCGCCGACAATCTGAAGACACCCGTTTGTGTCGTTAAAGCTCAAGTGCACGCGGGTGGAAGGGGGAAAGCCGGAGGGGTGAAGGTAACGAAATCTCCCGCTGACGCTCGTGCTGCCGCGGAGAAAATTCTCGGTATGCGTCTTGTTACCCCGCAAACCGGAGAGAGGGGAAAGCTCGTTCGAAAGATTTACGTCGAGGCGGGATGCAATATCGAGCGTGAATTTTACCTCAGTATGCTTGTCGACCGGGCGCGCAAGTGCATTTCCATTGTTGCCTCGACAGAGGGCGGAATGGAGATCGAAGAGGTTGCGCATAAAACTCCCGAGAAAATCATCACCGTCGCCGTCGACCCGCGCGTCGGGCTGCAAGCATTTCAGGCTACGGGACTGCTGCTGAAACTGGGGCTGCCGGTCAGCCTGAACGCGCAGTTCACGACCGTTGTTACGAGCCTCTATAAGATGTTTGTCGAAAGTGATCTCTCGCTGCTCGAAGTCAACCCGCTGGTTCTGACGAAGGAGAGCAAATTCGTAATTCTCGACGCAAAATGCGCGGTCGATGACAACGCTCTTTTCCGCCGTCCCTGTCTCAAGGAATGGATGGACTACGATGAGCAGGATGCTCGCGATTTACGTGCCGGGAAGTTCGGTCTGAGTTACGTAGGACTGGATGGCACTATCGGCTGTATGGTGAACGGAGCCGGATTGGCGATGGCCACCATGGACATCATCAAACATTTTGGCGGACAGCCCGCAAATTTCCTTGATGTCGGCGGAGGCGCCACAAAGGAAACCGTCACGGAAGCGTTCAAAATTCTGCTCTCTGACGAAAATGTCAAAGGCATCTTGGTCAATATCTTCGGCGGCATCATGAAGTGTGACGTCATTGCCGGTGGCATCGTTGAAGCTGCAAAGGAACTTTCAGTGAAAGTGCCGCTCGTCGTGCGCCTTCAGGGTACGAACGTCGAACTCGGTCGGAAAATACTTGCGGAATCGGGGTTGAAGATTCAACCGGCCGACACCATGGATGATGCTGCGAAGAAAATTGTCGCAGCCGTGAAATAACGGAGTTTACGATGAGCGTTCTGGTCAACAAATCAACAAAAGTAATCACTCAAGGCATGACCGGCAAAACCGGTTCGTTCCATACGAAAGGCTGCCGCGATTACGGCACGCAGATGGTAGCGGGTGTAGGACCGGGAAAGGCCGGTCAGAATTTCGAAGGCATTCCGCTTTTCGACACTGTCGCAGATGCGAAAAAGGCGACCGGAGCTACCGTCAGCGTCATCTATGTGCCGCCGCCTTTCGCCGCCGACGCGATTATGGAGGCGGTTGATGCTGAGCTTGACCTCGTTGTTTGCATCACGGAGGGCATCCCCGTTCTCGACATGCTCAAGGTCAATGCTTTCATGCAGGGCAAGAAGTCACGCCTGATTGGTCCAAACTGTCCGGGAATTATTACTCCTGGCGAGTGTAAAATCGGTATTATGCCCGGGCATATTCATAAGCCCGGAAAGGTTGGCGTTGTATCCCGAAGCGGCACTCTCACCTATGAAGCCGTTTTTCAGCTTACCGAACTAGGAATCGGGCAGTCGACATGCATCGGCATCGGCGGCGACCCTCTGAACGGCACTAATTTCATCGATTGCTTGAGCCTCTTCAATGCGGACCCGCAAACCGAAGCAGTAGTTTTCATCGGAGAAATCGGCGGATCGGCAGAAGAGGACGCTTGCGCCTGGATTAAGGCCAATATGAAAAAACCGGTGGTCGGATTCATCGCCGGCTCAACTGCCCCGCCTGGACGAAGAATGGGACATGCAGGCGCCATCATCAGTGGTGGAGCGGGTACAGCCGAGGCGAAATTCGCCGCGATGGAAAAAGCCGGTGTGCACGTCGTTCGCACTCCAGCAGATATCGGAAAGAAAATGAAAGAGGCGTTGAGCCGCTAGACCCAGATATCGTTTTTGCTCTGCGTCTTGAGCAGGCCTGAAGTTCGCAGGGCCGAGAGCTTCGTCATTATGCGGCGCTGGGATTCTTCCACGTCGCGCAATTTTACTTGCGGCAGGGCGGCGAAGTCTTCTTCTACGATCTGGCGGCGACGATCGCTCATGTTTTCGAAAAGCGTCTTCTTGACGTTTTCGCTGGCGGTCTTGAGAGACATGACCAAGTCACGGTGGTCGATTTCTTTGATCAAAATCTGCACGCCTTGCGGCTGTAGGTCGGCAATTTCTTCGAAGTTGTAGAGCTTCTCTTCGATCTTCACGGCGATGTCAGGCTGCGCCGCTTGGATGGCTTTCACGATGCGATCGCGGGCGGCCGGACGCATGCTGTTGAGGATTTTCGCCGCAATCCCCGCACCGTCGAGCACTTCATCGGGGCTTTTTTCGTCGTCAGAGTTTCCCACATTAGCTCCTAAATTATCGGAAGCACTAGTATTAAGATGCGCCCGAGGCGCGGCAAGACCGAAAAAATTAAGCGGCGCTTTCTCAGTCAAATTGGATACTTAGCCGATTCTAGTAGCAGGAAAATCTCGCCCGCGGAAAGGGGCGGTTACAAGGATGTAAGTTGCCGACGTTGACCTTCAACTCGAACATCAGTGCGTTGCTTGCGCAGCGTCGTCTTAGTGACGGGGCGAATGCGTTGCAGCAGTCGTTCGAGCGGCTTTCCTCGGGGCTACGCATCAACCGCGCCTCCGATGATGCAGCCGGGCTTTCTATCGCCTCGACCCTCAGCGCGCAGTCGCGCATCTTTACGCAAGGCGTCCGCAATGCCAATGACGGCATAAGTTTACTTAACGTCGCAGAAGGCGCCGGCACGCAGCTAAACGGAATTCTTGAGCGATTGAAGGAGCTCGCCGAGAGCGCTGCCAACGGCACGCTGACGTTGACGCAGAGGAAATCTCTCGACACCGAAGCTTACGAATTGCAAAAAGAATTCAATCGAATCACGCAAACGACGAGCTTCAACAATCGCGCGCTTTTCGACGGAACGTTCGGGCGTCTGAACATCCAAGGCGGCACAGGAGCCGGCGGGACTATCGGGTTCAATCTCGGGTCAGGACTTGCCACGAACGCCTCCACAGGAACTTTTTCGTCGGCAGCATTTAGCGCTATGGGCGGAAATACCATCGCCGGCTTCATGGACTCCGGAGATTTCAACGGAGATGGACTGATGGATATCGTATCCTCTTATAGCGTTGACCTGGGAGCTATGGTGATGCTCAGTAACGGCGATGGCACATTCGCGAGTTCCCATATACTTGGTACTTCGGGTGCAGATAACGTAGTCGTTCGAGATCTGAACAAGGACGGCAAGCTCGATATCCTGACCGCCGGGATTGTTTCTCTAGGCAAGGGAAACGGAACTTTCTCGACAGGACAAAGCCTCGGCTCTTCCGACATGTTCTTTCAACTCGCAGACATTAATGGCGACGGGAACGACGACTATATCGGCACAGGAAGCGGGAACGTCAATATTCGCCTCGGAAATGGAAACGGCACTTTTGGCGCGTCGAGTGTGGTCGTCGCGAGTTCATCGGCAACCCAGCTGAGCGTCAGCGATTTGAATGGCGATGGTAAGCTTGATATCGCGACGGCGGACGGGGCTGTTGTTCGCACCTACCTCGGCGGAGGTACCGGCAGCTTCGTTGCATCCGGAGTCATAACGAATTCTTCAACGATGATTCGCAGTGCCGACCTTAACCATGACGGGCTGGCTGATTTGTATGTTGAGAGCGGGGGAATATACCTTTCCAACGGCAACGGAACCTTCCGTACAATGGCCAGCGCTACCGCGTTCGAGGACGCAAAGCTCGCCGATCTGAACGGGGACGGCATTGTGGATTTGCTAGTCGCAGACTCGGGCAATTCGATTGTCCGATTTGGAAACGGAGACGGCACTTTCAAATCGAGCACCTCTCAGACAATTACTCCCTTCATGTCCGGTGCGGCCTTTGGGGATTTCAATGGTGACGGGGTTTTGGACATCGCTTCAGGTTCGCAGGTAGCGGGCGGTGTCTGGGCCACTTTGTCGAATACCACTTCGATCACTTCTATCGCACGTCTTGATTTGTTAAGCGCGTCTAACGCTCGCTCCGCGCTTACTGATATCGAGAGAATGTCGCAGCGGGTCAGCACGGAATTGAGCGCCATCGGAGTGTCGCAAAGCCGTCTTCAGGCGATGTCTAACGTACTCGAAAGCGGGGCGCTCAATTTTACTTCGGCGCGCTCACGCATCGTCGATGCTGACATGGCGCAGGAAAGCGCATCGCTTGTTTCACGTCAGATTCGCCAGCAGGCTGCTGCCGCTGTATTGAGCCAGGCAAACCAATTGCCCGCTCTAGCGTTATCGCTTCTGCAGTTCTAGCGGATCGGCCTAGGAGAACCAGTTCGGATTGCGACAGTCCACGGTGACGGGAGCACGGTGCTTGTGAAAATGCGCCTTATAGCGGCTCACCACGAACTCGACATGACGCGACTCGAGTCCTTTGAATTCGGAAAGCCCGCTGTTGATTCCTGGGATGTCTACTCCACGCTTGATGATGTGGTAAAGCGCCATAGTCGCTGGTTCGAGCTCGTCGTACGAGAATCCCAACTCTCCAAAATCGGTTTGACCGGCATACAAGCCTGCGGAGGGCTCTGCTTCTACGATGCTCTTCGGCACATTGTAGTGTTTGGCCAGTTGATAGACTTCTGATTTGACCAAATCAGACAAAATGAAGATATCAGCCAGTGCGTCGCCGCCTTTCGTATCGTAGCCGATTAAATCTTCTGAAAGGTGCCCGGTCCCCATGACGCGGGCGCGTTTTTTGGTCTTGAGTCCTAGTTCGCCGCAAATTGAGTACAGCACATTCATGCGAACGCGCGGACGAATATTGGCCAGAGTTAAAATTTCCAGGTCTCCGTCGCGGAAAAGGGCACGCATTTCTCTTTCTAAAGACTGACAACTATCGCCTACCGAGACCACGCAATGCCTGGCTTGGAGTTGCTTCGCGAGTTCCGCGCTGCGCGCGTTAAAGGTTCTGACGTCGACGTGGTCGTAGGGCATCGAGACGACGTAGACATTGTCTTTTCCAAGCGCCGCAACGCAAGCTGCGGCTACAACGCTGCTGTCAACGCCGCCACTAATGCCGACGACTGCCAAATCAGTGAAGTCTTTGACGCTTTGTTCCAGGAAGGCGGCAACCGCCTTAATGTCTTTTATCATTGCAGCACCATAGCCGAGCTATGCCCGGGAGGTAAACGGGTTAGGGCTGTGTCCAGACCCTAAGGCTTCGTTTTTTCAGGGCTTCTTGCTTTAATTGGCAAAATTCTGCAAGATTGCGGCCTGGCCAAAAAATTCATGCGGCGACGTAGCTCAGCTGGCTAGAGCACAGAACTCATAATTCTGGGGTCGGTGGTTCAAGTCCACCCGTCGCTATTATTCCGCTCGACGGTCAGCGGGCGCCTTTTCCCCCCAAAGGGGGAGCTCTCATATTCCATCTGATTCGGTCAAGACCCTCCTAATGAAGGGAGGACGGGTCTTGTTGTTGGGTCGGTGCCGAGTGGGTGCTCGGCTTTAGGGTTTGGGTTTAGGGTTGGCCGCCCAGGAGCAAATCGTAAATCGGATCAACAGTACGCTTCTCCGGCTTCAAGTTGCACTGAGCTTGACAGGTTTTAAGGTCATCGAAATTGTTGCAGCAGCTCAGACAATCGGCCTTCACATCGCAAGCGCTGTCGCAGTCAGCGATTTTGCCCGGGTTGGTGCAGAGCTTTGTGGTGCCGGTCGTGCCTCCACCCGAAAGATTGCCGGAGCCTTGTTTACCCGCAGCGTTGGCAGGAATGGCGTTACATAAAGAGAGAACCAGAAAAGAAAAGAGAAAATGCTTCATACAACCTCCAAAAGACCGCGAAAAACCGCGGCGCCATCAGCGTGACGCGCCGCTCTTTACTAGTGTTATGCGGACTTCGCGGCGAATGTGCTTTTTGCACGGCTAGGAGTTTTCTCCTTGTTTGCGCGCTATTTAACGCCGCAAACGGCCGCGTTTATATCACGGGGTTGGACTAGGGGTGGGGGTACTCGTTACCACCGAAGAATTCGGGGTCGCCGTGGCGGTCGGGGATGGAGTCGGCGAACGCGTGGCGACAAGGACCGGCGATACCGGAGTATTCGTAGCAGTTGCAGTCGGCGTTGTCGTGGCAGTGGCGGTCACGGCGAGCGGGGATGGACTGGCCGTGGGATTCGATCCCGGACTTGTCGCTGTAACAGCGGGTGTTGGAGTCGGGGAGGCCGCTGCAGAAACTTGAATCTGCACTTGGCCGGCCGGCGAGTTGAGTTTTACGTTAAGCGCTACAGTCACGGCTTCCGGCGGCACATCCACCGACCCGGTAACAGGCGCACCCGTGGGCTCCTGGAGGGTAAGCGAAACCGTATTAGCTTCTGATTCGAGCGGCACTTCAATTTCAAACGTACCGTCCGGCCCGGTAACGGTAGAAATCTCAGGGTCGTCAGCGAGACTGACGCTCACGTCTTCGAGCGGGGCACCGTCAAAATCCGATACGACTCCGCTAATTGAGCGAACCCCCGTGCCGCGGGTTTCTCCGGCGCAGCCGGCCATGAGGAATATAACGAATGCGGCGCTGACCAGGAAAAGCGAAAACAGCGGTAATTGAAAGCCGAGCGCAAATCTTTTCAAGCTCATTTCTTCTCCTTCGTTGCGCCTTCAACAGGCGGCTGCACCAAACTGAAACTGCCGAGTACCACACGCACGCGCTCGCTTCCGCCTTTTACGGACGGATTGCTCTCGCGGTCAAATTGACTGAGAAAATTACGCGCCTTTTGATGGAAAGCCGAGCCCTCGCGCAGGAACCATTCCTTGACTGCCGGAATCACTTCGGGAACGATAGCGTCGAAGACCGTCGTGGCGTGGTGATTCGGCTCCTTCTCTTCGTTCGTCACGTTTTCCATGACCGCGTCCATCAGATCTCGGGTATCAAGAGCCAGGAACCGCAACCCTTCCTGCATGTTTCCGCGCGGGGTGTACACCCGCTGCAGCAACTTTACGCCGTCACGCACACGCCGTACAGCTCCAATTCGCTCGAGCTCGAACAGCACCGTAGAAGAGTGCAGATCGCTGCCCACTTTGCTCACCAAAGTTTCAAACTCGTTGACTCGATCGTTCACCTTCAGGACACGGGCTCGACCTGGCCGGGTGGCGAACTGTCGATCAGTTTGCCAGCGGCCGATGACGCGGCTGGAAATGCTCTGCGCGTCCTTGGTTTCCTCGCGCCGATAAATGCGGCGTACGTCGCGGCGATGGATACCCGTCATGGCGCTCAAGCGGCTAACATTGACCTCCTCGCCGAGGGCCTCCATCTGCTCGGCTCCCATTTTGAGGAAGACGTACTTGAGCTCTTCCAGCACGTCCTGGACGCCTAGGGAGCGCTTTAAACAGAAGCGCACGACGGGCTGGAGCATTAGCCGCAGGCATTCTTTGAGGGTGGTATGAAGGACGCTCATGTTACTACTGGTAAATTTGCACAGCTAGCTCAGAATAGGTAGTCGTCGAAAGGCATCACGATCTTTAGACGTGGCGCCTGCGGAGAATGCTTCGCGACCCGGGCCAGGCGCCGAAGAGCCTGTAAAGCTTAGGAAAATTAATTTTTCCGAAACGCTCTCATAGCGCCAGCGGAACGCCGCGCCGCAACTGACCGAGCTTATGAGGCCAGCGGCTGTGCAGAATGAACGGCTTTCGGAAGGAGCCTTGTACTTAATAGCACCTAACCGACGCAACTCGCTTGATTCGCGTACGGCACGACATTCGCCATTATGATTCCATCGAAGAAGCTATGCGCGTCCTGTAGGGCTGCGTCGAGCGAACAATCCGCGGGATGCAAGCAAGAACCGGGGGCCTGAGGGCCTACGGTTGATGCAAACGCCACTGCGCCTTGGGTCTGAGGATCAAAACATTCGAATCCTAAACGGAAGCACAGGCCGGCAGTCACCAGCATTTTTGCGGTGTAGGGTATCTCTGGGTAAACAATTTGGCTCCAGCCCGAATGCAGCCCGGACTGGCCTGACACATCGGCGCACAAGAACGAGGGACTGTCGGGCGTTCTGTTAAAGATGTAAGCGACCACGACGTAGAAGCTTGTCCCATTGTTGTAAAGCCCCGAGAGAAACTGAATCGTGCCCGAAATCTTTGGATCTGCCGGCTTGGAGCACTTGCCGACTTCTTTCAGCAGATGCTTCAGGTTTTCGATTTGAATTCCAATGTCACTGACTTTGGCCATCAAAGTCTCAACTTTCTTTTTCGCTTTATCGAGTTTTTCGGGATGCAGGATACTAAGCGGATTGCTTGTGAGCTTTTTCTGCTCCGCTTTTGCATCGCGCAAAAGATCCTTCAAGGAAATCTTGCGCGTTTTTAATGCTTCAATGCGATCGGTGACCTTGGTCTTGGCCGCCGATATCTTGAGAGTTTTAACACGGCCGCCCTTGCTGGTTCTCACTACATTTAATTTGGGATCGCCGAATCGCAAACATTCGTACTGCGTCGAGGCTCCGGTGTCATAGCCGATGATGCTCGAAGTTTGTGCGTGCGCCTCAGTCACGCAAAGGGCCAAGGATAGAAGGAGGAAAAGGAGTTTGTGGGTTTTTGATGATGCTCGAAGCTATCACGGGCTTTGCGGCTATTAAAGTATTTCGTGCCGCCCAGTAGCGACCTCGATATTCTCGTTCGCTATATAAAAAGCCCTCAAGTAGCACTTGCTTAGCAGGCCCCTTGTGCTAACTATTTCCTAACACAGAGAATCCTCTTCCCATCTTTTTGAAAGCGCAGTGACGGCCCGAAGCAGTACAGCCCACACTTTTTCTGCTACCCCGGACGTGAGTACTCCCTTTCCGGACGTGCCGCTTTCTGAACGGTTCTTTACCGGACCGCGCGGCGGTCGTCTAAATTTTCTCCGCGATTCATTGTTGGCAGAAGCGCTTCACGGCGTAACGTCTGCGCGCGCCATAATTTTCGATCCCGACAACCCTAATCTCGTTGTGATGCGTAGAGGGAAAAATGGCCGCTATGGGCCGCTCGGCGGAGCGATGCTTCTGGCAGAGCACCCGGCATTATGCGTGATTCGTGAGTCGAAACAGGAGGGGCGTTTGGCAAGTCTTCCGGATATGCGCTTCATCTCCGTACTGGTTCACGAGGGCGAGGGCTTGTGGCTCGGGAGACAGGCCTGGGACTCATGGGGTTACTCCACTCGCGGCCGTGTACTGCACGGAAATAAAATCTGGGTAGCTCAAATTCGGACGGCAATTTTCGCGGCCCCGCTTGCCGAGGGCTTTCGCGAGCGACACGTCGAGAACCGTAATGTGCGACTTATCGATCTCTCGGACACGCGTCAGCTCGATAAAGTGCGGCCGATGTTTCGCCACCTGATGGGACTTTGGATGGCCAAGCACGAGCGGCCGGGCTCGATTCCAGCTCTAATTCGTTATACCCGTTGATATTTCCCCCTGTGGCGTGCTCCTATGCCGAAAGCAGGCTCATGCTTGCTGGACGTTGAATTTTCTAAAAGAATGATTACCTATTATGTAGTGCTTCCGGCAGTTTGTTGCGGGATATTCAAAGGGGTTCGGTGGCTATTAAATTCCAAGATTACTACGAAACTTTGGGCGTCGCTCGTGACGCGAAGAAAGAGGACATTCAGCGCGCATTTCGCAAGCTCGCGCGGAAATATCACCCCGACGTCAACAAGGAAAAAGGGGCCGAAGATAAGTTCAAGCAAATTAATGAAGCCAATGAAGTGCTGAGCGATCCGCAAAAGCGTGCCCAGTACGACGCGCTGGGTGCAAATTGGAAGGCCGGACAGGAATTCCGGCCGCCCCCCGGATGGGAAGGCGGGGCTCGATCCGCGCACGGCCACAGTGCTCAAGAATTCGACATGAGCGGGTTTAGTGATTTCTTCGAAGCCTTTTTCGGGGGAGCCGGGGCAGGAATGTCCAGTCGCGGCGGAAAAGCTTCGCGGTCTTTTAGCTTCGGTGGTTTCGGAGAGGGTGCGAATTTTGGAATGAGCGAGCCCGAACCGCAGAACACTGAAGCTACTCTCACTATCACCGTGGAAGATGCCTATCGCGAGGCGACGAAGGAGATATCACTCGAACACATTGAATATGATTCTGCGGGGCGTCCGCATTCGAAGACTAGGAATTTCCGCGTGAAAATACCGGCCGGCACCACGGAAGGCTCAACCATTCGAATGGCGGGACAGGGGGTTGCAATGCCAAATGGCGCAAAAGGCGACCTGCTTCTCAAGATCAAGCTTGCCCCGCATCCCTATTTTCGAGTGTCAGGCTACGACGTAACGAGCGACTTGCGGCTGGCCCCTTGGGAAGCGGCGCTCGGAGCTAAGGTCTCCGTCCATAGCTTAGACGGCGAAATCAAGTTGACCGTTCGCCCCGGTACTCAGAACGGGCAGAGGCTGCGGTTACGCGGCAAGGGACTTCCGAAGGGCAGCGGAGAAGCGGGGGATATGTATGCTGAGGTCAGAATACTGATCCCTGAGACGCTCAGCGATAGCGAAAAAGAATTATTGGAGAAGTTAGCATCAGTGTCGCGCTTTAATCCGCGCGCCGCGGCTTAAAAGGAACGCATGGATATTAATCGGTTTACGCAGAAATGCCAGGAAGCCTTTCACGAGGCTCAAGTAAAAGCAGTACGCCTTGGTCATCAAGAAGTTGATACCGAACATCTGCTCTTGGCATTGGTAACTCAAAAAGACGGTCTCGTCGCCAAACTTCTCGATCGTGTGGGAGTTTCTCCGACTGCGTTCGGCGAAGCGCTCGAAAAGGAACTCGAGAAGCGCCCCTCGGTTTCCGGACCCGGAGTTGAGCCGGGCAGCATTTATTTCACCCAGCGCGTCAACAAGGTAATGGTCAAAGCCGAGGAGGAGGCTAAGCGGCTGAAGGACGAGTACGTCTCCGTTGAGCATCTCGTTCTTGCAATGTTCGACGAGGAGCAGCGAAGCGGCATCTCGAAGCTTTTCAAGACTTTTAACATTACGCGCGATAAATTTTTGGCTGCTTTGACCGAAGTGCGAGGCAACCAACGTGTCGTCAGCGCCAATCCCGAACAAACATATCAGGCGCTCGAGCGTTACGGCAGAGACCTGGTTCAGGAAGCTACAAAGGGCCGCCTTGATCCTGTTATCGGCCGCGATACGGAAATTCGCCGTACGATTCGCATTCTCTCTCGAAAAACCAAGAACAATCCGGTCCTCATTGGTGAGCCCGGCGTCGGCAAAACCGCCATCGTTGAAGGTTTAGCGCAGCGCATTGTTCGCGGCGACGTTCCCGAGGGCTTGAAGGACAAAACTGTCTTTGCGCTGGACATGGGCGCGCTCGTTGCGGGCGCAAAATTTCGCGGCGAGTTCGAGGAGCGCCTCAAAGCAGTTCTTCAGGAGGTGAAAAATTCGGAAGGCCGGATAATCCTCTTTATCGATGAGCTACATACTATTGTCGGCGCGGGCAAGGCGGAAGGCACCCTCGATGCCGGAAATATGCTCAAGCCGATGTTGGCGCGCGGCGAACTTCACTGCATCGGCGCGACAACGCTCGATGAGTATCGCAAGCATCTAGAAAAGGATGCCGCCCTGGAGCGGCGCTTTCAGCCGGTTTTGGTTGAACCGCCGTCCGTCGAAGACACTATATCGATTCTTCGCGGCATCAAGGAGCGCTTCGAGATACACCACGGTGTAAAAATCCTCGATGACGCGCTTATCGCCGCGGCGCAGCTTTCGGACCGTTACATTTCCGATCGATTCTTGCCGGATAAAGCCATCGACCTTGTCGACGAGGCTTGCGCGACGATTCGTACGGAAATCGACTCGATGCCTGCCGAGCTTGACGAGCTTTCCAGCACAGTGGGATCCGAAGCTTGGAATTCACGTGACTTGAAGTCGCGGCC
>JADMIO011545295.1_pt1 | contig 102950 bp, 97 predicted proteins | sample 8958161 | NCBI WGS metagenome assembly JADMIO01 (sample SAMN16585339, study PRJNA669376) | soil metagenome | isolation source: Crop rotation soil | place: USA: Cullars Rotation, Alabama | collected 2011 | reverse complement strand
GCCGCGACTTCAAGTCACGTGAATTCCAAGCTTCGGATCCCACTGTGCTGGAAAGTGGTCCATAACCCGAAACGGCCGGTTACTGATCCGAACACCCTGCCCGCAATGCCGTACTACAGGGTCGATATGAAACGCTACATCGGCCGGACTTATCTCGGCACGCGAACTATGACGTATCACTCGAGCTTCGGTTGTCCGTTCCTTTGCGGTTTCTGCGCGGTTGCCGCTATTTACAAAAGCAGATGGGTCGGCAAGAAGGCCTCGAATGTAGTCGATGAAATTTTATGGTTCAAAAAACAACACGGCGTGAATGCGGTGGAATTTGTCGATAACAACTTTTTCGTAGCCGAAAGGAGGACTCAGGACATCGCCGCTGGTCTGAGGGGCCATGGGATGACCTGGTGGGCGGAGGCCCGCCCCGATACACTCATGCTTTACTCCGACCAGACGTGGCGCGCCATGCGCGAATCCGGCTGCAAGATGATTTTCTTTGGCGCCGAAACGAGTTCCGAAGACGCGCTCGAACTCATGAACAAAGGCGGCAAGCAAACCCCGGATATGATTCTTGATCTGGCGGCTCGGGCCAAAACGTTCGACATCATTCCAGAATTTTCGTTTGTTCTCGGAACGCCCTCCGACGACGTCGATGGACAGATTGATCGCGACATTCGCTATATTCGGCGCATCAAAGAAATCAACCCCCGCAGCGAAATCGTAATGTACGTTTTTTCGCCCGTGTTCTTTGATGACGCCGAACTCTTGCAAAAGGCGCGAGAGTTTGGTTTCGAATTCCCGAGGCAGCTCGACGATTGGTTGCAGCCTCAATGGACATCATTCGATCTGCGGAAACAACCACTGACGCCATGGTTGAAGCGCCATCACCTCGAACAAATTTTCAATTTCGAGCGGGTACTGAATGCTCGCTTCCCTACCGTTTCCGATATCAAGCTGAAGGGCTGGCAGACCCAAATCCTCAAGACACTCGGCGCCTGGCGATACAACCTCGGGTTCTATGTTGCGCCGTGGGAAATCCGGTTTGTGGCGAACAGGCTGTTCCGGTATCGTCAACCCGAGATCGAAGGGTTTTGAATTGACCGGCCTGATCGACTGCGCAAAATTTGAAGTTCAGCAGCGCCTGCATCGTTTATCCGTTCTTCCCATCGTTATTTTGTATCTCAATAACATCTGCGATAGCCGCTGCGCGACTTGTTCCATATGGAAGAACAACGATGCGCTGAAGGTTCCCAGTGAACGGCAAATGTCGGATCGCCTGCTGGCGGAACTCTACCTGGAGCTTCCCCGATGGAATCCCCGCCAGGTTCTGCTTTCGGGCGGCGAGCCAGCAATTCACCCGCGCTTTATCGGTGTCATTCAGAAATTTGCGAGCTTCGCGTCGGTGTGCGTTGTGACCAATGGATTGCTTCTCGGTTCCTACGATACGGCAGGCCTCGAACAAGTTTCCGAGTTTTATATTTCATTCGATGCTGCTGATCGGAAGAGCTACGAAACCATTCGGGGCGTCGATGGGTTTGAAAGACTGGCGCGAAGCGTAGCGGTTCTGAGTGGGCTTCGTCGTCGTCCGAAAATCGTCGCACGATGCACGCTTCAACGCGCGAACGTGGGACGGATTTCAGACTTGATCAAAGGCGCACGCGACATGGGGTTCGATCAAATTTCATTTCTCCCGGTCGATATTGGCAGTTCGGCGTTTTCTCGTGATCTCCACGGCATGCCGGATACCTCTGCGATCCAGCCCACGCGTGACGATGTGACTCAAATGCGCAATGAAATTGAATCGCTGCGCCATACGTCGACCGAATTCATCGAAGGCGGCATTGGAAAACTGGAACGGCTCCTTCGATACTTCTGTGCCCTGCTGGAAGAGGACGCATTTCCGGAGGTTCAATGCAACGCCCCTTGGTGTTCGACCGTGATCGAAACAACGGGAGCGATCCGGGGATGCTTCTTTCAACCAGTCATCGGTGACTACCGCAACATCAACGGCGAACGCGCGGTGCGCTTTCGCCGCTCGCTGGATGTAAAAACGGACGCGACCTGCCGTCGTTGCGTCTGCAGCAAGGTACTTGGGTCGCGAGATCTTATCCGAATCTAACCGATGGGAAGCGGAATGCAGGCAATGAAAGATCGAACTGCGCTTGAGAGGTCGGCATAATCTTCCACAGTGAATTTTTCGACGTTGTTTATGGCGATCGGAAACAGCTTTGGATTAGCCGGTAATTGCCCGCGCAGCGATGCATCAACCAGCACAACCCGCCCGCCGTTTACCACGAGCAAAATATCCTCCGGATCGATCGCAAAAAACGCCTCTCGTTGATCCTCGAACCGCTTGCGCGCCACGACGACATCCGCCGACATATTCTGCAACTTCCACACACGTGCCGCAGACTTCGTCAAGGCGCCGATCAATTCGTCGTCCGTCAGACCGCCGTGTTGCCGCGCGCGCCGAATGTGATCCCAGATGTTCCACGGGGCTGTAAGCGTGGAGTCCGTCCCGAAAAGAATCGTTGTGTGCTGTTTGAGTTCGGCGATCGGTGCCGTACAACCGAAGAGGAACTCATTCGAAACCGGACACCAAACGACTGCGGCAAACCGCGCCGCCTGATCGGCACGCATGGTTATTGCGTGTACGGCAACTATTGTTTTTCGCCACATATTCCATCGAAGGAAACCATCAATTTCCCGCGCGGCTTCTGCACTTACACCCTCGCCCAAATGCGCAACAATGACCCGTCGGTCCGGCACCAACATTCCACGCAATTGACCCAATCGCGGTGAGTGAATCGATCGCGTGCGATGGATAACTCGCACTGCCCGTCCGGAATCGTGAACCGCCAGTCCGTGGTGCGCAACGGAAGTGACTCCGCACAGCAGATTCTTCAGAATGCCGATTTGAACACGCAGCGGGCGGGGAATCGCCTCGACCGCTGCAATCTCGGCACCGAATTTCCGGTGAATCGCATTCCCCCATTCCAGGTAGTCACGGTACGTTCCATCCCGAAGCTGGCCGTAGCAATTGAATTCGAGATGGTCGTGAGAATTAACAATTCCGGGAAATGCCAATGCGCCGTCGAACGTTACCTGATACGGAACGGCGGCTGGTATTTCGACATCGCGAATACCTGGCATGCCAAGCATCTCGACATTGCGGAGAATCATGAAGGTTTTAGGAAATGCAGCCCAAATACGAGGGGCAGTCCCTGGTTCTTCAGATAAGCGTCGAGATAGTTTGCGCGCTCAAACAACGGACGAACGGATTCATTGATGGTGCGTTCCGTTTGCGAAACCACTGTGAGGCCCGTCATCGCCGCAATTTCGCATAACACGCGGAGTTCGGTCACGTGGTGTTCAATCTCAATCGTCTTTCCATTCGCGACAAATGTTCGTTTCATTCCCGCGCGAATGGCTTCGGGATGAAAGTCGGTTATCAGCATCGCGCCGCCGGACCGAAGTTTGCGATACCACTCATGAATGACACGGGGCGAATTGGGAATATGGGCCAGGGTTAACGTCGAAACGATCACGTCGCATGAAGCATCGTCGATATCTGTGAGTCGATCTCCCGCCGCGCACAGTGTCCGCGCACCCGGCTGACGTGATTTCAATTGTTCCAGCATTCGCGAAGAAGAATCGATGCCGATAATCTCCCTCGGGCCACATGCGAGAATTTCCGGCCAATGTCTTCCGGTCCCGCACCCGATATCCAAGACAATCTTTCCTTCAATTGATACGCCGGCCAGCATGTCCGTGAAAATCGAGGACTCCAGCGCAAATACAACATTGCCTGCCTGGTAGTCATAAGTGGCGGCCCAATGGTCATAGGCCTGCATAGCGGACATTTTCACGGTTGGAGAATACAACAGGTTGCTGTTTCATACCCGGACGGATTAGACTCGTTGCCGTCTGGCGTTCTTCCGAGCTTTCCATCCACCCCCGTCGGATTTTTCGCCTGAGTCAACAGATCGTTGGGAGAGTTTCAATGACCGACATCCTGCTTGGGCATGCCTATTTCCTGAAGTACGACGTCATCGAACGCCGTGTGATGAAGCCGTATCCTCCACTCGGTATTCTTTACCTTTCGGCGTACCTCAAGCGCGCGGGCTTTAACGTCGAAGTTTTCGATTCGACGTTCCGGGATTTCGCAGATTTCGAACAGACGGTGAAGCGTCTGAAGCCCCGCATTGTCGGTCTATACGCGAATATCATCACCCGCGAAAACGTTTTCCGCCTCGCGCGCACTGCGAAAGCTAACGGCGTCGAGTTCGTCATTGTTGGCGGACCGGATGCTTCGGAATGGTGCGATCAGTACTTCGCCAATGACGTCGATATCATCGGAATCAGTGAAGGCGAACTGACGTTGGAGCAGCTGATTCCGTGGCTTCAGACGAAAGGCCTGAAAGAACTTGAACGGGTGCCCGGCATCATGTTCAGAAACGAACGCGGACGAGTTCACCGTACGCCGCCGCGGCCTTCCATTACGGATTTGGATTCTCTGCCCTGGCCTGACCGCGACGTGCTGAATATGGACGAGTACTTTACCGCCTGGAAGTCTCACCACGGCGAGAGTTCAGTTTCATTGATCACCGCACGCGGCTGTCCGTTTCATTGCGCGTGGTGTTCCAGCGAAGTCTTCGGCCACACGCATCGGCAGCGATCACCCAAGGACGTTGTGGATGAGATGCTCATGCTCAAGGAGCGCTATAGCCCCGACATCATGTGGATTTCCGATGACGTGCTGACCATCAACAAGAAATGGACTTATGAATTCGTGCGCGAGGTCAAAGCCCGAAATGCTCAGCATCCTTACGAATGTCTGTCGCGAGTTGATCTTGTCGACTCCGACATTCTTAAAGGCCTTCGAGACACCGGCTGCTTTCGCATTTGGTATGGAGCGGAGTCCGGTTCTCAAAAGGTGCTCGACAGCATGCGAAAAGGAACAAGCGTCCCACAGGTGCGCGAAGCCGCGCGCATAACCCAGGAACTCGGCATGCAGGCCGGCTTCTTCATCCTGCTGGGATATCCCGACGAAACGACAGCAGACATTCGGATGACGATCGATTTCCTGAAAGACACACGACCCGACGTGGTCGGAACATCGGTAGCGTTTCCGATCAAAGGGACGGAATTTTATGAGCGCGTGGAGAGCCGTCTGATTGAGAATGACAACTGGTCTTCCCGCAATCAGAACAAGCTGCTGTTCAAAGGCAAATTCCCGAGACTCTACTATTGGTTTGCTGCGCGCTGGCTCGTTAAGGAAGTGAACATCGACCGCATGTGGCGCATGAAAAAACGGCCGTACCCCAGGATTTTTATTGAGTGCGCGAAAGTGGCAGTAGCGCGAATCGGCGTTGCAGTGGTGGATGCAGCATCGTTCTATCGCTCCCATCCAAAGAAGCTGGCCGGTTCGCCGCGTCATGCGTGAACGCTGGCTGGCGACACTGCTGTGCGCGCTGGTAGCGCAGATTCCCTTTGAAATTCGATATACGTTGCTCGGCCTCAGCAATCTCCAGTGGACATTCATCCTCCTTGTTGTGGCATGCACGCCCCTTCTCTTTCAAAATCGAAAGCGTCTTCTCCACGATCGCTTGATTCAATTCGCGGTCGTCTTTGTCGCCATACAGTGGCTCGCCGCCGCTTATGCACCTGACTTTCATGCGAATACTTTCAAGGCAGCAGCGCGTTTCACGGCCGGTGCAGTGTTACTTGCCATCTGCAGAATTTCCCGTAAAGAGAAATTAATCGGACAGGCATGGGCAATCTCCGCGACGGCCGCCGCTCTTTACGGACTCGCGGCATACAGCGGACTCGGTGCAATGTCTTTGTTCAGAACAGAAGAGTTTTTTGTAGGCCAGATTCAGCGACTGAGCGGCTCGTTCGAGTATCCGAATACCGCCGCAGCATACTTCGCGATGTCGCTGCCGATTGTATGGTGGAGCTCGCTTCGAACCGCAGTGAGAGCCATCTCAACATTCGCGCTGTGGTGCGCGATCGTTCTGACCTTTTCCAAGGGAGCGCTCATCGCCGCCGCGATCGTCCTGCTCGCCCGGCGGAAATCGTCGGTACCAATCCTTGCAATAGGGGCAATCGCATACGTTCTCCTGCTGCCGGTACAGCCATACCTCTGGGAACGCCTCCGCGGGCCGGTTGCTCAAAACCCGATTGGCGCACAATACAACGCCACGTGGACTCGCCTGGATCAACAACCGGCAACAGATGATGAAGTGCCACTGCACATTCGGAACACCGGAATCACAACGTGGCGCGCTGGAGGATGGCAAAGCATTGCGCTTGGAACTCGCTGGTGGGATCCGCGATCGCAAAAATTTCTACGAATCACGCCCCTGATCACAAAGCTGCCGCATGACGTCGCTCCCGGCGAAACGCTCGATATCTCGACCAACATTCGAACTCCAGGACAACCCGGCCGCTATATTCTGGTTCTCGATCTCTTCAGCAACAATCTCAAGTGGTTCAGCCAGGCCGGGGTGATTCCGCTGCTTCTCGAAACGAACATTCGTCCTTCAACACCACGGACCATCGGTCAGGCGGATCTGACATCGCTCTATGCGAGAGGCCACACTCCTGGCGCGCTGACGGCATCTGTTCGGCGCTCTTCGCTGTGGAATGCGGCAGTCTTGATGTTTCGCTCGCACCCGTTCGGCGTGGGACCCGATAATTTCAGGCTCGAATACGGGAAGTATCTGAACGCATCACATTGGGATACGGATGTGCACTCGAACAACCTCTATCTGGAGCTGCTGACAGGGAGTGGAGTTCTCGGCCTGGCGGCATTTGGGCTGATGCTGGCTGCGAAGCGCTGGGACTTCCATCCACCGAGCCTCGCAGCCGCTATCTTTCTGGTTCACGGAATCGTCGATTATTTCCTGATGACGACTCCGCTGTACTTTGCCTTCTGGATCGTGCTCGGAAATTCGGGGACAGACGTATAAATCATCCAATTAGACTTAAAGAGTTTTGAGCCTAATTGGGTGATTTATACGTCCTTCGCCGAATTTCAGTTCAACGTCAGATTGAATCCGGTCCCGTCCGGCTTCACGAATTTGAGATTTCCGATCGAAGATTGTCCGGCAGTTCCACTAAAAAGAATGAACTGGGTTGTGTATCCGCCACCGTTGACCAGGTGCGGAAATAAGGACTCAGCACTGGAAGGTGCAGCGCCCTCGAGCGAAACCGGAGTCGTTGTAATAATGAACGCTTCGGCCGATGCGCGCTCGTTGTAGCGCGCGCGCAGGCCAACGACGGAAATTCCGGCAGCCGTTGTGGATATGCGAAGTACGCCTTTGAACGGATTCGGAACCGCCGGAAAAATTTGAGCAAGAAATCTCGCCGTGTGTCCCGACGCCGGAACGCTCACCGTTACCGGAGCCGGCAAGCCCGTCGTCGAACCATCCAGGTTTGTGACTTCAAACGTGACGCTCGCAGCGCCCGCCCCATTGTTCGCGACGGCGATACCGCTCTGGATGTTTCCGGGTTGCCCATCAGCTCCCGATGACTCAACGTAGGTCCTGAAAGCGGTTCCACCGAGCGTGGGCACACCCGCCTCAGCGACAACGACGCCGAGCGGCTTGTACGAGAACACGACGAGCGCTGTTGGCACTGCACCCCCACCGGCTGGCACAACGCGCACCGCGCCCGCAGTTGTAGAAGCAGCCGTTCCAGGCGTCGCGATTTTTTGTGAGCTGCGTCGCGGTACGGAATACGTCGTCGTAGTGCCGACGGTCACAGGCTGACCATTGTCGTTGGTGAATTGAATGCTGCCGGTCATTGCCGCATCAGATGGATTCACCAGCAGGATTTGCGTGACCCATCCGCCGCCATCTGCAAAATGCGGCAACACAACCGTACCGGTACCTGCAGCAAGGGAAGTATCGATCACGGGCAGCGTAGACATCAGGAAGTCGCCCTTTTGATTGACGTAGCTTCGAAGCGCAACAACGCCAACGGCAACGCTTGAGGTGAAGCTGAACGTTCCCTGAAATGTCGTGCCCGCGAACGTCTTGAACGGGGCTTCGTTCAAAAATTTCGCAATCTGGCCATTCGCTGGAACTTGTGCGGTACCCGATCCGAGATCGGCGCCTGAAGCATCCGTGAAGAAAAATGTGACATTCGCCGGAGAGTCTGACGGGTTCGCAATGGCTAATCCTGTATTCACCGCGCCCGCAACTTCAGCATAGATGCGTCCCGCCGCGAGAGCAGGCGTCGCCGGAACGCCGGTCTCGCTGACCAGCACTCCATTGGTTCGGCCGCCAAAAATCGCAACACCCGATGGTGTTGAATTGCCCGCATCGGGTTGAATGCGCGTGTATCCCACGTCGGGCAGCGCGCCGGCTCCATCTGTCAAAAGAGACACACCGCCTCGATCCGTCAGCGTGTATGCGCGAACCGAATTGTCCGGCGGCGGCTGGACTGCCGCAGGATCGACGAGGACCACTCGCGTGTAAATAAAATCGCCTGTGTTCTGGATATTGCCGTTGGCTGCGTTACCTGCGAGATTGAATCGCACTTTTCCAACGGCCGTGCTCGGAGCCGTCCAGGTAACCGTGAATGTCCCTCCCGGTTGAACGGAAGCGTTCACGTGTTCAGCGTATTGAATACCGCCACCGGTAATGACCTGCACTCTGGTGCTACCTCTGGTCAGCGTGCCGGCTTGTTGATTGGTGGCATCCACAACTGCCGAAAGTTGAAATCCGTATAAAACTGCGCCGGTCCTTTGAACGGTTACAGTCAGTGGATAAGACTGTCCCGGAGTCCATTGTGCAGGCAAACCGGTAAGCGCCAGGCTGCCGCCTGGCGCGTTGACTGGGTTGCCCACGTGACACCCCGCAGTCGAGCATGCCGCGGTATCGCCGAAAATCCCATTCGATGCAGGATCCGGGCCGGTAATGTAGCCAAACAAATATCCCGCCCATCCCAGGCCAAGAATTAGCGTAAACAGGAAAGTATGCTTGATTTGCATGGTGGAAATTCCCTCGCGAAGTGTGTGGCGCCGGTTGGCTCTATGACATCAGCCACCGGTTTCCCCACGAAATTTAACAACAGTGCCAAACCTAAAGACAATCGGGAATCTTTAGATGTTTAGTCGCGAGTTAAGTGAGCAACTTACGGCTTCTGCGTGGGCCGAAGCACGATTTCGCTTATGAAACTATTGGCTTCCTGGGTCACGATTGCACGAACCGCGTGAGCGATATCGGAGGGGTGCAACATCTTGTCGCGTGCCTTTCCGGCATGGTTTGCGGGATTGAAACCGCTGTCGGTCGAGCCGGGACAGATGATTGAAGCGCGGATGCCGTATTGGCGAACTTCTTCCGCAAGTGATTCCGTGAAACCAATAACTCCGAATTTCGATGCGCAGTAAACGGCGCGCGTCGCGGAACCGACTTTGCCGGCGATCGAAGCGATATTGATGATGTGGCCTTTCTTCCTCTCGATCATCGAGGGAAGCACAAACCGGGATGTATAGAAAATTCCTCTCAGATTCGTGTCTATCACTGTCGCGAAATCCTCGTCTTTGTAGTTCACAACGGGACCGAAGATTCCAAGGCCGGCAGCGTTGACGAGAATATCCACCGGACCCAGCGCCGATGCGGTCTGCTCGAAAACGCGCTGCAGTTCTTCTTTGCTGCGGACATCGGCCGGCATGACGCTCGCGGATGGACCGATCATCCGGCCCGTTTCCTCGAGGTCGCTTCGGCTGCGCGCCACAAGAACAACGCGAGCGCCAAGCTTTCCGAGCTCGATGGCGGTTGCGCGACCGATGCCTCTCCCGGCGCCGGTGACAACGGCTACTTGATCTTCAATTGAAACCATGGTGTGTTTCTCCGCTACCGGTTCGTCCAATTTCGAACTTCGAATTTCGAATCGGATCCCCTGATGTGAATTTGTCCACTCGTCCAATTTGCAGATCTGCACGTTGGACCATTGGACGAATCCACATCAGGGGATCCGATTCGAAATTCGAGGTTCGAAATTGGACGAACACTAGTCTCCAGGAACCGCAATTTCCTGATCTTTGTACTGAAGCTGATAGAGCTTGTAATAAATCCCGCGCTGAGCCAGCAATTGTTGATGCGTGCCGATCTCGCGAATTCGGCCCTTGTGCATGACGATGATCTTGTCGCAGCGCTGAATCGTGGAAAGCCGATGCGCGATGATGATCGATGTCCGTCCCTGCATCAGACGTTCGATCGCCTTCCGAATCTGGATCTCCGTCTCGGTATCGACGCTCGACGTCGCCTCGTCGAGTATGAGAATCCGCGGATCGTGCGCGAGAGCACGAGCGAAAGCAAGTAACTGTCTCTGACCAACGGACAGTGTTGTTCCGCGCTCATTGACGGGATGATCCAATCCCAGCGGAAGCGTCCTCAGAAACGGCGCGAGATTCACATCGGCTGCCGCCGCTTCCACGCGTTCACGCGCGATGGGGGACCCAAGCCGAATGTTCGATTCAATCGTTCCCGAAAACAGAAACACATCCTGAAGAACGACAGCAAACGATCCGCGCAGATAACTGAGATCGAGCTTCGCGATGTTCCGGCCGTCGAGCAGGATCTCGCCCTTCTGAATGTCGTAAAAACGCGTGAGCAGGCTTGTGGTCGTGGTTTTCCCTGCACCGGTGTGTCCGACAATGGCAACCGACTCGCCCGGATTCACGTGAAATGATACGTCACGCAGAACCCAGTCTTCATCGTTATATGCAAACCAGACATTGCGGAATTCGATTTCGCCCGCCGCCTCCTGCGACGCCCGCACAGGATCAGGCGGATTCAAAACCGCAGCCGGCGTGTCCACCAGTTTGAACAGGCGCTCGGAACTCGCCATCGCCGATTGAAGGATGTTGTACTTCTCGCTCATGTCGGCAATGGGTTGAAAGAACCGCCGCGAATATTGGATGAAGGCGACCAGTGCTCCCAGTGTCAATACACCGGACAGGATCTGGCCGCCGCCGTACCAGATGATCAGAGCAAGCGCGACAGAACTCAACAGCTCGATGACGGGATAAAACCACGAATATGCCAAGACCCCATCGAGGTGCGCACGCAGATGTTCCCTGTTGATCCGGTCGAATGTCTTGAAGCTCTTTTCTTCGCGATTGTAGAGCTGAACCACCGACATTCCCGTGATGTGTTCCTGGAGGTAGGCATTTATTTTTGCGATCGCGATCCTCACGCGCCGATACGAGTCGCGCGCCTTCACTCGGAAAATTGCAGTGGAGAGCGCGATCAGAGGAACGACCGAAAGCGTCACCAGGCCAAGCTGCCAATTCATCACGAGTATCGCTACCGTGATTCCGGCCAGAACAAGAATGTCGCCGAAGATCGACACGATTCCGGCCGAGAACATTTCATTGAGAACATCGACATCCGTGATCACTCGCGTGATCAACCGCCCAACCGGATTCTTGTCGTAGAACGATGCCGGCAGCTTCTGGAGATGTCCGAAGACCTCCATCCGCATGTCGTACATGATTTTCTGTCCGGTGTTCTGAAGGATGTACGTCTGACCCGAAGAAGTGAAGAACTTCACGATCAGCAGAAGAACGAAGATGGCAGAGATATACGCGAGGCCCGACATGTTGTTGACCGCGATGTAGCTGTCAATCGCAACCTTGATCAGCCATGGAAACGTGATCTCCAGCGCCGATTCCAGCAGGATGAGCACAAAGGCAGCGGCCACAGCTTTCTTGTATGGCCGCAGGTAGGTCACCAGCCGGCGCATGAGCCGCGAATCGTATGCCTTGCCGAGTACTTCTTCTTCGTGCATATTTTGAACGCGGGCTAAAGCCCGCGCCTACGTGTCTGTGGGAACGTAGTTGCCAACCTCGTATTCTCGGGCTTTAGCCCGCATTTATTCGACCGCCAATTCCTCTTCCAGCAACTGGCGTTTGTGCAATTCCGCGTAGTATCCGCCACGTTCGATCAACTCGTCATGGCTGCCGCGCTCGACGATCTCCCCATGATCGAGAACAACAATTTCATCCGCCTCTTTCACCGTTGATACGCGATGGCTGATGAGGATCGAGGTTCGCCCCCGCATCACAGTCTTCAATTCATTCAGGATTTGCTCTTCCGTGTAGGTGTCGACACTCGAAAGCGCATCGTCCAGGATCAGGATCTTCGGATCGCGAATCACTGCGCGCGAAATCGCCGTGCGTTGTTTCTGACCTCCCGAAAGTGTGATGCCCCTCTCCCCCACCATCGTCTCGAATGTATTGGGAAAGCCTTCGATATCGGCTGCGATATTCGACACCTCGGCTGCACGCTGGACTTCTTCATCGGTAGCCGACTCAACGCCAAACGCAATGTTTTCCCTGACCGTCTCGCCAAACAAGAACGTGTCCTGCGGGATAAACCCGATCGAGCGACGAAGCGTTTCCAGCGGCACCCGCTCGATCGGAACGCCATCGATGAACAGCGAATTTCGGGGAGCGTTATAGAGCCGAGGAATCAACTGCACCATTGTCGATTTCCCCGAACCTGTAGCACCAACGATCGCAACGGTCTTTCCTTTTGGAATCGACAACGAAATGTTCTTCAGAATGGGCGTACCGTTATATCGGAAATTCAGGTTCCGAAACTCGATGGCGCCTTCGAGTTTGAAATCCGAAACCGCATCAGGCGAGTCGGCGACGTCAGGCGTTGCATCGAATATGTAGTTCAACCGTTCCATCGAAGCGCGTCCGCGCTCGAGCAGATTCACAACCCAGCCGAAGGCTATCATCGGCCATGTCAGCATGCTGAGATACAGTGTGAAGGCAACAAAGTCTCCGATCGAAATCGTTCCCTGAACGACCTGCCGTCCGCCCATCCAGAGAACAATCACCACCGCGAAACCGAACATCAGTTCCATAATCGGATAAAAAATGCTGGCAACGCGGATCAACTGGCGGTTCTTTGCAACCAGCGTCTGGTTCATACGATCGAATTCGGCGACCTCGTGTTTTTCCTGCACGAAAGCTTTCACCACGCGAATGCCGGCAAGGCTCTCCTGAACTCGCGCACTGAGATCGGCCAGCATCGCCTGCGATTCCTCGGTGAGATCATGAATCATCTTTCCGAAGTAGCGCGTGCTGAAGGAAACGATGGGAAGGGGTACAAGGGCGAGGAGGGTCAACTGCCAGTTGATCTTCAACATCAACACCACGGCAAACAGTGCGGTAACAATCGTGTTCGCCGTGTACATGATGGCCGGGCCGACAAGGTTTCGAACATTGCTCAGGTCGTTCGTGGCCCGCGACATCAACTCGCCCGTTTTGTTCTTCTGGTAAAAGGACATCGGCAGCTTTTCCAGGTGCGCAAATAGCTCATTCCGAAACCCATACTCGATGTCGCGGGACACGCCGATGATGAACCGCCGCATGAAGAACTGGAAGGTGCTGCGCAGGATCGCCAATCCCACGATCAAGACTCCGTAGTAGGCAAGCTTCTGTCGGGTGACCGATTCGGCGAGGCTGTCGACGGCGTATTTCGTTACCCATGGAGCCGTCAACATGAAACCATTTGTCAGGAGGATACATAGAAAGCCGGCGGCAATCCTGCCGCGATGCTGCCGGAGGTGAGGCACCATACGGGCCAACACACTCCATTTATTGGGATTTCTGGCCGCCATAAGTGATTAATATTACTATACGGTTAAACCTCGGGGCTGCAGACGGGTCTATAAGGCTCGTGGTGCCGAGGATAAGAAACCAATGGAAGAAACCCTGACAAAGTCACTCCCAATGGTCTTTGAAAATCAGGATCAGGACGTAAGTCTGGTCGAACGATATTTAGCCGGAGACGTTACCGCCTTCGACGAAATCATGATCCGCTACGAAAGGCAGATCTATCGGGTTTGCTACCGGTTCGTCGAGAATCGGGACGACGCCAAGGATCTTGCGCAGGACGTCTTCATCAAGGCGTTCGAGCATCTTTCGAGTTTCAGGCGCGAATCGAGCCTGAAGACGTGGCTGTATCGCATCGCGATCAATCATTGCATCAACCACGTCAAAAAGCATTCGCAGGAATTCGTCGAGGTGAACGAGTACACCGGCAGCATTCGGCCATCAATCCACGCACAACTGGAACACGAGGAGCAACGCGAGCAGTTCCGCCGAATGATCAAACATCTCCCGCCGAAACAAAAAGCAATCCTCGAATTGCGCGTCAACGAACAACTCAGCTACGAGGAAATTGCGAAGATCTCAGGGCGGACGGTATCGACGATCAAGGCAAGCGTCTTCTTCGCGCTGGAAAAATTAAGGAAGCTGGCAAAACATGTTTGAGAAACGGAAATCAGAGGAATTTCTCAATCGAGTCCGCGCGGAAATGGCCGCCATGGATGAGGACATCCCCGAACCGGACTGGACCGAGTTTCGGGCCTCCGTCCGCGACAAGCTGCTCTCGCGCTCCATGCAGCGCACATCCGAAGTTCGCCGCTGGAAACTGGCATGGGCGCTGTCGCTCATGGCATTCGTCGGTGTATCCACCGGCGTCATCTGGAACCTGAAACCCGGCAACCAGGGGGCCGCCCCCTCGTTGGTGTATTCCGTGCCGCAGGCGACGGAAGTGAGTGACTGGCCGCAGACAGGTTTGTTCGATGACCTGGTTCAGCTAGGTGATACTGAGGAAGCACAACTCCGCCAGATGCTGGAAGCCGAACAATGAAACAAGTGATCGCCGCGGGCTTGCTGATAGCGGCACTCGCCGCCTCCGGCTACGCGCAGGTACAGGCGCGGCAGCGCCTTCGTGTGCCCGACCGTCCCGCTGTCGTGCAGCAGCGGCCTCGGGCCGGGGCGCTTCAGGACGTTGTTCTCGGCTTTTATATCAGTCAGTTCCAGCAGGTAGCTGAAGTAAATGACGAAGTTTTCGCGAAGGTTCTTCCCTTCCTTCGCGAGTTCGTGTCCGCACGCTTTGAGATCAGCGCGCGGCGGACACGCGCGTTGAATCAGATCCGCCAACTGACCAACCGCGGCGGCTCTGATGAGGAGATCAAACGGATGATCAAGGAACTCGACCAGGCGGATGCGGACGGCCTTGCGAACCAGCAAAAGTTTCTCACAAACGCAGATCCTCTATTGTCCGCCACGCAGCAGGCGAAAGTTCGCATCTTCCAGGCGATGGCCGACCAGCGGATCCGCCAGATGCTGGATCGCATTCAGAACGCGACGCCCAACCAGCAACAGCAGGCCGCTCCGAATGCTCGCGATTAGAGTGGAATCGGAACCGCACCCAGCAGTACCGTGGTTACCCTCCGACACCTACAGTTCGCCTGACCCCTAATCTTCTCTATCACTTGGTATCGGCACGAGGCGTGCGATCAGTTCACCAGAACTATGCCCACTGAAACTTAAGGAGGACGTTGGGGATGAGAAGCATCCTTTTCCGGACCACATCTGCTTTGGTATTGCTGGCTGTATGTTTCGTACCCGTTTATGCACATCATGGAACCCAGTTTTTGACCAAGGCGATGGAAGCGAATGCCGCCGAAGTAAAAATCGGTGAGCTGGCACAAACGAAGGCGCAAGACCAACGGGTCAAGGATTTTGCGTCAATGATCGTGAAGGACCACACGATGGCTCTCGACAAGATGCAGATGCTGATGGACGACCGCGTTAACGCCAAGGTCGCCCGCACGAAAATGGACTGGCATTCGATGAAGTTGAACCCGATGCATCAACAGACGTTCGACAGGCTTTCAAAGCTGTCCGGAAACGATTTTGATCGCGAGTTCATGAAAACGATGGTGGCCGAACACCAGGCCGCGATCCGCGATTTCGAAACTCACGCGCGTTCGCATGGGAACACCGCTACCACCGACAACACAAATGCCGGCCGTCAAAAACCGGCCCCGGATAACACGAAAGTCGACTATGCCCGCGATACCGACACGACCGCTTTTGCCAATGAGACGCTGCCAACTCTGAAGAATCACCTGGAGATGGCGCAAAACATTCAGAAGGACATGACAGGCGGTACGCCGACCAGCAACAAGCCGACAAGCAATACGCCGGCAAACAAGAAGTACTAACGCAGCCGAAAGATGCCGCGGGTTTCGCAGATTACATCCGTGTAATCCGCGCAATCCGCGGCTATTCTCGTTGGCATGGTTTCGAAAACTCGACGAAGAACCCCACAGGCCGACCGCCCGAACAATCCCGGATACGGAATCGAAAGAACCCGCAAAGGATTACTCTCGTGGCGATGGGCAGAACAGCGCCTTTCCAAGACTCAAAACTACTTTCTCGCAAGTGTGCGAAGCGACGGCCGTCCTCACGTGATGCCGATTTGGGGGGTCTGGACCGAAGGACGCTTCTATTTCAGCAACGGCAAGAAATCGGTCAAAGCGCGAAACCTCGCAAAGAACCCCAATTGCGTCTTGTGTCCGGGTGATGCCGATGAGGCGCTCATAGTTGAAGGCCGAGTATCGAAGGTCTCGGACAAGAAGACTCTGAGCAAATTCGTAAACGCCTACAAAAAGAAATACAACTTCGATCCCTCAACGATGAATGAACCGATCTTCGTTGTTCAGCCAAAGGTTGCTTTCGGACAGATCGAAGAAACATTCCCCAAAACAGCGACGCGTTGGACATTCTGAGGAAATGGCGGATGGCGGATGTTTGGACATCCACCATCCGCAATCCGCCATCCTATATCTTTCTTACCCCACCAGCAGTATCTGCAGGTCCATGAGGTTCGTCTGCGTCGGGCCGGTGACAATCAAGTCGCCGGTGACTTTGAGGAAATTGGAGGAATCATTCGAGCGCAGATACTTGAAAGGCATTAATCCCAGCTCGACGCCTCGTGAGCACGTGAAATGATCAACTATGCCTCCCGCAGCTGTTGTCGGGCCATCCGTGCCATCGGTCGCGACGCTGGCAAAACACGTGGTCGTTGAGACAGGACGCGCAGCCATAGAGATCGCCCACGCGAGCGCCATCTCCTGATTTCGTCCGCCGGTGCCGTGCCCGCGCACCGTAACCGTAGTCTCACCCGCGGCCAGAATACACGCCGGCGGCTTTACAGGATTTCCGCTGCGGCCGATTTCACGGGCAATTGCCGCGAAGAACCGGCCGATGTCCTTCGCCTCACCTTCGACCTCCGTTCCGAGAATCAACGTATTGAAATTCAGTTCGCGAGCCTTCGCCACCGCTGCGTCGATCAAGAGACGGTTGTTGGCAATGATGTGATTTTCGACTTTCTTGAACACAGGATCACCGGGTTTCGGCGTCTCAGGAATATGGCCGCGCGCGCCTTCCTTGAGTCGTTCGCGCACGGCGTCAGGCACGTCGAGACCGTATTTCTGAATGATCGCATACGCATCCGAGAACGAAGTCGTATCCGGTGCAGTTGGTCCAGACCCGACGAAGTCAATCGGATCGCCGATAACGTCAGAAACGATCAGTGAAATCACATGCGCCGGCGCAGCCCACTTCGCCAGCTGTCCGCCCTTGATCGCCGAGAGATGCTTCCGTACCGCATTCAATTCTCGGATGGTCGCTCCCGCGCGTAACAGCACGGACGTGACTTCCTGTATTTCTTCGAGTGTGATTCCCTCAGCCGGCGCCGTCCAGAGCGATGAAGCGCCACCTGAAATGAGACACAGCACAATGTCATCGGCACCCAGGCCTCGGAGAAGATCGCGTGTTTCCAGGGCCGCACGGTGGCCGGCACTGTCAGGAATGGGATGGCCGGCTTCCACCAGTTTGATTCGATGGAGAGGAAGACTGTGACCGTACTTCGTCACCACGACCCCACCGCTAATGTAGCTTCCAAGAATTTCCTCTATCACCTGCGCCATGCGCGCGCTCGGCTTGCCAGCTCCGATGACGAGAAGCCGGCCGCGTATTTCAAATTTTTTGCCGCCGACACGCAGGATGTTGTCGTCAACCTGCACGAAGTTTCGAATACACGTGGCGGGATTCGCGGCGTTCAGCGCGGCTTCCCAGATCGTCCGCGCGGACTGACGCAGTTCGCGGACGTTCATTGATTCGAGGTTTCCAGTCCCTTCATCAGCTTCGCGCGAAAAACCTCCAGCGCTGCACGATTTTCGGCTTTAGGATTTTCCTGGAGATAGTTGTCAAGGTACTGGATGGCGTCGCTGAGCTTGTTCATGTTGGCGTAAACGTTCGCAAGCATCAGTTTCGCGAGACTCATATCCGGATCAATTTCCTGAACTTTTTTGAAGGCGGCTTCGGCTTCTTCGAGGAAGGAGGACTTCAAATTTGCGGATCCGAGGTAGTAATACGCGATCGACGAACGAGGACTCAGCTTCACGGCAGCTTCCAGCGTATCGAGAGCCAGGTCGAGATACTTGCCGAAAACCTGGCGGCCTTCAGCCTGATGTGAGTCGGCCTCCTGAATGTAAAGGCTGCCGAGATTGATAAATGACTGCACGTTTTTCGGACTGATCTCCTGACAACGCTTGTACATCTTCTCCGCCTCTTCTAAGCGCTTCGCCTTCTGATAGAGGAGTCCGAGATCGATGTGTGCGCGGTAGAACTTTGGCGCAAGCTGCACCGCTTCTTCGAGAAGCTTCATCGCATTCGCGTCGCGTCCCTTTTTCAATTCCTCTGTCGCCTTCTCGTAATCCTGCACGGCTTTCTTCGGGAAGTTCTCTTTCAGCTGGGTCACGTCGATGATGTCAGGATCTGCGGCATCGACTCCGCTGACCGCAGTTTTCGCACCCGCCAGTGGCTCGAGAAAAACGGTTACGCTCGTCGCGCCGCCACCGTTTCCAAACACATCGACCATTTGTCGCGCGGGTTGAAAGCCGTCGCCATTCACCGCAATGTAGTAAGAGCCCGGGTTCACGTTCCGAAATTCGAAATTGCCGATGGAATCCGTGTAGACGCTGTTGATCAATTGCTGGGTCGACCCCTCGAGCCGCACCTCGATGCGCTGATCGACATCCTGTCCGTTCGACAGCATGAGCTTGCCTCGAATACTGTACTCGACGCGCTGCCTCTGCTGACCGAATTGACCAAACGCGGCGGGGCTCAAAAGAAAAACGCACGACAGAACGAAACAAATTCTTCTGATCATGGTGTTTGACCTCGGCGTTCAAGGTTATACATATCCCGCCAAAGAATTGTCAATGAACGCGAATTGAGGGTCGGCTACACTAGGGCCCATGAAGGCGGGGCTGGGCACCGTTCTTATTTCTGAAGATGAGATTCGTCGCCGGATTGATGAAATCGGACAGCAAATCTCGAAGGACTACGCCGGCCGCGCGGTTACGTTTGTGGGGATTCTCAAGGGCAGTTTCATTTTTCTTGCCGACATGATTCGCGCCGTTTCGGTTGACATTCCCGTCGAAGTGGATTTCATGTCCGTGTCCAGCTATGGCGACGCCACAACCACGTCGGGTACGATCCACATCGAAAAGGACCTGGCGGTGCCCATTGATGGCAAGGACGTGATCATTGTAGAGGATATTGTCGACACCGGTCTAACGCTCCTCCACGTGTACAACATTCTTTCGGCGCGCGGGGCAAAGACCCTGCGCGTTGCCGCGCTGCTGGAAAAGCCGGGAAACTCGAAATACGACCGGCCGCTGGATTACATCGGATTTCGAATTCCGAATAAATTCGTGGTTGGCTTCGGTCTCGATTACGCTCAGAAGTTTCGCAATCTTTCGGATATACGGGTACTCAATGAAATCTGATTTCGGCAGATATATCGACCACACGCTCCTTCGGCCGATCGGAACCACGACCGATATCCGCCGTCTCTGCACTGAAGCGATCGAGTACGGCATGGCCGCCGTGTGCATATTTCCGTCATATGTGCCGCTGGCCCGCGAAATCCTGAAAGACAGCAGGGTCAAGATCGCCACGGTAATCGCGTTTCCCTTTGGGGTCACGTTCACCGAGATCAAAGAAGCCGAGATGCGCGCGAGTGCAGCGCGAGGCGCCGACGAGATGGATTTCGTCATTAACATTGCTGCGTTGAAATCAGGCGACGACAAATCGATCGAAGACGAAATGCATCATCTCATCGCGAAGTCACGGACGCTCGGCGTTCACACGAAGTTCATCATCGAAACGGCGTACCTCACCCACGAAGAAAAAGTGCTCGCATGCAAGATCGCGAATCGAGTCCGCCCGGATTTTATGAAGACTTCGACGGGTTACGGCCCTTCCGGCGCGAACGTTGAAGATGTGCGGCTCATGCGGAGCAATCTTCTTCCGGAAATCCAGATCAAGGCTGCGGGCGGCATCAAGTCGTATGCGGAAGCCCGGCAGATGCTTCAGGCGGGAGCATCACGGCTTGGAACGAGCTCGGGCATCAAGATTCTCGAGGAAGCAGGCCGGGCATGAAGCCGGATCCCGTCCTCACACCATTGGAAACGAACTTCCTTTCAACCCTGGTGGAGATCAATCACGAGATCACCTCGATACTCGATCTCGACCAGCTGCTGAAGAAAATTGCGGAGCTTACGCACCGCATCGTTCCTTACGAAATCTTCGCGATCTTCCTCGTGGATGAAAAAAAGCAGGAGCTCTATCACCGCTTTTCCATCGGGTATCCGCAGGACGTCGTGAAGAAACTCCGAATTCCGATAGGCGAAGGCATAACCGGCACGGCGGCATTCGACCGAAAGCCCGTAGTCGTCGACGACGTTCGAAACTATCCGCGTTACATCGAAGCCGTGAAAGGTGCGCGATCTGAGCTCGCGGTTCCTTTGATCGCCCATAACTACGTGGTCGGCGTGCTCGACATCGAGAGCAAAGAGATCGGTTATTTCCGAGAAGAGCAGGTTCGATTACTTAACCTGCTCGCGAGCCAGATTGCCATTGCGATTGAAAATGCCAAGCTCTACGAAAGCGAGCGCAAGAGCCGCGAACTTCTGGCGCTGCTTTACGAGATCAGCCTCGACATGGGTTCGACGCTGGAGATCGATGAGCTCGTCAAGAAGATTGCCGCCGGCGTTAAATCGAGAATCGACTATCACATTTTCTCGATCTTTCTTCTCGACGAACGCGACGGCCTGCTGAAGCCGCGATTCATCATACGCTCCAACGAGCAGGAACATCGCAAGCTTGCCCTGCCGCCGGGAACCGGCCTAGTCGGAACGGCGGCTCAACTGAACGAAGCGTTGCGTGTCGGCGACGTCACGAAGGATCCACGTTACTTAAACGTTCACAGCGAAACGCTTTCCGAGCTCGTCGTGCCATTGTCGTCAAAAGGCAAGGTGGTCGGCGTCCTCAGCCTCGAAAGCACCGAGCGGAATTACTTCACGGACAATCATCAACGATTTTTGATGACGCTCGCCTCGCGTGTCGCTTCCGCTCTGGTCAATGCGGCGCTCTACGCGCGCGTGTCGGATAACGAACAGCGCATGGATCGCGAAATGAAAATCGCGCGCGAGATCCAGCGACAGCTGATGCCGGATGAATTGCCGTCAGTTCCGCCGCTGGCGCTGGCGGTCTTCTTCAAACCCGTGGCGCAGCTCGGAGGCGATCTTTACGACTGGATTCAATTCGACGATGGGCGCCTCGCGATCGTAGTCGGTGATGTCGCAGGAAAGGGCGCGCCGGCGGCGCTATACGGTGCGATGTCGAGCGGAATCATCCGGACGAGGGCCACGCGAAAATATCCGCCCGGCCAGATGCTCGAACTCGTGAACAAAACCCTCTACCAGCGCCCGATCGAAAGCCAGTACGTTGCGCTGACCTATTCCATTTACGAACCTGTGACGCGTAAGTTCACGCTCGCGAATTCCGGGTTGCCCTATCCGCTGCTGATCCGCTCGGGCCAGCCGAGTTTTATCGACGTCGGTGGGATTCCGCTCGGATTGTTCCCCGACTCGAAATACGACGAGACCACGTTGACACTTCAAATGGGTGATGTCGTGGTGCTCTATTCCGACGGCCTCGTTGAATCTAGAAATGATGCGGGCGATGATTTCGGAATGAAACGGCTGGCCGATACCGTTCGCGCGAATCATGAAAAATCGCCGGCGGATATCGTCAAAGCTGTGCGCGACACTCTCGCCAAATTTATCGGACGCCGCAGGCCTCACGATGACCGCACGATGATCGTGATCAAGATGGAGGCCTAGCCGCAGAAATCAATTCATATGACGTGGGACATGCATCCCAACATTGACGTTTCGGGAAAGCGCCCTTCAGCGGATGTCAAACGTTGGGATGTCCAATGTCATATGTGATCACCTGGTCCTTTCCAGAACCGAGATCATTTCTCCGTGGATCTTGCCGTTCGTGGCGACGATTTGCTTCATATATGGCGAAAACGGATTGCCGCTGAAGTCCGTCAGCCGCCCGCCGGCTTCCTCCAGGATGACCTGTCCCGCAGCGGTGTCCCACGGATGGAGACCCATTTCCCAGAAACCGTCGCAGCGGCCGATGGCCACATAACAGAGGTCCAGCGCAGCGGAGCCACCCCGACGGACGGCCTGACTTTCGACGATGAACGCTTCGAACTGACTCATCGCGACGCGGATCTTTTCGCGAACCGTGTACGGAAATCCCGTCATGACCAGTGCACTTCCGAGTTTCTCCGTATCCGACACGCGGAGCTGCTGCCTGTTCACAAACGAGCCCAGGCCTCGCGCCCCGGAAAACATTTCGTCACGCAGCGGGTCGTACACGGCGCCACACAAAATTTCACCACGCTGCTCGAACGCTACGGATACGCAAAAGAACGGGTACTGGTGCGCGAAGTTCGTGGTTCCGTCGAGCGGATCGATGATCCACTTCCCTTCGCCGGATCCTGATGCTCCGCTCTCCTCCGCAAGGATCGCGTGATTCGGGTATCGTTCCTTGATCATTTGAATGACCAGCGCTTCGCTCTCCTTATCGGCGATGGTTACGAGATTGGCACGCGATTTGAGCTCAACCTGCTTTTCGCGAGTCATGTAGTGCTTGAGAACGTCGCCGCCGGCACGGGCGAGTTCGATGGCGAAGTCTAGGTATTCCACGCGGTCATTGCTGATTGTTGCTCTCGGAGCGCAGCATTGTGTCGATCAACTGTTGATACCGAACATCGTCGGCGAGAACCATGAAGGCAGGGTCGGTCTTGATCTTTTCAAGGTCCTTGAATCCTTCTTCCACGGCCTTGTAGAGATACGAAATGGCACGGTCCTTGTCGCCCTTCGCAGCCACGAGCTTGGCGAGGTTGAAACTCATCAACGGATTGGACCGTTGTGAAGTCTGAATCAATGTTCCGAACCCGGAGTTGGTACTCTTGTCGAAAGCTCTCGGATCGATCTCGAGCGCGTGCTGATATGCTTTCATGGCGTCCTCTACCCTGTCCATTTCAGCAAGACACGCACCCATATTGATCAGGATCGTCGGCGATTCCGGCCGCAGCTTCAGAGCGCGGTTGTACTGGTCGAGAGCGCGGTCGAATCGCTTGCGAACGTAGTCGAGTGTTGCGATGTTGTTCATCGCCTCGAGGTAGTATGGGTTCTGCTTGACGGCTTCCCTGTAGTAGCGTTCGGCTTCGGTAAGATTCTGCGACTGGTGATACACCAAACCGAGGCGGTTCAAAGTCGATGCGTTGTACCGGTCGATGGCCACCGACTTTCGATATTCGATGATCGCGTCCTCATACATTTTCCGGGCAAAAAATGTATCGCCTCGTCTTTCCGCCTGCGACGCGACATCAAGATCCTTTTGCACCATGAGCATCGTGGCCTGGACAGCATCGCCTTCGACGCGCGAGATCAGTGTCGGATTATCCTTTGAGAGCTCCAACGCAACCGTGCGGGCGCTCTTGCTGTTTTCCCTCGCATAGCGCGCGACACGCAGATTCAATCGCGCAATCGAACTCTCCGGATTGATCTGGAGCGCTCGCCTGATCTGACCTTCGGCGTTTCCGAATTTCAGTTCCGCAATAAGAAGAACCCCCAGATTGTTGTTGGCTTCAGAAAATTTCGAATCCGCCTTGATGGCCTGCCGGTACGCCGCTTCGGCTTCCTTCAGCCGATTCATCATGTGGTAAGAAAGCGCGAGCCGATTCAGCAGCCCGGCATTCCGCTCAGCCTGCGGAACCGCTTCATATGCCGTGACAGCCTCGGCGTATTGCTTCGCCTGGAATTTCTCGTTGCCGATCTGCGCCTGACCGAAGGCATTCCCACCGAAAAAAAGGCAAACGGCGACGACGGCACATCCGACATCCGCAATCCGCCATCCGATATTTTTCATCTTGCCTCTGCGGCGGGATTTTACAGCACTTTCGCTCGTAATTCCCGCGCTTTGTCGCGGAGTTCCGCGGCCCTTTCAAACTCGAATTTTTTCGCCGCTTCGCGCATTTCCGCCTCAAGTCTTGCAATCAGTTCCGCAATTTTCTCGGGATCTTCGGGCACCAGTTCCTCGGTTTTTTCCTCGGGAATGGGCACGTAATCACCTTCGGCAATCGCGACAAGCGTCATATCCACCGGCTTAATAATGCTCTGCGGTGTGATGTCGTTCTCAACGTTGTAGCGAATCTGAATGTCACGCCTGCGGTTCGTTTCGTCGATGGCTCGCTTCATCGAATCCGTCATAACGTCCGCATACAGAATCGCGCGGCCATTGATGTGACGCGCAGCGCGCCCCATCGTCTGGATCAACGAGTCGCCGGATCGCAGAAAACCTTCCTTGTCGGCATCGAGAATCGCAACCAGCGAGACTTCCGGCAGATCCAGACCCTCGCGCAGCAGGTTGATGCCGATCAGCACATCGAACTCGCCACGCCGCAAGCCCCGCAGAATTTTGATGCGATCGAGTGTTTCGACTTCGGAGTGCAAGTAGCGACATCGCACGCCGACCTCGGTGTAGTACTCCGCCAGATCTTCTGCCATCCGCTTGGTCAGCGTGGTTACAAGCACACGCTCGTTCTTCTCGGCGCGCACGCGAATCTCGTGGAGAAGATCATCGATCTGCCCGCGCACCGGCCGCACCTCGACCTCCGGATCGGTCAAACCCGTGGGCCGAATCACCTGCTCAACCACGACGCCGACAGACTTGGTGAGTTCATATGGACCGGGCGTTGCCGAGACGTAGATGAGTTGATTCGTCCGTCTTTCGAATTCCTCGAATGTGAGCGGGCGGTTATCGAGCGCCGACGGCAGTCGGAAACCATACTCCACCAGATTCTCTTTTCGTGAACGGTCACCGTGATACATGCCGCGAAGCTGCGGGATCGTCTGGTGACTTTCATCGATAAAGATCAGCGAATCCTGCGGCAGGTAATCGAGCAGCGTCGGCGGCGGCTGGCCGGGCATGCGCCCGGTAAAGTGCCGCGAATAATTCTCGATGCCGTGGCAGTATCCGACTTCCTTGACCATTTCCATATCGAACAGCGTGCGCTGGTGCACGCGCTGCGCTTCGAGCAGCCGGCCCTGATTTTCCAGGAGAGCCTCCCATCCGTGGAGTTCCTCCTTAATTGTCTCGACAGCCTGCTCGAGCCGCGGACGCGGCATGACGAAATGGCTTTTGGGATATACCGTCAGCCGGTCAAACACGCGCACTTCATCGCCGGTCAGCGGATCAAATGCGCTGAGCTTGTCGACTTCATCACCCCAGAGTTCGATGCGAAATCCCGTGTTCTCATACGTGGGATAAACCTCGACCGTGTCTCCACGCACACGAAATGTTCCGCGTTTAAAATCGAGATCGTTTCTCTCGTAAAGAATCTCGACAAGCTTGGTGAGAATGTCACGACGTAAGATCCGCTGGCCCTTTTCAAGCATCAACAGCATGCCGTAATACGCTTCCGGAGAGCCCAGACCGTAAATGCACGAAACGGACGCGACGATCACCACGTCACGGCGTTCAAACAGCGAGCGGGTCGCAGACAGACGCAGCCGGTCGATTTCGTCGTTGATTGTGGATTCTTTCTCGATGTACGTGTCCGTCGATGCGATGTACGCCTCGGGCTGGTAATAGTCGTAGTAGCTGACGAAGTATTCCGCCGCGTTGTTCGGAAAGAACCCGCGAAATTCGTGATAAAGCTGCGCCGCGAGCGTCTTGTTATGAGCCAGCACGAGCGTCGGCCGCTTCACGTGTTCAATGACCTTCGCCATCGTGAACGTCTTTCCCGATCCGGTTACGCCCAGCAGCACCTGATGCTTCTCGCCATCGTTCAGACCCCGCACCAGCTGATCAATCGCCGTCGCCTGATCGCCGCGCGGCGCATAGGATGAAACCAAATTGAAATCCATAACCGATTAATTGTATCGGAAATTCGCGGTCGGACCGGTAGTTCGCAATTTCTGCCGTTTCAGAAATTGGGAACTACCGCTCGGACCGCGAATTTCCAGCGTGGAAGCGCACGTGCCAGACGGCGTGGGGCTTATGGAGCCCAATCGCTAAGTGGTTGATCTGTGGCCACCGGCAGCTTGGAACAGCGAAACTTTTCTAAGGATTTGAGCGCAATCTGCTCAAAGTTGGTGGACGGCGTTCAGAGACCTGGAGGTAAACATCATGGATAGAAAACTTTGTTCGGTAATGCTCGTTCTGTTCCTTGGCATCTCAGTTACGAGCTTCGCCCAGGGTCAGGGCCAGAACCGTGGCCCGGGCGGTCCGCCGCCGGCAGTTGCCAACCCGCACATCGAGCACGGTGGTGGAGATCATGGACCGTCGGACCACGCGAACAAACCTTCAGAACCTAACAAGTCCTTGAATTCGGGAAGAAATGATGTCGCGACGCGTCTTAGTGCGGATACGAAGCTGTCGTCGAAGCTTCAAGCGATGTTGCCTGCCGGCATGACCGTTCAGACCGCAGCAATGGGCTTCAAGAACCTCGGCCAGTTCATAGCCGCGGTTCACGTCTCGAAGAACCTGAACATTCCTTTCGATCAGTTGAAAGGAGCAGTCGTAACAAATCACAAATCGCTCGGCGATGCTATCCACGACCTTAAGCCGGATCTGAGTACGGAAACGGCGAAGACGGAAGCAAAGAAAGCCGAAGACGAAGCAAAGGACGACACGAGAAAGCCGTCGTAAATATTCGGAGTGAAATAAAGATGAGCAAGAGGCTTTTGTTTGCGTGCTTGATTCTCCTCCTGTCACCCTCGCTCGCTCTTTACGCACAAGAGGACCGGGGGTGGACTTTTTCAGGAAGTTTTCGAGGAAGTAGCAGTAGCGCGGGATCGATTCTGAAATTGGATCCCACGCTCGGTTATGCTTTCAATCCGCGCCTCGAGACCTACATCGGCCTGCCGGGATATTTCGTCAACAAATCCGCGACGACGTCCACCACTGGCGGCTCGGTCAATGGTATCGGTAATGCCTACGTTGGAGTTCGAATGGGAATCGATACTGACGAGATGAATTTTGTATCGAACTTTGTTGTGACCGCTCCGACCGGTGACAGGGACAAAGGGTTCAGCACCGGCCGCGTGACTGCCGACTGGACGAACAGTTTCAGCAAAAGGCTTTCGTCCATCACGCCCTTCGCCGACTTCGGCGTGGCGAATACGGTTTCCGACACTGCGTTTTTCGTGAGGCCATTCAGCTCGCTGGGACTCGTTGGACATCTCGATGGGGGCGCGATCATGAGCGTTGCGCCTCTGTTCGACATTGGCGCCTCCCTGTACAGTGTGCGCGCATCGGGCCAGCAGCGAATCTTCAGTAAAGTGGTGGGTCAGTCGTCATCCGGACGCTCACAGGCAAGCGGAAGAGGAAACCGCGTTTTCGAAACCGGCGGCGAAACGGTGGGCACTGCCGACATCGCGAATGACGGCGGGTTTTCGACGTGGCTATCGGTAAGACCTCATTCCCGTTTTGGTTTCGATGTGGGCTACACGCGGAGCATTACATACGAACTCAACACGGTCTTCTTTGGTACCTCTGTACGTTTCAAATAAATAAACGCGGGCTAAAGCCCGCGACTACGTGCATGACGGAATGTTCCGGCCAATCCGTAGTCACAGGCTTTAGCCCGCGTTATTTTTTTCGACCGATACCTACTGAACGTTCTTCTCGTTCGGGTACCAGTAAACCAGGTGGCAATCTTCGCAGGCTTTGTCGAGATGATCACCTGCTTCGATCATCGCCTCTGGACTCTTCTTATCGATAGCCGCAATAGACTCCATGGCCACTTCGCGGAGTGTGGCGACATGTGACGCCCACATGGCAGGGTCCGCGTGAATCTTCTCCTCGATCTGTTCCGGAGACAACTCGCTTGCATCTGCCGCTTTCTTGCCTGGCTCCGCAACGTGGCGGCCCGGAATCAGAAGAAGATTGGTTCCCTCGACGATTGTGACTGCGTAATTGCGCACGGTCTCCCAGTCATCGTCGGTTTTCGGAACGATCTCCTCAACGCCCTTCGCCGTGACATTGGTCGCCACCGAACCCCAAAGCTTATCCGCGTTCGGCATGATGATATGCCCCATGACTTCCTCAATCGGAAACACCGGCTTGTAATCAGGCGCCGCAGCGGCAGGCTTCGCGGGTTGTGCATTGCACCCGGACAATATCACGACCATTACTAATGAAAATAAACCGATAGCTCGCACGTGCTCTCCTTTCTGAAAACGGCAGTATCTGCGCATTCAAAAAGAACGTCAACGATTCTGACAAAGAATTCAGAAAGTCTTCAGGTAGTTCGGCGACGCCGAACTTTTGCTGTTGACCACCGTCAAAGCTTCTACAAAGATAGAAAGCCAAGGAGAGCACAATGAAGAGACTTGTGATCATCACCGGAACAGTCCTGTGCCTGTTCCTTTCGACAGCGATTGCCCAGCAAAATGCGGGCAAGAAGCAATACGTCTTTCACGGAAAAGTTGAGAAGGTAGACGCCAACGCGAAGCGCCTGACCGTCGCGAATGAAAAGATCGAAGGCTGGATGAATGCCATGACGATGGCCTACAAAGTCGACAAGGAAGACGTGCTCAAGACGCTCAAACCCGGCGACCAGATCACCGCCACCGTCTACGAAGGCGACTTCGCAACGCTGTACAACGTCAAGGTTGAGCCGCCCAAGAAATAAGGCCGCATGGAGTCAGCCCACTAGTTGCGCAATTTCCGCTCGCGGAGCGCTGTAAAAATGACGGGGGTGACGATCAGGACGTGCAAAAGCGAACTGATCATGCCCCCGAGCACCGGTGTCGCGAGAGGCTTCATAACCTCGGCCCCCGTCCGACTCGACCACATGATCGGCAGAAGTCCGGCAACAACGGTTGCAACCGTCATGACCTTCGGCCGAAGGCGAAGCAATGCTCCCTCCATGACCGCCTCATGCAATGCTTCAATCGTCAAGTTGCCCGTTGCAGCGATCTTCCTCCGAACCGCCTCCTCAAGGTAGATCACCATCACGACGCCCGTTTGCACAGCTGTTCCGAACAGCGCGATGAAGCCGACCCACACCGCAACCGAGAAGTTGTAGCCAAGAAATTTCAACAGGAAGATTCCTCCAGTCAGCGCAAACGGTACAGCCAGGACAACGTGCAACGCCTCCTTGGCGGAGTGATACGTCATGTAGAGCAGAACAAAGATGATCAACAGTACGATCGGAATCACGATCTGTAGTCTTTCCTTGGCTCGGATTTGATTCTCGTACTGGCCGCTCCACTCGACGTAATACCCGGGCGGCATGCTCACATGCTCTGCAACTGCCTTTTTGGCTTCTTCGACAAATCCGCCGACGTCGCGGCCACGAACATTCATCAGCACGGTTCCGCGAAGAAGACCGTTTTCACTCGTGATCATCGACGGACCGGTCACGATTCCGATGTCGGCAATGTCCTTCAAAGGGATCTGAGGTCCGCCCGGCGCGGCCACCAGCACGTCCTTTATAGCTTCGAGATCCTCGCGAAAATCACGCGCATATCGCACACGCACGGGAAAACGTTGTCGTCCCTCGATCGTGAATGTCAGATTCTTTCCGCCGATTGCCGACTCGATCACGTCCTGCGCATCGCCCACGTTGATGCCGTACCTGGCCGCCGCACTTCTATTGATGTGAATCTGAAGGTATGGCGCACCGGTGATTCTTTCCGCGTACAAGTCCACTGCCCCCGGCACATCGTGCAGAACTCGCTCGATCTGGGTGGATTTCTTTTCAATCGTCTGCAGGTCCGAACCGAATACCTTCACTCCGACCTGCGTGCGGATCCCCGTCGACAGCATGTCGATACGATTGCGAATCGGCTGCGTCCAGATGTTCGTCACACCGGGCATCCGCAGTTTCGAATCGAGCCGCTGCAGGATGTCGTCTTTCGTAAGACCCGCCGGCCACTGATCTTTACGTTTGAAAGTAACAATCGTTTCGCTCATGTTGATCGGTGCAGGATCTGTCGACGTTTCCGCCCGCCCAATCTTTCCAACCACCGTCTCGACCGCCGGGTCCTCGGCAATAATCCGATCCTGTATTCGCATGAGCTCCTGCGCCTGGGTGAGCGAGATGCTTGGATCCGTCACAGGCATCCACATTGCCGTCTGTTCGTCAAGCGGCGGCATGAATTCCGATCCAATCGAGGTTCCCACATATAAAGCAAAGGCAAACAACGCAACCGCAGATGCCAATGTCAGCACGCGGTGACGTAACGCAAACCGCAACGCCGGCGCATAGATGCCTCGCAGGATACGCATCACTGGATTGTCTTCTTCGCGGTGCAGACGGCCACGAATGAGGAACGTGCAGAGCACGGGCACGAGCGTTACGGCGATTATCGTCGACCCGATCATCGCGAACGTTTTAGTAAAAGCCAGCGGGTGAAACAGTTTTCCTTCCATTCCGGTCAGAGCGAACACGGGAACGAAAGCAAGAATGATGATGGCCATCGAAAAGAATATCGGCCGGCCGACAAGGCGTGCGGCGTTAAGCGTGATCTCGCTGATCTTCGATCGATATTCTCCGTGCTCCTGCGCATAATTCTCGGCATGGCGAAGCACATTCTCGGTCATGACGATGCCTGCATCGACCAGCACACCGATCGCGATCGCGATCCCGCCGAGCGACATGATGTTCGATGAGATTCCGAAGTAATGCATGAAGAGAAATGAACCGAGCACGGCCAGCGGCAATGGAATCGTGACGATCAAAATGCTGCGGAAGTGCCACAGAAAAATGATGTGCGCCAGCGTGACGAGTATCACTTCCTCGATCAACGCCGACCTCAGCGTCTCGACCGCATTTCGAATGAGCGAGCTCCGATCGTAAAACGGCCGGATCTGCACACCTTTCGGCAATCCTGTCTGCATCGCCGTAATCTTTGCCTTTACCGCATCGATCACCTCCAGCGCATTCGCACCGTAGCGAATCACGACAACCCCGCCGACCGCGTCCGTTCCACCTTTGTCGAGAACACCTCGGCGAAACTCCGGTCCCATCTGAACCGCGGCAACGTGGCGAACCGACACTGGAGTCCCGTTGACGGCCGAAAGGACGATGTCTTCGATGTCTTTCACGGAATTTATGAGGCCCAGCCCGCGAACGACGTATTCCATATTGTTCGCTTCGACGACCTTCGCACCGACATTGCTATTGCTGCGCTCGACAGCTTCGAACACCGTGTGCATCGGAATATTGAATGCGCGCAGCTTGGAGGGGTCGACATCGATCTGGTACTGCCGCACGAATCCGCCGATGCTCGCAACCTCCGCCACTCCCGGCACCGAATTCAGCTGGTACCGGATGAACCAATCCTGAAGCGATCGGAGCGTTCCCGGATCATAAGGACCTTCGACCGTGTACCAGAACACCTGACCGACGCCGGTTGCGTCGGGCCCAAGGGCTGGAACAACCCCTGAAGGAAGAAATGTCGATGCGAGGTTCAAACGCTCGAGAACACGCGTCCGAGCGAAATACACGTCGACGTCGTCCTCGAAAATGATGTTGATCATCGAAAAACCAAACGCCGACGACGAGCGCACCGTTTTGACGTTGGGCAGCCCCTGGAGATTTACGGTAAGCGGGTAGGTGATCTGATCTTCGACTTCTTGCGGACTTCGGCCCGGCCAGTCGGTGAAGACGATGACCTGGTTTTCGCTGAGATCCGGGATCGCATCAATCGGAGTTCGAAGGAGAGCCCAATAGCCCCATCCGGCTAGGAATCCGTAGACGAGGAGCACCAGGAACCGGTTCTTGAGTGAGAGTTCGATCAATCTGTTGATCATGGCAACCTCACTTCGCGTCCAGGCGCGATCGATGGACTGCAAGCAACTGGCTGCCGCGACGCGCTTCCACCGTCAGGCTCCACGGTCCGGCCATTGCAATTGTTTCGCTACCCACGTATTCCGAACCGTTCCATGCGAGATCTACCGACGACCGCATCTCGCCCATGCCCATCGCGGGCATTGCCGGCATGACCAGAGTCGCCTTCACCTGAGCATCTATCACTGGCTTGTCATCGGGTCCTGTTACCGTTACGTGGAACGTGCCTTCGGAAGCGCCTTTCGGCGGCGACGGCTCCGAGCGAACAGTGATGGAGTAATTTGATTGGGGTGTTGTTGGTGCGGCATCGGTGTTGAAGGCCTTCGAGCCGCCGAATAACCCGGTCATGTTGCCGCTCAGCCGTGTCTGAGAATCGATCAGAAAATTGCCATGTGTCACGACGCGTTCGCCGGCCGAGATGCCCCTCGCAACGGCGTAGTAGTCATCACTCGTTGCTGAAGTTTCGATCGTCCGCTTCTCGAACACATCTTCGTCTTTTGCGACGTAAACAACCTTTTCTTTCCCCGTATCGAGAACGGCAGACCTTGGAACCGCGACGACCTCACCCGCAACCGGCGCTTGCAAGGAAACCTGGACGAACATGCCCGGTCTAAGCCGCATTTGCGGATTCGAAACCTGAATACGCACGGTCATGGTTCGTGTTTGAGGATCCACGGATGGCTGGAGGAACGCGATCGCTCCCGGGAGCGCACCTGAAACGCCGGGCGCTGTGATCTTTACGGCTTGTCGACTACGGACGAGTGGAATATCGGATTCGAAAATATCCGCCTGAACCCACACCGTACTGAGATCCGTGACCTCAAGAAGAACGTCACCTTCCTTGACGTACTGCCCTTCGGCAACAGTGCGTCTGGTGACGACCCCCGAAACACCCGAATATGTCGTGATCTGTATCGGTCTGCTCGATGATGCGAGTTCGTCGATCTGCTCGGCAGTCAAACCCCGCAACTCGAGGCGCCGTCGGCTGGCGTTCACCAATTCGTTAGCGTCGGTAATCGCCTGCGCCTCCCTGCTTGCCTCGAGCCGTTGCTGGTTTTCCAAAGCAAGTTTGTATTCTTCTGTAGCTGTAAACACGTCGGGGCTGTAAATCAGCGCCACCGGGTCTCCTCGACTGACGGTTTCGCCGGTGACTTTTGCGAACAACCTGTCGATGCGGCCACCGATACGGGCGCTGATCGTGCTGATCCCTGTCTCGGGTTCAGCCACTTTGCCGGGCGCGGTAAGTTCTTTGCGAATGGTCCGACGTTGAACTTCCGCAGTCTCGATGCCAATAGACTTCTGCTCATCCTCGGTGAGTTGGACCGACACCGGCTCATTCGTCGCCGGTTGCTCGGTCGGTTGTACCTCTCCTTGCTGTAGAAGCGCTCTATGACCGCCCGCGTCATCGACGGCGCGCGCCGTTTCGAAATAGCGATAAGCGCCACCGGCAATGAGCAAGCCGATAAACACTCCGACGACGAGCCATGCTTTCTCACTTCGTCTCATGTTGCACCTCCACCCGTGCGACGGAATCGCGCGGGATCGAGGCGCCTATTGCTCCTTCGAGTTCCGCCACGCGGCTGTCGAAGTCGGCCAATGCGCGATAGTAGGAGTACTCCACATCAAGCGCGGTGTTCTGGCTGTCGATGAGGTTCAGGAAATCCGTCTGGTCCGTCTGATACGCAGCAGAGGCTGCCTTCAAAGTTGCTTGTGCCTGCGGTCGAAGCGTATCGCGGTAGAGCGCGACCAGGCGTACAGCCGTCCTGGCGCGAATGAGCGCCTCCTGGATTTCCTGAAACACCGCCGCCTTTCGCGATTCCAGTTCCGCGCGCTGGACATTTACCTGCGATTGCGCTTCGCGAATTTCCGGATCATGCTTTGCCCGGTTGAGCCAGGGCAGGTTGAACGACAGCTCAGCCATATAGCCGCTCCGATTCATCGAGCCTGACGGCATGAGCATGTAACCGGCTCCGATGGAAATATCCGGCTTGTAATTTTTCTCGGTCAGCCGAACCGTCGTTTCGAGCTGCCGTATCCCCGCCTGTATGGCCCTCAACTCCGGCCGATTTTCGAGTGCGGTTTGCTGGAGACTCGAATTCTCAGGCAGAGCGGCCGGGACACTATATTCACCAGATACCTCCAGCGGCGCCGCAGGATCTTTTCCCATGAGAGTGTTCAAGCGCGCACGTGCAAGATCTCCATCCTGGAGAAACATCGCCAGATGATCGGCGAGGCGCGTTACCGCGATCTGCGCTTTCAGTACATCCTGCTGCGGCACGCGACCCACCGTGTACTTGATTCGAGCGGCGGCAACGGCCTGACGCGCTAATGCGGTCTGCTCGTCGTGCAATCGAAGTTCGTCCTGATTCCGCAGCAGGTCATAGAAAGTCGCGCGCACACGCGCGGCTATTCCCAATTTCGTGGCTTCGAGTTCCGCTTCGGCAACATCCACAGCCTGATTTGCAGCCTGATACCGCAGCTCGCGCTTGCCTGCTGCAGGGAATGTCTGGTTGAACATGAACATGTGCTGCGTCTGATTCATGTTCCACGGCGCCGACAACGGCGTGCCCCAGGCGCGATAGCTGAAGGATGGATCATCGAGGGCAAGCGCCGGCGTGACACCCGCTTTCGCCAGCTCCACACGTTCGCGCATGATCTGGATATCGCGGTTGTTTTCCAGAGCCACACGCTCGATCTCCTGCAGGCTCATTGGCGGAACAGCAGCGGCTTGATGCTCGTGTTCCTGGACCAATACGCGATCGGTCAGAGATTCATTCGACTGCAACAGTAGAAGAAAAATAAGGATTCGCATTTTTGCTCCTTGTGAATAGACACGCTGGGCACACATCGAGCGGCCCTACCGTTCAAAGCGAGATGCGAATCAAATACGAAGGATTACGGGCGCGGTACCTGACAAATCAGATGATGCGTGGCTAATGTCGAATACAGGCGTGGAATCAACCTGCGATGAGACTGCAGCGATCGTGTTGAACGCTTCTCCAGCAACGCTGAAATCAAATCCAATGTCGCGGTTCGCTCGGGCCAGGGTTGCAACATCTAAACGCACAACCGTGCGGCAGCATTCATGAGACATGCCGGAACCACCGCACTCGTTAGCCATCTGCTGGCAGCACTCGTGTTCGCTTTCAGTCACGGTCTCGGGCATGAAGCATGCCATCTGCGGCGCAACTACCCACAGTATGGTCAGACTCAGTGCCAGTGCCCGACTCGATCGCGACATGCGCAGAGTATACATAAAAAGCGTTTGGCCGCCGACATCGTCCACGGGCAGATCTCGTCTATGCGGCAGCTCCTGTCTCCTCACAAGCCCCTTCGGCTCACATCGCGGTAAACAAAAGCACCATCCAACCCAATACCAGACCGGAGCCGACGATCCAAACAAGTGCCATCCAAACTGTGTGGATTGCATGTTGTAATGCATAAAACCCTCTCATACCTGACGGAGCAGTTGAGGTTCCGCTCAGATCTCATTCAATTTGTTTAGAGTCTCAACAGTCTGGAAATCAGCTCGTACCGGAATGTCCAAGGAGGTAGCCGCTCTTAACATTTAGTGAACTATTTGTCAGAATCGTCAGCCTGCCGGGAATCCATGTTAGGCTTCGCACTTGTGAGCGTTGTGAGATTCGCCGGCTCCATTTTGATCCTTGTGTTGGCTCTGCACTCGCAGTGTGGCGCGACCTGCCTGGCGGATGTTCTTCACAGCGACCGTCCCCAGCCGACTCCACAGGCTGAACCTCCGTGCCATCAGCATCAACAGGAATCTTCGAAACCTTCCGATAAACCGCAGGATACAAGCGGCCCGTGTGCGCAGAGCCAGATCATTGAAGCGAAATCCTCTATCACTGGAAAGTTCGTCTTCGATCTTGTTATAGCGGTAGTACCGGCTGCGGCGACGGTGACCCTCGTTCAACTCTCTGCATTGACGATCACAACACCCGTGTCGCCAGGTGTTGGGTCTTTCCCAGCAACTATCGTCGTTCTGCGTATCTGATTCTGTTTCTCGACTGACGACACAAATCGTTCGTGTGAGGAAACTATGAGTCAGAAGAACGCCCGTATTGCCGGCGCGGGAACGATCCTGCTCGCCTGGCTGTTTTCCATTCCTGGCGCTAAAGCCCAGAGCATGCCGGGAATGTCGGCGATGGAAAGTTCTGTCGGCTTTCTGTCGTCCGGAACGACGGTCGAACCGAAGAATACGTCCGAGTTCGTACCGATGGTCCACGCCACCATTGGAAATTGGACGCTCATGTTTCACGCCAACGCCTTCGTTCTGGATACACAGCAAACCGGACCTCGGGGACGCGACAAGTTCTATTCGGCAAATTGGTTCATGCCCATGCTGACGCGTGAGTTTGGAAGACATTCATTTTTCGCGCGCACCATGCTTAGTCTGGAGCCGGCGACAGTCAGCAAGCGAAGATATCCAGAACTGTTTCAAACTGGCGAGACTGCATACGGTCTGCCGATCGTCGATGGCCAACATCCGCATGACTTCATAATGGAGCTTGCCGGCCGCTACGAGTTTCGACTCAGCGATCGAACGCAAGTGTTCGTTTACGGCGGACCCGTTGGTGATCCAGCTCTTGGTCCGACCGCTTTTCCTCACCGTGCATCGGCATCGGAAAACCCGATGGCAGCGCTCGCACACCATCAGCAGGACTCAACCCACATCTCAAACAATGTCGTGACGCTCGGTATTGTGCAGGGTCGCGTCCAGCTCGAAGCATCGACGTTTCACGGGCAAGAGCCAAATGAGAATCGATGGAACATCGATGGTGGAACACCGGACTCCTTCGCTTCACGTTTGACCGTCGGTGTAACGAATGGGCTGACAGGCCAGGTTTCAGCCGGCCGAATCAACGACCGCGAAGCGTTGCACCCGACCGCGGATACCTTTCGTATGACGGCTTCCCTCTCTCACAACAAGCGTTTTTCGTCCGGCCACATCGCTTCAAGCTTGATCTGGGGCCGCAATAAGGACCTGGCGGGACACGATGCTCCTCGCATATTCAATTCGTATACGCTGGAATCGACGGTAAACTTTGCAAACAACAATTGGACATGGCTTCGCGTTGAAAATGTCGATCGTGATCGAACAATCCTTGTGGGCGAGGTGCCGACGGTGCGAAGTACTGAAGAAGATCCGATCGGAAGAATTCAGGCCTATACGTTCGGATACGAACGCGATCTGCCGATCGCCACTTCGCACTTGAAAGTCGGCCTTGGATCGCAGGTCACCCTGTACGGCCTGCCCGAACAGATCAAGGCGGTTTACGGGAATCGGCCGGCGGCCTTCACAATGTTCCTGCGGATACGTCCAAAGGGAAACATGATGGAACACATGCAGCTGATGCACCGGAAATAATGCGAAATTTCAACCCTCACCCGGCGCTTCGCGCCACCCTCTCCCCCAGTGGGAGAGGGAGAGTCCTGAGGTCATTCCCTCTCCCACTGGGAGAGGGTGGTGCGAAGCGTCGGGTGAGGGTCGAATCTTCGAACGATTTCTTCTGAAAAAATGAAGGTCAGACACATTTTCGTGGTCCTCGCCGTGATGCTCTCAGCTGCCGCGATATATGGCTGGATAATAATCTCCGGCGGTTTCAGCGCGCGCGGTACGCCAAGCAGAGTTGAAGCGTTTGTTGCAAAACGGTTGCGTAGCCTGGCAACGCCGACCCGTGCGCGCGATGCGAAGAATCCCGTCGCGCCAAGTCCTGAAGTGCTGTCGGCCGCCAAGACTCATTTTGCCGATCATTGCGCATCGTGTCATGGCAACGACGGACGGGGAGCCACGCTGATCGGTCGCGGTCTTTATCCCAAACCACCGGATATGACACAACCGGATACGCAGAACTTAACCGACGGCGAGCTCTATTACATCATTGAAAACGGAATCCGCTTTACCGGTATGCCGGCGTTTGCCGAAGTGGAAGGCAACCAAAACAATGAAGAGAGCTGGGCGCTGGTGCAATTCATCCGGCATCTCCCGTCAATGACGGACGATGAAGCCATCGAGATGAAGAAAATGAATCCGAAGAGCCCGGCGGCATTGGCTAAAGAAGAAGAAATGCGAAGATTTCTTGCGGGCGAGGATATCGAGCCCACAGAAGCTAGTCACGAACATCATCATTAAGGAGAAACAATGTTGAATCGAATTGCAGTTTTGATTTTGACTGTGGCTTTCTTTGCCGGCGTCCTGCTGGCGCACGGCGACCCCATCATGGGGACGATCACTGCCGTCAATAACGACTCGTTTACGATCAAAGACAAGGCGAACAAATCCGTCGTGATCATGCTGGAGAAAGCCACGAAGTACCTGAAGAACGACAAGGCCGCCGCAAGATCCGATCTGCAGGTCGGCGCTCGCGTGATCATCGACGCCCATCCGGATGCAAAGACCAAAGCCCTTACAGCGGAAGAAGTGAACATCGGAACGGCGGCGCCTGCTGCGCCGGCGAAGAAGTAACCATGAACCGCGCGCTGTCCCTGGCGACAATCGTGTTGATCGCTGTGGCTCCCGTTTTCGCACATGTCACCGTGCAACCAAAGCAATCCGCGCCCGGGGCGGTTGAAAAGTACGTACTGCGGGTTCCGACGGAAAAGTTCGTTCCGACGGTGCGTGTCGATGTGGAGTTTCCCGCCACGCTGAACGTGTCTGCGTTCGAAAAGAAACCAGGATGGAAGATCGAAGAGAAGAAGGATTCGTCGGGAAAAATCATCGGTGTGACGCTGAACGGTTCCCTCCCGCCAGGAGAATCCACTCAGTTCAGTTTCACCGCAAGAAATCCGGGCGACCCAGGCAAGCTGGTCTTCAAAGCCATCCAGACTTATGAAGACGGGACTAAATCCGAATGGACTGGAGCCGAAGGTTCAAAGACGCCGGCTCCCTTGGTTGAAATAAGGAAATAGGCGCTTATGTTTTCCGAGAAAGAACTCGCATATTTGAAATCCCAACGGCTCGCACGCATCGCGACAGTATCGGCTGATGGCGAGCCGGATGTCGCACCAGTCGGATTCACATTCGACGGACGCCGTTTTCTGGTCGGCGGCATGGATTTGAAACACACGCTGAAATACAAGAACGCCGTAGCTACGGGCCGAGTTGCGCTTGTGATCGATGATTTACCCAGCGCGGATCCTCCGCAACCGCGCGGCATCAAAGTCCACGGGAAGGCGCGAATTACTCTGGCCGAAGGTTACCGTGGCCAGGCGGAATACATTGAAATCACGCCGGAGCGCTATTGGAGCTGGGGGGTTGACGCTCCAGCATTCGAAAACGGAAAGCCGGTGATGAAGAAGGTTTCAAATTTGTAGAGTAATTTCCTATTAACTCGGATGCCCGGCGGGCGTAGACTTCCCTCATGCGCCGGTGGCTCGTCACGATCTCATTGACGATCGCAATCCTGAGCAACACTCTGTGGAGCGTCCAGTGCACGCCATCAGGAATCGATTCCAATCTTCCGGACTGCTGCAAGGATGGAATGTGTCCCCACCATTTATCCGGACAGGAATCGCAGTCGTGCCCGCATACGTTGTCACCCGGCTCAACACTTGCCTTGATAATTCATTCGGGAATGCCGGCGGCCATTTATGAAGCCGTCGTCGGCCAGGTCGAGCTCGCGCCAGCGGGCGCTGCCCTCGACTTTCTGACGCCGAATGTCACTCAACCCGTCCTTCTACCTTTCACGCCTCCACCCGAACTGTCGTTTTCGTAACGCATCAATCAACGAACGAACAGTTATTTCGGGGGGAAATTGTGTACGCAACTCTCTTGGCCATTTTTCTTTTTGCCCAACAGGCAGTGAACTCCGCCGTCGTCAGCGGCCGCGTTGAAGATCAGACCGGGGCAAGTGTCGCTTCGGCATCCGTGACTTTGAACAATGTGGACCGTAATCAATCGGTCTCAACGACGACGGATGAAGACGGCCGGTTCCGATTCGTCTACATGCCGGTCGGGGCATATCAGCTACGTGTGGAGCGTTCCGGGTTTTCTACAGCGACCGCTGCGCTGACGCTGTCGGTCGGCCAGTCGCTCGAGATCCCCATCCAGCTGACGCTCGCCGGTATCAGCGAAGAGATCAATGTTCAGGAGACGCTTCCCCTCATTGAACTCAACCGGACACAGGTTGCTGAAACGATCGTACCGACGGAAATCGATGAGCTGCCGCTCAACGGCCGGAATTATCTGGATCTCGCGCTCCTGCTGCCGGCCGTTTCGAAAACCAACACCGGCAACAACGAACGATTCGCCGAAACTTCCGCGGTTCCCGGCACAGGGATATCGGTTGCAGGGCAGCGCAATCTGAACAATGGTTTCGTTGTTGACGGCCTGTCGGCGAACGATGACGCGGCCGACCTCGCCGGAACCTTCTACAGTCAGGAAGTCATCCGCGAATTTCAGGTGATCACTGCCGGAGGCATTGCCGAGTTTGGCAGAGCATCAAGCGGGGTGGTGAATATAGTCACGCAATCCGGTACAAACAACTGGCACGGAAAACTGTACGGATTCTTCCGCAACCACCGCTTCGACGCACGCCATCCGTTCGCAACAAGCAAGAGTCCGCTCACGCAGGGCCAATACGGCGCGACCGCCGGTGGCCCGCTCCAGCGAAACCGCACGTTCCTGTTTACGAATTTCGAACGCGAGGATCTGAATCGATCCGGCTTTGTGACAATTTCTCCCGCCAATGCGGCGATCCTCAATTTGCCGACTGGCGCCTATCCCACCGGAGACAATCGAACGAGTTTTTTTGCGAGAACCGACTTCACGCTTACCACGAACAACCGCCTGACCTCGCGCTACAACCTTTACGACATTTTCAGTCCAAACGCGCGCAACGTCGGCGGCCTCAACGCTGTGAGCCGGGGAACGGTCGTCGCCGACCGCGATCAAACTGTAGCGCTAACGGACACAATGAATGTTGCGGCCAATGCCTTCAACGAAGCGCGATTCCAGTACACGCACAGCACGTTCGAAGCTCCGGGCAACGATCTGATCGGGCCGGCGGTCAATATTTCCGGTATCGCAAACTATGGTGCCTCGACGTCATCACCTACGGCGAGGGCCATCGATCTGTTCGAAATGGCGGACAACTATTCCGTCCAACACAACGCGCATTTCCTGAAAGTGGGCCTTGATGTTCTTTACAACCGCGTGAACATCGTTTTTCCGGGAAGCTTCTACGGCAGCTACTCGTTCAGTTCGCTTGCGAACTATCTTTCGGGCAACTACACGACGTTTACACAAGCTTTCGGTAAGGTGGACTGGTTTCAGACCAATCCGAACGTCGGGTGGTTCGTTCAGGACGAATGGAGAGCGGGAAAAAGTTTGACGATCAATGCCGGCCTTCGCCACGACGTCGAGTGGCTCGCTGCAGGTATTGAGCCCAGCACCCACAATTTCAGTCCTCGCCTCGGCCTGGCGTATGCTCCCGGCGACCACAAAACTGTTATTCGAGCCGGCGCGGGCCAGTACTACGATCGCATTCCCCTTCGCGCGGTTGCCAATGCGCTGCGAGGAGCGGGCACCGATTACAAGACGGTCAGTCTCCAGAGAACGCAGACGGGTGCACCCGTATTCCCCGCCAAGCTCGGTTCATTCCCATCCGGCATTCTGTTTAACCTGGCAACCATCGATCCGCGTATCAAGAACGCCTATGCCGTGCAGGCGAACCTCCAGATCGAGCGCGAGCTTTGGAATGGAGCTACCGCCTCGATTGGGTACCTGCACGTTCGGGGCATTCACATCATCATGCAACGAAACTTGAATGTGCCGACGGTGACGGCAACACAGGATCCGGTGAACCTCGGGAGGCCGAATTCGAACTTCGCCAACATCACGCAGTACAGCGGACAGGGGGATTCGTATTACGACGGCATGACCGTTTCTTTCCAGCATCGCGCTACTCGCTCGATGACCGCGCGGGTCTCGTACACGCTTGCAAAAGCCATTGACGACACGGGCAATGCGTTTTTCAGTTCACCGCAGGACAATTTCAATATTCGAGATGACCGCGCGCTCTCCGATAACGACCAGCGGCATCGCTTTACCGTGAGTGGCCAGACACAATTCCGCGGATGGCAGGTGAGCCCCATCTTCACCTACGGCTCCCCTTATCCCTTCAACATCGTTACCGGAGGGCAGACGTTGCAGACGACCGCCGCGCGGCCGGCAGGTATCGGGCGTAATACCGGCGTTGGCTTTAGTTCGGCTTCGCTCGATCTTCGGCTGGTCCGCAAGTTCGACGTCAGGGATCATTTCAAGGTGGATGTGATTGCGGAAAGCTTCAACACGTTGAACCGGACAAATCTGCAGTTCCCCAACAACACATTCGGCAGCGGTCCGGTTCCACTCGCAACTTTCGGCAAACCGACAAACGCGGGCGATCCACGCCAGATTCAATTTGGGCTGAAACTCGCCTTCTAGGATGCACATCAGCCGCGGACTACACGATTACCCGGATTCAATCCGCGTAATCTGTGAAATCCGCCGCTGATCGTCCGCTTCTTTACTTTGGAAGCTTTTGTAGAACCTCTGCGAGTTGTCCGTCCTCGACGACTGGAACGATTGACAGTTCCATGAGGTCGCTCCACATCAGCGCAAATTCCGCCAGGCCCTGGGGATCATCCGTCTCCAGCAGGTCAAACCCGCCGCTGAAATCCGCACGCGTCCAGCGTCCTAACAACTTCACACTCTTCGGCGGCAGTCCTCCGGTTTTTTGAAAGCGGGCGATGCCTTCGGCTCGCGTTTTGGTATCCGGTTTCCAAGAAAATGTCAGCATGAATTTCATAATTCCTCCTCTTTCCTTTTCACTGTGAGCATATACGTCCCACGTACCGAAACCGGATGTTGGAAAAACGGAGTGTGGCTCCATTTTTTCTGCATCCGTTTTCGAGGTTACCCCGTAGAGATGGTTGGGGGTAGCTATGGGGGCGATTGTCACGATGTTGTTCCTGTTGAGTCACGTTTCCGGCGTTGTTGTCGATCAGAAGGATGCGGTGTTGAGCGGCATCACTGTCATTGGCCGCAATGAAACAATAGAGAGACGAACCGTTACGGATGAAACCGGCCGGTTCAGCCTTGAGATTCCGGGCGACAGCCTTGTCCTCAACATCGAAGGGCCATTCATCGAACCGTTGAAGCAACTCCTGCCTGCAGGCAGCTCCGAAAACGTCAGAATTCAAGTGGAGTATAGGATTCCCCCAGTCCACCAGGACATCGTCATCACCGCATCGCCGGTCGAACCTCAAGTCGAAACACACAGCGACGAAATTTATAAGCGCACACTCTTTTCGCGCGATGACCAGCTACTGGAAACGCTCAACGCCGGCATCAACGCGGGGCAACATGAAGGCGGCGGCAAATCGCTCGAGATCCGCCGCTTCGGATTCAATCTCGACCACGGCGGCGTCAACGGCGGATTGAAGGTTCTAGTCGATGATGTGCAGCAAAACCAGGGCACCCAGGGTCACGGGCAGGGCTACCTCGGCGCGTTGAAAACGGTCACGCCCGAATTGATCCAGGATGTGAATATCCTCAATGGTCCGTTCAGCGCCGAGTACGGAGATTTCTCGGGACTCGGAGTCGTACATATCCGGCTGAAAGAGAGCTTGCCCGATCCGATGATGCTTCGGTTGCAGCGTGGTTCGTTCGGAAGTTACCGCACATTTTTCGGATACAGTCCATCGCTGGATAACGCCGATGCCTTCCTCGCCTACGAAGGGTCGCGAACAGACGGCCCGTTCCTTAATCCCCTTCGATACGGCCGGGACAACGTTACCGGAAACTACACGAGACACCTGGAAGACGATGCGGCAATCGGCCTGAAGCTGAACTTCGGCCGCAACGATTTTTTCTCTTCCGGACAAATTCCGCTCGACCTCGTTGCCTCGAAACAATTGCCGCGCTTTGGATTGATCGACGCGAGTGATGGCGGACGAGTGCGTTCGGGAACCGCGGGAATCTACTATCGGAAAACCTCGGAGTCCGGCGTCAGTTTCAAAGCCGACGGATTCCTGAGCCGTTCCTTGTTCGACCTGTATTCCAATTTCACGCTTTTTTTGAATGACACTTCGAACGGCGACGGAATTCAGCAACATGATTCACGCTACCAGGAAGGCTTCAACACACAGTACCTGCGACCGCACCGGTTATTGGGGAATCCGTCGCTCCTGACCGTCGGCACGAACTTTCACGATAACCAGATCAACGTGGGTTTGTTTCCCCAGGCGAACCGCGAACCGCTTGGCGTCACGACCAACGCTTTGGCGCACGTCACGAACACGGCGGGTTACGCGGAACAGGCAAGCGACGTCTTCCACGGAAAGCTTCATCTCGAGGCCGGCCTGCGGTGGGATTACTTTCGCTTTTCCGTCAACGACGGTGCGCAAGGTGCCGAACGCTTTCAGCCCAAATTTGGCGCAGCCTATCGAGTGTCGTCAACATTTCCAATAACCTTGAACTTCAACTACGGCCGCGGCATCAACACACAGGACGCCCGTGGCGTTGTGCAGCGGCCGGAATCTCCCCGCATTGCCACCACCGATTTTTATCAGCTCGGCATGGCGTACCAGGCCGGCCGGGTTTCGCTGAGCGGCGATACATTCCTGATCGATCGCTCCAACGAGCAGGTCTACGTTCCCGACGATGGAACCTTTGAATTGAAAGGCCCGAGCCGTTCCTACGGCTACGAAGGAAAAACTTCTATCCGCCTGACGCGATTCTTGTCGGTAAATGCCGGCGTAACGCAGGTTACAAATTCGTTTTATCGGGCAACTTCACCCCGGGTGTACGTCGACAGCGCTCCGCACACCGTGGCCAACGGCGGTGTGACACTTTCCGGGTGGCACGATGTGTACGCTTCCCTCCGTTACCGCCACGTGAGTCATTACCGCCTCGACGGCGAGGACGCCGCAATCCGTGCTTCAGGCCTCGACGTTCTGGATCTCGCCATTACCCAAACCCTCCGGCATGGCTTGGATTTCAATCTCGACGTCGATAACCTCACGAATAAGACGTATTACGAAACTCAGAACTTTTTTGAGTCGAGAGTCACCCCAACCATGCCGGCGATCGCGCGAATCCATGGAACCCCCGGCTATCCGATCGGAGTGACACTTGGCCTCACTTTCCGGTTTGGAGCGAGCCGGTGAAGGCTGAGCGGCAGCTCACGCAAGAAGCTCTTTCATTGCCGCGGACATATCCAGCAATGCCCTTTCACCATTACCCAAGAATGTCGAACCGTGCATGGTCGCACACACGCGTGGCTTCAATGATGCAAGTTCCTTGATCTGAGCTTCCGTTTGCTGCGTGTACGGCATGTAATTCGCGAGAGGGCCGCCTTGAAATGCACGTGCCGTCTCCCGAAAACGTCCGACGACGTCGGATTCCGTTAGCGGGGACGTGTCGCCATTGTGGCCCAACAGGTCTGAACAAAACAGGGTCTGCGTTGTTTCTTCAAAAAGAAAACCCGCGTCCCATCCGTGAGGCAAATGCGGAGTGGACTTGAACCGGAACGTGTACTTCCCGGTTTGGATCCTTTCGTCGTGATTTAGCCCACGAGCAGGACGCACCGCGCCGTCATTTACAAAAACGACGGCACCCACGACGCTGCATATCGCCTCGGCGCGAGGTGCAATCGTGAGCCACTCATTCAGTGAGCCGCACTCGTCGGGCTCAAAGTGGCTGAAACTGACGTACCGGAGGGTTGCCGGATCGATGACTCTGGATACGGCATCACGAACCAGCGGGAACATCTGTTTCATTCCGGTCTCAAATAGCAAAGGTTCATCATCATTGACCAGGAACTGGTTGAATTGAAGGTTGAATTCGGGTACGTAGGTGCTGATTCGAAAAATGTGCGGTGCGATCTCATCGACGCGTGTCATGATTCTCCTTTTCTGTTTGCAGGATCTGATCTTTCTGTTTCTGGGCGGTCCATGTTCGCTGCGATCTGCGTTTCATACCAAGGATGTGTAACGAGCAGCACTCTCGTTACACATAAAATATGTGCTGATGGAAACTGAACTGAGCGACGCAGAACTCGTGCGCCGGATCGGCGTCGGCGACCGCGAAGCAGAGGAGGAATTGTTTCGTAGGATGGCTCGGCGCATTCACCTTTATGGTTTACGTCACTTGCGAGATGCCGCCGCGGCGGAGGACCTGACTCAGCAAGTTCTTATCACGACACTGGAAGCTCTTCGTGCCGGCCGTTTGCGGGAACCGGCGAAGCTCGCGTCTTTCGTGCTCGGAACCTGCCGGATGACGGTGATCGACCTGCGCCGGGCCGCGCAAAGAAAGGAACGTCTGCTCGAACTATACGGGGCCGATCTCGATAGAGCCGCAACAGTGTCTGCGCCAAATCTCCACAACGACCAGCTCCGCCGCTGTGTAAAGAATTTGAATGAGCGCGAACGAACGGTGGTTGTTATGAGCTTCTATGACGAGGAAGCCGGAGCCGACGTCGCCAGCCTCCTGGGCATCTCCGAAGCTAATGTTCGCGTAATTCGACATCGTGCGATCCACCGCTTGCGCGAGTGCATAGGAGGTGCAGTGTGAAGCTTGGAAATGGGCATGGCGCAGGAAATTGCTCCAATCCCATTGACGCAGCCATCCTCGCCGACTACTGGATTGCTGCGCTGTCAAGTTCGGACGAGGAAGCTGTCGAGGAGCATTTGCTCGACTGTGACAAATGCGGCGAGCGGCTCCGCGAAGTGATCGCCATGGCCGAAGGAATCCGCGAGTTGGCTCGGGAGGGTTCACTGCGCATGGTTGTGAGCGAAACATTTCTGAAGCGAGCAGCAGAGGAAGGCTTACGTATCCGTCAATACGCTCCGCCCGCCGGAGGTGGCGTTCAATGCACTGTCACCGAGGAAGACGATCTGCTTATAGGGCGCCTCGCGGCAGACTTGAGTGGCGTCACACGCGTCGATCTCTGCCTCTGTGATGAAACCGGCGCCGAACAGGTCCGGATGGCGGATGTCCCCGTCCATTCCGGAGCCAGCGGCGTTATCTACCAGGAGTCGCTCACGCTTGCAAAAGCCGCGCCAACACACAAGATGATCGCCCGTCTGGTCACCTTCGATGAGGCAGGCGGCGAACGTCTCCTTGCCGAATATACGTTCAACCACACGCGTACCTTGCCTGGTCCGGGTGCGTGGCTACACGATTAGACTCTCAAGGAGCCACGGAAGCCCCTGGCGGCATAGTAAGACTCTGCACCGTTGTGATACACAAACACCGTGTTGTACCGGCGATCACAAAAGAGCGCGCCACCGAGTTTTCGGATATCGGAAGGTGTTTTCACCCAGCTCGACGTTTTCGTGTCGAAGTCTCCAAGTTTCTGCAACTCTCGGTATTGTTCTTCCGTTAAAAGCTCGATGCGCATGGCAGCTGCCACGTCGGCAGCGTTGTTTTTGGGTTTGTGTTCTTTCCGCGACTCCAGTGCTTCTCGGTCGTAACAAAGACTTCTGCGCCCCTTCGGACTTTCCGCTGAACAATCATAAAAAGTGTATTCGTCCGTCTTTTTATCATGCCCAACGACATCCGGTTCGCCGCCGCTTCTTTCCATCTCATGGAGTGACCACAGTTTTTCAGTATTAGCCTCCAGCCTTGCTTGTACTTTGGTCCATTCGACCCCTTTATGGCGGTTCATGTTTTTCTCGAAACGGGCTTTTAACGCTTCGAGGAGTTCTTTACGTTGTTGTGGTGACAACTGCTTTTTACTGATGTTGTTCATAGTTTTAATTCAAGCGTTTTCCGTTTAAGCCATTCGGTCGGGGACGACGATCAGTTATGACATTGTCGGGCCGAGCTGAAAAATAAATAAAAGCTCATCGTATTTTTAAGGTTGTTGGGCGGCACTTTTCTCAATAGGACGTTCACTGTTCATGGAGGAACTTATGAAAGTACGGATCGCCCGGGTACCGGAGCACGCACCTGTTCAAACCGGCCGGCCTGGAAGAGGACTTTCCAGTGAAGCCGTCGAGGAAATACTGTCAACACTCGCAGTCGTGTTGAAATGCCTTCCGGGCCCGCACCTCGTCGATAAGGTTACAGTCGTCATGACCTCCCTCGAACTGCTGATCACGCATCCCGCGATCTTGGAATATAAACACTGCCTGATCGATTCATTAAATAACCTCGCGAAGGTTTTGATGTCTGATGGCTTGACGTCGCTTTCACAAAAAACGCGGGCCCTCTCATTCTTGCTAATCGTCCGCTGACGCTCCCCTAAAATCTTTTTCTTCTCGCGAATACTCGATAATTTCGGACGATTCGCAGCGGATTTGAAAACAACGCGAGAATTGGGGGTCGAGTGAGATTTTGTGGATCATTCTGCCGGTGAGTCTTGAATGGAGTTTCTTCAATAATCCTCGCACCCCGTTCGGGGTGGCGTTCTCCTCCGTCGAATCTGACACCGGGTGTCGCACAAAACGCTCCACCCGGCGCTACAGCTCGCAGCTCCCGAAGGCGTGCAAAGACACCCCGCGTACGTGTTTTTTGCGTACTCGGGGAAACCGTTTTCATAGCAAAACCGCACCCCGGAGCCGGTGCGAGGCAATCCGTAGCTACAATGTTCGATCTGCAGTGACGATATTTGATTGTCCCAATTTCGGAAGCCTCGTCCCTGAACGACCGCGAGGTCGGGATTGAATGTCTTGATAAACACAAACCGGTACGCCCTTGAACCCGGCCCCCCAAACTGCGGCTCGGCTTGTATTAAAGTGGCCGAGGCTAATGTGAATAGCGTTATAAGTACAAAAGTGACTGACGGCTTCATGAAAAATCTCCTGGCTCATACACGGCGGTGTCGGGAAAAGTGCACTTACCAAGCATGAACTAACGAAAATCAATGGAGAACGAGCCATGCAATTGAAACATCTGCTCGACAACAACCGACGTTGGTCACAGGAAATGACCCGGCGAGATCCGACTTTTTTCAAGCGTTTGGTCGACCAACAGAGCCCGAAGTATCTGTGGATCGGCTGCTCGGACAGTCGCGTCCCGGCGAACGAAATCGTCGGCCTCCTCCCCGGAGAATTATTTGTACACCGTAATGTCGCGAATCTGGTGGTGCACACCGATCTGAATTGTCTTTCCGTCCTTCAGTACGCGGTAGATGTTCTCAAAGTGGAACACGTCATCGTGTGCGGGCATTACGGCTGCGGCGGTGTCCAGGCGGTCATCGAAAAACGTGAAGTCGGCCTCGCCAACAACTGGCTTCGTCACTTGGCCGATATCGCCGAGCGGCACGCGGCCGAGTTAGCTGCACTGCCAAATGACGCCGAGCGAGGCCGGCGATTGTGCGAACTCAATGTGGTGGACCAGGTCCGGAATGTCTGCGAATCAACGATCGTCCTGAACGCATGGAAAGAAGACCGGGGCTTGCTGGTTCATGGCTGGGTCTACGGACTTCAGGACGGCTTATTGCGCGACCTGTTAAAAACGCCCGTTGCTTCCCTCAACGACAGTCTCCAACTCTGAGACATCATTTGAGCCGGGCAGCTTGCACGAGATTGCGACGGTTGCTCTAACGTCTCAGGGTCCGTTCCAGATCGGCCCACGAGAAGTGATTAAGAATGGATTCTTTCGCCAGGCCGGCCCGACGGGCTTGATCGATGCCGTATCGAAGGTAACGAAAATCGTGCACGCTGTGTGCGTCGGTGGTAATCGCAACTTTCACCCCCGCTTCTCGCGCGAGGCGCGCGTTTTCCGCGGAGAGATCCAGGCGATCGGGACTGGAGTTTATCTCAAAGAAACAATTTCTGGTCCTCGCGTGTTCGACGACGCGCTGGACGTCTATTTCATACCCCGGCCGCTTCAAGAGAAGACGGCCCGTCGCGTGTCCCAGAATGTTGAAATAGCGATTGTCCATTGCGCGGAGAATCCGACCGGTCTGTTCTGCTTTCCCTTGGCCGAACCGCGAATGAATTGAGCAGACGGTGTAATCGAGTTCTTTTAGCAAATGGTCGGGATAATCGAGCGAACCGTCCAGCAAAATGTCTACTTCCGCAGATTTCAACACCCGAAAGGTATCCAGCCGCTCGTTGAGTTTATCGATGAACCGGATCTGTTCCCAGAGCTGCGATTCCGATAGGCCTCGCGCTATCTTCAACGTTTGCGAGTGATCGCTGATGCCCACGTACTCATAGCCACACTCTTTTGCAGCCGCCACCATTTCTTCAATCGTGTTCGCGCCGTCACTCGCTAGCGTATGAGCGTGGAGTTCCCCGATGATATCTTCAGTGGAAACCAAAGTTGGAACTCGGCCCCGTGCCGCGAGTTCAATTTCGTCATATCCTTCGCGAAGCTCGACAGGAATAAAGCTAAGGCCGAGGTGCCGGTAAACGCTTTCTTCAGTTGGAAAATCTATGACCGAAGCTGTCATGTCTTCCCGATCAACTCCCAGCATGCGGAGCTTACGAATGTGCTCTTCACTACCCGAAGACAAAACCAACGCGCTGCCCCAATTCTTTCGAGAGGCGGTCGTGAGCTTGAGCCGCACGCCGGTTGACAGCTGCAACATGGCTTCATTTTCACTCGCCTCCAGAACATCGGCCTTACCCCCGTAACGCTCAAGCTTCCTTGAAACAGTTGGTAGATTTTCCGTCTCTATCAGAAACGAAATTTCTCGAATGACTTCTACCCGACGACGGTAATCGCCAACAGCTTCGGCGCGGCGCACACCACATTCGTTGATCAAGAAAGTCTTTATCGCTGGAACGATACTGTCTGCTTCGTAGAGGAGCATTTCGTGAAATGGTCTGAGAGCGTGACGAACATGCTGCGCCATCTTGGCGCCTAGCTTTGTTGCGATCTCTCCGGACTCGAGCTTCTCTCGCAAGGCGGCGATCGAGGAAATATTGAGCTTCTTGTAGATGCGTTGAACACGCTTAGGGTCAAGGTGCGGGTAGTCGGTCAACTCCAGAATTTCCGGCGCCAACTCTCCGCGCATCTTTTCCGTCTGACGAAGCGCACCGGTTTGGACGATTTCCCGAATGACGCTGGCAATGGCTGGACCGATTCCCGGGTACGTGGTGAGATCCCCACCACGTCTCACCAAGTCATCGATACTCTCACCCAGCGCTCTGAGCGTTTTGGCCGCGCGCCGGTACGCCTTCACCTTGAATGGATTTTCACCGCGTGCAGCGAGTAACTGTGCAAGCGTCAATAATTCCGCGGCGATGGCGCCGTTACTGAGGGGTGCTGGCGCAGACGGAGGGCTTTCGGAAGACATAGGATTCAAACGGTGCAATCGCAATGCCGTACCGGCTGTTTGGGCCGCCGTGTCACCAGGTAATGGCAGTCAAATGACTGCGATTTCGCATGTTGGAGCGTGCCTTGATCAGTTTTGTGTCTGACTCGATCTCAGGACACCATGTGATGACGAGCCCATTCTACTATTGCGATCGCCGCAATAAAGTCGCCCGCACAACTGTCCGATAAATACGATGATTGTTTGTTAAAGGCGGGTAACCCCAAGGTTCGGGGGGCTCGTCGAGCAACTAAGTCTGGTACCTGAGGCCGAGTGTGTTTTCTGTCCGCCTCGGAAAGTCCGGTATGGCCAATTTCAATATAGGAGACCGAGTCGAACGCATTGGTCCCTTGTGGTCTAAACAACAGGGGATCGTGACTCGTGTCATCCGAAATGAAGACCACAAGGAATGGCTGCATCAATACGAGGTTCAGTTTGCAGAATCGACTTCAACCTTTTACGCATCGCAACTCGTCTTAGCGAAACGAATTTCGCATGGCCGTATTGAAAACAGTGTCAAGGGAGGCGTTTGAGGCTTTATTGGGGCTACAGGGTCTGTCCAAAGAGGAATCGGCGAATCTGTGTTTCGACGTATTTTCCGGAACTTCCCCGGCCACTTTTAACATGAAGCGTTGCGCAAAGCCCCGCGACCTTAGCCATTAAATGCTACGTGGGTTCATGGAGGAACTCATGAAAATAGGAGTAAACCCCGCCTCACACCAAAAACAGGTCAATACGCCCGCGCTTGAGGAGACACCTCCCGCTATCTGCTGGCAGTGTGCTTCTCCGATGGAAAAACATCAGCGCGCATTCGGGAATCAGTTTGTAATTTCGCATTGGGTCTGCCCTGTTTGCGATGCTGAGCACCTACCAAAATCATAAATACCAGCTAAGCTGCAGAAATCGGCGGTTAATCGGGCGCTGACGCCATCGTAATTTTCCGGCCGGCTCTACAAGCGTCTTCGCCTGTAATCTCCGCGCGATACTGCAAACACCTTGTCGGCGTCCAACAGATAATCCGTCACGCTCGGATCGGAACCAATGAGTCGATCGAGTGCGTTATCGAGTGGAATCTCCGCATCCTCGCTACACGCATCGACGACGGCAATCCGCGTTTGCGCAGCCGCAAACCAGTGGTACTCGGCGGTTTTGCAAACATTACGACTGCGGCACTGGACGTGCAGGATATTTGTCGGGGCAATCTTAAAAGGAGCACCGCATGAAGAAAAAGGCAATGCCAGAAGGCTATGATACCCGCAACGAAGGCCGCACCAACATGGTGCCGTTCATCGTTGCGGGGTCCGCCGCCGGCGCCGCGATCGGATTTTTTCTCGCAACCGAATCCGGCAGGCGCGCACGAACAGCGTTGAAGGGTCTCTCGAGTCAAGATTTTTCTAACAAGATCGATCAGGCGCGACGCGCCATCGAGGAACAAAGCGCACATTGGGGCGACAAAGGCCAGCGGATCGCCAATAAGATTCAAGGCTTGATGATGCTGCAACGCGACCGTTTCATCGACGCGGTTCAAGAAGGCAAGCAGCGATACTATGAGCGCGAAGGCGGAGTTCTACATCACCTCGGGCAGATCGACACGCACAGCAACGCGATCTCTGACACTCTGCACAAGACCGTCGACAGTCTCCAGAATGTGGTAACCACTGCCCAGTCTTCGATCTTCGATCGTGTCTATGAATGGGGCGCTCTTGGTTACGGGATGATCTGTGGGGTGCGTTCCTTCTGGGACAATTCCGAGCAATCCGATACGGAAATCAGTAATACCGGTGAGTCGAGAAATATCAAGAAGATGTCCCATGACGCCACCGCAAGAAATCGATCGGCCAAGCCTTCGCGCATGAGCGATTCCGGTTCGGCTGACGAAAAGCCAAGACGTCGAGGTGGAGCTGGAAGCTAGGCAGCGACTAAACCAATCTACATCGCAATCGAACCACCCGCGTCACTAACAGCCGCATACTCTAGAAGCCGGGAACGCTTCACGCGTTCCCGGCCTCGCTTCACTCATCACTCTGTCCGCTCCACTTCAAACACCGTGAGTTTCAACGCACCAGAAAAACTTCATGGCTCACCACGATCGCTTCAGCCGCGGCACGATGACTTCACCGCTTGCCCGTAAGGCTTCACGCGTTTCAGTCGGATTTTCCACGCCCTATAGAAACTCAAGCGCTCTCCCCTGACACTTCATCGCGCACATGGCTGGTTTGCTGACGGTAGGGGCGCTCGATGACCGCGGCATAGCGCTCACCTGAAGAGGTGTTTAGAAAACACCAATATAGTGTCATACCGACATCAAACAAAGCGGCAACCAGTTCCAGCCGGCTAGTTTCGAGGACCTCGCCACCTTCAGAACATCTTCATGTGGGCTTGCCCTAGATATGCCTAACCGTACACGCCAGGATCGTTGTGTTCGCTGAAGCACACTTTAAGGCACCAAATTTGCAATCGGTATTTCGCTACCTGTGGAGTCAGTTGTCAGCTTCAGACGTTAACACCTTAAAAGGCGGGAAAAAATGTCTCAAAGATTTGTTCTTCTCTTCACATTGATCGCACTATCGGCCACGTCACTGTTTTCGCAAAGCGACGTAAAACCGAGATATTTCATTGGTTATTCAAATTTACAGGCGGAGGGGCTACCCAACAAGAACGACCCTGACAACCTCATCAGTCCCGATTTTTTGGATCGGCGCTCGACATTGCATGGAGTGAACGCGGAGGCCACTCTACCCATCCAGAACTTCGGCATTACGGGCGACTTCTCTTTCAACAGAAATAAGCAGTCATCAGACTTGTCGAACGGAACGCAGTCGATCAAGACGGATGTCTTCTATTTTGTCGGCGGCCCTTCCTTCCAGTTCCGCAACCAAAGTCGATTTGAACCATTCGTTCGTCTTATGGGCGGCGCAGCTCGCACGAATTTCAACGTTTCAGCTAAGCGGACCGTAACGACGGGAACCTTGAGCAGCGACTTTGACACCAGTTCCACAGATCTCGCGCTTATGGTCGGTGGCGGTGTAGATGTGCGCTTGAACGACCGCATTACCCTTCGAGTACTTCAGGTCGATTACGCTCCGATTTTCCTGGGAGACCGTGCCGTCAGAGTCCTGGGACAGGCCGGAGCCCTGGTAACGACTGAGTTAAACGGCCAGCGTCAGGACAACGTTCGATTTTCTTTCGGCATGACCTTCTAGGACATCAAGCAGAATCACGTTACCACGAATGGCGAGGCGCGGCCGCTTTCACCGGCGGCAGCGCCTGCACCGCCCAGCCAAGCAATTCTTCATTGCCCGCCGACATATCCAGCAATGCCTATTCGGTTGGTGGCGTGCGTCGCGCGCGATTGCAGTTCGCTCGAAGTGCATACGAGGCCATCATGCGAAAAGACGATGCAAGAATGCAGAACAATTACGACCGGGCGGACCACGAAAACGCGTATAAGGAAATCTACCGCTTTTGCTCATGCGTATTTCTCAGCTTCGGATTTTTAGATATGGAATCGCTTTGGTTCTCGTGGCCGGTGCGTTGGCGGTGTCCTTATTCCTTCGGCCGTTCGTTCGCGATGGCTTCTTAATCTTTTTTCTTTCAGCGGTGATGTTGGCCAGCTGGTTCGGCCGCACGGGTGCCGGCCTTCTGGCGGTGGCGGCGTCCACAGTAGCCGTTGAATACTACTTCGTCGCACCATATCAGGCATTCGTTGTTGAGGTCGATGAGGTTCCTTACCTTCTTGCGTTCCTTTTCAGCGCGGTTGTCACCAGCTGGCTGGGATCGGCGCGCAGGGCGGCTGAAGAGAAACAGAAAGCCCACCTTGATGAGTTGTTCGAGCAGTCTCCGGAAGCCATCATGCTGGTCGATCTTCACGACCGAGTGCTGCGCGTGAATAAAGAGTTCACGCACATTTTCGGTTACAAGTTCGAGGAAATCGTCCATCGCTCGAGCATCGATTTGATCACACCGGTCGAACTGCGGGCGGATGCTTTAAGAAACAGGCAGCGCCTGGCTGACGGTCAACATCTAAACATCGAGACGATTCGACATCGCAAGGACGGTTCGCCGCGAAACGTATCCGAAGTCTCATTTCCCGTGATTGCCAATAATCGATGCATTGGCTACTACGTGATCTTTCGCGACATTACCGAAGGCAAGCGTGCGATGGAGCGCCTGCAAGAAACTCAGGCAGAACTGGCACACCTTTCGCGAATCACCACGATGGGAGAATTGGCAGCGTCAATCGCTCACGAAATAAATCAGCCTATCGGCGCGATCGTTACCAACAGCAATGCATCCGTGCGATGGCTTAAACAAAATCCCCCTGCCATCAACGATGCCGAACAGACCCTGGAGTGCATCGTCCGGGATGCAAACCGGGCAGCAGAGGTTATCGGCAGGATTCGATCACTTCTGCGAAAAACTCCCACTGCAATGGTGTCGCTCGATATCAACGAGGTCATCCGGGAAGTCCTGACGCTTACAAATTATGAAAGCAGCAGACGTGGCGCAACCGTTCTGACGGAGTTGACGGAAAGCATTCCGCCGGTTCTGGGCGACCGCATCCAGCTTCAGCAGGTTCTGCTGAACCTGATCATCAACAGCTTCGACGCGCTGAGCGAAATATCGGATCGGCCTCGACGCATATCATTGAGGTCAGTGAGTTCGTCCGGTTCCGTCATGGTCGAAGTGAAGGACAGTGGACATGGATGGGACGACTCGCATGCGGCATTGATGTTTGATCCATTTTTTACGACGAAGAAAGGCGGCACCGGAATGGGCCTCACCATCAGCCGCACTATAATTGAAAACCATGGAGGGAAACTGTGGGCCGAACGTGGAACACCTCACGGGGCAATTCTAAAGTTCACTCTGCCCATCGCAAAGAAGCCGGAATGAAGATTCCGCAAAGCTGCGTCTTTGTCGTCGAAGACGATTCATCAATGCGGAATGCTCTGAAAAATCTTTTGCGTTCAGTGGGGCTGGAATCCCAGCAGTTCACCTCAGGGCAGGATTTTCTCGAGGCAGAACTGCCGGACGTGCCCGGCTGTCTCATTCTTGATGTTCGCCTGCCCGGTTTGAGCGGCCTGGATCTGCAAAATGAACTGAGGGAGTCCGGCATTCACATCCCGATCATCTTCATTACCGCGCACGGAGATATTCCGATGTCGGTCCGTGCTATGAAAGCCGGTGCGATCGAATTCTTAACCAAGCCGTTCCGGGATCAGGATCTCCTCGATGCCATTCAGGTCGCGCTCACGAAGGATCGGGCCAGACGCAAGAACGAGTCGGAGCTTTCCGATTTGAAAAGACGGTTTGACTCACTTACGTCTCGCGAACGGGAACTACTCTCTCTGATTATTTCCGGCCGATCCAATAAACACGTGGCGGCAGAAATCGGCACCAGTGAAATTACCGTAAAGGTACACCGCCGCCGTCTCATGCAGAAAATGCAGGCGGGCACCTTTGCAGACCTTCTTCGTATGGCCGCCGATTTAAAGATCCCCTATACCAAGGTATAAATCTCTATACCTTGAGACAATTTCGTAGCCTGCCTTCAGATGGTATTGTCCCGCTTACGCAATCCACAGGTACACCGCCGTACCCGCCGACGATGACGTCTCAATGATTCCTGCGTATTTTCGTGAGAGAGGAAAATTATGTTTCGACTTAGACACGTCGTCCCGCTGGTATTTCTGTTTCTATGCGCGAGTGTAAGCGCTTTCGCTCAAGCTGAAGCATCAACCCCTAAAATCGACACCGGTGACACGGCATGGATGCTCACATCGGCGGCGCTTGTCCTGTTCATGACCATACCCGGGCTCTTTCTGTTTTACGGCGGCCTCGTCCGTTCGAAAAATGTTCTGGGAATGTTCATGCAGAACTTCATCATGGTGGGGATCATCACGATTCAGTGGATCGTTATCGGCTATACGCTGGCATTTGCAAACGGTACGAGCTTTCTCGGCGGCTTGCAGTGGGTCGGCCTGAGCGGTGTTGGAGCCGCTCCGAATGCAGACTATGCTGCGACCATCCCGCACCAAACGTTCATGTTCTACCAGCTGATGTTCGCCATCATCACGCCGGCGTTGATGACGGGGGCGTTTGCGGAACGAATGAAATTCTCCAGTTTCCTGGTGTTCTCTCTGCTCTGGGCAACACTGATCTACGACCCCCTGGCGCACTGGGTGTGGGGAGTCGGTGGTTTCCTGCGCAACATGGGCGCGTTGGATTTCGCAGGCGGAACAGTCGTTCACATCAGCGCGGGAATTTCAGCGCTCGTCGCCGTTCTGATCATGGGGAGGCGGTCGGGCTTTGGAAAGGTTTCCATGGCGCCGCATAACCTTCCTTTTGCCGTAATTGGCGCCGGAATGCTTTGGGTGGGCTGGTTTGGATTCAACGCCGGCTCGGCACTAGGCGCGAGCGGACTGGCATCGAGCGCATTTATGGCAACGCATACGGCTGCGTCTTTGGCAGCGCTGGGCTGGATGGTCGCCGAATGGCTTAGAACCGGCAAACCCACGATGCTTGGCGCCGCTTCTGGCGCAGTAGCAGGTCTGGTCGCCATTACGCCGGCTTCGGGGTTCGTTACACCTCTCGCCTCGATCGTGATCGGCTTTGGCGCGGGCATTGTTTGCTATACGGCCTGCATGTTGAAACCGCTCTTTGGATACGACGACTCTCTGGACGTTGTCGGCGTGCACGGTGTCGGTGGAATCTTTGGCGCGATCATGACCGGTGTTTTCGCATCGAAAGCAATCAATCCTGCCGGCAATGACGGCCTGGTCTATGGAAATCCTTCATTGCTTGTGACTCAGTTGACGGCCGTGGGCATTACGGTCCTGTTCGCTGCCGCAGGTAGTGCGGTGATTCTGCTTGCCGTGAAAGCGATTATGGGCCTGCGCGTAACGGAGCAAGAAGAGCGCATGGGCCTCGATCTCAGCCAGCACAGCGAGAGTGCGTACGTCTTCGCCAGTGACTTTGAGGAGCTGACCACGAGCCATGCGGACACGATTCCGGCAGCCGCTAAGATCCGGTCCCAAAATGCCTGAAGTGGGAGGCGGGCCGTTAACTACCGGCCCGCACCCATCCTGGGCTAATGTATGGCATCTTGCCAGTTCTCCAGTGTGCGATACCCGAACGCTTTGCCGTTGCTGTTGCCATCGTATCGATTGCCAGCTGAAAGCGTGGTGAACCGCCACCGCAGGTTCGAGTCGGGGAAGGAAAATAGCATTTCAGTTGCAGCTGTTCCGTGCGGGTTGCGATGTTCAAACCCGGAATGAGCTTGCAGAAATCCGCTGTCGTACAAGGAAGCGAACAATCGCGCCATTAGTTACGATACCGGACGAGCCGGCCGGTCATGCTGGGTTCATAAAGTCGCCAAGTACCCCCCGGATGGAATTGAGGGGGGATAAAAGGAAGGTTCAGTATCATTGATGTTCGTATTTTGCTTCTTCCGAATCCGCCACATGAGATACTGAAGGCTAGAAACGTACACCCCCTTGGGAGCCTTGCCTGAAGAGTCCCTTTCTTCGGTCCTTTTCCCGCAGAGCTTTCGATGCGTGCACACGTTTTTCGAAAATAGAGGTGAGGCTTATGGCGAAGAAGATTTACGTTGGAAATCTCTCTTATCAGACAACGGAAGCGGATTTGACAAGTATGTTTGAACAGCACGGTGCTGTGGAGTCGGTGCGAATCATCACAGACCGAGACACCGGTCGATCCAAAGGATTCGGATTTGTCGAAATGACTGAAGACGAAGCGGCCGAAAAAGCAATTGCAAGTCTCAACGGCCAGCAAGTGGGAGGTCGCGCCCTGACCGTAAATGAAGCTCGACCCATGGAACGAAAAGAATTCAGTTCCCGCACCTTCGGATCACGCGGCCGTGGCGACCGTGGCCGTGGCGGACGATATTAAGCCGAATCACCCGCAAGAGACCCGAAAGGAGAATGCATGTCCCACAGGAACGGCAATCGTTCCCGTTTCGACCGTCAGCGTAACGGTAAACTCCAACATCGAATGAGGATTCGCGCGTTCCGCAAGACCTTGAAATCGAACTCTCCTGCTTCCGAGGTGAAATCTCAGTCAGAGTCAAAGGAGACTCCGCGGAAGAGCAAAAGCTGACTTTAGGTGACCCTGGATCGTCTTTGTCGTCCAGGGTTTCATCTCCTCTACCTGCATAGGACGAACGCCGACAATCAATAAAGTGAAATCGTAACGTCGTGCCGCAGGCATTCTGCGGTTCTGCTCGTGCATCTCCACTTGAAGGGGGACAATCATGGATGCAATTGATCTTTTGAGAGCAGACCATCGTAAGGTTGAAGAATTGTTCGCGTCGTTCCTGCAAATGGGCAGTTCTGAAGAGCAACGCGAGGAGACGTTCCAGCAAATTCAAATCGAACTCGCGGCTCATTCAGAAGCGGAAGAGAAGGCGTTTTACCCGCTGCTGCAAGCGGAAATTCCCGATCAGGTTGACGAGGCGCTACAAGAACATTCGGAAATAAAGGAAATGCTGATGGAGATCCTGGGCTTGGATTTCGCCGAAGACGGGTTCGATACGAAATTCACAAATCTCATGAAGGCCGTACAGCATCACGTAGAAGAAGAGGAAGGACCCGGCGGAATTATGGAAATTGCACGTCAGAAGATCAGTGCGCAGACTCTGACAGATCTCACGAAAGAGATCGAAGCGATAAAACGCGACGTTGAGGGGGAAATGGCAGCGTAGACCGAAACACAGGCAGATCTCGCCAATCATGCAGCGCCACGGAAACGGCCGCGGCGCTGCTGGTATTGTTAAGCGGCCCGTTTCAACTCGCGTTCAACCGCTTCCACGGAGTTCCCGACTTTCAGTACTGCATCACGTAACTGCTGTGGTGTGACTCCGAATTTCTGGGACCAGTATTCGACTTCGTAGTGTTCGTTAAGGTTGATTCTGCTTCGATCCTGCGGTCCCCGTTTCGATTTGTCGTCAGCCATGAGTACATACCTCCTCTTTTCAACCTACCAGAGGGGCAAATCCCGGAGGACGGCTTTTCTGAATTGCCGCTCATTTCTCCCTGCCCTGAGGAATCAAATTGAAGGTCGCGAAAAAGATCTCCTTATCCGTTGCATCGAGCTGTTCACCCAACACTTTTGCCCTTATGTAGTGCTCGGCGTGCAGCTGGGTATCACCTGAAGCAGCGGCAGCATTCGCAAGGATGGCGTGCGCGAATGCCACCACCCACGGCTCAGAATCACGAGACGTGATCGCATCCAACGCCGCCGTCGCAAATCTCATCGCCAGTCTTCCCTCTCCGAGACGTGCATGAACTCGACCGAGCAACAGATCCGCGAGAGCGCGCTCCGCCGGTGTCCCGATCTTGGACCAGTGGTGCGACGCCGCGTGGGCAGCATCAAGCAATTCTGATGCCTCTTCATTCGTCAGTTCGGGTTTTTCGGACAACGTCCATGCCCGATTATTCGCGTCTACGGCGAATCTACGGTGCCATTTCTTCAGATCCTCTTCCGTCGGCTGTTCATGGCTTGTCATCTTTCATCTCCTCGAGTCTGCGCGCCCTCAGGTTTGCGTGGGTGCATCCTTGCCGCGAATACTGTAAACCCCGTGATATCCATGCAGCCCTCCAGGCTGGCTACGCCGGAGCCGCGCAAGTATACAAGCACCGGGTACGCGTATCTCGGACTCGTTTCCTAGAAGGCAGGATTTCCCGTACACATCGGGGAAATTCTTCGGCAGCAAACTGAACCGTCTTTACCTCTAAACCACTTACAATCCGGCATTCGACTTGCTTTTCGATCCCGCATGTTTATTCTTCTCGTTCCGGTCGCCGTGCTGGTGCCGGCGACCAATGGTGTTTATTGGACGGAGAAGCTCATGCCGCGCAGTACGCCAGAGTGGGTGTAAGAGCGGGATTCGACAGGGCACGACATATGGAGCGAAAACTCATTGACGTTTTGGTGGTCGAGGATCAACAGTTCGATGCCGAATTGATCCTGCGTGCGCTCTCCGTTCACGCACCGGAGCTCACAACGGTCGTCACCGAAACAGGCGCGGCCGCTATGGGATTCCTGCAAACGCACTCTCCTAAAGTAATTCTGCTTGATTTGCATTTACCCGACATGGACGGCTGCGAGTTACTAAGACGAATACGTCAGGAGCCGGCCTGCACAAAGACTCCGGTTATCGTGCTGACGGGCTCAGTCCTCGATCGAGATCGCAAAGACGCTCAGGGGCTCGGCATAAACGCTTACATCAGCAAGACCTCGGACGTTGTGATGCTGGCGGAGCACCTAAGACTGTTTAAGCATTTGCTCCATAGGACCACCACCAAACAGGCCGAAGCTTCATAAAAGATGCGCCCGGCGCTGCGGCTGCGTCATTAATTTCCTACTATCGGTGAGTGTCCTACACTGGGCACTTCTCAACGCGTCGTTATAAGATATTCGCTGTTTTCAGTTCGACAGGCCATTACTGCTAACGCGAATAATGCTCTCTGAGGAGAAATGATGGGAAACAATCGTGGGTTCTCACTATTGGAGTTATTGATCGTTGTCGCGATCATCTTGATCATCGCGACGATTGCCATACCAAGCCTGCTGAGGTCACGACAGGCTGCGCAGGAATCGTCTGCTGTTGCGAGTCTGCGGACGATCAATACTGCCGAAGTAACGTATCTTTCTTCGGCGGGCGGTAACTATGGTTCGATCAGCGATCTGATCTCGGCAGGCCTGATCGATTCGCGGTTTACCAATCCGGTGTCCGGTTACAGCTTCACGGTTACCGCATCCGGATCCGATTACACCGCGAATGCATTTCCGACCTCGGTAAACAGCGGCCGGTTCGGTTATTACAGCATCCCGGATGCGGTGGTGCGCTATCAGCCCAGCACCGCCACCAACTGCGCCCCGTGCTTCCCAAGCGGACAATCCGGCGCTCCGGTTCAGTAGACCGCTCAGGGTTTCGCCCCTCGCACCGCGTTCGGGGTGCGGTTTTCCCATGGAAACGTTTTCCCTGGGTACGCAAAAGACGCGTACCCGGGGCTATTTATCCCAACACGCCTTCAGCGTACGCACACCGGGGGGTGCAACCACCGCCTTCAGCAGACCCCCGACTCCGCATTGCTTAGGTCCGGGCCGCGACGGAATTCACCGGCATTTCCGCGGTGAAGTGCCAAACCGTCGTCACGTCTCGATGCGGTTTCGTCAAACTTCCGACAGCGATCGTGCAGCGACTTCACCTGCGTCGCCGAGTACACGTCGTCGCGAGCACAAAGCGCTTCAGAGAGGCGGAGAAGGGATCCCGTCACGCGCTGTCGGTACATGGCGTTGTTCGGATACATCAGGGACAACTCGGCAAAACCGCGAACGATCGTCACGCGATCAACGAGGTATTGATCGGCGTGATCTTGCAAGATCAATGAGATTATTCCGATGACGCCCCCGATGATCTTCGTCCAGAAGACACCATCATTCGTATTCAGGGAACCGGAAGCTTGCGATGTGACGCTGGCTTGAGCCATTGCGTTCCTCCTTGAACTGTTCAGCGGCATCCCACCGCTGTGGCTTATAGAGCGCATTCAAAAAGAAGCGGACGCGTGGCCAAAGGAAAAATCGGCCCGTGCGGCTCATGCAATTTTGATGACTTTCCGAGAATCGACTCACTCAGGCTGAAAAGCGATTCGAGTCATGCTAACACTCTGAGTGGTAATGAATTACCACTATCGGTCGCAAAAATTTCCTGTTGTTTTTCCGTGAACATTCTTTATAGGCTCGATGAACTACCCAAATGGCGACAAGTGGCGATGCTGATCAACAATTCTTGCATCCGGATATTGCCCGGCTGCTTGCCTTCTTTGTCGATGAGAATCCACTAACACCCGCTGAACATCAGCAGTTCTTGCAATGTGACGAGTGTACGGATCGCCTGAGCGATCGGCTACTTGTCGAATTACAAAAACGGCAGGCACCGAAGACATGAAGGAACTTTGCCAGAGAAAAGAAAGTCTGTTTCGCGAATGGCAGGAGGCAGCCGAAGCTTATAGCAAAGCAGTCGCAGCCTTGACGGAGACTATCGGCAAGGTTCAAGACTCCGAATACAACAAAAGGAAAACGAAAGTAGAGATTGCGCGGAAGCTGGTGAAGCAACTTCGCACCGAACTCGACGATCATATCGCCATGCACGGTTGCTGAAATTGATTAACAAACGTGTTCAGCCGGATGAGCCGAAACAGGTCAAGTCCGGCTGCGAATCATCCGCGCTGCTCTGACCCTCCGCGCGTATTTTCCCTAACGACAATCGATCGCCTTCGAAGGACCTGACCGTTGAGACGATTTACCAAATCGGGAACGCTGTCTACGTCGACCTCAACATGAGCGAACGATGCGGACGACCGCGAAACTTCATCGCGTATCAAGCGAACTTTTTTGACGCGACTTCCCGACGATTGAAGCCAGTTGGTCAGCTCTGCTTCGTCGATGTCATGAGGAACGTTGGCGAGTAACAGGTTGCCCATTCTTCACTCCTTTGAAGGTTTGCCGGGCGAGTTTCGTGAAATGAAGTTCCCTTCCCTGCCGAGTCTGTTTGTGCTCAACTTTGCGCGGGCACGACATTGTCAGAATGTGTCGTAACGTTTACAAGAGAAAATTCGGATCCGCCTTGGGTTATTCTGTCGGACATGATGATTAGTGATGTTCCTAAGACACGAATCGAAGTTGGCGGATCGATTGATAGTTGGTGTGGCAAGTGCAAACGCATCCTGGCACACACGATTGAAGCGATGGTCGGAGACAAGCCGGCACGCGTGCACTGCAACACGTGCAACGCACAGCATACTTATAAGGCCGATGAACCTGGGTCTTCGATAGTACGGAAACGCAAACCCGCTGGATTCGATATCAAGAAAGCAGCGAGCACCGCAGTTCCCAGGCCCTATTCAACTCATGACCGGTACGCTCCCGGTGACGTCGTACAACATGCGGTTTTTGGGCTCGGCGTCGCGATTGCGGTTAAAGATGGGAACAAGGTCGAGGTGCGCTTTGAGAAAGGACCCAAGCTGCTGATACACGATGCATCCTGATTACACGCAGAAAAATCTAAGATAAAACTGCAGAACATTCGGAAACGCACACGGAGCACTGAAGTCCGTCTTCGCACCGCTACCGGTGCGCTCTCCCGCATACACCCCGGGCTCGTGTGAATGCGGGAGAGCGCGCTCCGGAGTGGGTGCGAGGATTTTTCTGGACTCAAGGCTGCCAGCGCCGGCGTCGGGCGGGGAGCTAAATTCGAGATCAGTCTTCCGATCTCAGGCCCCCGTCACTGCAGCTAACAGTGATGGGTCGCAATATGTTCGTCGAGTTCGCTGCGACATTGCGCAGTCAGCTTGCGCGCGGTTTCGGTGAGCTTTGCAAGCCTGAGAAGGTCGGAATCAGAAACCATTCCGGCCTTGCCGGTCAGTTCCGCTAACGTCGTCGCGTACATCTCAGCGGCATCTCTCCATTCACGAAATATAGTGTTTCGCGTGTCGCAGAGCTTCGTGTGACGCCATCGGCGTAATTCATCCGATACAGTGATAGTCATCGAACGCCGGCACCGAACGCATTTCAAAAGGTGCGCGTGCATTTGCGATGTCAGATCGCTTCCTTCTAAGAGAAGAATGACGAGGACATCAATGTCAACGTGCGGCGATGTGGAATCTCCGAATGCCGTGCGGTTGAGCGTCTCACCCAAGTCCTTGCTCTCAGCAAGGACTGAGTAATCCTTAATGAGTTCCCATTCGGTAATCGGCCCACGATATTTTGGGCAATCGGGAAAGGTCAGTCCCGCCGGGATGACTGCCTCGAACGTTCAACAGACCGTTCGATACAGTCCAAATTTCTTATTGGCTTCGCCGTTCCTGGGCATAAGTCCATCTAGAGTACTCAGCACAGCTGATCGGAACAACGGCTATTTTTTCCATACCCGCCTCGCAACATCGCCTTCGTACCTTGCCCTGTATACTCGTTCCATGCCTGAGAATAGAAAGGTTGTAGCGCAATTCGGAGCTGCCGCGGAGTATTGGGACAAATATCGCAAATTTATCCGGGTGATGTACAAGCCGATCACCGATGCTCTCGTCGAGGACGCAAGGGTCCAACACGGCCATGCCGTTCTGGACGTGGCGACCGGCCCAGGAGAACCCGCACTCAGCATCATTGATCTGATTGGCCCGACGGGCGAGATCGCCGGCGTGGATGCCGCGCCGGCAATGATCGAGGTCGCAAAGCGAGAAGCAGCACGAATGCGGCTGGCCAATGCACGTTTCGAAGTCGCGGCCGCGGATAAACTGCCGTTCGACGCGCAGACATTTGATAGTGTCATCTGCCGATTTGGCGGGATGTTCTTCCCTTCGCCACTGGAGAGTCTCCGTGAGGTTTTAAGAGTTCTCAAGCCCTCGGCAAGGTTGGCACTGGCGGTGTGGTCTATCCTGGAACGCAATCCGTTTCAATACGTCGTGTCGGAAGTGGTTGGAAAACACATTCCGCTGCGCGACGACGATGCACTTCGCGCGTTTCGGTTTTCCGAACCAGGGAGGCTTCTGGCAATCCTGAACGAAGCCGGCGGATTCGATGCATCCGAACGGCTGGTCTCTTTTCAAATTCATGCGGCGCTATCGCCCGAAGAGTTTTGGGACATGCGTTCTCATCTCTCGCTCACGCTTCGCAAAGCACTGGAGAGAGCCGAACCAGCACAAGTCGAAATTATCAAGCGCGAAGTGCTGGAAGCACTTCGGCCATATTCAATAAACCGCGGGATAAGCATTCCTGCAGAAGTCCTTATTGTCAGCTGCAGCAAGAGCTGACGCCCTGGATATGAGCTTCTATGCGGAGCGTATCCTTCCTCATCTGATCCAAACGGGGATGCGGCAAAAGAATCTTGCCGTATATCGGCATCGTCTGCTTTCTGCAGCCGATGGCCGTGTGCTTGAAATCGGCGTCGGTTCCGGCCTTAACTTTCCGCACTACGGCAAGAACGCCACGTACGTCATCGGTCTCGATCCATCGGCGAAACTGTTGTCGATGGCCGGCGCATTGACTATCGGAGTATCGCCGGCGATCGAACTCCTCAGAGGTTCTGCGGAGGCGATACCGCTGCGTGATGAAACCGTGGATACGCTGGTGACGACGTGGACGCTTTGCTCAATCCCGGATGTCGCACACGCACTGTCGGAGATGCGTCGTGTTCTCAAGCCCACGGGCCGGCTTCTCTTTGTCGAGCATGGCCGATCTCCCGATGCAAACGTCCGCCGATGGCAGGATCGACTCACACCCCTCTGGAAACGCATTGGTGGCGGTTGTCATCTGAATCGAGCGATTGGTGAATTAGTCGAAGCTGCCGGATTCCGCGTAGAGCGTCTGGACACCGGCTACATGAAAGGTCCCAGGCCAATGACATTCATGTACGAAGGATCAGCTCGGCGGAATTGAACAATCTCTGACGAAGAATTCAGAAATTCTTCAGCGGCGCGCGGGGTGTCCATCAGCAACACTCTAGATGTGACGAAGCGTTTGGTTGTCATTTTTCTCGTCATCGTGACGGCTGTGGCCGTATACGAATGGTTAATCTTTGCCGGTGGAATTCGGGCGGGCGTGGTGTCGTCATACAGGGAGAGCCTTTTACCGCTTCAACTACGGCACGATGACGCACCACGACAGAATGGCCACTAACGGCTGAGCTCTGCTGATCCCGCGTCGCGCTGAAGCCCTCTTTGAATCCCTTCCGATTGAGCAAGCTGCTGCTTCAATGCAGGCAGCAGGTCCCGCGCCACATAAGCCATTTGACCTGGACGAGATGGCGCGGTATGCCCGATCTTTTGCTGGTGCGCGGTGGTTATACCGGCTTCCTGCTCGATCATTCGCACGCCTCGACGATGCTCACTGGTCATCACATCCACGAACTCCCGATCAAACTCCTTCGCCGAAAGCAGCGACAGACGTTGCAGCGTTTCCTGATGTTCACTTGTCAGAAGCTTTGCGTCGCTGGCCGTCGCCGGCGCGGCACTGTCCAGACGTTCCAGCGCCTGCGTCGCATTGCGCACGCTACTATCGGCACTCTGGGTAACACGGTCGTCGTTGGACTTGCTCTTCGCGAGTTCTCCTAGCTGAATTTGAAATTGATTCATTTCAACAGCACGCTCGAGAAAATTGCGCGGATCCCCTGGCTTCCGATCTTGACCGGCGGCCCAAAGCTGAAAAGAACAGAGAAGTATGCAGGCAGCCAATGAAAAACGGATTTCGAGTCTTCTGTTCATCGTGCACTCCTCTCGGAATTTGCAGATGACCATTGCACGCAGGCTGCCTTCAGGCGCGCTTCGTGATGGGAACAGTTTCGGCACGTTCGGAGGTAGACGAGAGGAATACGTGCCGTATTGACGAGCTACGGAGAGACTTTGCGGAGTATGGCGTCAGCGAATGGGGGACTTCCATGTTCGCTGGGCCCTACACAGAACGTTCCCTATTCCTTTAGAAGTTTCTGTATCGCTTCTTCCATGTCCGCGTACCGGCCGACACCTCCATGACTGTAGCGGACAACGCCCTGCCGATCGATGACGAACTGTGAGGGCCAGAGGTCGCATAGATAGTCGCGGAAGATTTTTTCCTTATCGTCGACGACAACCGGAAATCGGATTCCCATCTTTTCGATGGCTGCCCGCAACTTTGTCAAATCGTGCTCGATGTCGATCCTGGGTGTATGGACGCCGATAAAAACGACGCCTTCCCTGGAGTATTTGTCGTAGAGCTCCAGAACATGAGGCATCGTCTCGATACACGGGTCACAATCGAAAGCCCAGAAGTCGATGAAGACCACTTTCCCTTTCAGAGACTTCAGCGTGAGCGGCTTGCTGTTGATCCACACATCGGATTTCCGGATTTCCTTTGCCTTGTAAGTACCGAACTCCTTTTTCGCCTGACTGGCAAACAAGGAGGAGGTGCAAAGCAAGATCAGCGTAATCAGTCGAAGCCTCATTTAGAGCTCCTTTTTTTTCTCCCCGGCAACAGTGCGATTTTTGCGTTCGTATGGACACCTCGAATTATCGAGCCGGGAGGAAGCGTAATCGGCTCTCGGAACAAGAATGGATGTTGATAGCTGTCTTTGTATTCGTAAAGCCAAAGCAGCGGTTCAATAGCGCCGTCCGGCAATACCGCGACGATCTTCGTCGATTGCTCATCTGGAACAGATTGAGGAAACAAGCCGTCCAGCGTCATTTCACGAGAGAGTGTGAAATCGCCGCTGACGGTCAGCGCATTCTTTGAAAGTTTAAAAAGCGAAGGTTTCTGAAATTTGGGTTCTTTGGGAAGCGCGTTGGGATTGTTTCCTCGCGGCGTGTCGCTGTCCACCCAATCGGTAATCAGTTCGAGTTCCGCCTGCGAGAGGCCCTGGTCATTTCGAAAATCGCCGAAGCCTTTGACTGCTCCCCACGGCGGCATCGTACGCGACAGCACCGCTTCTCTGATCGCAACCGCCCGAGGTTGCACGTCTGTGTACTTCATCAGAGAAAATGCCGTACCGCCCTCACGATGACAGGAAGCGCAACGCTGGTAGATAATGCGCGAGATCTCACGGTTCCAGGTGATGGCGTTACCAACATTGTGCGCGGCCGCGTCCGTGCAGAATGCGAAAAGCAGAAAATTAAGGATCCATAATTTTTGACACTGCATCCGGCAGCCATTATATAAAGACATCATGCGCGCGGTGGGATTCTTACTGATTGTTTTGTCGGTAAATTTGCTTTATGCGCAGGTTCAGCCGGCAACTCCGGACCCTTCGAAAGATCCCGTTTACATTTGCCCCATGGACAAGGACATCCGCTCCAACACTCCGGGCAATTGTTCACGTTGCGGGATGAAACTGGTCGCGGGAATTCCCGATCCGGTCGAATTCCACCTCGATCTCAGCGTGACACCGCGAGTTCCGCGCCCCGGTGAAAAAGTCCATTTGCGGTTTGACGTGCACGATCCCTGGAAGAACAATCCCGTCAAGAAATTCAACGTAGTCCATGAAAAACTCTTCCACGCGTTCATTGTCAGTGAGGATCTCCAGGTCTTCGTCCACGATCATCCGGTGTGGATCAATGACGCGTTTCTGTACGACATGACCTTCCCAAAGCCGGGAATGTATCGAATCCTGGGCGATTTTTATCCTGAAGGCGCAACCCCTCAGCTTGTAGCCTCAACCGTTTTCGTTGAAGGAACGGCACCGGCGCCGGTCAAACTATCACGCGATTATTCTCCGAAGACCGGAGAAAACATCAAGGTCGAGATGATCACGAGGCCGGAGCAACCTGTCGCGGGCATGAATACGCAGATCCGATTCACGATTGCACCGGGTGACGGCCTCGAGAAGTATCTCGGGGCATGGGGGCATATGCTCGCTGCGAGCGACGATCTGATCGATATGATGCACACGCACCCCTTTCTCGGAGATGGTTCGCCTGAAATCCAGTTTGATCTGACCTTCCCACGCGCCCGGACGTATCGCATCTGGGTGCAATTCCAGCGCAAAGGTGTTGTCAATACGGTGCTCTTCGATGTCCCGGTAAAGCCACCAGTACACTAGGCATACGCGTTCCTGACGAAGAATTCAGAAACTCTTCAGACCTCATATCCTTTTCATCTGCTAGCCTCGCCACGGGATCAATCGGATCCCTTTCAAAACGATTTCAGATCGAAGGCCGCAAAGTGAATGGAGAACGTATGCTTTTGAGGAAGACAGTAATGGTTTGCACGCTGATCGCAATGATATTCAGCGTCGCGATGGCCCTGCCCACATTTGCGCAGCAAGGATCCAACGTAAATGGCCGCGCGACGGATGTGGGCGGTACGGTGCTGCGTGGCGTGGAAGTTTCGTTGGTGAAAGTACAACCTGTCATGCCTGGGATGACGATGGCGCCCCCGGCGCCGATTCTGGGCCGTTCCAATCCCGACGGCACATTTGTCGTGAATGCCGTTCCTGCGGGTGACTACATCCTGCAAGTGGATGCCCCAGGGTATGCGCGTTACTCTCAGCAGATCACAGTCCCCACGAATCAGGCATTCAACGTACAACTGGATGCCCTGGAGATCCCGGGAGCGGAAGAACCCTCCCCGGCCGCATCGCCCTCAGCAAACAATCAGGTCCTTCAGGACCGCATCAATGCGCTGGAACAACGGGTACGGGATCTTGAATCTACGACGGTACTGTCGGAGCCGGAAACACGAACCAAGAAAACAACGGTCTATGTCGACAAGAACAGCAATGTCTATGACCGGCCAACACCAGGTGCGAAGCCGACGGTCACCTACCAGCGCGAGCGCGTCTATCGCCGCGAAAACATCAATGAAAAAATCGAAGCAGCGCTGTCCGACCAGGCCGAACATAGCGTTCAGGTCGGTGTAAACGCCGCCATCGCGCCGCAGGCGGTGTTCCAGACGAAAGGTCCGGCCACCGATGCGGATCGCCATGCCTATCAACTCGCGTCGGCGGATTTGTTTTTCACGGCTAAGGTTGCCCAGCACACGATGTTTTTCGCCGATGTCGTCGGCCTTAGTGGACCGCCTCCGGATCTCGAGACCGGCGGATTGACACTTCTCAATGGTTTCACCGCCCGCCTTGTACGTCAGAATGAGCTGAACCTGCGCGAAGCGTGGCTCCGCACGGAAGTCTTTTCACAACGATTGAGCCTGATTGCGGGACGTCTCGATCTTACGAATTACTTCGATCACAATGCCGCCGCAAACGATGAAACCCGCCAATTCTTGAGCGATGCACTGGTTAACAACCCGACGCTGAATCTTGCAGTCAATGGTTCCGGCCTTGCGATGGTATATGACCCAAAGGGCGGCTTTACCTTCAAGCTTGGTCTACAGCAGAGCAGGACCGACGCGACGAACTTGTCTCAATCGCTGTATTCGCTGGGTGAGATCGGATATGTAGCAAGACTGCCCGGCCTTGGCGAAGGAAACTATCGCTTCTGGTACCGAACCGATAACAGCGTGGACCGTTATCGAACAGGTTTTGGAACAAGCCTTGATCAGAAACTGGCTCCGCAGGTCACCTGGTTCGGACGCTTCGGGTCAACTCAGGCGGACATCAGACGCGACTACTTCTATAGCGGTGGCCTGCAGTTCGCAAACGGCGCAGGTTTTTATCCCGGAGACTTCTGGGGCCTGGGTTATGCTCACTACGATACGGGAGCGGGTCCGAAGGAAAGACTCGCCGAAGGCTATTACAATTTCGGTATTTCCGAGAAGTTCCGGCTTTCATTCCATCTGACGCATGTGCTCGAGAAGAGGCCGGGACAAGAAACCGTAGGCTACCTGGTTCCTGGAATTCGTCTGCAGGCCAGTTTCTAGGAGGATATTGTGTATAAACTTAAATTCATTTCCAGGCTCGCGATTGTGCTCGCCGGAGCATTTGCGGCGACGGCTTCCATGGCCCAGAGTGAGGTGAAGATTTCCGATCCGACATCTGTGGTCATGATCGTCAACCGGGACTCGAACGATCTCGGTTTCATGGACATTAAGACCCACAAGATGGTCGGGCGCGTCTTTCTTGGTAACAATGTGAACCCGCACATGGTGATGATGTCACCGGATGGCCGTTACGTTGTGACGGGTGGAACGCGCGCCAACAAGGCGTACATCGTCGATGTGCGCACCTTGAAGCTTGTGAAGGTCATCAACGTCGATATTGCTCCGGAGCACCTGGCGTTCTCGCCCGACAGCCGCTGGTACTACCAGGGCAATCCTGAAGGAGACTCCATCTCCGTGATCGACATGCAGTCTCTGACGAAGATCAAGACGATCCCCGGCTTTGCCGAACCCCTCAACATCAATTTCACGGCAGACGGATCGAAAGCTTATGTCGGGAATTACGGTGCTCACTGGGTCGGCGTAGTCGACGTGCGTCGCCATGAACTGTTGAAGAAGATCCAGATCGCCGAATTCCCCGGCATTGCGAAACTGGATCCAGATAAGAACCTCGGCGAGGTGCACGGCATCAACGTCGCCATGATGGGATATGACGGACGTTATTTGTACGCGGCGGACGGTGATCTCGGAGTGGTTGGCGTGATCGATTCCCGCGAGGACAGGATCGTGAAGGTCATCCGCGTAGGTAAAGACCCGTGGCGCATTTATTTGAGTCATGACGGCAAGTACGCCATTACTCCCAATAACGGTGACGAAACCATCTCCATCATCGACCTGAAGGCCGGCAAGGTCGCCGCGACGCTTGAAGCAGGTCCGAACATGACGGGCGTCAATTTCGCGGCGGGCAAGGCCTTCGTTATCAGTTCGACCAGCGGTTTCGTTTATGTGTACGACATGGGAAGCTTGAGGCCGGCCGGACGAATCAAAGTTGGCGTGAATATTCAGCTCGAGACGGCCACGACCGATACGCAGGACCAGAAGATCTATCTGGCCGACTCCACCGAGAACGCCATCGTTATCATCGACGGTAAGACGGAGCAGGTGGAAAAGATCACAGAAAACGTGGGTCTCTTCCCGTGGGGAACCCACATCATGGACAGTAAGGACAATTACTGCCATTGATCGATACTGAGACCCTCACCCGGGGCTTCGTCGGGTGAGGGTCCCAGGCCAGCAATCAAAGGTGCAGGTTTGGTAAACTGTCGGCGTCCATGTTTAAACCATTAAGCTTTTTCCTACTTTTTCTCCTGACGTTAGGTTCCCTTCACGCGCAAGGCGTTCGCGAACATACACGCCAAAACACAACTGACCCGGCGCGTCTCCGATACCGCCTCGGCGACAATACAAAATCCTCGGGCGCGGCAGTCAGTGAAGAGCAGGCCAGCGATGTAACTCTGACACTGAATGCCGTTTCTGTCCGTCCGATTCAGACGTGGGTGCGCACGGCGGGCCGGATCGATAAGACGAGAAAGATTGTCAATGCCGTCGTTCATCCGCCTGAAGCGACGTATGTGAAAGTCGGGCAGCGCGTGCGGGCGTTCCCGCCGGAATCGAAGTCGTCCATGCTGCAGGCCTACGTGACAAAGGTAAGCCCGAGGAGCGACGGCATTGCGGTTGAAGTGACATTGTCGGGCCTGGGACATCCGGACAGCTTGAATTATGTTATGGAAATCGTGACCGAACGCGGTGAGTTTCTATCGATTCCGAACGAAGCCATCATCGAGGAAGGCGAGAAACACATCGTCTACGTTCCACGTGAAGGTGGCCGGTACGCGCCCATCGAAGTCGCGGTCGGCATTCAGGGCGAACTCTATACCGCCGTGCAAAATGGCTTAAAGGACGGAGATCAGGTCGTCAGCTTCGGAAGTTTCTTCATCGACTCCGAATACAAATTGAAATCTGGAGACCAGACCGCCTCGGGTAATGATCAGCAACATCATTAGAAATGTAATTCGCTTCAGAATCGTTGTCCTGATTCTGGTTGCCGCCGGTGTTCTCGCCAGCTTGTACACGATCCGGCGCGCGTCTCTCGACGCAATTCCCGACATCTCTGATCCGCAGATAGTTATCTACGCAAAATGGCCACGCAGTCCCCAGCTGCTGGAGTCGCAAGTCACCGACCCGCTCGTTACGGCACTGACCGGATCAACGGACATTCAGTCGATACGAAGTACCTCGCACATGGGGTACTCGTTCATTTACATCATCCTGACCAATGGTGCCGATCGTGCCAGAGTCCAGCAGCTGGTGACGGACCGCATCAACATCATCCGGCCGCAACTTCCGCCGGACGCTTCCGTAACGCTGGGACCTAACGCCAGCAGCATCGGCTGGATTTATCAATACGCCCTCGTCGACCGCGAACAGACGCATGATCTGCGCGAACTACGGCTCATCAACGAAAGCCAGATCAAGCCTGCACTGCAGGCTGTGCCTGGCGTTGCCGAGGTCGCATCCGTCGGCGGCCTCGAAAAGCAATTTCAGCTGAAGATCTTCCCTCCTCTTCTTGCGAACGCGGGTATTCCTCTGAAAGACATCGTGTCCTCGGTTCAGCAGGTCTTTCAGGAAGCGGGCGGAAGAATGATCGAGGTGACAAATCGGGATTACCAGCTGCGCGGCGCTATCAACAATGACGATATCGACAAGCTGGAGTATCTGGTCGTCGGCCGCGGTAAGGACGGAAATCCGGTGCACGTTCGCGACATCGGCTATATTCAGGTCGGTTACGATCAGCGACGCAGCACCGTCGATCTCGACGGAACGGGAGAAGTGGTCGGCGGCATTGTCATCATGGCGCAGGACCAGAATGTTCTCGCCATCACCCGCGCGCTCGACGCAAAAATGAAGCAGGTCACCGCGGCTTTGCCGAAGGGCGTTCAAATCGTCCCGACGTACGACCGGTCCGCATGGATCTGGGCAACTTTAAAAGAATTCTTTGGAACGCTGATTTCTGAACTGATCATTGTCAGCCTCGTCACCATTCTGTTCCTCAGAAACGTACGGGCTGCCGCAGGTCCGATCGCAATCCTGCTGCTGAGTGTATTGTTCACGGTGCTCCCGATGGCGGCTTTCGACCAGACCATTAACCTGTTTTCTCTCGCAGGTCTGTGTATTGCGATCGGCGCAATCGACGACGCAACCATCGTCATCGTCGAGAACTGTACAGCCGAGCTCGCGAGACGAAAATATCTGACTTTGGCCGAGAAGAAAGAAGTCATCATTCACTCGATCGCCGCGGTCGCCAAGCCCCTGCTCTTTTCTCTATTGATCATCCTTGCATCGTTTGTTCCGGTGTTTTTCCTGGAACAACGTGAAGCGCGGCTATTCGACCCCCTCGCATTCACTAAAACGTTCGCGATGGGTTTCTCAACCTTGCTGACGCTTTTCCTGTTGCCGGTTGTCATCGCCTGGATCTTCGCAAGCGAGACGTCCGAAGACCGCAGGGTTTGGATGCAGCGAAACTTCGCGCGTTTCCGTTATGTTTTCATCGTGGCCGGGCTTGTGCTGGCCGGGGTCGCATTGTTCTTGCTCAGGCGAGTGGCGACCGATTTCAGAGAGACGCTCGAGCAACTCGCCGTCATATCGATTCCGGCGCTGGCCATTTTGTTTTTCCGAAAGAGACGTGGGAGTGCGGACCAGCACGGTGAAGGTCGCGGTGTTGCATTCTATCGTTCTGCCCTCCGGCTCATGATCAAACATCGGTACGCCTTCTGCGGGGCGGGCCTCGTTTCCGTGATCATCGCCATCTTTCTTCTAAACGGGATCGGACGCGACTTCCTGCCGGAGACCGATGAGGGTTCGATCCTTTACATGCCGTCCACGCTTCCCGGCCTGCCAAACAGAGAAGCCGGCTGGGTTTTGCAGCAGATGGATAAAAAGCTGAAAGGCTTTCCCGAAGTTGATCGGGTATTTGGAAAGATCGGACGGGCGGACACTTCCACAGATCCCGCTCCGCTCACGATGATCGAAACGACGGTGCAGTTAAAACCGAAGTCGCAATGGCGCAGCGGAATGACGAAAGACAAGCTCGTCGCCGACATGGACAACGCTCTCCAGACAATCGGGTACATCAACACCTGGGTTCAGCCGATTCGCGCACGTGTGATGATGCAGACTACGGGAATCCAGACTCCGGTCGGAATCAAAGTTAAAGGCCCCGAGATCACAGAGGTCGAAAGGATCTCGCAGCAGATCGAAGGTCTGCTTCGCGGGCTGCCCGGAACGAAGTCCGTGATCGCAGAACGCATATCGGAAGGTTATTACGTCGATGTTCAGAATGACCTTCAGCGAATGGCCGAAAACGGCGTCACGGTAGATGAAGCGATGATGACGGTGCGCTATGCGATCGGTGGCGACAATGTCGTCGGTGTCAAGCAGGCGGACAACACGGTGATTCCTCTGAACGTTCAATATTCGCCCGAATACACGGACACACTCGAAAAGGTCAGGAACACACCCGTAATCACCGCCGATGGACGAGCGATTCCTCTGAGCCGCATCGCCGATGTTTTTGTGCACAAGATGCCGGAAATGCTCCGCAACGATGACGGGAATCTTTCGGGATATGTGTATGTCGACTTGCAGAACATTACAGCCTCCGATTACGTGGAAAAGGCGAAAGGCTTCCTTGCGCAGAATCTCAACCTGCCTACGGGATATTCGATCGAGTGGACCGGCCTTTATCAGTACACCGAAGCCGCACGAGCAAGACTGCGGTTCATCGTACCGATTACGCTCGTCATCATTTTCGGGTTGCTCGTCATTGCGTTCCGATCTGTTTCTGAAAGCATTCTGACTATGATGTCGGTGCCGTTCGCCATGATCGGCGGCGTGTTCCTGCAGTGGGCGCTGGGTTATCCGATGACGACCGCCGTCATCATCGGGTACATTTCCCTGTTTGCGGTGGCAGTACAGACCGGCGTTCTGATGGTGACGTTCATTCGAGAAGCGCTCGACAGAAGGACCCCGGAACAGTCTTTTGAGGACGCCGTAATTGACGGTTCCGTAAACCGCCTTCGTCCGAAGCTGATGACCGTCGCGACGATTGTGCTCTCCCTGTCGTTAATTCCTTTCTCCTCCGGTCCCGGCATGGAGATCATGAAACCCATCGCGGCTCCGAGCATCGGAGGCATGGTGAGTTCGACCCTTCACGTACTTTTTATGACGCCTTGCCTGTTCGTGATTGTCGAAGATGTTCGACGATACTGGCAGAAACGGCAGGCAGTAAGGAAGGAGCCGGTCGGGGAGCATATCAATGCGTAGCCGCTTGACACTTCTGGCCATCCTGCTCGTGTCCTGTAGCCGACAGCCCACAGAATTCAAACCAATCCAGCAACAGCGTACGGGCGATTACACGGTCACGCTCCTCAATGAAACCGGCGCATTGAAGCAGCATACAGACCATCTGCGCCTGGAAATCCGCAACGCTTCAACGAACGAACCCGCCAACGTAAACAACGTGCAAATTCAGGCAAGCATGGTAATGCCGGGTATGGGTCCGATGTTTGGCACGTTGTCGACGCCGAAGCAGGCTGGCACGGGCCAATACGATCTCAACGCAGAGTTCGGAATGGCAGGTCAATGGAATCTGGTCGTCACCTTTGATCCCAACGGCCACGCCCAATTTGCGCTGCGCGCACAGTGATCGGTTTTTGTTTACCGAACTTTCGCTTCTCAGTTAGGAAGGCTGCGCATCAAGCAAATGCTGCGAAGCCACCTTTGAAAGCGCAGCCACCCCTCCTGTCCCAGAAGGGGACTACGGCTCGCGAAATTCAGACTGAATCAACACTGAGTTCTCAGTTCGGAAATCTCAACGATTGCACCATGGCATTGAATGCTCCGGTGTATTCGCGCCTCGCGTTCGTCGGCGAGACCTGAACAAGGTAAAAGAGTTCACGATTGTTCAACATCGTCGTGTAGACATCCACGGTCTCTCTCTGATTCGTTGTCCGCGAGATTCCCGACAGCCGCCGCATCAAGGCGTTCAGTCCGCCCAGTCGCAGTTGCTGGTATCGTCCTTCAGGCGTGAGGTAGTTGTTGCCTTGAAGTATCCCTTCGATGTACCGGTCGGATGCTCCCTGTAAGTCACCGGCGGATGCTTCGATGATTCCGGCCATCGCGCCGTGCGTGAACACCGACTCGCCTTCCTGGTTTCCAAAAGCTCCATCAGGGGCAAATGTGACGGACATATTGTCGCCAAACTGCCGCCAATTATCCGGAACGGATATTCGGAATAGCCCCGAATCGAAATTGCGATATCGAGTCGAGGGCGGTGCGACATTTCCAATCCGAGCGTTGTCCGGATAGCCCGAGCCCGACCCGGAATCTGGCCGTGTATTACCCGACGAGATTTCCGACATCGTCCGTGTAGGCGGCAAGCGTCTCAAGGATGCCTGTATCGCTGAGAAGTCGCCCGACGAACCGCGGCGGGCTGGTGCGATTTTCAATAGTCGTGCTTCCTGCGCGATTCGTTCCTCACGGTTTCCCGGATTGGGATGACTGCTCAACCATTCGGGTCCGCTGCTGCCGCCTTCCTTTTCGATGGTCTGGAACATTCTCGCGAGATCCATCGGATCGTAACCGGCGCGCGCTAGGATTTGGGCGCCGAGCACATCGGCCTGAGTTTCATACTCTCGGCTGTACTTGAGGAGATACGCACCCACACCTAACTGGGTTCCCTGCGCAACGATGCCACCGACGTCTCCACCGATGATCGCGCCAAGAATGGCTCCGCCGATCGCCCCAAGTTGCACACCGGGAGCCTGCGCCTTCGTCGCCTGAGCGGTTCCATGCCTGAGCGCGACGTGGCTGAGCTCGTGCGCCATAACGCCGGCCATTTCGCCTTCGGTACGCGCCGCTTCGATCATTCCGCGGTTCACGAACATGGGTCCCCCGGGCAATGCGAAGGCATTAATATCGCTCGCGTTGACGACACTGAAGGTGTACCGAAATTCCGGGTGCTGAAATTCCGGAGGGATCGCGGCAGCGAGAACAGCCCCAACGCGCTCCACATAGTTATCGGCGTCGCCGTTCTCCGGCAGAAGCGGAAGTTGCTTCGAGACCTCAGCGGCGGCCTCTCTTCCTACCTGAACGTCGTCGGACGGTTTGTAATTGTTCTTCGGCGGTGTGATCTTCGTTCCTTGAGCAACGACGATCGCGGTACAAAGCAGCAACACGATGAACGAGATTGATGACGCCCTTCTCAATCGAGGCATAACGGACTCTCCTTAACTTCAGTGGAATTTGATGTGTCAGGATGAGCATTGCGGGGTAATTTGGACCGATCTGATTTGAACCGCCCCGACAATAGATATTGCTAGAAATAGACTTAGTGTCTTCATCCGATACACGCCAGCGAATTCCTACAGTTTTTAGGAATTAACCTGCATGTCCGCTTCCGTATCGCAACCGTCCGTGCGGAATCGGGTCCGCACCACCTTCGGGATGCGTTCCCGTGTCCGGTAGCGCCCGCAGAAAAGAATTTGGGTTCTCTTCCCCGTGCGCCGTCGAAAGAAGTGCGCTCCGGGAACCACCGCTCCCGCCGGATCCTTTACGGTGCCGGACATACTTCCACCAACCGCTGCCCAGCCACCGATCCCAAAACAAAGCATTAGCGCCAATGACAGGAGCGCGCGAGAGTTAGAGGTCCCGACGCGCTCGGTGAGAACATGGGAAAATCAAAAATCACACAACTCTTCGTACGTGTGGGGTTGCTGGTCGTTGCTAAAGAGTTTCTGAGGTTTTTGTTAGAAATGAGGCGTCGGGGGCAGTCCAAGCGATTTTAATTGCGCCGCATTTGAAGAGATCCCGCTGTTCGTCATTTCTGAAAAGTGTCTGAAGTTTTTGTTAGAAATGAAAGGCCGGACGAGTTTCGATCAAGCATAGTGCACAGCAAGGGTGAACGTGTGATAACTTTATCGCACAAAAGGAGACCGGTCATGACACGACGGCTTGCGATCGTCCTCGCGTTGCTCGCCGCGGCGACAACACTTTTCCCGATCGTTGCCAACGCACACAACGTATCCAGGAACGATGCAAAGTTCGTTCAGGCGAATCAGGGAGCCGCGGTCGGTCCATACATGTATCTCGGTGCGAAGCACATGGTCACGGGTTACGACCATCTGTTGTTCCTTGTGGGCGTGATCTTCTTCCTGTACAAGCTCAAGGATGTATTTCTTTACGTAAGCCTCTTCACACTCGGTCACAGCATCACCTTACTGAGTGGTGTGCTTGGCGGGATTCACGCGAATCCCTACCTCATCGATGCCGTCATCGGCCTGTCTGTCGTCTACAAGGCGTTCGACAACATGGACGGCTTCAAGCTCCTGTTTGGATTTCAGCCCAACACTCGGCTGGCGGTTCTGATCTTCGGTTTGTTCCATGGCTTCGGCCTGGCCACGAAGCTTCAGGAATTCACGCTGTCGAAGGATGGGCTGATCGCAAACATCGTGAGCTTTAACGTTGGAATTGAAATCGGGCAGGCTCTCGCCTTGACGGCCGTGCTTATTGGATTAAGTTACTGGCGAACGCACAGCGGATTTTTCCGTCATGCACTCCTGACGAACACCGCCTTAATGGCCGGCGGATTTATTCTCGTTGGCTATCAGCTCGCCGGATATTTTGTGTCTGCATGAAAACTGAAACTGAAATACAAACTTCCGTTCACCCATCAAAACAGAAACTGGCAAAAGCGACGATTGTGGCGGTCGTGGTTGCGCTCGTCATTCTCTTCGTTGCGATTCTCCCCGCCGAATACGGCATCGATCCGCTCGGCACCGGGGCCGCGCTGGGATTAACCAGTCTTTCTGAGGCTGCTGAAGCGGCGCCGATAACTCCGGTAACTGTTCCGGTTCTCCCGGGCGTGTACACGGCTCAGCCGAAGACGTACAAGGTCGATACCGAGGAAATCAATCTTTCTCCGGGAATGGGTGTCGAGATCAAGTACCACATGGAGAAAGGCGGCGGTCTGATCTACTCGTGGAAGGCCACGGGGCCGGTGATGTTCGAATTTCACGGCGAGCCGGACGAGAAACCTAACAAGGACTATTACGACAGCTACGAGTTGGTTGATAAAGTCGGCAAAACCGAATCCCATGGATCGTTCACGGCTCCAAGCACAGGCATCCATGGCTGGTTCTGGGAAAACAAAGGCGACAAAGCAGTGACCGTCACCCTTCACACGGCCGGCTTTTACGATTCCATCAAATACTTCGGTGCCTCCGGCGAAGAGGAACTCCCGGCGGAGGACGTCCAATAGGAGTGCTTCGATGAACCTTCTGAAGATTTCGTCGTTCGTATTGCTGGTGTTCCTCGTGGCGTGCTCGAACACCACTCAACCCACCGCGGAAAAAGCTGCACCCGCGACTCCGGCACCCGCGGCGAAACCGGCGGATGCAGGACCACTCGGCGCGATGGAAATCCCTGCCGACAATCCGCAGACTCCGGAAAAAATCGAACTGGGCAAGATGCTGTTCTTCGACACGCGCCTGTCCAAGAGCGGCAAGACCTCGTGCGAAACGTGCCACCATCCGGAACAAGGCTGGACCGATGGCCAGCAGTTCTCAACGAAAGACGACGGCACGAAAAACACGCGCAACACGCCGACCCTGTACAACGTCGGATACTACCGGCAATGGTACTGGGACGGACGCGCACCGACACTCGAGGCACAGATCCTGGCGGCGTGGAAAGGCCAGATGAGCGCCGATCCCGATCAGATCGTGATGAAGCTGAACAGCATCCAGGGCTACAAGGATGCTTTCATGAAGGCGACCGGCGGCCCGGCCACTCCCGACGCGATAACGCACGCGCTCGCGAACTTTGTCCGCACGATAAAATCTCAAGGTGCTCCATGGGACAAGTACGAAGCCGGAGACAAGAGTGCGGTGTCCCAGGAAGTTATCGACGGCTTTGAAGTGTTCAGCAGCACGCGCCGCGCAAACTGCACACTGTGCCATCTGCCGCCGCAATATACCGACACACTCTTCCACAATGTCGGCGTCGGATTCGACAAGCCGATGCCCGACATGGGACGCGGAAAGATTCTGGCGGACGCCGCCAAGGCGAAAAACACCACCGATCCCGATGCGGAAAAGCTGATGGGCGCGTTCAAGACGCCCACGCTGCGCGGAATTGTCCACACCGCCCCGTACTTCCACGACGGACATGCCAAGACGCTCGACGAAGCCGTGGACTTCATGTCCAAGGGCGGCATTCGCAACGATCACGTGGATGAGAAATTGAAACCGCGACAGATGCGGCCGGAAGACAAGACTAAGCTGATCGCGTTTCTGAAGGCGCTGACTCCGGAAGAGCAACCGTTCCAGAAGCCGACGCTTCCGCAGTAAAAACGAAGAAATATAGGATGGCGGATTGCGGATGGCGGATGTGGGATGTAAAAGATCCCATATCCACCATCCGCAATCCGCCATCCACCATCCGCAATCGCCATCCGCAATCCAATATTTCTTTTCGCCTAATTCTCCGCCAGCTTCTTCACGTGCTCGAACACCCTCACATGTACCCGATGAATGATCGCGTCCGACCATAGCCGCCAGTAGGGTCCCGGCCACATTGCATTCCGGTAACGGCTCGTTCCCTTCAAAGTGGTCGTCCCGTCGTCGTTCGAAATCAGGTGAAACTCTGCAGACTGCGGTACGAAGTATCCATCCAGGTGCCGCGGATGGATGTTATACGGACTGAATTCACGCATGCCTTCAGCAGCGGATATAACCGAAAATGCAAAGTACCGATTTTCTTCCCATCCTTCAATCCGCTCCACGAAGGTTCCCGTCGAGAAATCACATCGTCGCAGGGCGCCGACACCGTTTCCTTCAATTACTGCCCGAATCGGTTGTGAAACTCCAAGACGGAACAGCCAGTCCGTGGATGGAGGAATGTCGCTGAACGCGACCAGATTCCGCCACACCGTCTGGGCCGGCGCGTGAATTTGAATGCTCGTTTCGACGGTGGTTACCGGCGGGTCGAATTCGTTCACCTTTTCGAAACCGGTCAAGGTCAGCGGCAATATTGCCAGGATGCACATCATCGAACCCTGCGGAACCACGTGTTTTCCCCGCTGGAGCAGAAATCCAAACACACCGCCGAGCATGGCGAGCGGAGTCGCCACGGGGACGGCCATGATGATGCAAACGAGTCCTTCGACCGCGAGCGCCAGTAGAACGATGCCTACGACGAGTACCGAGAGAACGGAAACCAGAAGACAGCTCGCCAGTGTCTGCGGCCGATGGTAGGTATGAATGAGAACGGATGCCATTCCCATGCAAAATGGGAGGGCCACAAAGACTCCCCAGCCATAGACACCGATCGATTGCACACCGAGATATACGGCAAGACTTCCCACCAGGCCAGTGAGGATCGCGCCTATCGCGGCGCTGCCCAGGGGATCGGAAGGAATCAGCCGCGTCCGGGCTGCGTAGACCGGTTCACCATCCGTTGTCATGTGCTCGAGCTGTCGGTCGGGCACGAAACATAAGACAGCGAAGAAAACCAGATTGAGAAATGGCGCGAAAAATAAGACGACGAAGCTGAGGGGCATGTCTGCGGAACGAAGGCGGCGAACGGTCAACGAAAGGCCGATCCAGGCGAATGGAATCGACATGAGAACCATCGTGGCCAGGAATCGTCCGTCTGCCGGAGAGAGGTTATCGATGCGAATTGCGTCGGTCGGCGGGACCCAATAGTTGAACACCGTGAACCGGCGGCCAAACCACAGGGTCGCGATCGTTCGATCGAGATTGTGCTTGATGGCGAAGAGGGTAATTCCGACAAAGGCATACGTCCCGCGACTCACTGTGCCCTGCCACCGCCAGAGATCCGAAAATCGAAGAGCGGGCAGATGAAAGCGTCGTCGCTCCGGCCCACGCGAGAAGGACCAAAGCACGAGGACGAGTGCAACAATTCCGATGAGAAGTGTTGTTATCATTTCAGATCCGTTGTTGAATTCGACCTTCACCCGGCGCTTGTATCCAATTTCGAACCTCGAATTTCGAATTGATCCCCGAATGGCGGTTCGTCCAATGGTCCAATCTGCAGATCTGCACATTGGACCGTTGGACAAATCCACATCAGGGGAACCGATTCGAAATTCGAGTTTCGAAATTGGACATACAAGCTCGTTACGCGTTCGTTTTATTCCGCGCTAGTATATGGCGGTGCTCTGGGTCCGCAAATTCCTGATTCTCACGCATCGCTATCTCGGGATCGTCCTCAGTGCCTTCTTCGTGGTGTGGTTTGCATCCGGAATCGGCATGATGTACACAGGCGGCATGCCGAGCCTGACGCCCAAGGTACGGCTCGACCGCCTCGCGCCCATCGACTTCAATGCCATCAAGCTGTTCCCATCCGACCAGGGCGAAAGCGTGACTCTTCTAACCGTGATGGGCCGCCCGGCGTATCGCATCGACGGCCAAACGATCTTCGCCGACAACGGCGAAGCCCTCAACGAAGTCGATCGACCGAAGGCACTACTCATGGCCGGCGAGTACATGAAGGTTCCGCCCGACAAGGTACGCTACCTCGAGTTGCTGAACCAGGCGGACCAGTGGACGATCGAACAACGCGGTCAGCTGCCTTTGCACAAAATCGCCATCGATGACCCCGAACGCACGCAGATCTACATCTCCCCGGTGGACGGCGACGTCGCGCTCATCACGACGCGCCGCAGCCGCGGGCTTGCGTGGATAGCTGCAATTCCTCACTGGCTGTACTTCCGATCGTTACGCGTAAAAGACGGAGCGTGGCGCTCACTCGTCATCGGAGCTTCCGGAATGGGTTGCATCCTCGCGATTGTCGGCCTGCTCGTCGGCATCGTGCAGTTTCGACGATCGTCGCCGCACATTCCCTACGCCCGGTGGATGCGGTGGCACTACCTGAGCGGCGCCTTTTTCGGTGTGATCACATTTACGTGGGTGTTCAGCGGCATGCTGTCCATGGAACCCTACAATGTCTTCTCGGGTAACGGTCTCTCCCTGTCGGGCGATCCATTCAGCGCAGGTCTCGACATGCCGACTTTCCCCGCTTTTGACCTCCAGGCAATGAGCCGGCTGCTCAGCGGACGCGAAGTCAAAGAAATCGAATTTACGCGAATGCAAGACGAGCCTTACTACGTCGTGCGCACGGTTCCAGAGCGGCTGATTGTGGACGCGCGGACATTCAAGATTCGGCGGGAACTGTTCAGCAAGGAATCGCTCGAGCAGCGTCTTACCACCGTCACGCCCAAGGATGTGCCGATCGTCGAATCGGAGATGCTTTCGGACTACGATTCGTACTACTACTCGCGCGATCGCGCCGCGCCGTTGCCTGTTCTTCGCGTCAAATTCGGGGATCCCGAAAACACCTGGCTGTACGTCGATCCGCAGATGAGCCGGATCGTGACCGGCTCGGCCCGCATCAACCGCATCCAGCGATGGATTTATACGGGCTTCCATGATCTCGACTTCTCTTTCTGGTTCTACCGGCGGCCGTTATGGGATATCGGGGTGATCGTGCTCAGCCTGGGTGGACTCAGCTCGAGTCTCATTGGTTTGTGCATCGGATTCAAACGTTTGTTCCGCGGAATCCGGCGAATCGCATCCCGCGCTTAAATCGCCCGTCGAATTTCAAATTTTTAATTTCAAATTCATCCACCAAATGTAAAGGGCCCACGTCCAAGTTCTAGTTTTCTTACGAGAAGGAAATTCGGGAGTTTCCTTCCCAAACCGATCATTCTCCAACTGTGGCACACTTGACCCATGAGCCTGCGTCGTAATCTCACTGTTGCGCTGTACGTCCTGGGCATTCTGGCTCTCATCGCTAGCGTATCCCTGATTGTCTATACGACCTACATGAGCGGCTCCGTCACAACGCTTGCAGACGCCCTTCGCAGCGTTTACCTGGCGCAACGCGCCGAAATCGATTTGCTTGCACACGCGCGGACGACGAATCCGGTTGTCGCGACGACGCTCGAGCAGGATCTGCGTGAAAAGCTCGAACAGGCCAAAGCATCTGCCGAAGGACCACGAGAGGAAGAAACGCTATCGCGCGCCACCAAAGAGGTGCAGGCGTATCTCGATGCCACGCACAGTTCCCCACAAATCCGAAGCTCCGATCTTCCTGAATTCGAACCTGCGGTCGACGCGTTGCGTGAAGTCGTTGACATCAACCTCAGCCACGCGGACGTGGGCGAACTACAGGCGCAGAGGCTCGACTGGTGGGGCGATCGCATCGGCATGAGCGTTGTGGCTCTCCTGATCATCGGCGTCGGCGGCGTTTCGATCTGGCTCGCGCTGTATGCATTTCGCCCCGTTTTCACGATCCGCAACGCGATGCGCGAGTTCTCGATGGGCAACAGGAATGCGCGTGCGCCCGAACTCGGGCCGACCGAGCTGCGTATCATCGCCTCCCAATTCAATGCCATGGCCGATTCGCTGGCACGGCAGCGTGAAAACCAGCTCGCGTTTCTCGCGGGTGTCGCACACGACCTCCGAAATCCGCTCTCCGTACTGAAGCTCGCAACGATGTCGCCTTCCCCCGAACGCGTACCGATCATGAAGCGGCAGGTCGATTATCTGGATCGCATGATTGGAGACCTGCTCGATGCTTCACGCATCGAGGCCGGCCAGCTGGAGCTCCGGCCTCAGCACGAGGATGCTCGCGCGCTGGTCGCCGAAGTCTACGATCTGTTCCGTGATCTGTCGCCATCGCATCAATTGTCGATGAGCGTACCCAACAACTCCGTGATGCTTTATTGCGATGCGTTGAGAATTGAACAGGTGCTCAACAATCTTGTCAGCAACGCCATCAAGTATTCGCCAAAGGGTGGACCTGTGGAAATCACGCTCCGCGACGCTGACGGCGAGGCGATTATTTCCGTCACGGACCATGGCATCGGGATACCCAACGATCAGCGGCATCACATTTTCGAGCCGTTCCGTCGCGCAGGGCTGACGAAAGACAAGATACCCGGTATCGGCCTCGGCCTTTCGGTTGCCCGCCGTATTGTCGAGGCTCATCATGGACAGCTCGAAGTCTGGAGCGAATTAGGAAAAGGATCGACCTTTTCCGTTCATTTGCCCTATCGCGCAGAAAAAGCCGGCCGCATCCATATTGCAGATGAATCTGTGAGATCCGCGTAATCTGCGGCCGGTTCTATCCTTACAAATTAGTCAGGAACTCTTCAGCAACTCTTAAGTAACTCCGTATAGAAGCCGTTATTAACATTTCCTTCGAAAAATGAACGTTCGAAAACTCCTCGACTGGCGAAAATTTCTGATCTACACGCACCGCTGGATGGGCATCTTTTTCGGCATTGTGTTCATCGTTTGGTTTGTATCCGGTGTGGTGTTCGTTTACGTGGGAATGCCGAACGTGTCAACGCGAGAGAAGCTTGGACACGTTCCACCGCTGGATCTCTCAACCGCGCGCGTTTCACCGGCAGAAGCGGCGGACAGGAACCTTCTCGATCCCGGCCGTTTCAAGGTCGAGATGTTTTACGACGGACGGCCGATGTATCGCTTCGGCAATATCAAGGTGTATGCGGACACGGGCGATCTTGTACCGGGGGTCAATGCGTTGCAGGCCCTCGAGGTGGTTCGGAAATGGGTGCCGCAATATCACTCCACAGTTAAATACGACACGTACCTCGAAGACTCCGACCAGTGGACCCTTCAGCAGGCGCAACGGCAATTCATGCCGCTGCATCGAATTTCCGTCGGCGATCCCGCCGGAACGAATTATTACGTATCGGAAGGCACCGGCGAGATCGTCATGAAGACCGATGCGCGCGGCCGGTTCTGGGGATTCTGGAGCGCTGTACTGCACTGGACCTACTTCACGCCGTTGCGGCGACACACGGAATTCTGGAACCAGCTGATCATCTGGGGCTCGATCATCGGTGCTCTCATGTGCGTCGGAGGGATGATCATCGGTGTCTGGCGTCTGAGCCCATCACGGCGGTTCCGGATCAAGGGAGTGCATTCGTATTCGCCGTATTCGGGTTGGATGTGGTGGCATCACTACGCGGGACTTGTGTTCGGATTCCTGAGCTTCACCTGGGCGTTCAGCGGTGCGCTGTCGCTTGGTCCATTCAGCGTGCTTCGCCAGGGACCGACGACAAGGGAACAACGCCAGGCAGTGGCAGGCCATGAAGTCAACGTTGAGGAAGTGACCGTCGACAAGCTGCGGACGGTACTGGCAGCCTTTGCGATCCGCTTTACTCCGAAGGAAATCGATTTTCTTCAATTCCGCGGCGAACCTTACTTCATCGGTTACCGGCCACCAGCCCCGTATGATTTTGCGGACGAGATCGGGGCCAATGCCGAGCGTACCGACCCCGTACGCGAACATCTGATTGTTCCCGCGCTGCATCCGGAACGTGGAGGATTCACGCGGTTCGATGATCAGGTCATTGAAAAGATCGCGCAGGAAGCCATGCCCGGAGTTCCGGTCGTGGATTCAACGTGGCTTCACGAATACGACTGGTACTACTACGGCCAGGACGGCTCGCGAGCCCTGCCTGTGCTGCGCGTGCGCTACGACGATCCTAAAGCTACATGGCTCTACCTGGACCCCCAGCACGGCACGATGTTGAAGCAGGAACGCGGCAGCCGCTGGAATCGATGGTTATACAAAGGATTCCACGATCTCGACTTCCCTTTCCTGTACTACAAGCGCCCGCTGTGGGACCTTGCCATCATCGTCTTCAGCGTGGGCGGTATCGCTTTGAGCGTTACTACACTGCTTCCATCGTGGCGCCGATTGATCCGCCACGGCAGACGATTCGCGAAGTTCATCGCACGCCTGTGGGCGCCCAAGCGAACGCCGCAGGTACCGGTATCCGGCGATTGACGAGGTCCAAGATAATTCCCCGCACCCCTTCGGGTGCAAATTCGTTTTCAAACTTTTAACCCCGGGTGTCGCAAAAAACGCTCCACCCGCGGCTACATTCCTTGAAGCCCTTCGGGGCTGGCCACGCCGGAGGCGTGCAAGTACATTAGCCCCGGGTACGCGTTTTTTGCGTACCCGGGGAGACCCTCGAGTTGGAGACCGCACCCCGAAGGCGGTGCGAGGACGGGCTTCGTGCTCCACGCGTGTTTACGACCTGATTGTTTTGGCAACGCATCCCTCCTGCCGCGTTCAATTCATCGCAGTGTCGCGTGTTAAGATTACGGTCCATGAGATCCAGCAAATTTTTCGCTCTCGTGGTCGCGTTGATACTCTGCATTGTTCTGCTTCCCATCGGGCATGCGGCTCCTCCCGCTCCAGACAAACTCACCAACCAGCAGTTCTGGAGTCTGTCGAAAGAATGGTCGGAAGAAGACGGCGTGTTCCGTTCGGATAATCTCCTCTCGAATGAAACCAGCTTCCAGTACATCATTCCCCCACTGCTGAAAATGGCGAAGCAGGGCCGCGTTTACCTGGGCGTCGGTCCGGAGCAGAACTTCACCTACATTGCAGCGTTGAAGCCCGCGATGGCGATCATCATCGATATCCGTCATGGAAATCTCGACGTGCAGTTGATGTACAAGGCGCTGTTCGAACTGTCCAAGGATCGCGCCGAGTTTGTTTCCCGGCTTTTTTCGCGGAAGCGTCCTGAGGGGCTGACCGACAAATCCACGGCCAAAGAAATTTTCGAAAAATTTCTACAGGCCGAAGGCAGCAAGGATTTGTACGAAGCCAATCTCAAAGCCATCGATGACCTGCTGGTGAAGAAACATGAATTCCCACTCACAGCCGGTGACCTGGACGGCATTCGCTGGGCGTTCGGCAACTACTATCAGTTCGGGCCTGCGATCAATTACAACTCGAGCCTATCCGCAAACGTTCCACCGGAGATTGTCGGCGCCACGGGCGGCGGTTTCGGCGGGAACAACGGCGTGACCTATGCCAGCCTGATGACGGCTGAGGATGGAAACGGCGAGAATCGAAGCTACCTGGCCAATGAAGAAAATTTCCGATTCATGAAAGATCTCGAAACGCGAAACCTCATCATTCCCGTCGTCGGTGACTTCGGAGGGGAGAAAGCCATTCGTTCAGTCGCCCGGTATTTAAAAGGCATTGATGCAACCGTGTCGGCTTTTTATCTTTCCAATGTCGAGCAGTTCCTGGTTCAGGAGGGCAAATGGAACACCTTCTGCGCAAGCAGTTCCATGCTGCCCCTGGACGAATCCAGTGCCTTCATTCGGTCCGGCCGCGGCCGCAGCGCGTTCGGTGGAGCGGGAGTACAGAATTCTTCGACCGTGAGCATGCTTCAGGAATTGATGTACTGCCGATCGCGCTGATGTTGCACTTGCTGAGTGTTCTCATCAGCACAATTCTGCTGGCGGTCATGCCGCCGGCTGTACAAGCAACCGGACCTTCTCCTTCCTATGTCGGCTCGCAGGCGTGCAGCACGTGCCATGCAGCGATCTACCAGCGATGGTCAAAGACGCGGATGGCGAATGTCGTCACGGATCCGGGGCAGCACCCCGAGGTCGTCATTCCCGATTTTTCCAAACCCGATCCCTTGCTAACCTTCAAACTCAGCGACGTGGCCTTCGTGTACGGGACAAAATGGAAGCAGCGGTACTTCACGAAGGTGGGCAACGATTATTTCCCTCTGCCGGCTCAATGGGACGTCACCCACAAAGTGTGGCGCGCCTATATGGTTCAGCCGAACACCGACTGGTGGGTTCCCTTCTATCCGCCCGACAATGCGAAACGGCCGACCGGCCCGCTGTGCGATGGCTGTCATTCAGTGAACTACGATGTAAAGAAGAAAACCGTCACCGAGTGGAATGTCGGCTGTGAACGATGCCACGGCCCTGGAAGCGAACACGTCAAGCAGCCGATTGCGGCCACGATCGTGAATCCTGCGAAGCTGGACTTCGTTCATGCTAATGACACCTGCATCCAATGTCATTCGCAAGGCAAGCCGCTGATTAATCCGATCGAAGGCCAGTACTATGATTGGCCCGTTGGGTTCCGGCAAGGCGCCAATTTAAAAGATTTCTGGAAGCTCGAGGAACACAAGCTCGGCGAGACGACGTTCACACATTTTCCGGACGGCACCGGCCATAAAAATCGAATGCAGGGGAATGATTTTGTTCAAAGCCTGATGTATCGGCGCGGTGTCACATGCTTCAGCTGCCACGATGTGCATGGAACGGCAAACAATGCCGATCTCAGACGCCCTGCCGCACAGATGTGCCTCTCATGCCACAGCGCGGGTTCAGCGAATGGGCCGCATACTCCAACCATCGAAGCTCATACTCACCACAAGGCAGGCAGCACCGGCGATGAATGTGTGAACTGCCACATGCCGAAAATTGAAGCGACTATCGCGGACATCAATGTTCGAAGCCATACGTTCGCGTTCATAACGCCCGCCATGACGGAGCAGTACAAGATCGCGAATGCGTGCACAGGGTGCCATACCGACAAAAATGACGGGTGGGCAACCGACGCGCTGAAGTCCTGGGCGAGTGTGTCGCCGTGGCGCGCGGAGTAGATTCGTCCGTCCTCGCACCCCTACCGGGTGCCTTCTCTTGCTAGACAATTAGCCCCGGGTACGCATTTTTTGCGTACCCGGGGTAGATGATTTCAGTGAGGGACCGCACTCCGGAGGGGGGTGCGAGGAGTCCTGCAAATATTAAAAATATTCTCGCGTGAAGATCTCCTCGTTAACGTGCTCTGCGAACCACTGGGCGAGACGGTCGTATTGCGACTCCTTCGTGTTTTCGGGAATCGCCGGTAATGCCCGGCCAATCACTTCCTCCAGCACAGCCTTGTTCTCGAGCGCACCGTGAAGATACGTGCCCAGAACTCCCGGCGTACGGACTCCATCAGCGTGTCCACGCTCCGTGATCGCGAATGGATCGTGCTCTTTTTGTGCTGTCGTCACTCCCATGTGAATCTCGTATGCCTGAAACTCCACGCCAGAAGGCGTTCGCGCCGTTACAGCTCGCGTTGTCTTCTCCCGCGCAAGGCGGGTTTCGACAGGAAGCAAACCCAGTCCTCGGACGGATGCCGAGGAAGATTCAACACCGTCCGGATCCACGATGCGGTCCCCCAGCATCTGAAATCCTCCGCAAACACCGATGAGCTTCGCCCCCTGCTCGACTCGTGCGAGCAGCCACGACTCGAATCCTCTCGCGCGAAGCCAATGCATGTCATCGATCGTATTTTTCGTTCCAGGCAGGAAGATCACATCGAAGTCTTGAGTCGAAGGCTCCGAAAGGTACACCGCGTCGGACAGCAATCGGAAATCGGTGAAATTCGAAATGTGCGGCAACCGCACGATTGCCGCGCGAACGCCGCTGCCGGCGGCGGCAGCCTTACCGTCCAGGCTGACGCTGTCCTCCGCATCGAGATAGATGTCCGGCGCGAACGGAAAGACACCAAGACAAGGCCGGTTGGTTTTTTCTTCAAGGATGCGGACACCGTCCCTGAATAAGCCGAGATCCCCTCGAAAACGGTTGACGAGGAAGCTCCGCACGAGCGAGGCTTCTTCCGGTTCGAGCAGGTGAAACGTTCCAATCACGGAGGCAAACACTCCGCCGCGATCGATGTCGGCCACAAGCATGGACGCAGCATTCAACCTTCGCGCCAGCCCCAGGTTTACCAAATCGCGATGCTTCAGGTTCAGCTCGGTGACGCTGCCCGCGCCTTCGATGACAACGTAGTCGTAAGCGCCGGCAAGCCGCGCATACCCATCGAGTACGTGGTTCAGAAGGAATTCGAAATGTTCGTAGTATTCGGCAGCTTTTAGATTCTTCCACGGCCTGCCGTTCAGCACGACCTGGCTACCCAGGGCACCCGTCGGCTTCAGGAGAATCGGATTCATATCCGTGGTGGGCAGCAGCCCGCAGGCCTCGGCCTGCGCAACCTGTGCTCGGCCTATTTCGCCGCCGTCGGCACAGACCATCGAGTTGTTCGACATGTTCTGCGCCTTGAACGGAGCAACGCGATGACCTCGCCGATACAAATACCGACACAGCGCGGTTGCGACCCAGCTCTTCCCTGCATGGGATCCTGTCCCGCCGATGAATATCGGTTTCGCGGCCATCGCCGAAGAGTAGCACCACAGAAGATTTCATTTTAAGAAGATCTCAAACTCAGTCTCGACTTCGTCTTTTACCTTTATGGTTCCTCCAGCCACACGAACGGGTTTGATACCGAAGCTCGATTGTTTAAATGTGTATTTTCCAACCGCCCGGTAAGTTCCGTCTTCCTGATGCGTGACTGTAACCGGGATAACGACAGGCAGAGTCTTCCCACGAATGGTTAGGTTCCCTCGCACACGCAATTGCTGTCCCGTTGCTGCTCCCTCAACACCCGTGGATTGAAACTTCACCTCCGGGTACCGGGAAACTTCGAGGACCTCCGTCTCCATCGTCTTTTGGACTTCGGGACGATCCTTCGGTTCTTTTGGATCAACGACGCGAATTGCGGCTGTTGGAAATGTCAATGCAATCGAAGACTGCGCGAGATCCTTTTGATCGATCGACGCACAACCCTCGATCTTCGTTGCCTCTATTAGATGATCGTGACCAAACGCGCCGAACACGCCGGACGAGCCTAAATGGATACGAAAATGGCCGCGTCCCGGAACGACACAAGCGCGCTCAGCCGCGTCAGCTGAAATCGCCGCGAAGATGAAAATCACAACCAAGAGTATGGATTGTCGTACCTTCATGTGATCCATTCCTTAACTATGTGTCCAAAATAATCCTCGCACCCCCTTCGGGGTGCATTCTCCTCCGTTCGAATGTAACCCCGGGTGTCGCAAAAGACGCTCCACCCGGGGTTACATTCCCAGCAGCTCTCTGGGCTGGCCACGCCGGAGGCGTACCCGGAGCTAATGTCTCGACAGGAAAACCGCACGCCGAAGGCGGTGCGAGGACTGGATTCTTTGCTCCGCGTTTCCGAATAATTATCTCTCACCCATCGTAAAAGTGAGACCTGCGCTGGCTTCAGGCCAGGTCATGGATTGACCGCGGAAGTTGGGGAACGTGCGGCCTCTGAAATCCACGCGGAATCCCATCGGTCCCCACGTCCTCAACGATTTGATTCCCGCGCCGTAGTTCACCGACAGGAATGCCGTATTGTCGTGGACAATCACGTTACTTGTTGGACTCAAAACAACCGTACCTGCCGGGGTCGTTTGGTAGAACTCACCACCCAGGAGAGCGGCATCACCGTGCCGGACCATCGTTGACAGTCCGCCAATTCCGCCGGTGACATACGGACCAACCGACGTGCCGAAGATCGGACGATTTGCGAAATTCCAGACGCCGTTCAGGTCATAGATCAGTCCGTATACGGTTTTGGGCTGAACGCCGAACGACTGGTCAAGCACGGTCGGAATACCTCGCCCCTCAAAGTGGCTCATGTAGGCAAAGTTGCCTTCCACCTGGAATTTGTCAGTCAGGAACGCTGCAGCCTTAAGACCGTAGATACCTTCGTCCCGTATGTGAGTCGTGCTGTCGGCAAAGTCCACGTGGCGCGGCCATACGAAACCGGCATTGGGATTGATTTCTATTTGATGGTGTCCGAGAAAATATGTGGCCGCCACTGCTGCAAATGGCGCGATCACATAAGCGATCGTTCTCCCCGGTCCGTAATTGTTATTGGATGCGTTATAGCCGGGAATATTCGCGGACACCACGGTTGGAGTTGCCGTCGAAGTAGTAGTCGTCGGAGCCGCGCTCGCTGCAGGTGTCGAGGTTGTCGTAGCCGGTGCTGTGGTAGTAGGCGTTGTCGTCGGTGCGGGAGTTGTCACCGTCGGCGTCGATGGAGCCGGTGTTGTGGTCGGCGCCGGGGCCGAAGTAGTCGTTGGAACTGTGTAAATCTGTGCGAAACCCGAGCCGCATAGGGCTGCGGATAGACACATAACCAAACAGACTCTTGATACAGAAATCCTCACCATGATTCACATCCTCTTTTTTAGCTGAACGTTACGATCGGGAATTGCTTGTAGTTCATTGATCGTGCTCTCAGAGTGGAACCTCGGTAGGACTGTATGAACAGCGGTACACTTTGAACTCGACGTAGCGCTCAGCGCAAAGAACAAAGCCATTGGTTTCAAGCCCACCGTCCGATGTTTATTGAGTGCATGAATGAACCCACGAGGGTAATTGCAACGGCGCGGCCAACGTTTGAAATCCCGCAGGATACGTTTGCAGCTGCACGAAATTACTAATGTGCTAAGCTACACGCGTTATCGATTAGGGAACCTGGTGGAATTCCGGGACTGTCCCGCAGCGGTAAGCAGGAACGAAAGCCGTAACCCAACGCACTGGCTTGCATCAAGCGAGCTGGGAAGCAACGGCAAGTAGGATCGAAGTCAGCCTGTAAGTCCGAAGACCTGTCGATAATCCGGCGATACTCGCCGCATTCATTTTTCGAGCCTTCGAGCGAAAGGGCTGGATGAAATATCAAATTTTTCCATTTCTCACATTCACAACTTTTAAAAATGGGAGCCTGACATGTCGATCGCAACAGAGCGCGGCGATAGAGGAGAAACGAGTCTGCCTGGTGGAATCCGCATATCCAAGTCCGATCCGCGCGTCGAGGTTTACGGCACGATTGACGAGCTGATTTCCTCGCTGGGATTCGCACGATCCATCTGCAGGAATGAACAGATTTCTGAATTCACCAAATCGATTCAGCGCGAGCTGTTCAAAGTTGGATCGGCAATCGCCACACCGCCCGAAAGCCGGAAACCCATTCCGGAAATCACCGACGACTATGTACAACGGTTGACGGAAGAAGTGCACCGTATCGAAGGGATCGAGGGTTTGCTGGCGGACTGGTCTCTTCCTGGCGCAGATCCGGTCGCCTCGGCCTTCGACGTCGCGCGGACGATTTGCAGACGCACCGAGCGTGGCGCGGTCAGGCTCATCAACTCAGGCGTTTCGCTCCAATCCAACGTCCTGCGTTATCTGAATCGTCTTTCGGATCTACTCTGGCTGTTCGGACGGCTGATTGAATCCGAGCAGGGCCTCGACTCCAGATTGCGCGATGACTCGAAGGGCGGCCCTCGCTGGTCGCGTGCTTGGTAGTGCCGTGATCGTTTTCATCACATCCGTCGAAACGGAACGCCTGCTCCTGGAATCGGCGCTTCGCGGGGTGCCGCGTGGTTTCCCGCCCACCACCATCGCTTTGAGTTCGAACCTTCAGACGGCCGGCGAGGTTGCTGCATTCCTCGATGGACCCGCTCTGGGCGCCAGTTTGTTTGTGGTTCGAATTCTTGGAGGACGCCTTTACTTCGAAGAAGGTTTCCATCAGCTTCAGCGCCGGTGTGCGGAGCAAAACGTTTTTCTGATGGCTCTCCCGGGCGACCGGCAGCCCGATGCCGAACTTGCGCACCTTTCGACCGTGCCGCTGGCAGACTGCGCCGCCGCACTCGATTACTGCATTGCCGGCGGAACGGAAAACTATCGGAATCTCCTGTTGCACCTCTCCGACCTTTATTGCTCCACAGCATTCGGTTCCGAAGAACCTCGCAGTCTTCCTGATGCCGGCCTCTACCATCCGCGGGCGGGTGATCGCATCCATTGCGCTCGAATGGAGCGCGAAGCATTCCAGGCCATGTTCTGGAAACCCGATGGGCCACGCATCGGCCTGCTCTTCTACCGCGCGCATTGGGAGAGCGGTAATCTCGCAGTAGTCGACGCATTCATTCACGAATTCGAACAGGCCGGCGCCAACGTTCTTCCGGTTTTCTGTTACAGCCTTCGTTCACAAACCGTCCTCGCTAAATATTTCGGCTGCGCCCAGTCTCCGGCTGTCGATTGCATCATCAGCAATCTGAACTATACGAGCGTGAGTCTCCATCATGGCGAACGATTGACGATGGCTATCGACGGCGAATCCAGCTGGCTGGCTGAACTGAACCTTCCCGTGCTCCAGGTGGCGAGTACGTCGCAGAGCATCGATGAGTGGCGCGCATCGACCGCCGGCCTCACACCGCTGGATGCTGCGAGTTCTGTGGTGATGCCGGAGTTTGATGGCCGGATCATCACAACGGTGCAATGGTTTCGCGAACGTGGCAGCGACAAGAGTGATGCACAACGCTCCGTACCCGACCTCGAACAGATTCGCCGGTTAACTCGCCTGGCCCTCCGATATGCGGCGCTGCGCCGGGTTCCCTCATCGCAGAAGCGGATTGCGATCCTTCTCACAAACTTTGCAAACAAGCAGGGCCGCGTGGGCGGCGCCGTAGGGTTGGACACACCGGCCAGCGTCGTCGCACTGTTGCACGCGCTGAAAGACCGCGGCTACGACGTTCAGGGCATACCGGAATCCGGCGACGAACTCATTCATGTATTAATCGCGCGCGGGGGCTACGACACCGAGTTTCTTACCGAGGAACAGATGTCCCTGGCGGAGTCGACTTACACCGCGTCGCGCTACCGGCGCTGGTTCGATGCCTTTCCCGACCGCAGTCGAACAGCCGTCGCAGAAGCATGGGGCGATGCCCCAGGCAATGTTTACAGGAGCGGCGACAAAATTTATGTCGCCGGAATTCAATTCGGGAATGTCTTCGTCATGATTCAACCGCCTCGGGGCTTCGGCGCGAATCCTCTGGCTGTCTACCATAGCGGGGATCTCATTCCAACACACCACTACCTCGGCGCGTATCGATGGCTGCGCGATGAGTTTCGCGCCGATGCGATCGTACACTGTGGAAAACACGGGACACTCGAATGGCTGCCGGGAAAATCGCTTGGGCTTTCAGGTGCCTGTTATCCTGAACTCGCTATTGACGAATTGCCGGTGTTCTATCCGTTCATCGTCAACGATCCCGGCGAAGGGAGCCAGGCTAAACGCCGGATGCACGCGTGCATCGTCGATCACTTGATTCCACCAATGATGCAAGCCGAAACCGGCGACAGGCTGGCGGATCTCCAGCAGCTTCTCACCGCACACGCGGAAGCGGAGCGAGTGGACCCGGCCAAGCTCGCGCTCGTTCGCGATGAGATCTGGAACATCGTTTTAGAAGCGAACCTTCATAAGGACCTCGCGGTGGAATCAAAACCTGACGACGATGGATTCGGCGATTTTCTCCAGCATATCGACGGGTATCTTTGCGAAATCGGCGACCTTCAGGTTCGTGGTGGACTTCACACGCTTGGCCGTGCACCGGAAGGAGAAGCGCTCATCGATCTGGCGCTGAGCCTGGTCCGCTACGATTCCGAAGAAGCAATCGGCATTCGCAAAGCTCTCGCGCTCGACATCGGCATGGACTACGAAGTACTCGCAAACCGCAATGCACTGGGACATCCGTGGCCACAAAGCGCCGAGTTCGGTGAAGTCCTTCAGCAACTTTCCGGAACCGCATGGATTCCGCGATCCAATGGTGATGCCATTAAAGCCCTCGAACAAATCGCGCGCTCAATGATCGGTAGCCTCGCGGCAAACGATTTTTCGACCGAACAGGTCGAGGCCGGCTCACACACGACCGCCACCTTGACCCATCTGTGTCGGAACGTCGTGCCCGCACTGCGAATGACGCGAAGAGAAATCGAGAATCTCCTCGGCGGGCTGGAAGGAAAGCGTGTACCTGCGGGGCCGAGCGGCGCTCCCACCCGTGGCATGTCAAATGTACTGCCTACCGGGAAAAATTTTTACTCGGTGGACGTGCGAGCCATTCCATCGCGGTTCTCATGGCAGGTCGGCCAGCGGCTCGCAGACAGCCTGCTGGAAAAGTTTCTGTCGGATAAAGGACATTATCCGGAATGTGTCGGGATTACGGTCTGGGGCACCGCCAACATGCGGACTCGCGGCGACGATGTGGCCGAGATTCTCTGGCTCTGGGGTATACGGCCCAAATGGAATCCCGACAACCAGCGGGTTACTGGAATTGAACCGATTCCCCTTGAAGAACTGAAGCGGCCGCGAATCGATGTCACGGTGCGCATGTCTGGATTTTTCCGGGACGCGTTTCCCGGTGTCGTGCGCCTGCTTGACGATGCCGTGCGCATAGCGGCGGATCTCGATGAACCCGAAGAAATGAATTCCATACGGCGCCGTGTACAGCGAGATCAGCGGGCGCTCGTTGACGCCGGATTTCCCATGGAGCAGGCGGCCGATCGTGCGCGATTCCGGTTGTTCAGCAATAAGCCGGGCGCATACGGCACAGGCATCCTCGAAGCCGTGACGGCGGGTAACTGGTCGTCTACGGACGACCTCGCACAGATCTATCTGAATTGGGGAAGCTACGCCTATTCGCGCTCACATTACGGTGTTGAGGCGCAGACGGAGTTTCGCGCTCTCCTCACATCGACGGACATCGCAATCCAAAACCTCGACAACCGCGAACACGACATCTTTGACAGCGACGACTATCTGCAATTTCACGGAGGCATGGTCGCCGCGATTCGCAGTTTGAGTGCAACAGCTCCGGTAGCATACCTGGGCGACTCATCGATTCCCGATCAAGCCCACGTCGATGATTTGCAGCGCGAAGTCCGACGGATCTTTCGCGCGCGTGTGACGAATCGCCGCTGGCTGAAGGCCATTCAAAGGCACGGCTACAAGGGAGGACTCGAAATGGCGGCCACAGTAGATTACATCTTCGGCTACGACGCTACCGCCTCGATCGGTGAGGACTGGATGTACCAGGAGCTCGCGCAAAAGTACGTCTTCGACGATGCGAGCCGGAAATTCCTCGATCGCAGCAATCCGTGGGCTCTGCGGGAAATGACAGGACGCCTGATCGAAGCCGCCGACCGCGGCATGTGGAAAGAGCCGGACGAAGCAACAGTCGATCAGTTGAAACAGGTCTATCTGGAAACCGAAGGACTTCTCGAAGGAGGCGAGTCTGTATGAAGGCTGCGGAACGCGCGCTCTTCCCGTTCAGTGCCATTGTCGAACAGGAAAACATGAAACTTGCGCTGGTGTTAAATGCCATCGACCCGCTCATCGGAGGCGTTCTGATATCGGGAACACGCGGCACCGCAAAATCAACTGCGGTTCGCGCGCTGGCTCAGGTATTGCCTCCGCCTACGCCTTTCGTGGACTTGCCGGTGGGCGCGACGGAAGATCGCGTTATCGGCACGCTAAGTATCGAGAAGGCGCTCCAGCATGGGGAGAAACACTTCGAGCCGGGACTGCTGGCCGAAGCGAATGGCGGCGTTCTTTACATCGATGAGGTGAACCTGCTGCCTGACCACCTCGTCGATGTGATTCTTGATACCGTGGCAATGGGCGTGAACCACGTCGAGCGTGAGGGCATTTCGTTTACGCACGAAGCGCGCATCATCCTCGCGGGAACGATGAATCCCGAAGAAGGAGAACTTCGACCGCAGCTGCTCGACCGGTTTGGACTTTGCGCTTCTGTTGAACCGTTTTCGAATCTCGATGTACGAAAGCTGGCCATGCAACGCCGGCTGGAGTTCGATCGGAATCCTGCGGCCTTCGCCGATAAATTTACTCAGGAGCAACGAGAGCTGGCGGCGCGAATCGCGGATGCGCGAGCACTTCTTTCCCAGGTTGTTTTGCCGGAGAGTGTGCTCGAAACAATTCTCGAAAAAACCACGGAAGCGGGAGCGGATGGACTCCGCGCGGATCTCGCGTTGCACCGCGCATCAAGTGCATTGGCCGCCTGGAATGGACGCCGCGAAGCGACGGAGGCAGACGTTGAAGCTGTCGCGGACCTTGCGCTGCGACATCGCCGCCGCCGAAAAGAAACGCCGCAGACGCAGCCACCGTCCCGGCCACCGGCGCCCAAACCGCCGGCGCCGAATGGCACGAACCGCGGGCAGCAGGAGCGCAATGACTTATCCCGAAAGGAACACCTCCTCGGATTCGGAGAGCCGCAGTTGGTGCCGTGGAAGGATCGTTCCGCGAAACGCCCGTCCCGAAAGCGACGCCAGTCTTCGAATGGAAGGGGCCGCGGAACGGAGACGGTTTCGCCTTCCGGCGTCATCCGCGTGTCAACCACGCGGACGAGTTCTCTGGCCGTCGCAGAGACACTTCGTGTGCTTGGTCCGCGTAACCGCGGACGATTGCCGCTGACGCCTGTCGTTGCCGGCGACTGCCGATGGCGGTCGCGCAGGCAACGACGCCGGAAGCTTGTGGTCTTCGTCGTGGATGCATCCGGTTCAATGGCCGCTGCAGCACGTATGCGGACGGCCAAGGCGGCGGCGTTGGCCATTCTGGAAAAGGCGTACCGCCAGCGATCATCCGTGGCGGTGGTCGCGTTCCGGAATCAGGCAGCCGATATCTTGCTGCAGCCGACAAGAAGTGCGTTTCTTGCATTTCAACGATTGCGCGAGCTCCCGGCGGGGGGAGCAACGCCCCTGGCCGAAGGCCTGCGCGCAGCGCGGAACGTGGTGCGGCAGAGCTTGGACCGGACACCAAATCTCGATCCGTTTCTCGTGCTTATCACCGATGGACGCGCCACCGGACACTCGAGTGGATTTGGCGAGGCATTGCAGGTTGCGAATGAAATTCGCGAGCAGGGGTTACCTGCTTTGTGCATTGACACCGAGACAGGCCCGGTGCGGCTCGGCCAGACGGCACAACTCGCAAGAGTGATGAGTGCAGATTATGTCCACACGAGCGAGCTGCCGTCTGGACAATGGGCGCCGATCATCGAGGAGTGGTTGTCGTGGAAGGGATGATCCATGCACCCCTGCCGGGGTGCAACTTCGCGATAGATTCCAAACCCCGGGTGTCGCACAAAACGCTCCACCCGGGGCTAATCTCCCTGCAGCCCTCCAGGCTGGCCACGCCGGAGGCGTGCAAGGACTTTAGCCCCGGGTACGCGTTTTTTGCGTACCCGGGGAAAACGTTTCCAGAGGGAAACCGCACCCCGAAGGTGGTGCGAGGATCGTTTTGGGTGGCTGTTATCTTGTTGGCTTTCGCGTTTGGCCCTCACATCTACGCACAAACCAAACCCTCTCGCATCGTCTCGACCACGCTCGCCACAGACGAGATTCTAGCCGCCCTCGTCGACCCATCGCGAATCGTGGCGATGTCGCAGTACGCTGCCGACCCGCAAATCAGCAACGTTGCGGACGTGGCACGCAGAATCAACGTCACAGCCGATCGCGACGCCGAGCGCGTGGTGCGCCTCCAGCCGGACATCATCCTGTCGACGCGGTACAGCAAAGTCGATCTGAAATTCCTGATGCAGAAAGCGCGCATTCCATACGTCGAGCTCGATCGTTTCGAAACCGTAGCCGATATCGAATCCAATATTCGCGCAGTCGGCCAAGCGCTCCACGAAGAGCACCGCTCAGACGAGATCATTGCCACGATGCGCCAAAAGATTGCCGCAGCTGCCGGCAGCCGCCGCTGGAAAGTCCTCTACCTCGCCCCAGGAGAATGGACTGCGGGCACCAACACGACCGTAAACGAGTTGATTCGCATCGCGGGCCTCAGGAATGCCGCTGCCGAAGCCGGCATCATCGGCAACACCAAGATCAGCGCTGAACACATCATTCAAATGGATCCCGACGTTGTTCTCATCGGAACCGGCTACCAACGCGATATCGATTTCCAGAATTCCCTGGAAAAGGATCTACGTTTCTCAACAGTGAAAGCGATGCGCGAAAAGCAAATTGTCGTGCTGCCTTCGAAATACGTTTTGACAACCAGCCAATTCATCGCTGATGGCGCACTCGAACTCAGCCGACGCATCAAAGCATTGCCATGAACCGAAATATTTCCGGCGGGATCATTGTTGCACTCGTAGGGGCCCTCGCCTTGGCTCTTTACTTCGCCGCATCGTACACAGGCCCCTTGAGCATCCCACGCCCTGCCGCTTCCTACGGCGGACCCGATTTCACGACCGGCACCACGGAATATCCGCGCGCCGCGACCGATGCCGAAGGCTATGCGCTCACGCTCGCCAGACCGGCGCAAAGAATTTCTTCGCAGTACTGGTCGATCGATGAATATGTGTATTCGGTGGCGCCGCCGCAAAACGTCGTATCCGTCAGCGAGAGCGCCTACGACCGCTCTGTCAGCAACGTGTACCAATGGGCGGAGATGTACCACCCGGCCATCACCGCCGATCCGGAAGCGGTCTTAAAGCTCAATCCTGATCTGCTTCTGATTTCAAGCCTTTCCAGCACATTGGGATCCTAAGCTTAGAATTCCACGTGGACAAGTTGTCGCG